>Ga0116153_10000575_pt1 | contig 44257 bp, 66 predicted proteins | sample AD_UKC028_MetaG_FD_89896 | JGI IMG/M metagenome (GOLD analysis project Ga0116153, IMG submission 89896) | Active sludge microbial communities of municipal wastewater-treating anaerobic digesters from USA - AD_UKC028_MetaG | ecosystem: Engineered > Bioreactor > Anaerobic > Digestate | place: USA...
CCGTCCAGATAGGCCGCCGGCCCGCTGGCGCCCAGCGCCACTGCCGCATCGGCCGCCTGCACATGCGGCGCCTGCGCATCGTCGTCGGCGTACACCGCCAGGCTGGGGATGCCCAGGTCCTGCAGGGCGCGCACGATGCGCAGGGCGATCTCGCCGCGGTTGGCGACCAGGACTTTGGTGAACATGGCGATGGCTCCAGTTGGTGCGGAAGGCGACCCCGGGGCCTACTTCTTCTGCGCCAGCAGCGCGCACTTGCTCTGCGCGGCGGGCAGGAAGGCTTCTTCGCCGCTGAACTTCTTCACGACTTCCATCAGGTCATCCGGGTTCTTCATGCGAGAGGGCGCCTTGACCACGCCGTAGTACATGTCGCGCATCAGCCGGCCGTCGGCACGGATCTTCGCGCCATGGGTGAAGAAGTCTTCGACCGGCAGCTCGCGCATCTTGGCCAGCACCGCGGCGGTGTCGGTGGTGCCGGCGGCCTTGACTGCCTTCAGGTAGTGGAACACCTCGCTGTAGACGTCGGCCTGCTGGTCGGAGGGCAGCTTGCCGCCCGAGGCCTTCTTGAAGCGCTCCTTCCAGGCCTCGGCCTGCGGCGACAGGCCCCAGTAGTAGCTGAAGGCGACGGGCAGGCCCTGCGCCACCTCCATGCCCATCGCCGGCACGTCGATGCTGCCCAGCGCGAAGGGCACGAAGCGCTGCCCCATCTGCGCCAGGCCGAATTCGCGCACCTGCTTGGCGATGTTCAGCGTGTCGGCGCCGCCGCCGATGAAGCCGATGTTCTGGGCCTTCGACGACTGCGCACTCAGGATGAAGGAGGAGAAGTCCGCCGAGCCCGCCGGGAAGCGCACGCTGCCGAGGAACTTGCTGCCGCCGGCCTCGATGATCTTGCGCGCCTCCTGCTCGGTGCTGTGGCCGGCGGTGTAGTCCACGGTGATGAAGTACCAGGACGTGGGTTTGCCGTCGCTCACCCCCTTGGAGATGATCGTCGCCAGCGAATAGCCGTCGGTACCCCAGCTGAAGCCGTTGGGCGAGCACTGCTCGTTGGTGAAGAGCATGCTGTTGACCTCGGCCATGACGATCTTGTTCTTGGACTTGGCGATGTCCTGCACCGCCAGGCCGACGCCGGAGTGGTAGAGGTCGAAGATCGCCGTGACGCCTTCGTCGTACCAGCGCCGCGCGATCGCCGCGCCGACGTCGGGCTTGAACTGGTGGTCGGCCGCCAGCACCTGCACCGGCCGCCCGAGCACGTTGCCGGCATCCTCGACCGCCAGCTTGGCGGCGATTACAGAGCCGGCGCCGGTGGCGGCGGCATAGGTGCCGGACTGGTCGTTCAGCACGCCGATCTTGATCTCGTTGGCCGAGGCCTGGGCCCAGACCGAAGCAGTGCCGGCCAGGCCCAGCAGCAGCAGCGCCGCGTGAAGCCTGAGGGTGTGCGGCAGGGAAGGGCGGCGCGAAAGGGAAGCGGGCTGCATGTCAGGGTCTCCGGTTGCAGGGGGTGTTGAAGGAGGACTCAGGCCTGCTCCTCGAGCAGGCGCCGCAGCACCTTGCCCGAGCCGGTGACCGGCAGCGCATCGATGAAGCGCACCGTTTTCGGTGCCTTGTACTTGGCCATGTGTTCGCGCGACCAGGCGATCAGCTCGTCGGCGCCAAGTGCGGCGCCGGGCTTGCGCACGATGAAGGCCTTGACGACCTCGCCCTTCTCGGGGTCGGGCTCGGCGATCACCGCCGCCTGGGCCACCGCGGGGTGTTTGATCAGGATGGTCTCGACCTCTTCGGGGAACACGCTGTAGCCCGAGACCTTGATCATCTCCTTGAAGCGGCCGATGAAAGTGAGGTAGCCGTCGGCGTCCAGCTTGCCCATGTCGCCGGTCCACACCCAGCCGTCCTTCAGCGTCTTGGCGGTGGCTTCGGGCTTGTTCCAGTAGCCCTTGAAGTTGCCGGCCGACATCAACGTGATCTCGCCCATCTCGCCGGCGGGCAGCTCGGCGCCCGTGTCCGGATCGGCGATGCGGATGCTGACGCCCGGCATCGGCAGGCCGTGCGTGCCCCAGCGGATGGCATCGAAGGGCATGCCGGTGTCCATGGTGTGCGTCTCGCTCAGGCCGTAGGCCGCCTCGCAGCTGATGCAGGGGCCCCGGGTGAAGGCCTGCCACTGCTGCGCCAGCGGCTCGGTGAAGGTGATGCCGAAACTGGTGACCGGGTTGCGCCGCAGGCTGCGCAGGTCGAAGCGCTCGGCGCCCGGCAGCTGCATGCAGGCCACGTTCATCGGCGCGATCGAGTACCAGTAGGTGACGCGGCAGCGGTCGATGGCCTGCAGCGCCGCCAGCGGGTCGAAGCGGTACAGCAGCACCTGCGTGCAGCCGACGAGCACCGGCACATCCACGGCCATCAGCATGCCGGCGATGTGGTACAGCGGCGCCACCGACAGCACGACATCATCGGGGCCGAGACCGGCCAGTTGCGCCGTCACCGTGGTCTTGAACAGCGCGTTGCCGCAGCTGAGCATCGCGCCCTTGGGCAGGCCGGTGGTGCCGCTGGTGTAGGTCATCAGCGCCACGTCGTCCATCGACACCTCGACCGCAGCCGGCCTGGCGCCGCTTTGCATCGCGGCCAGGAAATCCTCGCAGCCCGGCGGCACGGCGCGCGGCGCGGCGCGCGCGGCCTGCAGTTCGGGCGGCGGCTCGATCGTCGGCGACTCGGGCAGCAGGTCGGCCTGGTGCACGACGAACACGTGCGCCAGCGTGCCTTGCGGCCGCACCTTGTCCACCACCGGCAGCAGATCGGAGGCGGCCACGATGATGCGCGCCCGGAGGTCGCCCACCTGATAGGCGAGCTCGTGCTCCTTGTTCAGCGGGCTGCTGGGGCAGACGATGGCGCCGACCTTCTGGATGCCGTAGTGCGCCACCAGGTACTGCGGGCAGTTGCCCAGGAACAGCACGACCGGCTCGCCCGGCTTCACGCCCAGCGCCTGCAGGCGCGCCGCGAAGGCGTCGCTGGCGCGGTCGAGCTCGGCCCAGCTGAAGGTGGCACCGTACCAGACCAAGGCCGGGTGGTCGGGGCGCTCGCGGGCGTGGCTGCGCAGGAACTCGTGCAGCGGCCGCTGCGCGCCGGCTTGGGTGGCGGGATCGGTCACGGTGGCCTCCTTGGCGTCGGGTTCTGGGTTGCCGGCAGTGCAGGGCAGCGGGCCATGCAGCATGCATGCGTGGCATCATGCAGCCGAATCCTACCGATGAGTAGCACTTTGGCGACAACCCCCGAACCCCGGCACGACGGGCCGCTGCCTTCTCGCCCAGGGCGGCCGGGGCGCCGCGCCGGCAACGCCGCCGCGCAGCGCGAACGCATCCTCGACGTGGCGACGCGCCTGTTCGCCGCCCGCGGCTACGCCGGTACGACGATGGACGACATCGTCGCCGATCTGGGCGTCAGCAAGCCCTTCGTCTACTACTACTTCCGCGACAAGCAGCAGATCTTCGAGACGCTGTCCTGGCGCCCGGCGGTGGCGTGCTTCACCGTGCTCGACTTCGACGAAGACGACCGCAGGCGCGCCGGCGAGAAGGTGGTCGACGGGCTGGGGCGACTGATCCGCACCACGATTGCGCACCAGCCGGCGGCCTTCTTCAGCTACCGCGAGCCGCAGGTGTACCGGCCCGAATACCGGGCAGCGCAGAAGCGGCTTGCCAACCACTTCTACGACAAGCTGTGCGCGCTGCTGGAACAGGCGCGCGCCGACGGCGATCTGGACTTCCGCAGCACCAAGATCACCGCACTGGCCGCGTGCAGCCTGCCCGGCTTTCTGTACAACTGGTATCGGCCCGACGGGCGCCTGTCACCCGATGAACTCGCGACCGAACTGACCGAGCTGGCCACGCGCGTCATCGGCCTGCGCCCCAAGACGAGGCGCGGCGCCCGCTGATGCGGGCTGAACGGGGGCGGGCAGAGCAGCCGCAGCAGCGGACATCGGCGTGCGCGACAAGCCGATCCTGGCCGGCGCGATGCCGCCGCTTCGGCCGGCCATAGCCCGCAGCCGGATGCCTGCGGCCGGCGCGGCACTCAGTGCAGCGTGGTTGCCGCCAGTACCGGAAACAGCTTCGTGAAGCCGTCGGCCATGATCTCCACCGCGAGCGCCGCGAGGATCAGCCCCATCAGCCGCGTCATCACGTTGATGCCGGTCCTGCCGAGCACGCGCGCGATCCGATCGGCGGCGCTGAACGCGAGCCACACCGCCACGCCGATGACCACGCCGTAGCCCACGAGCACCCCGAGCTCCCACCAGTGCCGCGTTTTCTCGGCGTAGATGACGACGGTCGAGATCGCCGCCGGGCCGGTGAGCAGCGGGATCGTCAGCGGCACGATCGCGATGCTGTCGCCGGCGTCGATCTTGTCGTCGCCCTCTTGCACCGTGTCGCCGCGGGATTCGGCCGGCTTCGCGTTGAGCATCTGCAGCGACGAGATCAGCAGCAGGGTGCCGCCGCCGACCTCGAAGGACGCGAGCGAGATGCTGAAGAAGCCGATGATCTTGAGCCCGGCGAGCGCGCTGACCGCAATCGTGACGAAGGCGCTGAAGGCCGCGACGCGCGCGGTGCGCCGGCGCTGCATCGGGTTCAGGCCCTGCGTGAAGTGGATGAAGAAGGGCACGACGCCGATCGGGTTGATGATGGCCAGCAGCGCGATCAACGGCTTGGTGATGTCCATGCATCATTTTCGCCTGCCGGCCGCCGAAGGGCTCGAGCCGCGACGGCGGGAGTCGGAACACGAGCGCGCGCTGATGCCGCGCGCGAAACAACCAGCCAGAGAGTGAGATAAAGCGCGGCGCCCAATCGTTGCGCTCACAGCAACGAATTTGTTATACGGCAAATGGTAGCTGGGAGACCTACGGATCGCCGGCGCCGATGGTCCACAGACGCAGCTCCCCTGCAATTCTGCTGACAACCTCACCTGGCGCCCCATTGTCATCGACCGAGATCTCCAACGAGAACGACAGCTGCGCATGTCCTCGAGGCGGCAAGCTGCCAGACCACTCAACCTTGAAGATAAATCCAATGCCGCTTCCGCTGTAAACCAACCCTGCAGGAACAGCGCCAAGACCTGGTTGTATCGGCACAAGCAAAGTCGGATGCGTCGAAGCATATTCAAGCTTCCGCCAATATCCGAACGGCGCTCCCACCTTGTCCAAATCCTTACCAATGATCAAGAAGTTTGGGTTTGGCAATTCAATTGACTGGTTGTTATATGAGTCGTCAATACTCACTCTCGCGACTGCCGTACCATCTGGATTCTGTTCTATTGAGATAGCGATTACAGCTGAATATCCAGACCAATTCTGCGCATATGCATACATCCCTTCCCACGAACTGAACTCCCCAGCACATTCACCAATAACACGCATCGGCGGCGTGTCGTCATATCGCTTGTTCTTCCCGGCCACATAGTACTTGTCTGAACACCGTATCTTGATCGTGCTGTCCCAGGGCTCCATTGACCGCCCGGTCATTTCGCCCGTGTCCTCGTTCAACGTCACTCCGGGCGGCAACTGCCCCTCTATCAGCTCGTAGCGCAGAGGCGGCTCCCCGTAGTTGAAATCGGCCGGGTACGCCGACATCGTGCGCCAACGGTGGAAGTAGGTGATGTACGGCCACGTCTCATAGACCTGCTTCGGCGGGCACTTGCGCGGTTCGGCCGTGTAGCCAACAACCTTCGGCGAACCCCAATCCTGATTCGAGAACTCCACCACCACCCGATCATCAGTACCGAACCCGCGCGCGTCGCAGGTCATGTATTTGACCGGCACGTCGTGCAGCGTGCTGTCGCCGTTCACAGGCAACCGCTGCTGGGACGAATGCAAATCGTCGAGCTGCACCGTGCACGTGCCAGCGTCGTAGTCAATGCCGGTGATCGCGCCTGTCCGATGCGTCGGCTTGTGGCGCTGCACACCGGGCAGTATGGACACGTTGAAATAGGCTTGCTCTGGCGACATCAGTCTCGCATCCACAAATGCTCCTGGCGCGCCTAGCCCACTCGCGCCGGCCGGGGCGATCAAGAGCTTGCCGGTTTCAGCGGGCACGCTCAGCAGCCGCGCGTACCCGCCGATGGCGAGGGGGGTAGCGTCAGCGCGGTACATCTTGCGCGTCTCGATCACCTCGAGCGTCTCCCAGTACGCCGCCCGTTTGCGCGCCGTGTCCATCGCGTTCTTGAGCGTATCGCGCCTGCGCCGCAGAGGCTCGTGCGTCGCCTGCAGCTCGCGGTACTCCTTCAGCGCGTGTCGCCATGCTGCAGTATCGACGCCGGGCGACCCAGGCGGCAGATCGTTCATCGCAAGAGCTGCCGCCTCGTAGGCGGCCGTCACGACGGAAAGCGCAGCTGTCTCGTCCGAATCAGCCTGGTCTAGCTTCGGTTGCAGCGCATCCTGCGCCGCTTGCAGTTGCGCGATTACCTGCTGCATCGCGGCCGCGTAGGCCGCGCGCGTGGCCTCGCCGTAATCCAGCTCGACCGTGTATTCCTCTTGCGTCGTGCCAGCGATCACCTTTCCCCAGCTCACACGCGCCGCTCCCCGACGTCCATGTACGAATCATCGGCCATGCCGTACAAATTCATGAAGCCCACGACCATCGGTGCCCCCATGAACCACGCTCGCTGCGATGGCCGCAGCAGCCAGTCGATATTGCAACGCACGCGCAACCCGCTGTCGTACACGCTGGTCGTCCGGATGCCGGTCAGCGTGCGGTCATAGCGCGCGTCCGGGTCGGCTATCTCGGAGTAGGCGGAGAAGTACCCCGTCAGGCTCGCGCTGTAATTCGTCGCCCCGCGGTCGTAGCGCTTGGCTCCGATGGGGCACCGCACGATCTCGGTTTGCACAGGTGTGCCGTCGATCAACACGCCGAGCTTCGTCACGAAAAAATCTGTAGCCGCCTCAAGCACCGGAAGCAGATCGTGGATCGCGGGCACCACGCATTGCGCGTAGCACATGCTGCCCGTCTGCAGCGTCGCCTGCCACGAACTGATCGGCACCTCCACCGTGCCGCCTGGCGTCACCAGATAGCCGCGGTAGCGCGTCGGCGTGTCCGATGCCAGCCGCGCCGTGAAGTCTGTGAAGCCGAATGCCGCGGGCGCACCCAGGGGGCCGGTGTCGGCTGCGAGCGCCCCGATCGACACCCGTGCCGCCGCAGCAGGCGCCAGCGGCAACCCGCCATCGGCCAGCAGCGCACGCGGGTGCGCGCCCATGATCTGCGGCGACAACGGCAACCCGCTGTCGGCCACGAACGCGCCATGCCCCAACACCGCTTGCACAGCCGGCGACAGCGGCAACCCGCTGTCGGCCACGATCCCGGCCGCAGAATGCAGCGCCACCACACGCGGCGCCAGCGGCAGGCCAGCATCCGACAGCCGCCCGGCATCCGGCGAATCCACGCTCCACGTGCCGTAGGTGCTGGCCGCCGGCGGCCTCGTGTAGGCCGATGCGCCGTACCAGCTCGCGTGCGCGGCGTTATGGTCAGGGCGCGTGTACGCCACGTCAGGCCGGGATCACCCGGTCCATCAGGTCGTTGTACACCGTGCCGCCGTCGTCGTCGAGCACCACCCGCTGCACCTCGCCGGCCGGCACCGCGATTGAAAAAGCGCCCGTCCCGGCGGCGCTCAGCGTGCTGCCCAGCAGTTGCCCCGTCGCGCGCGAATACGCGCGCACCGTGCGCACGCATCCGGCGTTGGTATCGTCGTACACGTTGCCGCTGATCGTCTTGCTCAGCGGCCCCGGCGCCGGCGTGATCACCAGCACCGGGTGAATCATCGGCGGCACGCCTTCGAGCCTGCCTTTCGCGCCAAGGTCTGCCACGTCACCAGCCCCCGCTCGTTTCGATCACCATGCCGTAGCTGCCCATCAGCACGATCTGGAACGTCTTGCCAGTCAACGCGCCCCCGCCGCTGAACGTGTCCAAGTGAGTGAAGTAGGTGTACAGGTGCCCCAGGTTCCACAACCCCGGAATTCGCCCGCGCGTAATCATGCCAGCCTCCAGAGCCGTGATCTCGCTGATGTGCAGGCCGCCAGTCGCCGGCTCAGGGTACACAACCGCCGTCGCGCCGGAATTGCTCTGCCCGTACAGCGAGTTTCCGCGTTTGGCGAACTGGATCGCGCCGCCCGTCTGCGAGTAGCTGCCGGCCAGGTAGTGCCCCGCCAGCACAGCCGTGCTGTAGGCCGGTTGCGGAGTGCGCAGGAGCGTTGCACTGGTTGATGTCGGGCTCGTGTCCGTGCCGGCGATGACGAACCCGGAGTTAACGTCGCCTGAGATCACCGCATCAAGCTCTCCGAAACTGAGGCTCGAATCGCCGCCGCCATAGGTGCCGTAGGTCGTGCTTCCACCATGAATGAACAGGTGGAACACGCGGTTGGTGGCGTAGGCAATCCAAGGCCGCGCCGTCGCGTTGGCGCTGACCGACTTGCGGCAGTACAGCCCGCCGGCGAACAGGGCCTCTGTCGGGAACGGGCCAGTGCCGCTCAGGATGTCGGTCATATTCTTGTACCCGACGACGCGCGCGAGCTGCGCATTGCTGTCGTTCAACCACAGGTACAGGCTGCCGCCGCCGCCCTGCTTGTATGCGCCGTAGTTGCTCGCCGCGTACTCCTTGGTCCAACCGGCTGCGGCCTTGGCGCCATAGCCGTTGACCAGCACCGCGTCGAGCAACGCCACCAGCTTGCCGACTTCGCCGGTCAGCACCGGCGCCGAAGCGTCCGCGCTCGTGTAGACGGTTGGCGTCGCCATGTCAGCCGATCACCGCGCTCAGGATCTCGACCGGCCCGCCGGCCACCACCGCGAGCGTGTTCAGCACCAGCTTGCCGCTCACCGCCGCTACACCCTGCTGCGTTGGCAGCGCCAGGTGAACCACGCCGTCCGAGTCGCACACCTCGCCGTAGGCGGCGGTACCGTTGGCATTCGCCGACGTGTCCGGGCCGGCGATAGACAGCACCAGTTGCCCGGTCGTGCCGTTCACTGTGCCGCATGGGTCGTTGAGCGAGATTTCCGCCAGCAGCACGTCGGCCGCGTCGCGGATGCGGATACGGCCAGCGCCCGAGCCGGCGTCGACCAGCGTCCTGAACGCGGTATGCGCGTCGATTCGCGCCTGCGCGCTGTACGTGGCGGATGCGGGTGCGGGCATGTGCTCGGCTCCTTGTCAGTCGGCGGAAAGGCGCGCCACAACGAGCAGCTGCGCCTCGCAGGTTTCGGTTTTGCGGATGCAGCGCTCGGGCACTGCGGAAAACACGCCGTCGCGTGTCGCCACCACAACGCGCGAGTAGGTGCGCAGCAGCCGCGACACCGCCTCGAACGCCCCAGCATCGGCGGCGTACCACTCCATGCGCAGCGTCGTGTCGGCATCGGAATAGCCGCCGTCCGAAACGGCAGCGCCGCCGTCCAGCGTCGCGACACGGTTCGCACGCCGCGCGATCTCGTGCCTGTGCGCCTGCGGCGTCAGCGGCAGCAGCACGTACCCCGCCGGGTCGGCTATGGGCGCGGCGATCGCGGCGAGCATCACGTCGTCACACCCCGAGCAGCATCTTCAGCCCGTCCTGGTTCACGCGGGTCTGTATCGACTTCAGAATCTCCCACATGAACGCCTCGAGGTGCGGCTGCAGCCCGGTGCCGTCTACCTTGATCAGAGGATTGCCCTGGATCAGCGCCTGAGTCTGCGCGCGCATGTGCTCGATCTGCGCGGCCGTCAGCTCGCGCTGCATTTCGAGCGCCTTGTCGCGGCGCATGTTCTCCTGGTTCAGCTGCTCGGCCACCAAGCGGAAATTGTCGGTGTTCGGCGTCAAGTCGCCAAGCGCACCCATCGCCTTGCCGATGATGTCACCAGTCGAGTTGATCGTCGTGTTGAGCGAATCGAACGCAGCCTGGATGCGCTTGGTCTGTTCCTGCACGTCGGCCACGTTGAGCTGCACGCGCGCCTCGACCAGCTTGATTCGCTCGTTCGACGCGATCTTCTCCATCTCGATCGCGTACTTCTGCGCGCGCTCTTCGGCCTTGCGCGCGGCTTCCTCGCTCTTCTTCAGCTCGTCGGCCTGGGCCTTGGCCGAGCCGCTGGCCTTGTCCAGCGCGGCCTGCAGCTTGCCCTGCTTGTCTCCCAGGGCCACCGTCGCCGCGCTGAACTCGTCCGCGCTCATGCGGCCGTTGACGAATGCCGTCGTCAGCGCGCCGCCTATCTTGCTGATGTCGTCGATCGTCCCGGCGTCCTTCAACGCCACCTTCAGCCCGGCCAGGATCTGCGCGCCAGACACGGCAGGGTTCTTCGCCAGATCCTCGAAGGCGTTGAGGACCTCTCCCAGCGGCTGCTTGATCTGCTCGGGCTTGATGCCGAGCGCCTTCAGGCTGTCGGCCAGTTTGTCGGACTCGCTCTTGTTCTCGCGCAGCAGGCGCGCAGTCTCTGCGGCGGACTGATTTGTCCCGCCCAACGCGTCGCCAGCCGTCGCAGCCGTGCGCTTTGCCTCGTCGTGATAGCCAAGCATCGCGTCGCGCGCGCCGCGCGTGCTGTCGGCCGCCTTGTTCATCGCCGCGTCGATCGCGTCGCCAAGCATCGAGAAGTCGCGCGACACCACCGCGCCGGCCACGGCTCCCGTCACCTCGCCCAAAAGCCTGAAGCCAGAAACCGCCCCAACCAACGACGCCGTGACGACCTGCAGCCCCTTCGTCAGCCCGTCCATCACGCCCGCGTCGCCGAGCTGCACAAACGCATCGTTCACCGCGTTCTTCAGGCGCGCCAGATTTTGCTCGAAGGTGTTGAACTCGACCGACGCGAGCCCAGCGTTGAGCTGCTCAGCGAACTTCAGGAACTCGGCTCCGCCGATCTGCCCGGCGCTGATCATCTTGTACAGCTCGCCGGTGCTGATGCCAAGGGACGATGCGAAGTTGTTGAAGAAGCCAGGCATGCGCTCGGCAATCGACTTCAGGTCCTCCAGCTCGAACTTTCCCTTGCTGATGCCCTGGGCGAGCTGCACCATGATCCCGTTGGTCTCTGCGCTGCTGCGACCCAACGACGCCATCGTGCCAGCCACCGCCTCGAAGATGACCTTGGTTTTCTCGCCCTCGAATGCGCTGCCCTTCGTCGCTGCGCTGAACGTGAGGAAGCCCTCGGCCGCATCTTTGACGCTGATTCCCAGCTTGTTCGCCAGGTCGCGCACGTAGTCAAATTCCTTCTTCGCGCCCTCGGTGCTGCCCACGATCTGCGTCATGCCGAGCCGGAACTTCTCGGCCTCTACGTTGGCGTCGATGAACTCTTTGACCACCACAGACGCGGCCAGCGCCTTGAAGGCGGTCGTCAGCATCGCCGCCTTGCTGCCGCCGCGCTCGAGCTCGTCGCCGAGCTGCGCCGCCTTGGCTCGAGCCAGATCGTTCTCCGCGCTCAGCTTCCCGGTCGCCAGCAGCAGGCGTTCCTGCTCGGTTCCGGTGTAGGCGAACTTCTTCGTCAGCAGCTCCTGCCCCTGCGCCACGGCCTCGGTGTTGCCCGTCAGTTGCCCGTAGGCGATCTTCAGCGCAGCCACCTGCGTCTGCGTCTTCTCGAGCTGCAGCACCGCCTCGTGCTGCTTGCTGCCGAGGTTCTGCGTCGCGGCCGCGGCCGTGTTCACCCCGGCGGCAGATCCGCTCGCCGCCTCGCCCACCGTGCGCACCGTTTCGGCCAGCTTGGCCGTCACCGCGGTAGCGTTGTCAGTCGCCTTGAAGACGATGCCGACGGTCTTGTTCAGGTCCGCCACCTACCGCCCCCCTTCGCGCCGCTGCTGATCGGCCTGCGCCTCGTAGTACGCCACCCACAGAGACAGCTCGTCCGCCGTCACGTACCCCTGCGGGATCACGTCCGGCCGGTGCTGGTGCAGGAAGCCGCCGCGCTGCTCGATCAGCTTCATCGTCAGGCGCAATCCGCTGTCGTCGGCGAGGCGGCGTCGGGCTTTGGGAGGTCGAAGCCCTGCCCGGTCAGCTCGACAATCTTGTTGGTGATGACGTAGAAATCGATCGCGAAGCGCTCGGCCAGCAGCACCGCTATCTCCATCGTCACCGCCGGCTCCACCGATCCGGCCACCAGCATTTCCAGCCGCTTCGCCACCTCGCCCGGCGTGTTCGCGCTGCTCAGCCCGAGCGCCTTTCGCGCCGCATCCACCGCCTCGCCCTTGCTTTGCGCCGCGGCCAGCGCGCCCATCAGCATGTCGATCGAGCTGTTGCGCTTCTCCGCATCCTGCGCGCGCGCGAACTCCGATGCCGTCAGCCCGCGCACGGTCCACCGCGGCGCCTCGCCGGCGTCAAAGAAGGGCGCCAGCGCCGGCAGGTCGAGCGTTTCGGTGCGCGGCCGGAAGGCGGCCTGGGCGAACTTCTCCGCGTTGAAAGCCATTTGCATCCTCGTAAAAAACGGCCCCGGGTCGCTGCGTGTGCCGCGCTGCGCCGGGGCCGGAAGGCCGGCATGCGGCCGGCAGGGGAGGGGATCGGTCGGCGGCCGGTCAGCTCGTCACTTCACGCGCGGCGGCCGACGACGAAATCGTACATGCCGCCTGGATCGAATCGCCAGCGGGGAACGTGCGCGAAATCCCGAGCTTGCCCTGCGTCAGCAGGTACGGGCTCGCGTAGCGGTCGGGGAAAAATTTGAACCACAAGATCTGGTTCTTCAGCGAAACGAGCGCATCGCTGACGCCATCGTTCAGGTACGCGACGAACGCGCCCTGCCCGAGCGTGCTCGATGCGCTGCCAAGCGTGGTGCCGTAGATCGGCGTGCTGCTCACGCTGTGCGTCGTCTCCGGAGGAACGAAGTCGCTCGCCAGCGCCACGTCGGCGAAGATGGGCGACGCGTAGCTGGCGAACACCTTCTTCGGCGCCGGCCCGGTGTGGATCGCATCCAGTGCAGCCAGGAACGACACCGTGCCGCTGTCGTAGCCAACCGTGTACAGCGGGAAGTCGGCGCGCTCCTGGTGCAGCCCCACTACCTGGTAGATCTCGCTCGCGGCCACCGCCGCGGACGCGCTGGTGGTCATGCGCACCTGCGCGATCTCGACCGAGTCCACGGGGATCAGCGGCGGCCCGCCGGCGGCGCCGCGCGACTCGCTGAAGGCTGCGCTGGCGCCGTCCGTGCCCGCCACCACCACCACCGAGGCAGACGCGTCGACCGTGATGCTGCACACCTTCGACACGTTGGCAGAAGGCCGCGTGATCGTCGGCGTAGCCGCGCCCACCGCCGCCACCACGCCGTTCAGGTTCGTCGTCAACGCCGCGACGGTAACCGTGTTGACGCTCGCATGCGTGCTGACCGCGCCGCCGGTCAGCAGCCCGTTCGGTCGCACCACCGGCGCGTAGCCGCTGCGCTGGCTCCACAGCGTGGCCGCGCTGACGAACTTGATGCGGTCGGCGCCGGCAGTCAGCGCCGCCATCGCCGCCACCGACTGGCCGCCCTCGTATTGCAGCTTCGCGTTCTCGGCCGTAGGCATAAGGGATCTCCTTCTGGGTCAGTGCAGAGTGTGGCCGCTCACGCGCCCATCACGCCCTGCAAGGTGAACATCAACGGGTAGTAGCTCACATCGGCGCCGTAGCTCGGATTCGGGCCGGCGCGCCAGACAAAGCCACGCTTCGCGCCTGGCGGCACGTAGCCATGCAACGCGGCCACCACCCGTGGCAGCAGCACGCCGGCCTTCGCCGCAGCGCCGTCGGCGTCGGGCCGTGCGCTGCGCACGGCCACCGCCACCAGCCAATCCTGGTCGCAGTTCAGCGGGCGGGTGTAGACGTTCGTACGCACGTCCGGCCGCAGCGCGTCGAGCATCACGATCGCCGCCGGCAGCTGGCGCGGGTGCGTCAGGCTCGGGTCGAACTCGTCCACCGTCATCACGCGGCGCAGGTCGGGCACCATCGCCTCGAGCCGCTCGCGAATCACCGCCCCCGGCCACAGCGCATTGGCGTCCCACAGCTCATCGATCTCGCCGGCCATTCACAGCGCCTCGCGCCCGAAGGCCTTGCCGCCGCGCTCGAACAGCGGCAGGTCGCGCGCAGGCTCGGCAGCCGCCGCGCCTGTGGCGTCCACGCCAAGCGGCAGCGCGCCGGTCTGGATGTCGCGCAGCGTCTTGCGTGCGGCGTCGAAGCGCGCCTGCACCCAGCTCGGCGGCTCGGTCTGGTAGAGGTAGTAGTGCGCCAGGTCCAGCCCGATGTAGCGCAGCACCTCGGGCACATGCGCCAGCGGCACCGGGTAGCGCGCGCTCAGCGCAGCGGCGATCTCCACATTGGCGCGGTCGCAGGTGCGCTGCGCCACCGTGTAGTCCACCTCGCCCGCGCGCGGCGTGCCGACGTCGGTCAGCTCGGTCAGCTCGGCCTCGCCGAACTCGTCGACCAGCGCCTGCGGCTCCACGTAGGCGGCGATGCTCATCGCGGCTGCCCCCGGCGCGTGGCGCTACTGCTCGGCGTCGGCCGGCGCCACAACGCCAGCTTCCAGCAGCGGACCGGCGTCGTCGTCGTCCAGGTGCACCGTATCGCCGATCGCGTAGCGGATGTGGTCGTGCTCCAGGTTCCTCAGCACCCGGTACGCCGGCAGGCCGCCATCTGCGGCCGCCGCGGCGGCCTTGCGCTTGCTCGTTGCCATGTTTGTGCTCCCGTCAGGCCACCGCGTTCTGGAACCAGTAGCCCAGATCGGTCGCGCAGACCACTTCCTTCACGCGCTCGCCAACGCGCACGATCTCGCCGCCGTTGTACCCGCGCTTCTCGTCCGCGATCGAGCCCGCCGTGCGGCCGCCCCACTGCGCCGTGAACCCGAAGGTCACGCCCGCCTGCGGGCCCGCCGCGCGGTCGCGGTAGATGAACGCGGCGTGCTTGCCCCACACGCGCGACGTGGCGGCCGTCTGGCCCTTCTTGGCCGAGTTCACGAAGCCCGCGCCGACGTAGACATCGGACAGCTCGAAGAAGTCCGCGAACTCCTGCCGGCTCACCAAGCCGGCGCCCTGCGCCGTGCCCTTGATCGCCTGCACCAACTTCGGGTGCCGGCGCGTCTTGGTCCAGGCGGCCTGGCCGAACACGGCGATGTTCGGCCGGTAGATCGGGACGTCCAGCGCATCGCTGATCGCCGCCACCGGGTCCGCGCCCGACTCGTTCCACTGGCTGCCGGCGCTCAGCGCCACCTGGTTGCCGACGGCGTAGCTGTTGGTGTTGAACACCAACGCGGCGGCGCGGATCTCGCGCGCCAGGTTCAGCAAATGCGTCTGGTACGCCACGGCGGTGCCGCGCGGGTCCACGCCCTGGTTGTCGGCCTCGATGTCCTCGTTCGGGATGAAGTCGTCCAGCGCGTAGTCCACCACCCGGTCGGTCTGCTCGGTCGCGGTGAACTCGACCTCTGTCGGGTAGCTCTTGCGGCCGACCTTCAAATCGGGCACCGAGAATCCCTGCGCCAGGTCGTACTTCTGCCACTTGAACTCGGCCGCGGTCGGCGTCAGCGGCAGCACCTGGTCGGCGATCAGCGCCACATCCGGGTTACGGTAGGCCAGCGCGATCGCGGTCATGCGCGCGTCGATGGGGAACGGGCGAGTCGCCATGTGAATCTCCGGTGGTCAGTAGGTGGGGGGCATCAGCCCTGCATGATGCCGGGCGCCAGCAGCACCGGGATCACGTCGCCGCTCTGGCCGCTCATCAGTGCGCGGCCGATCACGGAGTTGTTCGCGCCGGCCGCCGGCGCTGCCGCCACGCCCTGGCCGCTGCCGTTGCTCGTCAGCAGCGCCCCGCGCGTGACGTTGCCGCCGATCGAAACCTCGGCGATGCCGGCCATCACAACGTCGCAGCGTTCGCCGGCCGAAGGCGCCACCGTCTCGACGACGCCGATGAGCAAGTCGCTGACCGCGGCGCCCTGCACCACGTAGTCGTCGGTGGAGCCGAACTTGACGATGCGGTAGGAGGCGATGCCCGCCTCGGCGATCAGGTTCTTCGTGAGGGTCTGGTTCGACATGGTGTCTCCGTGTGGTGGTTACTTCGCCGCGCCGCTCAGCACGGCATCCACCGCCGCGGCGGTGCTGATTTCAACGCCGGCGGCGAGCTGCGCCGTGCGGTACGCCTGCGCGCGCCGCGCGACCTCGGCCGGGCCAACGTCGCCGGCGTTGCCGCCGCGGTCAACGCCGCCGCTCTGGCCGGCCAGGCCGGGGATCACCGGCGCGCAGGCCACGAAGGCCTGCAGCGCCGCGAAGTCCGTGCGCCCGAGGCCGAGCGCCCAATCGCGCTGCGCCGGCACCAGCCTGTGCCCGCCGATCGCGCCGTCCACCAGCTCGGCAACGTCGCGCTCGACGATCTGCGCCGACAGCGCTGCCACGCGGCCCTGCAGCTCCGTCACCTGCGCCAGCGTGGCCGCGTCGGGCGAGCTGCGCACCTGCGCCAGCGCCGCCAGCGCGGCCGCTTCGTCGGCGCCGTCAGCCAGGCCGAGCGCCGCGGCCACAGCCTGCGGCAAGGACGGGCGCTGCTCGAGCGCTGTCAGGGCGCCGATGCGTGCCGTGATCTGCGCGTCGGTGGCGTCGGCTGCCAGCGCCAGCGCCGAAAGGATGGCGGTCAGTTCCATTCGAAGGCCTTTCTCGGTTTGCAACGATGCGAGTCCAGGTTCCGGCGCCAGTGCCGCGAGCGCGGCAACCACGGGCTGCATGCCCACGATGGCCGGCACGCTCACCAGCGCGGCGTTGTGCAGCCCGACGACGCGGTGCTGCGCGTCGTACAAGATGACGGGGCTGATGTAGCGGTACTCGTTGGCCGCGATCAGCCCGCGCGCGCGCTCGGTCCAATCCACCCGGGCGAACAGGCCCTCGCCGGCCACCCAATCGACGCGGGTGATCCAGCCTGCCGCCGGTGCAGGCTGGCCGTTCGACTTCGCCAGCAGGGTCTGGTGCTCGTAGTCGATGCTGATCGGAGTGCGCGCGGCGACCGCGTTCAGCCGCTGCGCCAGCGCGGCGCCGGCGGCATCGTCCAGCCGCCACATCTTGCCGTCGCCGGGGCGGCCGTCGCGCGCGGCGAAGTCGCCAGCCGGCAGCAGCTGCGCCTGGCCGTTGGCCAGCAGCGGCAGTGCGGAGGCGAGCAGGGCGGCGGCGATGCGCATGCCGCGCACTTTGCCGCACACGCGCGACGGCGCCAATGCAAACCGGATTGCAACTCGTCACCCGCGGCGACGGCCGCATCCAAACGGACGCCGGCGCATCGCGCTGTCCGGCCTGGCCGGGTACGGCGCCGCACGGCTGCTGTCGTGGTGGCGCCGCGCGTGACAGCCCCTGCGCCGCGCCACGCGGGCCCACGCGGCCCGATCGCGGCGCGGCTGGTACGACGGGGCCAGCTCGAGCGTGCGGCGATCCTGGGGCCGCTATTCGCGCCCGCGCGGCCGGCCCGGCGATCTGGCGATGCCGGCCGCCGCGCACAGCCGCTGCGACTGCCGCATCGACAGGCCGTAGCGCCGCGCAACATCCGGAGGCGCCGGCACGCGGCCGGCGGCCAGGCCGGCCGGCAGCGCCGGCCATCGCTTGCGGCGGGGCCTCATGGCGCGCCGCCGCCGTCGGTGAAGTGCGCGGCGCCGACCGTGTTCCAGTCGGCATCCCGCAGCAGCAGGTACAGCGACAGCGGCCGTCATGCGGGCTGCTTTGCGGGCCTGCCGACCGGACGGCGCGCGATGACGGCCGCCGCGCAGCTGCGCCCGCCGACGCGTCAGCGGCCACCGGCGCAGCTGCGCGGCCACCGGCGCAGCTGCGCGGCTACGGGCGCAGCTGCGCGGCTACGGGAATGCGATCGTGCCGCGGCCGGCGGCGGCGGCCGTCATGCGGGCTGCTTTGCGGGCCTACCGACCGGACGGCGCGCGATGCCGGCCGCTGTCGCCGCGCGGGTCGAGCGCGCCTAACCCGTCATTCGAGCGGGCGGCTTCGCCGCCGTTCAATTTCACGTTAGAGCGCATGTCGTACCCCCACGTTTGGGGGTTGCGTAATACGCCACGATGGCGTATAGTCTCCACATCGACGCAGCAATTCCTCTGTGTCGCAACCTGGAGATGGCGATGAACAAGCAAGTGGAACTGACGGTCAGGGCGAAGGCGTTCAGCTCAGAGGGCGTCCGCGAGAATCGCGTGCTGGTGGAGGGCCAGTCCGTCCGGGTGTATGACTCGGTGGCCGGCTACTACACCACCTGCCACAGTCTCAGCGCGGCGGCGCAGAGACGCATCATCAAGCTCGCGCAGCAGGCCGCCTGATGGCAGGCCGCCCATCAGCGGCGGCCGAAAGGGCCGCCAAGTGGCTCGCTGCCGATGGGGGGCGCACCGCCTCCCAGGCTGCCGCCAAGTTCGGCCTGTCGCTCCGGCAGGCGCAGCGCCTCGTGCAGCAGCTCGGCAGGGCGCGGCCAGTCGGTCGCCCGCCAGTACCGCGGCACACCTACGGCCACGACGCAGACCCCGGCTTCTGATGTCGGCGCGCGACCCACTCCAACACCCTCGCGGCCCTCACCCCGGCCCGAACAGATCGTCCAGGAACGCGACGATCTCGTCCTCCAGGTCGCGCTCGTCCTCGGCGCCCAGGCGGCCTGACTGCCAATCGGCCAGGAAGATGCCGCGCCGCGCCATGCGCTTCGTTCCGGTCTCGTGCAGCAGCGGGATCGCCCAGCGACCACCGTCTGTCAGCCGGTCCATGCCAACCTGCGCCCAGGTGTCGCCGCCAACCGCGACCAGGCTGCTGCGCATGCGCCCTGTGCGCTCGAGGATCGTGCCGCGGCGCCGGTAGATGCCCGTCTTGGCGTCGGTGTCCTCTTGCCGATAGCGTTCGACCGTCGCTGGACGCAGCTCGTCCCATTTGTGACCGGACGGGTCGCGCTTGTAGTCGAAGCGCCGTTCGATGTTTCCCTTGAGCACGTCGGCCAACGCCTGCATCAGGTCTCGCGGGCGACTGATCCGTCCGACGGCGCGCGCCAGCGAGGTGCGCAACTCGTCCGCGCCCTCTACCTCGATGCTCTTGTTCGACGCCACGCCCAGACCCTACAGCCCCAGCGCCTCGATGCGCCGGCAGGCGGTGTCGAAGTGCCGCTGCTCGATCTCCACTCCGACGAAGCGCCGCCCAGATTGCAGCGCGGCCACGCCGGTAGACCCGGAGCCCATGAATGGGTCCAACACGACGCCACCTGGCTCTACGCATTCGACCAACCGCTGCATCGTCGCAACCGGCTTCCCTGCCAGGTGAAACTTTTCCCGATGGTTCACGCGCTCGCGAATGACGCCATCCCACGGACCACCATGCGTCGCAGCCGCCAGCCTCCCTTTGCTGCCCCACACGACGTACTCCGACTGGTGCCGGAAGTAGCCCTTGTGCGGAGCGCGTGAGGAAGACGTCTTGTCCCAGACCACCACGCCACGCCACACCGCGCCGGCCGCCTGTATGGAATCGCACAGCGCAGGCAATTGGCGCCAGTCTGTGAAGCTCATCACATATCCACCATCCCGCAGCTTGTCGAGCGCAGCCGACATCCAGAGCACAACCCAAAGAGACCAGCCCCTGGAATCCCTGGTATCGCCGCAAAATTCCGTGTTGTGGACTACATGCTCGTAACCACCCTGCACGTATTTCGAGACGCACGACTGCTGACGATCGCCGCGAAACAGCCCTCCAGAGCTGTACGGCGGATCGGTGATCATGGCATCCGCGGCCAGATCGAGTCGCGGCAGCAGCCGCAGGCAATCCCCCCGCCACAGCACCGCCCGCCCGCCGGCCAGCTCCACGCGCTCGCAATCCAACGCGGGACTCTTCACGACATCACTCACGGCTCTCCATCCTTCTTCTTCGGCAGATCGGCGCGGCGCGCCAGCTTGCCCAGCTCGGCCATGCGCGCCTCGCCGACGTTGTACGCCCAGCCAGGATCGATCCCGGCGGGCACTTCCGCCTCCTGCCCGGTGCGCCGGTCCAGGTAGCGCACCATCTCGACCGGCGGCGCCTCGGTCACGATCTTGAAACCGTCGCTCCGGTAGCGCTCCAGGTCGCGCTCGCTGACGCTGATCGCCCGGCAGCGGCACCGCCAGCCGTTCGGCGGGTAGTGCGTGTGCCACCACGGGTCGTCGACCGGCAGCGCGACTCCGTCCCACGCAGCGTGGCTGATCCGCACGCGTTCGTCGCGCATCGTCCGGTACAGCAGATAGGGCCTGCGCTTCTTGGCACGCTGCGCCGCCTGCCATTCGCCGGCGGCGTAGCTCACGCGCAGGTTCGTGTCCAGGATCAGCCTCAGCCGCGCGTCGTCGAAGCGCGTGATGCGCTGCTCGCCGGTCAGCGGGTCGGTGATCGCCACGTCGCCCCACCAGCCCTTCTTCACCAGCTGCGGGCGCAGCGCGGCGGCAAAGTCGCCGAAGCTGCGGCCGCTTGCGATCGCGTCGGCCACCAGCACGCGCACCACATCCAGCAGGTCCTGCTCGGCGATGCCGGCCACCATGAATGCGGCCGCGTGCTCGCTTTGCCAGACGTCCCACCAGCTGAAGGTCGGCTTCAGCAACTCGCGCGCCACGAACGCGGCGAACGCCGCGCCGGGCGTGCCGGTGCCCAGCACGATGCGGGCGAGCGTGTCGGCGGCGTTTGCGGCCATCGCGCGATCGTAGGCCTACAGCGGCGGGTGCACGCGCCGCGCCGGCGCGGCCGGCGGCGTGCACTCGCTGATGGGGATGTACCCCGCGCAGCGCTCGCCCGGCCAGCGCGGCGGCCACTGCTTGGCGCCGTCCACCAGGCCGCCGCCGGCGGCCGGCAGCGGCGCATGCAGCCGCCCGCAGGTGGGGCCAAGCGCCGCGCAGCCTGGCCGGCAGCGCGCCACGTCGGCCGGCAGCCACGGCGTCATGCCCACACCCACCAGAACGCGGCCAGCGCCACCATCATCACGTTAGCCGGCTCGCGGTACGCCGCCAGTGCGTTCTCGCTGCCGCTCAAGTACACGGCCGCCAGCGTCTCTTGCAGCGTCGCGCCGCTGTTCACCATGTCGGTAAAGATGCCGAGCGCAATGCGCTCAATGCACTCCCGCGCCTCGGCAGGCAGCGCCACGGGGTTCATGTTCACTGGGCGCGGCCGGTAGCCGCGGGCGCGTGCGTGCTTCTCCAGCACGCTGCGGTGCATCGGGCGCAATGCGTCGGCGCGGCTCATGCTCAGAACGTGGTCGGTTGCGCCACGCCGCGCGTCAGGGCCATCAGGCCGGTCTGCAGGTCGGTGGCGCCGATGCTCACCCACCGCTGGTCCAGGCCATCGGTTGCGCGGAGCTTTGCCACCAGCTCGCCGAGCTTCACGCCCTCGGCCTTGATCTCGTTCATCAGCGCAGCTTCCGCCTCGTTCAGTTGGCGGTATCCGGTGATCTTCGGTTGCACGAAAGTTTCCATGTCGTTCCTACGTTGTGCCGCTTTTCGGGGGAGCTGGCTAACCCCTCGCTCAACTTGACGGCCTACGGCCGCAAGTTAGCTCGAACGATCAGCATCACCGCCGCGCCCCCGCCTCACCGCCCAGCTCGAGCCCGGCCTCGCCGAACAACCGCGCCCCGAAGGCGGCGCGCGCCAGCCGGTCGGCCATCGGCTGCGCGTCCATGAGCCGCGGCAGTCCAGGAAGCCGCTGCGCGAAGGCCTCGAGGCTTTCACCGGCCGCAAGCGCCTTTTCCGCCTCGGACAGCAGCGGCTGCACCATCGGCTCGAGCATCGGGCGCCAGTGCGCCAGCTCGGCGTCAACCAGCACATCGATGGCGTCGCGCGGCGGCCCCGGCGGCGCACCGGGCGCGCTCGCCGCCAGCGGCGCCGCGTCTTGCGCTTGCGCAGGGTCGCCGTCGCCGGGCGCACTACCCGTGCCGCGGCCGGCGCCCACACGCGCGGGCAGCATGGCCGTGAGGATCGGCTCGGACTCCTCGGCCACAGGGATGCGCAGCTTCTTGTGCGCCCACTCCACCCCGATGCGCAAGCCCGCCGCCGCCAGCCGCGGCAGGTTGGCCGCGTACAGCGCCATGTCGTCGGCGTCGGCGGTATCCAAACAAAAGCGCGGCAGCCGCGACGGCTCCACGCCAGCGTGGTTGATGAGGCAGTACGCGCGGATGAGCTGCGTGTTGATCGAGTACTCGACCTGCCGCGCGTCCGCGTTGCGGATGTCGAACCGCACCTCGTTGTGCACCGTCGCCAGCGCCTGCGTGCCGTGCTGGCCCTCGCTGGCGGTCAGCGTCTGGCCCAGGATCACCCGCGACTCGATCGCCTCCATCCTGTCCCACATCGCCGTGAATGGCACCGCGCTGCCGTCCGCCGCGCGCTGGAAGTCGATCGCCATCCCCTGCGGGATGATGCCGGCCGCGTTGTGGCCGATGCCCACCACGGCCGCCAGCAGCGCCTGCTTCTCGCTGTCGCTCGCGCCCGCCGGGTACTTGCCCAGGCGCAGCGGCAAACCGAAGATCTCGAGGAACTCGGCCAGGTCGCGCACGCTGTAGTGCTTGAACAGGTACGGCCAGGCCAGCACGCGGCACAGGCTCGAACGGGTGGCGTAGCCGCTGCGCGCGTGGTGCTGGTGCATCAGCCAGCCGAAGGGCTGCAGCGGCTCGGCCGCGCCGTTCAGCCCGCGCAACGCGCCGGGCCCGCCGCCGGCGGTAGGCGCGCGCAGCATCAGCGTGCTGCGGTCCTCGGCCACGGTGAACCAGCGCTGCGGGCGCCACGTGAATGCGGGCGTCAGACGGTTGCGTCCCAAGCCGGGCTCGGGGCTCCACACCAGCTCGTGTGCGGCGAAGCCCTTGAGCACGCCGTCCATCATGCCCAGCAGCACGTCGCCCAACTCGGGCAGCCCGCGCAGCCACTCGCGCACTTCGGCAGCCAGGCTTTCCTCGGCGGCGCTGGCGCCGTCGGGCGCATGCACGTCCCACTCGAGCACGCTGACCGCGCCCTTGCGCTTCGCCATCTCGGCGTACAGGTGCCCGTCGCGCTCTTCCATGTCGTCGGCGAGCTCGAGCATGCCGACCAGGTTGCCGCCCTCGGCCTGCGTCAGCAGCGCCTGCAGCCGCGCCGGCGTGATGCCGCGCGCCGGGTGCGCGTCGAACTCGCGCTTGAGGTTGCCGACGCGGCTGGTCTGCGCCTCGCGCAGCGCGCGCGTGTCCACCCGGCCGCCGAAATGGTCGGTGATCGCCCCGAGCCCGGCCGTGAACCTGCCCGCCACCGTCTGCCACGCCTGCCTGATCATGCGCGCACCCCTTCTGAAAATACGGCCCCTGGGGCGTTTTTGCGGTCGCGTTGATAGGCAGGTAGCCACCGCCCCCAGATCGCGGCTTGGCGGCCCATTTGGACGCGTTTGGACACGTGTCCAAACCGCGTGCAGATCCGCCGCCGGCTCACAACCCAGCCTTCCGGCCGATTTGGCCGTCCGCGCGCTGCCACGCCCAGGCGCCGAGCCCGTCGTCGTCGGCGCCCTCCCAGTCGGCGCGGCGGTCTGGCGCCGGCGTCCAGGCGATCTCGCCGGCCTCGCGGTGCCAGGCGTACTCGGCCATCAGCAGCGCCACTGCGAAGTCGCCGTGCCGGCGCGCGCTCTTGCTCCCGCCCTCGGCTGCCATCGCGCGCGCCGCAGCGCTGGCCGTGTTCTGGCGCGGCACCATCGGCACGCCCTGCACCAGCGCGATCGCGCGCAGGTCGTCGCGCAGCGCGTCGTCGCGCGGGATGCCGTGCAGCGTGCCGTCCTGCAGCCCGGCCCTGAGCTTGGGCATGTGCGCCAGGTACCAGCCCGCGTTGATCTTGACCTGCTCCACCATCTCCACGCCCCAGCGCTGCGCGGCCGCTTCGGCAAGCGCCGCGCCGTTGCCCGTGGCATCCATCGCGCCGCCGCGGAACCGCGGCAGCGCCGCGATCACCGCGAACAGGATCTGCTGCTGGGAGCTGAACGGGCAGTTCGCAAGCTCGAGCACCAGGCGCACGCGGTGGCTCAGGTCGCCGTCCTCGGCCAGCACGGTGATCACGCTCAGGTCGGCGCTGCGCGCGAAATCCTGCCCGAACACGTGGCGCCGGTCGCCGTCCAGCCGGCGCAGGTGCGGCAGCACGTGCTCGGCCAGCCAGCCGTCGATCGCGTAGCGGCGTACCGCCTCGTCCAGGTACGCGAAGCCGTCGTCCCAGCGCCCGCGCACCAGCGCCGGGCCGTCCGGGTTGTCGGGGCCCCAGGCCGGCACCATGCGCTGGCTGATCAGCGCCAGCGACAGGTACCTGCCGCCCGAAGCGCTCGGCACAACGTCCAGCTCCTCGGCGGCGTCGTCGCCGTAGTAGCGATAGGCGGCGCGCACCCACTCGTCCTCTCCGGCCTGCGTCCATTCGATGCCGCGGCGCAGGCACACGCGCCGGTACAGCCCCTGCGCCACCGCCTCGCCGAAGGTCACGCGGTGCACCGTGGCGCCGCCGCGCCGCCCGGCTCGCACCTCGTCCACCAGCTGCGCAAAGGCGTTCTCCACGCCGTCGTGCGTGCTGATGATGCGCACCCGGCTGCCCCACAGCAGCAGCGCCAGCGCGGCCTTGAGCATGCCGGGCAGGTCCGAGTGGAACGCGGCCTCGTCGATCACCACCGTCCCCTGCTTGCCGCGCAGGTTCGTCGGGCGGCTGCTCAGCGCCACGATGCGGCAGCCGGTGGCCGGGAACTGAAGCTCGAAGGTCTTGATGCTGCGCGCGCCGCCGTCGGCGTACAGCCCCTGGCTGATCTGCCCGGCAGCGAAGTCGAAGGCCCGCGCCCACATCGCGCAGGCCTCGATGTACTCGCGCCCCATGTCCTCGGTGGCGCTGATGTACATCACGTTCTCGGGCATGTCCTCGCGCGCGGCGATGGTCACGTCGTCGGCGGCCTCGGCCCAGGTCAGGCCCACGCGGCGGCCCTTCTCGCAGATCTTCAGCGCCGCCTCGTCGGCGATCCACGCCTGCTGGTACGGCAGCAGCACCGCCGGCGGCATGGCCTCGCCCGGCGCCGGCGCGGCCAGGTCGAGCAACCGGTCTGCGCCGCTCATTGCCGGTCGCCCCACTTCACGCGGCCGCTGAACAGCGGCGGCGGGCATGTCTTGTGGCGCGGGTCGGTGGGCACGTAGCTCACCACGCGCACGTGGCCGTGCCGGAACTCGGCGTACAGGAAGTGGGGGAAGCGCCCCCAGCGGCTGCCGCGCACCACCACGTAGCCGATGCGCCCGCGCCGCAGCCACATCCACACGGCCCAGAACAGGCAGTTGCTGCGCGCCGGCTGCACCGCATGGCGCGTGCGCTCAGGCAACACCAGCCGCATCCGGCGCGCGCTTGACGATCCCCAGGATCGACGCGCGGATCTCGGACACGGTGCGCGCATCCATGCCACCCTTCTTGGCCAGCTGCGCCACGCGCGCGGCCGCGTCCTGTGCGCGCTTGTCGAGCTCGTCTGCCCAGCGCGCCTGGTTGACGCGGCTGCGGCTCATGCGGCTCAGGCCGAGCGCGGCGTCGTTCATCACGCCCAGGCGCTCGACCGGGTCGTCGATCTCGTCGCTCTCGCGAATCTTGAGCAGCAGCTCGAACACCTCGCTCTGCACCAACGCCATTGCCGCGGCGCTGCGGTGGTCGCCCTCGTCCGGCGCACTCTGCGCGATCAGCCGCGCGGCCTCGGTCGTGGCGCGGATCGCCTCCTGCGCGCGCTGCACCCGCTGGCTTTCGCGGCCGACGGCGCTCTTGCCGATGCTGATCGCCACGCCGCCTTCCTTGCACAGCGCGTTCAGCTCCTCGGTCAACGCCACGATATCGCCGAAGCCGCGCTCCACCAGAGCCTTGTGCAACCACGCGCGCAGCGCTTCCGGCAGCTGCGCAATCTTGCCGCGCGGCGGCATCGCTCAGCCCCCCGGTTGCGGCCGTGCCACGCCGGGCACCACCGTGCGCCCGCCGGCAACGTCCAGCCCGCGCTGCGTCAGCGTGGCGATGGTCACGTCGCCCTCGCGGCCGATCGTCACCAGCCCGCTGTCGCACAGCCACCCGAGGTCGGCCTCGATCCGGTCTGCGCCCACCACGTGGCCGACCGAATCGGCGAAGCGGCGCAGCAGGTACGCGTTCGCGCGGTACTGCGCCGCGGCACTCAGCGCGCGCAGCAGCACCAGGCGGCGGTCGTGCTCCTGGTAGTCGGCGAAGGTCATCGGCGTCATGGCGTCACGGGCGGCGGTCGCGCAGCAGGTAGTCCTCGATCCGGCGCAGCGAACTGTTCATCGTGTCGATGTTGCGGTGCAGGCCGGCGGTGCGTTCGTTCACCTCGCGCACCGCGCCCTCGAGCCGCAGCAGCTCGTCATTGCTCGGCATGTGCTCCATGTGCGCGCGGATCTCCGTGATCTGCGCGCCGGCGTCCTTGAGCCGCTTGTCCATGTCGTCGCGCAGCGCGTCCACGGCGCGCGCGGCGTCCTCGCCGGGCTTGCGCAGCCACAGCGCGGCGGTAAGCACGAAATTCCAGGCCACCAACGCCACCTGCAGCCAGAAGCCGGGCTCAACTTCGTCGAATTTCATGCCTCGCGGGAAAGCTGCTGCAACATGCCGGCACTGTGCCAGCGCGGGCGCGATGCGCCAATGCAAACCAGATTGCAACCTGCGCTCCGCGCTCAGTGGGCCACCAGCGCGCCGGCCTCGAGCACCACGCGGCGGTCGCCGGCGCCGGGGGATGGCTTGGCGGCCAGCTCGCCTGCGTTCGTGAGGTACAACTTCGCGTCACCCGCTGCCGGTCCAGTGTGCATCGTCAACCCGCCGTCGGACGAGATCACTATCTGCCCCGCCCACACGTAGTGCTGCGGCGCACTCGCCGGGTAGTCGGCCGCCGCATCGTCGTAGACCGTCCAACTGAGCCGGTACTCGACCCCGGCGGCCAGGCCTGATGCGGCCGTCGCCTCGGTGATCGTGCCCGAGCCCGAGGTGGCCGCGAAGGCCTCGCTCCCGGCCCACGTCGCTGCGACGCTGCCCGTGCGCTGCCCGGCGGCGATCTGTGCATTGCTCGGCGCCGCGTATGACGCGAGGTCGATTACCCAGTAGGCGGTGCGAGCCACGCTCTACCCCTTCACCACGTGTAGTCGATCGCGGGCTTGCCCGCGCCCGGCCCGGTCCAGATCATGCGGGCGCCGCTCAGCGTCGGATGGGTGTATCCAGGGGCGGACGCGCTCGGCATCACGATTCGCCGCGGCTCGAACAGCACCCAGGGATTGCTCCCGATCGCATCGCGCTCACGGCGCGACAGCGCGCGATTCCACACTGCCGCCAGATACGTGAGGCTGCCGCGCGTAATGCCGAGCCCGACGTTGTTGTTGCAACCCAGCGTCACTGACTGCGGGTTGTTGGTGATGGTGAATCCGCCGCGCGATCCGGTCACGTCAGCGCGGCCGTTCGCGCACACTCTGATGCTGGTGCCGTCCCACACGACCCACAGGGTATTCGTGCCCCATAGCCCGGCCGACGCGCCCAGATCCAGCTCCGACCCGCCAGTGCTTGCGCACTTGATGTCGCCACCGCTGTAATACGCCTCGACGCTCAGCACGTCGCCCGTCCAAGTGCGCCCGCTGTGCATCTTGATCGCGTCGAAATTCGTGTTCCGGGTGTAGGCGAACACGCACAGCATCGTCAGCTGCGTCGCGTTGCGCATGACCTGCGTATTCGTGAACGACCAGTAGCCGCTGTCGTTCGTCAGGAACCCGCTGCCGCCCGGGCCGGGCTGCATCACGTTGTCCCCGGCGCGGATGCGCGCGCCCGCAGGATCAACCGCGTTGACTCCGGTCGCGCCGTTGAACAGGAACGTCAGATCGGCAGTTGCCGGGTGCCCGCGGTTGACGCCGGTCACGTGCGGCGGCTGCGCAGCCCACGGCAGCAAGCGGCTTCGCACGGTCATGATGACGGCCCGTCAGGCAACAAAGGTGTCGCCGGTGCACCGCACCACGACAGTCTGCCCGGTGTTGCCTGTGAATTCGATTTGTATGTAAGCAACCTCTTGTCCGAACACGTAGCTGCCGCTCGTGCTCGTGTTCGCCTGCGTACCGCCGCCCTGCACGAATACCGTCTGCCAATCGTCGTCACCCGCGCCAGCGCTGCCGGCTGATGGCATGCTCGCTTGCTTGCGTGCCATCAGGATGCGCGCCTCGCACTGCGTTGTCGGCCCGGTCGCGCCGGTGCTCATCGTCCAGCGGAGCATGCCGCCATCTGCGCCCGTGCAATCGAGCCGGCCTCGTGTCGTGCCGCCGGCTGCGTTGGCGACGTTGCTGACGACGGTGGCAGCGGTGAGAGTTTTTGCCATCGCTCAGGCCCTCACAGCGCCATCGCCGGCCACAGCGAGTTGACGGCAAATTCGAGGTCGCCGTCGGCGATCGTGCTGCCGTCGATCGCGTGCGCGCCTGCGGCGATGCTTGCATTGCACAGTGCGCCGAGTGCCCACGAATCGACCTGCTCGGTGCGCTTCAGGATGCGCTGCCCGAGCAAGATGTCGGGCGCGGCGGGCGACTGTGCCGACAGTTGCGCCAGCGCGGCTTTGGTCATCAGGTACTCGATGCGCATGCGCAGCGGCTCGCTGCGCAGCGCCATCTGGGCAAGTTCGTATTGCGTCACGTGGCCGATCCTCCAACTACGCGCCGGCCGTGCATGCGCGGCCGGCGCTTGATTGCGTCACAGATTCAAGCGGCGGCAGCCGGACCGCCGCGCACGGCTCAAACGCCCGGCCGGCCGTCGCCCGTCATCGGCTGCTGCGGGCTGCTTTCGGGCAGGTCCATCGGCTGGCGCTTCTGAACGTAGTCGGTCAGCCAGTTGCGGTTCTTCTGCACCAGCGCGCCGATGCGCGCGGCGTCGAAGGTCAACAGGCCTGCCGGCATGCGCGCACTCTGCGAGTTCGCCAACTCGACGTAGCCGGCCCGCAGCAGCCGCACCGCATGGTCGAGCTCGTCGCTCTCCATGTTCGGCACCGCCGGGAAGGGCTCGATCGGGTGCAGCATCGGGTGCGATTCGGGCATGTCGAGCTGTGGCTGGCCGAGCACGTACTTGACCGCCGCATCCACGTCGTCCAGGTACTTGAGCATGCGCGCCATGTCGAACTCGTTTGTGAAAGCGAGGTTCGCGGACACGCTCTTCATGACCTCGAACGCATAGCGCGCGAGCTTGTCGGCGAGGTAGGTCACGTCGAGGTTGTAGACGCCGGGTGGGAACTTGGTGTCGATGTCAGCCATTGCGGCCTCCTAGGGTTGCACCGGCTCTGCGGCCGGCAGTTTGGGGTCAGCGCTCAGTGCGTCGTAGGCGGCTTCGCAGGCGCGGCCGGCGACGATGGCTCGGTCAGCAGCTGCAGCCACTGCTCCATATCGGCCTGCGCAGCTTGCGAGTGCGTCGGCCATTCCTGCTGCCGTGCCTGCGCCGGCAGCGGCGGGATCTGCGGCGGCGGCACCGGCCGCAGCGGTGGCGAGCCGGCTGCGCAGCCGCTCAGCAGCAGCAGCAGCAGCATCTGCGCGCGCGCGCGCCTGCGTGAGTTGACGGTCGGCATGGTCGGCCACCTGTTTCTGCGCCGCCAGGCGGCGGCCGGTTTCGGCATAGGCCTCGGCCAGCGCGCGCTCGCGCTCGGCCGCGGCCTGAATCTGCGCCTGTCGCACCTCGGCGGCTGCGGCGGTTGCGCGGTGGCGCTGCACCGCTCCCCAGCTCAGCACGGCGGCCACCACCCACACCCACCAGGGCACGGCGCGCAGCAGGCCCAGCGCGGCCGCCATCGTCACGCCCACCCCTGGCGCCGCTGCTTGGCGCGCTGCCACAGCACGACGGCGCCGATCAGCAGCAGCACGGCCGGCAGCACCATCTCGGGCGGCATGCCCATCGTGTCGAGCAGCTCGCGCGCCTGCTTCGCCAGCCCGCCGAACAGGCCAATGTGCTCGCTGGCCTGCGCGCTGATGCCGGCGGCACCGGCGGCGGCCGCCACCGCGCCGCTCTGCGCGATCGGCGACGTGGCCAGCGTGCTGGACGGCTCCACCGCCTGCGGCATCCGCTCGGCCGGCGCACCGGCATCCGGTTGCAGGTACAGCGCGCCCTCGGCTGCGCGGCGCGCCGTCAGGCCCGCCAGCTCGACCAGCACGCCGCCCACGCGCGCCTTGTTGAACAGGCTGAAGGCGCGCGCGGCGCTCAGCGTGTCGCCGGCGTTGTGGCGCTTTAGCGCGGTGCTGCGCGCGAACGCGGCCTGCCCGATGTTGTACGACAGGCTCACCAGAGCGGCCAGCTCGTTGCCGGTGGGCGTGCGGGTGCACAGGTCGCGCACGGCTGCGGTGCGCGCAACCAGGCTGCGGCAGAAGTCGGCGTCGGCCTCGGCCTTGGTCCACCGCATGCCGGCCGCAACGTCCTCCGTCTGGCCCCAGCCGATGGTCCACACACCGGCCGGGCAACGGTACGCCTGCAGGCGCAGGCCCTCGTAGTCGGCGATCAACTCGACGCCGGCCAGCGGTATGGGCCAGGCCAGCGCCGGGTCCGGCAGCGGCCGCAACGGCATGCGGGCGGGTGCGGTCATGGCGTCGGCGTCAGGCCAGCGCGATCGGCTGCTGGGCCTCGAAGTTCAGCTCGGTTGCGGCGGTGGCAATGCCCACGCGCTGCACGACGTTGCCGGAGCCGCTGGGGGCGGTGTTGGTGCACCCGCCCGCGGTGGTGGAGAGGAACACATTGCCGCCGGTCAGCCCGGTGACTCCGGTGTTCGCGCCCTCGAAATACACCGTCGCGCTCGCGCCGCTGGCGGCCGCCGCCAGCACGAAACCGTGCGCCTCCTTGCCGGCGGTGGTGGCGTCGGCCTTGCGCACCTTGGTCGTGCCGGCGTCGTTCCAGATGTTGACCAGGTTGCCGGCCGACAGCGCTTCGCTCGCGGTCAGCACCTTGGTGTCGGCGCCGATGCCGGTTGGCATCATGCTGTTGTCGATGCGGCCGGAGCCGTCGAGCGCCACGAGCTTGCCCGCATCGCCGACACCGGCACTGCTGGCCTTGCCGTTGACGATGCTCAGGTCGAGGACGCCGCTCGCGTTGAGCGCCGGGATCGCCTGCGCGTCGCCGGCGCCGGCGCTGGTGGTCAGTGCTGCCTGCTCGGCGAGGGTGCCGGCTGAATTCTTGATGAACTTGGTCGTGGATGCGGTACCCATTGCGGTCTCCGGTGGTGGTGGTTCAGGCCAGCGCGATCGCCGGCTGCAGGTTCAGCATCAACCGCTGCGCCGTCAGCGCCCAGCCGATGGGTTTGAGGTAGACGCCGCCAGGGGCTGGCGTCTGCACCAGCGCGCCGGCCAGGCCAAGGAACACGGGTGCGCCGGGCGTCCATGCCCAGCCGGCGTGCTCGAGCACGTCGTTGCGCTGCACCGTCACCGCCGCGCCGGACGCGGCCGCGCCGGTGGTGACGCCTGCAACCAGCGTGGCATGCGCGGCAACGTCGGCACTGGCGTACACCAGCTCGCCGGCGGCGCTGTAGGCCACCACCGCGTGGCCCGACACCGCCTCGCCCGCAATGCCGGTCAGCAGCCCGCCGCCGGGCGCGCCGGGCGGCCCCTGCGGCCCCTGCGGGCCCTGCGCGGCAAGCTCGATCAGCTCGACCGCGGTCTCGGTGATAACGATCTGCTCGGCCATGCTCGGCGCCTCAGCGCGTGACCTCCGGGCGCACCTTCACGGAGCCCTCGGTCAGCCGGCGCACGCTGCCGTCGGCCTGCACGATCTCGAGGTCGTACACGGCGCGCACCCAGGTGATGGCCGCTGTCTCGACGGCCGTGAGGCGCAGCGTGATCTCGCCGCCAGTGGCGCCAAGCTCGATCCGGCCGTTGCCGGTGGTCAACTCCAACAGTACGTCCGGCGACTCGACCCGCGTGCGCACGTGCATGCGCGCGCTGCAACCCGTCAGGTCAACCGGCACCGCTGGCACGCCGGCCTTCCACACGAGCGGAACTCGCCAGGTCTCGCCCTGGAGGATCGTCAGCGGCAGGCGAAACGCGGCCATGCCGGCACTGTGCCAGCGCGCGCGCCTGCCGCCAATGCAAACCGGATTGCAAGCTGCGCCGTGCGCCGGCGGCGCTGACGCCTCGCGGCCTGGCTACGCGGCGCCAGATGAGTAGACGGCGACCACGCGCCTTTCGCCGATTGCAAACGCAAAACGGACGCCGGCGTCCGTTTTGCTTGCGCTGTGCGCAAATTCGTTGCGCAGGCTGTCAAAACGGACGCCGGCGTCCGATTTGCAGTGCGCCAGATCACGAATCAGCGGGTGCGCCGGTACAGCAGGGCCGTGAGCGCCGCCAGCTCGTCACCGGACAGGTCGTGCCGCAGCAGCCGCCCAACATCCTGCGCCAGATCGATCGCGCGTCGCAGGCGGCCGGCGTCAACCGGCTGCGCGCTGCTGCCTTCGGCTGCGTACGCAGCGGGCGGTTCGGCCGCAACTTGCTCCCTGGGATCGGCCGCATTCGGCGGCCGGCAGAACACCAGCCAGTCGAGCGACCGGCCCGACAACTCGGCGGTGCGCACCAACGCGTGCAGCGGCACCGCTCGGCGCGCGCTCTAGCTCTTAACCGCGCCCAGGCTTTCGCCCAACACCGCGGCCAGCGCCGGCAGCGACTCGACCCCCAAGGCGCGCTTCACGCGCGCCAACACCTGCGTGTCGTCGTCCCCCATCGGAATCTTTTTGCGGCCGGGGTGTTGACGCGGCTGCAAGTTGCATCTAGTATAGGTCGCAGATTGATTCTGCAACCATCCCTAGAGCGTACCGCATGCACCCAGCCGACATCAACGCCGCCCTGCGCAAGGCCGGCAGCAGCCAGGCCGCCGTAGCGCGGTCGCTGGCCGCAGACGGCCGGCCGGTATCGCACGGCGCCGTGCATCTGGTCGTCAGCGGCCGCGGCACATCGGCGCGCATCGCTCGCCGCATCAGCGAGATCACGGGCACGCCGGTATCGCGGCTGTGGCCGCACCGCTACCTCGATCTGCAGGCCGAGCAGGCGGCGGCGCGCGAAGCCGCGCGCATTGCCATCGCAGGCCGCAAGGCCGCCCAGCCGGGCAACCCCGCCAAGAGGCCCTGATCCACCCACCACCCGCCCGCCACCCAACCGAGGAACCCGCCATGCCGCGTACCACCGCAGCCGCCCGTGCCGCAGCCGCCAAGACCGGCGCCGCACAGATCGACACCGACGCTGACAACTACGGCGCCTTCGTCCAGCGTCGCATCGACGCCGGCGCCGCGCGCGCGCCGCAGACCACCGCCGCAAAGAGCGCGTTCCACATGGCGGCCAAGGCGCGTAAGCGGCCCGACGCCTACATGTCGGTGCCGCTGATCGACATCGCCTCGGCGTCGATCGAGCACGGGCTTCCGATCCCGCCGCGCACCGGCGGCTTCGGCAGCAAGTTCTCGGCGCTCGCTGCACGCATGCAGCCCGGCGACTCCTTCGCGATGCCCACGCGGCAGGCGGTCAACTTCATCGCGACGGTGCGCAAGTCCAGTGACGAGCAGGTGCGCGCGATGCGCTTCACCTACCGCTCAGACGCGCAGCGCGCCGGCTGGGCGCGCGTGTGGCGCGAGTCCTGATCGCGCACCGCCCGCGCCACCGACGTCACACCCTCACCGCCCCCACCACCCACCCCCCCACCCGCAGGAGACCGTCATGCAGCTCTACCGCGCCATCGCCTACCAGATCCAGTCGCTCGACACGCCCGAGCGTGACGTGCAGCCCGAGGCCTGCGTGTTCTGGGAGGCCGAGAGCGCCGACTCGGCGCGCGTGATCCTGCTGCGGATGCTGTCGCTCGCCTGGGGCTGCACACCGGCAGACGTGGAGTTCTACAACATGATGAGCGAGGAAGAAATCCTCGCCGAAGGCGCCGACGAAGCGCCCGGCGACGCGTCGCTGTGGCTCAGCGGCTGGTACAACGGCCCGCTGTTCCGCCGCGTCGACCAGGCGCTGATGTTCGTGCGCCCCACCACCGCGAGGCGGCTGCACAACGCGCAGGCTGCGACGATCCCGTTCCGCACCCTGCAGCGGCTCGCTGCCGAGAGGCACGAGGACAGCCTGCGCGCCCAGGAGCGCGAGCGCACCGGCTTCCTCCACAACCTGGCGCGCATGGTGTCCGGAGCCCAGCACCCCGCGCACCACGGCTGACCAGCAGCACGCACGGACGCACGCAGATGGATGCCGACAAGTACATCAGCGACATGCAGCAGCGGCTGCTGGCCGTTGTCCGCACGCTCGGAGGGCACGAGGTCGACGGCCTGCTGCCGAGCCAGATCGCCGCCCGCGCCGCGTGCTCGGCCAGCCAGGTCACGCGCGACCTCGCCAACCTGCGCAAGGCCGGGTGGGCAGAGGAGCTGCCGGGCGCGCCCGGCCGCTGGCGGCTCGGCCCGTCAGCCGTTGCGCTCGCCATGCGCCACATGACCGGCATGGACCGAGCCCGCCAACGCCTCGACGAGACGGCGCGCCGATTCGGCCGCAGCGACGACTGACCCAGCACCCAACGCCCACCCACCACCACAGGCAGCGCACCTCAAATGATCCAGGAGCCAGAACCCCAAGGAAGCCGGCGCGGCCGCAAGCCGCACGCCGCCGGCGACGTGATCGGCATCGAGCTTGACACCGCAGCCGTCAAGTCCGCGAGCGACGCAATCGCCGTGCTCGGCCCGCGCCAGCGCGAGATCACCGAGCGATTCGGCGACGGCCAGCCTTACGACCGCGTGCGCGTGTCCGACGAGGCCCGCTTCTTTCTCGGCCACGCGCAGGCCGCATTTCTCGAAGTCGGGCGCAGGCTGCTGCTGATCAAGGAACACGAGGCCCACGGCGACTTCATGATCGCGGTCGAGTCGCTGGGCCTGAACGAACGCGTGGCGCGCCGCATGATGCAGGCGACCCTGAAGTTCAGCGGCCCCAAGCTCGCCGGCAAGGCGCGGCTGATGCAGCTCGGCCAGAGCAAGCTGTTCGAACTGTTGGTCGAGGACGACGAGGCGCTCGCCGAACTGGATGAAGGCGGCACCGTGGCCGGCCTCAAGCTCGACGACATGCAGGTGATGTCCCGCGCCGAGCTTCGGGCCGCGCTGGCCGATGCGCGGCAGCGCGAAGCCGCGAAAGACCGCGTCATCGCAGACAAGAACCGCAAGCTCGACGACCTGGCCGAGAAGCGCCACCGCAGATCCAGCGACGACACCGCGGTGCGCGAGCGCGCACAGCTCGAACTGCTGCGCACCCGGCTGCAAAGCGCAGACCTCAGCATCGCCAGCGCGGTCGGCGCGGTGCTCGAAGTGATGGCCGATCCGGCCACCCCGCGGGCAGGCCTCACCGCCGGCCAGGCGGTCGAGCAACTGCTGCGCCAGCTCATTGACAGCTGCATGCAGCACGGCCTGAGCATCGACCTGGCCGCCGAGGCCGATCCGTTCTGGCTGATGGAGATCCGCGCCGCCGCCGCCGCCGGCAAGACGGTGGCCGAGCAGCAGGGCGCGGCGCGCGCGGCGCAGGCGCGGCGCAACGGTGGTGCGGCATGACGATCGACACCGCTGCACGCATCACCGCGTCGCGCGCCGCGATCCTGCGGCTGCTGCACAACCACACGCACCCGACGGTACTGCGCGCGCGCGCCGCGGCCCTCGAAGTCCGCGCCGACAACATCGCCAGATACGTCGGCTGGCCAGCGCTCGTCGAGTCGATCCGCGCCGACGTCGATGCGCTGCGCGACGCGGCCAGCACGCGCGGCGCCATTGCCGCGCTGCGGGGCGCGCAATGACCGCGGCGCCGAAGCCGATGCACGTGCGCGCGCGCCACGCCGTGCTGCGCGCCGACGCCGTGCGCATGCAGCTCGTGCTGGCCGACGTGGAACGCATGGCGCTGCGCATGGCGCACGGCGGCGACGTGGCGCGCCGCAGCATGGGCGACGTGATCGATGCGCTGTGCGCCATCGCCACCGATGCCGAGCGCCTGGCGCAGACCGGCCGCATGGCCGACGCGCGCCGCTACCTGCAGCATGCTGCCGCGCTGGCCGCAGTCGCCGCAGGCGTGCTGGTTGGCAACGGCTGCAGCAAGAGCTGACCGCCACCATGCGCCTGACCAGCACCGAGTTCGAGATCGTCGCCCGCGCGCGCGACGCACTCGCAACCGCGCCGCGCGGCGAGCGCCGGCGCATCGTGGCCGACGCCGCCGCGACCATCGGATGCAGCATGCAGACCGCCTACCGCAAGCTCGGCGCCGCCGGCTTCGACGCAGGCCGCAAGCGCCGCAGCGACGCCGGCGAAACCATGCTGTCCGACCAGCAGCTCGCCGACCTTGCCGGCGTGCTGCACGCCAGCATCAATAACAAGGGCCAGCGCATGCCGGTGGCCGACGCGATTTCGATGCTCGCGGCGAGCGGGCGGCTCGACACGCAGGTGTCGGCCAGCACCGTCAGCCGCCAGCTCTACCAGCGCCGCATGCACCCCGAGCAACTGCGTCACGACACCCCGAGCCAGCAGATGGCGAGCCTGCACCCGAACCACGTGTGGCAGATCGACAGCACCGTCGGCGCCTACTACTACCTGCCCGGCGGCCGCCTGCGCTGGATGCCGGAGGACGAGTTCTACAAGGGAAAGATCGGCAACCTTGTCAAGGCCAGCAGCGACCTGCTGACCCGCTACACCTGCGCCGACCACACCAGCCACGCGTTCAAGGCGCGGCACTACATCGGCGGCGAGACGGCAGAGAACCTCGTCGATTTCGTGACATGGGCGATGTGGAAGCAGCCCGACAGCCCCATGCACGGCGTGCCGCTGATCCTCGTCATGGACCCGGGCGCCGCGAACAAGGGCCAGCTGATGCGCAACCTGGAAAAGCGCCTGCGCTTCCGGCTGATCCACCACGCCGCCGGCGCCGCGCGCGTGACCGGCAGCGTGGAGAAGGCGCACGACTTGGTTCGCATGCACTTCGAGACGCGCCTGCGCTTCGTCGACCGCACGCTCGTCGATCTGGCCTGGCTGAACGACGAGGTGTCGCGATTCTGCGCGGCCTACTGCGCATCGGCTGTGCACACCCGGCACCAGCAGACGCGCTACGCAAAGTGGCTTGAAATCCGCGAGACGCAGCTTCGCGCCGCGGCCAGCCTCGAGGCACTGCGCGAGGCAGCCGTCACCGAACCCGAGACGCGCCGCGTCAGCAACCTGCGCGGCGTCAGCTACGCCGGCCGCAGCTATGACCTGTCGCTGGTGCCTGGAGCGGCGCCAGGTCTCAAGGTGCAGGTGGTGCGCAACCCGTTCCGCTCGCCAGCGATCGACGTGCTGTTCACGTGCCCAGACACCGGCGAGCAAACCTGGCACGTCGTGGAGCCGATGCAGACCGACGCACACGGATTCGCGCAGGGCGCGCAGGTCTGGGGCGAAGAGCCGCGCACCGCCGCCCACACCGACATCGACCGCACCCGCAACCGCCTGCAGCGCGAGGCCTACCGCACCGGCGACGGCCTGCCCACGCTGGCCGAAGCCGCAGCGAAGCGGCGCACGCACGCGCAGGCCTACGCTGGCGTGGTTGACGCGTTCGCCGACGTTCACGCCGCCGCGGTGCCGACCTACATGCCGCGGCGCGCGACGCTGCTAGACCTGCCGCAGCGCAACGTGCAGGCACGGCGCATCACAGTGGTCGAGGCCTGCCGCCTGCTGCGCGCGCGCCTGGGCAGCGCCTACGTGCCGCAGGTGTACGCCGACGTGCAGGCGCTGCACCCCGACGGCGTGCCCGAGGATCAGCTCGACGCCCTGGCCGCGCGCTACGCGCCGGCGCCGGCGGACGCCGCGCGCGCAACCGGCTCGGGGGCGGCATGACGGTTCGCCGCTCCACGCTGTACGACCCGGCAGACCCGCCGCCCGGCGTTCGCCTGCGCCTTGGCGTGGTGGCCGCCGCGCTGCACGTCACCGTTACCGAGCTTGCCGGCGCCGCATCTCTGCCGCGCCCGAGCCTCTACCGGCTGCTGACGAACGAATGGCCGGCGCGTGCGAAGCCGGCCGAGCGCGCCGCGATCCGCGCGGCGATCGAGGCGCTGCTGGTAACCCACGGCGCCACGCAGGCGCAGATCGCGACGCTGTGGCACGCATATGGTGGGCACGGCGCGCCCTACCGCGCGGAGGCCGCCGCGAGCCCAGAAGTCCAGACCACCACCCAACCAGAGGAACCCGAAATGCTGCTGCCCAAGCAGGCGCTGTCACCGCAGGCGCGCCGGCACTTCAAGTTGTTCACCAACCCGTTCGACGGCGAGGTGCAGCGCGACGAGCACTTCTTCTCCGGCGACGACATGCGCTACGTGCGCGAGGCCGCGTGGCAGTGCAGCCAGAACGGAGGCTTCGCGGCCATCGTCGGAGAAAGCGGCGCCGGCAAGACGACGGTGCTGGCAGATCTCGAAGCCCGGCTGCAGGCAGAGGCGCGCGGCGTCATCGTGATCCGCCCGAGCGTGCTCGGAATGGAGGAATCGAACGCCAAGGGCCAGATGCTCAAGAGCACCGACATCCTGCACGCGGTGATCACCACCTTGCAGCCAGAGGCCACCGTGCCGCAGACGCTGCAGGCGCGCACCGTGCGCGCGGCCAAGATGCTTACCAGCAGTGCCGAAGCCGGCGCCACACACCTGCTGGTGATCGAAGAGGCGCACGGCCTTCCCGACCACACCCTCAAGCACCTCAAGCGGCTGCACGAGCTGCGGCTTGGGCGGCGCAACCTGCTTGGCATCCTGCTGCTGGCGCAGCCGGAGCTGAAGCTGCGCCTGGCCAACGGCCTGCGCACCGGCGTGCTGCGCGAAGTGGCGCAGCGGGTCGAAATCGTCGAGCTGCTTCCGCTGGATGCCGACCTGCGCGGCTACCTGCAATGCCGCGCAGAGGCGGCAGGGGCGAAGCTCGCCGACCTGGCCGACGACGGCGCGGTCGAGGCGCTGCGCACGCGCCTGACGCGCAAGACGAGCACGGGCGCAGTCAGCATGTGCTACCCGCTCGCCGTCAACAACATGATGACCCGCGCGCTGAACATGGCCGCCGAGATCGGCGCGCCGACGGTGACGCGCGATGTCATCGGCGCGATCTGACGAAAGGGGCTTTCAGTGATTGCAAACAGGTGGTGGCAGCCGGATCACACGCGCACGCAGATCTATCGCGCGGTGCAGGCTGCCGGAGAATCCGGGATCGCTCGGCAAGAGCTGCTCGCGCAGATCGCGCGCGCCAAGTCTGTCGTGGACCTCGGCCTGCATCGCATGCTCGCCGACAGCCACATCACCCGCACCGCCTATGGGTGGTACATCGTCGGCGAGCGCATCCCGCCGATCGTCGGGACCACCGAGGAAATGGCGATCTCCGTGCTGGACGACTGCCCCAGCGGCATCAACCTAGAGCTGCTGTCGGACGAGCTGATGATCGACGAGCCCGAGGTGCTGCGCGCGCTGGGCCAGCTCGAGACGTGCGGTCGCGCCGAGCGAATCCCGATGCCGCCCGAGCACGGCGGCGGCATCGGCTGGCGCCTGTGCGCGGCGGCTGCGGCTGCGGATGCGGCTGCGGATGCGGCTGCGGACTCGCCGCTGATCGAGGTGCCGGTGTTCGTCAATCTCGACATCGACCGCATCCACCACGTTCGCGGCGCGGTCGCGCAGCCGCAACCGCTCGACGCCGAGCGCGTGACCGTCGCGACCGGCGACATGGAGATCACGCTCTCGATCGATGCAGCGTACAAGCTGGCGATGGTGATCACCCAGCGGCTGGAACAGATCGCGCAATCCGCAGCCGGCGGAACGCAATGAAGAACGAGCCACTCAGCGCCCAGGCGCAACTCCTGAATCTGCTGCTGTTGTTCCGCTCCCAGCATGTTCCGGTTGACACCCTGGCCGCCAGGGCTCGTATGTCGGAGATCGTGGTGCGCGCGGTGCTGCAAGAGCTGTGGGACCAGGGCTACGTGACATGCACGATCGGCGCCGACGGGATGATCTGCGCCGCCAGGTGTCCGGCAATGCCTGCTGGCTGATGTGATGCGCATCACCTGCCCCGCCTGCCACGCAGAGACCAGCCTAGAAGCGGTTGTCGGCCGCGAGGCCGACGCGCGTGCCGTCAGCGCATTCCTCGCGCGGAACATGCAGATCGGCGACGCGCTGGTGCAGTACGTGGCGCTGTTCCGCCCGGCAAAGCGCAGGCTCGGCCTGGCGCGCATGGTGGCGCTGATCGAGGAGCTGATGCCAGACATCGAGCGCGGCGCGATAGCGCGCAAGGGCCGCGACTGGCCTGCGCCCGCGGGCCTGTGGCGCGCGGCCATCGCGCAGGTGCTGCTCAACCGCGACAAGGGCACGCTGACCCTGCCGCTGACCGGCCACGGCTACCTGTACGAGGTGCTGCAGGGAATGGCGGATAAGGCCGAGGCGCAGGCCGAGCGCGACACCGACGCCGCGCGGCGCGCGCGCCCGCACCAGGCCGGCCCGGCGCACGTGGCCGCGGCCGCGCAGGCGTTGCAGCCGCTCGCCGCCGACACCCCCAGCGCCGACGTGCGCCGCCGCCTGGCGCAGGTGCGCGCCGACGTGGCGCTGCGCGGCGTGCCGGTGCCGCCGATCCCCGAATGCGGAGGTGGGCAGCCATCATGACCACGAAGACGCAGCTCCTCAACACGCTGGCCGCGCACCAGGGCCGCGAGCACGGCATCGGCGCGCGCGATCTGGCAGCGCAGCTCGGCGTACCGCCGCGGCGGCTGCGCCTGCTGATCAGCCGATGTCGAGACGAAGACGGCGTGGCGATCTGCGGCCACCCGTCCACCGGCTACTACATGGCCTGCACGCCGGCCGAGCTGGCGGCGAGCTGCGCATTCCTCGAGCACCGCGCGCTGCACAGCCTGCGGCTGCTGTCGCGGATGAAGAAGGTTTCGCTGCCAGACCTGCTGGGGCAGCTCAAGATAACCGCCTGAAGGAGGCACGATGGCAAACACCCTTGACGATCTTATCGACGGCGCGCGGCTGCTGTCGGATGCGCGCGCGCAGCTCGGCACGCTCGTGCAGGCGCTGCAGGCCGGCATCGAAGCACTCAAGGCCGACGCGATGCCCGAGATTCGCGACGCGATCGCCGATGCGAGCGAGGCCTGGCAGGATTTGGAGAAGGCGATCCAGGCCAACCCGCAATTGTTCGTGAAGCCTCGCACCGTGGCCTCGCACGGCATCGTGTTCGGGATCGAGAAGGGCAAGGGCGCGATCGAGTTCGCCGACCCACAGAAGACCTGCGCGCTGATCCGCCGCCACTTCCCCGACCTGGCCGACACGCTGATCGTCACGCGCGAGGCGCCGGTAAAGAAGGCGGTGGCGCAGCTCAGCGTTCAGCAGCTGCGGCTGATCGCCGCGACGGTGATCGATTCCGGCGACCAGGTGGTGATCCGCCCGGCGCCCAGCGACGCCGACAAGCTGGTGCGCGCGCTGGTGCGCGCCGAGCTGGCAGAGGAATGAGCGCAAGAACACCAGCAGCGAATGGGCGCGGACGGCGGCTTGCCTCCGAATGCGCCACTGGGCCGTCAGCGGAAGGTGGGCCCGCGCGGCACACATGCGCGCAATCGCAACCGCCGCAGCCGGCGATCAGGTACACCGGGAGCATCATGAATCCCGCGGTACTGATGGTGGAGCACTCCTCACCCACCGCGGCGCCGGCCGCCTTGCCCGGCGGGCGTGATCGCCGGGCACCTTTTCAGGGTCGATCGACATGGCTGACAACGCAGATCCGATGACGGTGCAGCTCCAGGTCAACAACACCGGGGCGTGGAAGACAGTTTCGCGATTCACCTGGGTGGAGGCCGAGCTGTACTACAGCCGCACGGGCGTGGAGCGCATCGCACTGGCGGATCGCCAGGCATCGCGCTGGCGCATCGCCACATGCGATCCTGTGCCGCGGGTTCTGCAGCGATTCTCGGTCGAAAGCGGCTGGCAGGAGCCGACGCTGTGAGTGGGGAGCGGCTGAAGGCGGCCGTCGCGCAATTGCTCGGGCAGCAGCGATTCGAGCTACCGGCGGCGAGCGGGTCGCGCGTCGTGGTCGATGGCCGCGAGGTGACCGACCTGCGCCAGATCCGCGACCCAGACGACCAGGCCGACCAGGATCGGCGGCGCGCGCAGGCCCGCCGGCAGAAAGACCGCGCGCGCTACGAGCTGCGGAAGCACGACCCGAAGTTTCAGCAGCAGCGGGCGGCATGGCTCGAGCGCAACCGCGAGAAGGTCCGGGCGTACAAGCGCGACTACGACCTGCGCACGCGCGACCATCAGCGCGCGCTGAAATCGGCATGGGCGAGGAGAACCTACGCCGAGCAGGCCGAGCGGCGCCGGGAATCGTCGCGCGCCTACTACCAGCGCAACCGCGAGCGCATATGCGCAGACAAGCGCGCGCTGCGCCAGGAGGCTGCTGCGGCGGCTGCTGCGGCGGCGGCGGCGGCTGAATGCGCAGCGGGCGGCGGATGATGGGCGCGGTGGTGGACGGCGCCGGAGCTCGCCGGGCCGACCTGGCGGCGATCCACCTCGCGAAGAAGGAGCTCGGCTGGGACGACGGCACCTATCGCGACGTGATGTTCGCTGTCTGCCGCGTGCGCAGCGCAGCCGACATGGATTTCGCCGGCCGCAAGCGGTTTCTGGCGCATTTGCGACAGTGCCAGCAGCAGCTCGGCCTCGTGCCGCGCGCGCAGGCCCGGCCGGCGCCCTGGAGCCCGCCGCTGCGGGCGCTGTGGTCGCTGTGGCAGCGCCTGGCCGACGCCGGCCTCGTGCACGATCGCGGCCGCGATTCGCTGCAGGCGTGGGTGACGCGGCAGACAGGCGTCGACCGGCTCGAATGGCTTACAACCCACCAGCTCGACATGGTGCTCGTCAGCGCCAAGCAATGGCTGGCGCGCGCTGGGTCGGCAGCTGGCTGCGAAAATCAGAGCCATGTGCGCAGGGAGTGTTGAAATGGGTAGGAAAAGTAGGCAGCGGCTGTATCAGTTCGTGGATGCTCTGGTGGAAACCGGCGCGCGCAAACTCGTTGCCGACGAATTGCTCGCAGATTCCGATATGGCACGGTCGGTAATGAGGGAAATCGCGCACTCGATCTGCAATCAATATGCGCGCAGCATGCTGTACGTGCCCGCAGACCTCGAATTCTCTCTGTCGAAGCGAGACGTTGAACTCTGGGAGAAATACGGCTCAGACGGCGCCGGCGGAGAGCGCAAATTCAGCCCGCAGCGGGTGGCACAGTTGGCGGACGAGTATCGTCTGACGACGCAGCAGATCTACTGCATCCTTCGGCTGATGAGCCGTCGCGAACTCGAGGCCAGACAGAGCTGCATTCCCGGCCTCGATTCCGTGGACGATGCCTTGGCATGATCTGATCGGTCGCTACTTGGCCGTATCGCCTGGCCCTATCTGACCGGATTGATCCAGATCTGACCGGATCGATCCAGATCGATCGAATTCAGCCGCGCCGCTAGGCGTCGGCTGGAATGAGGGGTTAGCCGGCTCCCCCGAAAAGCGGCACAACGTAGGAACGCAATGGAAACTTTCGTGCAACCCAAGATCACCGGCTACCGCCAACTGAACGAGGCCGAAGCCGCGCTGATGAACGAGATCAAGGCCGAGGGCGTGAAGCTCGGCGAGCTGGTGGCGAAGCTGCGCAGCACCGAGGGCCTGGACCAGCGGTGGGTGAGTATCGGCGCCACCGACTTGCAGACCGGCCTGATGGCGCTGACGCGCGGCGTGGCCCAGCCCACCACATTCTGAGCATGGACGCGGCGCCCGACTTCGAGGCCCTGCGAGCCCGCAGGAATGCGGCTGTGCAGGAAATGCACCAGAAGATGGCCGACGAGTGGGGCGTGCCGCTGCAAAGCCTGCGCTCCAACTTCAACCCGGCCGCGTGCTACTGCGCATGCGGCACGGGCGGCCCCTGCGAACACAAGTGGGACGGCGAAGGCTGGGAGAGCGAAGACGGGTGCGCGTGGAGCGCGACGTGCTCGCGGTGCGGCTGCACTGCGATGAGCCACGACATGAGAAACGCCCCGTGAACCACAAGCCGGCTAACTGACCGGATCGATCCCGTCCAGCCAGGCCGCAGGAGGCTGCACAATGCCTTGCACAAACTGCAAGGCTTTTGCATTGCATTTCGCAAAGATGCACGTCTTCCCGCCACTTCCGGGCCTTCTTTCTCGCTCGTCCCCAAGAAATATCTCACTCCCGGTCACCTCGGCGGCGCTGGTCGGCGCGGCGCTGCTGCAGATCGGCCTGGGCGGCGCGCTCGGGCTGGGGCTGGCCGGCGCGCCGCGGAACACGCCGCCGTTGAGCAGCACCGCGTCGGGCCAGCCCGCCGATGCATGCTGGTGCAAGAAGGCGGCGATGTGGCGCGTGACCGCCGGGTCGCTGGCGTAGGGCAGGCCGA
>Ga0116153_10000587_pt1 | contig 43804 bp, 37 predicted proteins | sample AD_UKC028_MetaG_FD_89896 | JGI IMG/M metagenome (GOLD analysis project Ga0116153, IMG submission 89896) | Active sludge microbial communities of municipal wastewater-treating anaerobic digesters from USA - AD_UKC028_MetaG | ecosystem: Engineered > Bioreactor > Anaerobic > Digestate | place: USA...
CAACACCTGTCGCTCACCGATTTCCAAGCCGCCATGGGGGAAGATAATCTGGCCATGGCCGTGGCCTTTGTCACCCGCCAGCGGCCTAAACTGTGAAAAACCCTTCATGAATACGCGCTGGAGCACCATTCACGTTGAAATTGCCGAATTGACCGGGAATGACCGCAAGAGCATCGTGGTCTTTGCCGATCGAGTCTATGTGATGCAATACCGCGCGAGACCAGGCTGGCTTTAAAGGGTGTCGAAAACTGTCGCGCATGCGATGGCTTTCCATCCTTTTTGATACAACAAGTATGTCGTTATATGGACATCAACCGCGAGGCGGTGTGATGAGCGGGGAGAAGCCTCAGCCACACACTCTGGCTCTCCCCCGACCATCCTCTAACCTAGTGTGCTGTCTCTCAATGGGCTGGCGTTTCGCCGCAAGGAGTTTTCGCCTCCCGCTCGGCGCGAGGGACGCGCATACCCGCAGTGGTCTGTCAGGAGCGAGCAACGAGGCGGGAGGCGAAAAGAACTGCGGCCCGCAGGGTTGCGCCGAAAATGGCCTGGGGGGCTTCGTTGCTCGTCGGTCACAGCCCGCTGCGGGGATGCTCCCTCCTCGCGCCTCGCCCCAGGCCATTTTGGGCGCAACGAAACATCAGCCCATTGAGAGACACCACACTAGCTGAGGCATCTCCCAACTCATGACACTGCCAACCACTCGATGGTCTGAAATTGACGCGGCGGATCAAACCGACTCCGCGATGCGCCGGGATGCATTGGACACTCTCCTCTCCCGATACTGGCTCCCCCTGCGGGCGCATCTCGAAAGGAAATTCCAGATCGACACATCGCATGCGGAGGATTTGCTGCAGTCCTTCTGCCTCGAAAAGATACTCCAGAAGAAACTGTTAGGCCTGGCCGATCCCGATCGGGGACGGTTTCGAACCTTTCTCCTCAATGCGCTCGATCATCATGTGCTCAATCAATACCGCGCCGATCGAGCCCTGAAACGCCGCCCCTCCGAACCCCTCGTGTCCCTCGACGAAGTGGGCGATGTCTCAAGCCCCGAAGAGAATACCCAGCCAGACACTCAGTTCGATCTCGACTGGGCCCGACAGGTCATCCAGGTCACCCTCGACCGCATGCGGACTACCTGTGAGGTCAGCGGAGCCCGACAGGTCTGGGGAGTCTTCGAGGGCCGTCTGTTGAGAAATCTGTATGGCCACACCCCCCCGCTGTCTTACGACGAATTGGTTGAAGCCCATGGATTTACCTCCGCTGAGCAGGCCATGAACACCTTGAACACCGCCAAGCGAATGTTTAACCGCACCCTGCGATCCATCGTCACCGAATACCTCAACGCTCCACCTCACACCGTCGAGGAGGAAATCCGCCAACTCAAGGACGTTTTGCTCCGAAATGGAGGACTGACCCATAGCTCAGCCTGATTCTCGGATCCCCCTGCGAGCAGGATTCTCCCCCAGATCGGGTAAAGAGTATGGCAAAAACAACCGTTGACTTAAGTTATGGACTTAATTCAGGCTAATCCAGCACATCTGGCGGAGCTCATCGAGCTTGAACCCGAAATCCGCCGGGATGCGAGCTCCCAGGCATCGCGCGATGCCTGGCTGGCTTGCCTTGCCCTGCCTTTGACGTCCCCGTCCGATGTCGCCCATTCGGATTGCCCCCACAATGTCGGCGAACTCCTACGACATCCTGCCCCTCAGGCCGAATGGTTCACAGCTCTGAAGGACTACGCAAAACACCACGCCCATCACCCGGCCAGCCCTCTCCTGCCTTCCGCCGTCACCGCAGTCTATTATGTCGCCATCGGATTGGCCAGATTGCGTTGCGGCACTTCAATCACCCAGTTGTCCGACCAGGAACTCGCCAAAGGCATTCGCTGGACCCTCAAACAAAACTGGATCGACGAGGATCTGCGTGAGGACCTCGCCCGGGCTTTGCCTAATTCGGCCCCTCAGCCTCCGTGACTCTTTCAAGCCGGTATTGTCCAGTCTTCTTATGAAGACTTTGGAAACCTGGATGCTCAGAATCGCGGACCGTGATGCGACTTGGATCGGCTTGGGATGGCTTCGGCCCGCAAAACATCAACGGATCGGTTTTGCCTATATCCTCTTGAGCAGTGTCTTGCTGGGCCTGCCTGGCATGATAATGGGAACAGGGTTGATCTACTTTTGTATCGGCCGCGTCCCACCCGAGATTTTGGCTTCGATTGTCCTGCTCGTCCTGCTGATTGAGCTCATGCTGCACAGTCTGTTCGCCCATTACTGGAATCGCCGAGCAATGACATCGACACCCAATGCCCCTCCCCATTCCTCAGGGCAATGAGGTCTCCCGCAACCGCGCACCGCTTCCTGGAAACCTTCCTGCGGCTTTCGGGCCTGCCCATAGCGCATAACCGGCTGGAGTTGGACCGTTGGGCCCACAATGGCCGGGGCCTCCTCGGATGCGGCTCGGCATGGCGCACCACGGGGATAGGGGTAGGGACAGGGAGTTGGACCCCGCCCCTCCCTCCGAACCGTACGGGCGATTTGCTCGCATACGGCTCTCCAGTTAGTGGACTTCTTTTCGAGTATTGGCTGCTTTGGCCCGGGGCCAGCGTTGGCTTGGACCTTACAGCCCCCATCGGGGATGCTCGGCCCAAGCCGCCTTGGCCCCAGCCAAAATCCCTCGCCGCAGCGCCCCTTGTAATTTTCAAACAGGCTCTAAGGCAGAGTTGAGGCGCAGTTTTGTTAGATAAGATCGCCCGCAAAACGCGCTGTCAATGTACTGTTCAAGATGGCGTGGTTTTTGTCGGGATCGCGCAGGAAAAGGCCCAAGCGTTCAAGGGTTCCTGAACCGTTGGCTGCAGCGCTTGCCCATTCTCTTGGAACGGACCGAGCGTCACGCCGGTTGCTCCCCCCCCCAAGATTTCAGTCTAGCAATGGAGGATTCCCTGACCCCATGTGTTTGAACGTCTGGTGCATGGGCGGGAGTTCTTCGAGGAAGTCCGCAGAGCATTCAGCGGCTCATCGAGTGCACTGTCAATCCCGACGGTCAGAAAGCCCCGAAAGAGAACCGTGTATGACTACTTGGTTTGAGGGGGCGCTTCGTTTGGAGTTAAACGATACAGCCCCACTTCGTGGATGGGAGCATCGCGACCAAAATCGTTGGTAAAGGCGCCCAAGTTTTGTCCTTTCTAGTGATCTCGGCTATTGGGGACTTGAGTGGTCCAGACGATCAAATCGTTCTGCCGCGATAGCTGATGATTGCCCGTGCTGGCTTGATTGACGGCGAGCACTTCGGCCTTGGTCATATCGGCGCCGAGGATCAATGGCGAACGGGCAATGCACCAGCGCGTCATGCAAAGCACCTGTTCATTTTTGGTGAACCGAGTGGGGCGGGCGAACTCAACGACGCCAAAGGGTAGCATGTCCGCATCAGGCCCGGCGCCCTGGAAGGCGGTACGGCGTCGACTTATCCAAGCGGCCGATCATTTCATACAATGGCTGCCAGCGATCCCAGAAATCGTCGGATATCCGCCACATCTTGGCGTATTGATTGACATGGCTCCCCCGCCCTATCGGCGTATCGCCAGGAGAAAGGCTCAGCACAACCGGGCGACCTGATTTGTCGATGGCATTGCGGATGGCTTCGATCTCGGACTGCTGCACCCGGTCATAAGGCCGGGCGATGTTGTCCACCTTCACAAAATCCACGCCCCAGGAGGCATATAGCTCAAACAATGAATCGTAATGGCCCAATTCCTGTGATTACACCGCCTTCTACCGATATTGCTGTTACGACTCGTTTTTCCGCCGTGCGCCAGAAGTAACTGTTACCCGAGATTGGGATTCGTTGTGCCAAAAGGAGTGTTACCCGATGGCTTTTATAATTGTAAACTGTTTCTGGTCTGAATAGCGAACTAAAACCAGCAGGGGGGCGGCTGCGAGCCCCCCAGCTCGCGCCCCCGTGTTCGCAACCACGCATTGGTCTGTGGTGTTGGCCGCGGTGGGCAGCGATACCCACGGTGCGCACGTGGCCCTGGAACGACTTTGCCGAACCTATTGGTATCCGCTTTACGCTTACGTAAGACGACGCGGCCACTCAGCTCACGACGCCCAGAAACGCGGCGGTGGGCAGATGTTCTTTTCCCTCGATTGGGCGACGGCGGAGGAACGATTCGACCTCGAACCAGCCACGCAGGCCTCACCCGACCGGCTCTTCGAAAAACAATGGGCACTGGCCCTGTTGGCCGAGGTCATGGACCGTCTCGAGCAGGAATATTGCAGGGATGGCAAAGAGGATTTGTTCGCCGCCCTCAAACAAACGCTCCAAGGATCACGCGAGTCGCAGCCTTACGCCGAGATGGCCATGCGGCTTGGCATGAACGAAGGAGCCATCAAGGGGGCGGTTTACACAGCGCGTCAAAAGGAACTGGACCGCATCGTTGCCCTAAAGATTCTACCCCCCGATATCGGCGAGGATCCGGCCTTCGCCGACCGCTTCGCCCGCGAAGCCAAGGCGCTCGCAAAGCTGAATCATTCAGGCATTGTGACCATCCACGATTTCGGGCGTGCGGACGGCCTGTTCTATTTCCTCATGGAATATGTGGATGGTGTGAACCTGCGCCAGTTGCTGCAAGCCGGCCGGATATCGGCGCGCGAGGCGCTCGCCATCGTACCGCAGATTTGTGACGCCCTGCAATACGCCCACGACCAGGGCATCGTGCATCGCGACATCAAACCGGAAAACGTCCTGCTGGATCGCTTTGGACGCGTGAAGGTGGCGGATTTCGGTCTGGCAAAGATCGTGGAAGGCGGGGCGGTCAGTCCTCTATCCTCCGTCAGTTCGCCAGCGGAAGTTGAGCTGCAGGGCGTGGCATACCCGGCCAATGAATTGACCGAAACCGGCAAGATCATGGGCACGCCACAATACATGGCGCCCGAGCAGAAAGAGCATCCCAGCGAGGTAGATCACCGCGTGGACATCTATGCGCTGGGCGTCGTGCTCTACCAGATGCTGACAGGTGAACTGCCGGGCCAGAAGATCGAGCCGCCGTCCAAGAAAATACAGGTTGACGTGCGCTTGGATGAAGTTGTTTTGCGCGCGTTGGAGAAGAAACCGGAACTGCGCTATCAGCAGGCCAGCGTGCTCAAGACCCAGATCGAGACCATCAGCAGCACAGCATCGCCATCCGGAACTCTGGACGAGGCGACAGAGCCGACTGGCCATTCCGGAGCCATTTGGACGTCGCTGGCGGGCGCGATTAAGCGGAGGTCAACTTCCGGAACTCCCGCTCGAACAAGAAAATCCTAATCCTGGCCGCTCCTGGCGCTGGATCATTGCCGCGGCGGCTGCGCTGTTGGTTGCGATTGGCGGAGCGGTGCTGCATTGGGCGCAACAGCCGCGAACAGTCGGGGGCATGATCTGGGCGGATTCCCCGGATGGGCGGTATGCGGCGAGGGCGAGCACAGAACACGCCATGCGAATTTTTGGAGGCGACAAAACCTTCTTCAGGTTTTCCGTGCAAGGGCCCGATTTCTTCGATCTATGGGAACGCCAGATTCCTTTCGGCCGTCTGGCGAAGAATTATGCTGATCGCTCCTTGGACGCTTATGCCTTTCGTGGGAATAACGGCACGGTTCACGGCCAGATCGTGTGGTCTGAAGACAGCCAACGCGTTTCCTTCCGGATGCGCGGCCTTGAAGTTTCCGCCTTCAACGTCGTAGATCACAGCCATTCATCTCAGCCTGGCTATCAACCGCAGCGCGAAGTGGAACGGACCGCCAACATGGCGTCAAAATGCATATGGCGGAGAAAACGGGCAGGCAGGCTGATTTGCGGGCGTTTGACACACTCACAACAAACCGTGTAATGGAGGCCGTGAGCGCCGCGGAGGAGGCGATCGAGGATCACGACCCAACAGGCAATCCCGATGTGTTCATACTAACCGCGGCGAATGTTCACGCGGTCAAAACCCACGAGGGCGCCGTGGCGCTCGTCGACATTCTGGAGGACAATCCCCCCAGGCGGACACGCCTGCGTTACAAGCTGGCACAAAATCTGAAGGCGCCGCCTGGTCTTCGCTCCGCCCGCGAAGTCACGCTCCACGATTGGGACGTGCAACCGGAGGCGCTGGATTTCGAAACCGGATGGATCCTCGCGATCCCCGACGAGACGAGGCAACAGTTGCGGGGTGGCAACTTGGACTGGTTCGTGAACAACGGCGTGGATTTGATGACGGATACGACCCGGAAGGGGGTTGGACTGCTTACCATGCTCACGAATGAATTGCAGCTCGTGAAGCTGGCCGACGAGGAATGGGATTCCCTGACCCCTGCGCGATGGAGAGAGGCGCTGTCGCGCGGCGCCTCGGGTCTGGAGACTCGGATGGCGATAGCCTCGAGGACGATTGGGAACTGGCCTGTTTTGGCAACTTGTCCCATGACGGCACCGCCGACACGGACGCCGATGGGATGACTGACCTCGATGAATTCAGGGCTGGCAGCAGTCCTGTGGGGAACAGCTCCGTTCTAAGCCTTATTTCGGTCACTTCGGTCAAGGGCAGTGGAACCACCCTGTATTGGAGCGCTGTTCCCGGCCGCTCCTACCGCGTGCAGCACAAAGACAACATCAACAGCGCAGCATGGATCGACTTGCCCGGGGATATTGTCGCCCAAAACCGAACAGCATCCAAATGGGATGACTCATCCCCGGTCTCGAACCGGCGCTTCTATCGCGTGGTGGTGCCGGGGAGATAGCGGAAAAACAAAGGAAATTTATCCCCAAATCCTTCAAGCCGTTCAAAGCCCAGAAATCTCAACAGGCGAGTAACAGGAATTCTCCCCGGCCCCATGGACTTCCCGTCAAAACGTATTTTTAATGGCGGTTCTTGAGCATTCACGGTGAATTTCGACCGCCGGTCTCTTACCACCATCCGTAGGCGTTGTAGCGATGGTTGTAGATCCACTTGGGATAGATGGCTTCCAGCTGGAACCGAGTCTTGTATCCGCGCAAGAGCCCGAACCAGTTTTGATTGTAGACGAACAGATCGGCCCAATTGGCCCCGCCGCGGAAGTCGGCCACGCGGAAGGAATCGCCGTCTCCCAGATTCCACGCATTCACGAAATCCTTCTGCCAGCTGCCCGATAGCCCCCCGGATCCGTCGGATCGGAGGATGCCCAGGTATTCCTTGTCCCAGTTCTTCGAATTATACACAATCAGGTCGTCGCGATTGTCTCCATCGACATCGGCGGCCCAGAAGCGGTCGCGGCGCTGGAGTCCCCAGCCGGCGACATCGGCGGCTTCGGATCCGTTATCGTAACGGCGGACACCGGCCAGCTTGCCCGCGGTGGATTTCAAGATCGCCAAATAGCTGGGCCCCCAATCCAGTCCGTTAAAGACCGCAAGATCGGTCGTTCCATCGCCATTGAAATCCAAGGGATAGAGTTGATCGTTCCGTCGCATGGCCCAGATGCCGGGAATTTCTCCATAATACCGGTCCGTGATGGAGAGCTGGCTTCCGGTCGATTGAAAAACCATCAGGTGAACTTGGGCCCAATCCGACGTATTGTGCGCGACGACACCCGCGCGAGTTCCGCCCGCAAATCTGGCCACATGGAATTTCTCATGACGCCCCATTTCCCACCCGGGCAAGTACTGATCATAGCGATGGGAATACGCCAGAGAACTGCCGGTGGATCGCAACAACAGGAAATAGGGCACATCCCAATCCTGCCCGTTGAACACCATCAGATCCGCCCGGCCGTCTCCGCTAAAGTCCCCCACATAAAACTCGTCATGGCTCTTCATGTCACCCCAGCCCGGCAATTCCCGGTCATAGCGCGCCACCGGCTCGAAGTGATCCCCGTAAGACTTGAGCAGGCAGACATATGGAATGGACCACGAAGTCAGATTGACCACATAAAGATCGGTCTTGCCGTCACCATCAAAATCGGCGGGTAAGAGACGGTCAGCGCTGCGAAACTCCCAGGATCGGGTGCCGGACGAGTTTCTCAGCAAGTCCGTATGATACCAGGTCGGCTCCAAAACGCCCCCGTCGGGCCGCAAATAACCGCCTGTGACCGGATCAATCGGTTCGCGATTTCGATCGCCGGCGATGTAAAGCGACAATTGCCGTCCGTCCAGGAGGACGAGATCCGTGCGCCCATCGCCATTGAAGTCGCCGGCGGCGTTTTTCCTGAAATCCCCCTCCTGCATGGTTCGGGCATTATCCCGAATGGCTGTGTAACCGATGGGATTATGGGGAGGAGAATTATTATTCATGCGTCCGCGCCAGGAGGGTCGGAAAATGCCATCCCAATACTTGGTCATCGAGGTCATGGCGCCAGGGAAAACACCGACATCCTGGGTTTCATCCGCGACGTTGGCCAAGGTCGTGGGAATGGGCCGGGTGGGCGGCACCCATTCGCGCCATTTCAGCGTGCTGCGATTGGATTCATTCGCCGTCAAGTTGTCGGCGCCCGGCTCGGCGCCGTCGTAGACCTGACAGGTTCCCCCCTGGTTGCATTGGTATTCGTCGCCTTGGAAGCCAAAGAGATGTCCAAACTCATGCGCCACAGTGGCCCAACTGCTGCTAAGCGTCACCGCGAAGTGGGTGCCCCGCCGGCATCCGCCGCCGGTATTCACGTTGAGCACTACCATGGTGAAGTCGGCCTCCGGACAGAGCGAATCCAGAAGGTCTTCCATCCGATCGGCGGTATTCGGGCCGGGCTCCATCCAGCAGCGTTCCCAGACGCCGCTGTAGCGATATTCAAGGCTGGTGCTTTTTGAGGAGGTGACGCTGCCGTTGGCGTCGACACGCGTGACACCGCTGTTCACCGAATAGGTGTTGATCCGATAGAAATTAATCGCATTCAGAATGGAGGGATGGATATCGTTTCCGAGCAGATCGGTCATGATCGTATTCTGCACGTAGTTATTAAAGGCATCCTGGTCGGCGGTTGTATCTGCAAAGCCATCCCCCATGATGACGATATTATACTTGGAGGCCTTGGATCCGCTGGTGTGGAGGGGGGTGATGGTGGCTGAGCGGCTGCTGCCCAGGGGTTGGACGTTGGCTTTGGCGAGGCCAGGCAAGCGCCGGATGGATTGCTTGATTTCATCGCCCGACAAGGTCTGCAGCAGCTGAAAGCTCCTGGCGTTTTTCAGGAAGTTCTCCGGGGTCAGATAGTCCATGCGAACGGGTTTTTCGTAACGATACAGCTCGACCGTGAGGTCTGAGATGTCACTGCGTGAAAGCAGGGGAACCGAAATCCGGATCCTCTCTTCGCCCATGCAACAGACTTCGTGCGCTCCGCGGATGGGAATATCGAAGGCATCCCGACGCCAGGCATTCGGAATGGCCCCGATATGATAAATGCCATCATTCAAGCGCCCACCGAGTTTGGATTTGACCACATAGACCAGGGTATCGATCTCGGGCGCGCGCAACGGCAGCACCTTGAGCGAGTCATCATCGACCTCGTAGGCCCGGGTCAATTGCGCCGATAGGGGATCCGTCACCAGGGACAAGCGGAGATGCCGGCTGGTCGCGACCTGGATCAGTTCTTTCTGAATGATCTCCCCGGCCACCGGCACATCCAGAATCAATGGCTTGTTCCGCAGGCCAGGAGTTGGCAGCCGTTCGATGCGGATCGGTTCAGGAAGGGTTTTGTCTCCCGCCCATCCCTGTTCGATTCGACCGATCCCCTCATCTCCAGGAATGATGATGGGCGTCACCTTCTTAAAAACACGGTTGACCGGCAATTGGGCCGCCACCTCGCTCAGGTCCTCTTTCGGCATGGGCGTCCAAACCTCCACCCCCAGTTTTGCGACCACGGACGACAAATCACTCCCCTGATAGATGCCCGGCGCGGCCACACCATAAAGATCATCAATGTTTAGGAGGTAAGGAAAGGCTTCGGTCTCCTTTTGGATCGACTGCAAGACAGCGGATATCGGAGTCGACTCCTTGACCTCAAACTCGAAGCCGGATCCCACGTTGCGCGGCACCACCAAATAAGTGGTTCCCACAATGCGATAGAATTGTTGTCGCACCCGCGATCCCGGAATCGTCGACATCTTCACAGCGCGCCCGGCGGAAAGCACCCCTTCGATTTGGCGATCCCATTTGCCGCCCGCCAGATCAGAGGTCTTCTCCAGGTAAAGCATCGTGTTGGCCGGGGCCTTGACCTCAAACTGAATCACCCCGCCCGAACGGTATTCGTCCTCGAAAAGGTCAATGCCCAAAATGGTAATGGGATCCCGAATGGCGGCCGTCGCAGACAACGCAGCCCAGAAGGCTCCGAAAACGACCGTTCCCCAGATGGATCCAAAGCCGAATCCCCTAATGGTTTTTTGCAGCCTCGATTTCATAGTGAAGTGTAATGCTTCTACCAATAGCATTTTATGAATGCAAATAAATTCGTTGAGAGAAAGGTCGTATATACTTAAAAGTCACCAAGAGGGCGCCCACAGGTTCGTGGCGTTGCGCTCCCGTCGTCTGATCGAATTACTGCCTCGGGTAACGAGATTACCAACCCTTCGGGAACGACGTCATGGTTGCCTGGTAGCAGTCGCTGCTGTTTCGAAGCAGATAACGCAGGGCCAGGAGGCTCGCCAGAACCAAGCCCGCACAAATCGCGCCAGCCACCACAACGGGCACCGAGGTATAGGCGACCATCGTCTCGGTCATCAGGGGCGATATCGAAAAAACAATGAGGACCATCAGAAATGACGAGATGTAAGACGGATGTGATTTCACAAGAGACAGGGACAGCGGAAGGGCCGCGCAGGAAAGACCCGCGACCAACAGACCCACCACAACCAGGTGCGAGATCGGCGCCTGGCTTCCCAAAACAGCCATCAGGGCTCCAATGAACACCGCGAAGACCAGTCCCGGCCCGACGCACAGAGCCGTCAACAACAGACACAATCGATCGGGGGTGATCGGCGCAAGCCGAAGTGCGCGCATGCTGAATGCCCAACGCATGCTGAATAACATGCTGGCAAAAAAACCCACCTGGACGGGAAGCATCCCGAGTAAGGTCTGCTGCGATTCCCTCCCGGAAGCAGAGAGCTTGTCGATCGCGAGAATGATGATCGTCGCCCCAATTCCAAAGAGAAACACCTGCGATGCCTGCATCCATCCCAGGAAGATCCAACCTCCCAAGAGGCCCTCTTTTCGCGCAAGCCGGATTGGCTTCGTCGGCGGGCTGCTTTGCGAGACACGAAAGCTGGCCCGATTTACCAGCCAATGCTCGGAAGCCCATCCCCCCGCCAGCACAGCCAGCGTCCCCACGATCAAGAAGATCCAATGCTGGATTTTCAGCTCGCTCCATGTGACGGTCGTTCCGGGAAGGAATAACATGGCCCCGCCCAAGAACCATCCCCAGGCAGCTCCCGCCAGACCGGACAGGGTATTCCGCCAAAATCCGCGTTGTTGTCCCGGTGGCATCGCGGCTAAAAGCAAAAACAGAATTCCACATGCGCTCACCACGAACCACGGATAAAGCAGGAGCAGCATCGAATTTCCATCCTTCGGCCGAAAAATCAGGAAAGAACCCAGAGCCGTGGCCGCACTCAACAAGCCGGGAATGCCGACGGAGATCATCCAAAAGGCCATGGCGATCGCGCCACGTCGCACTGGCAATGAGAGAAGAAGACGGCCCGCGCCTTTGTTCAGGTCAAACGCAAGCAAAGGAGCTCCAATGAACAGGTTCAGGATGGTGCTGAATCCCTGCAAATGCACTTGCTTGGTGTCCAATAAGACCAGGAACAGAAACTGGATCAGGAGACTCAACGCATAAGCCAATCCCCAACGGCGGATGAAGTCTTTAAGGATAAGATTCATGGTTCGGCCTGGGCTAAAGTCACAAAGAGGTCCTCAAGCGATATCGGAGCCGCCGACAATATTTTGACTCCCCTCGATTCCAGGGTTTCCAACCCGTGTTTTCGGGTGTCCAACAGCATTCTCCAGCGTTGTTGATCCCGCCCCTGAACAAAGGCCCCGCCGCCTTGAGGCAGGCACCGCTCATCCCGGGCCGAGAGATCCACCAGGCGATAGGCCTCGAGAATCGCCGAGGTTTCCCCTTCCAGCAGCATCCGCCCTTCCTTGATCATCCCCACATGATCCGCCAACCGCTCCACATCTGTCAGGCTGTGGGAAGAGATCAGAATGGTTCGGGCTTCGTCCTGGATCAATGCCAGAAGTTCCGAAAAAAGCTGATGACGCGATACGGCGTCCAAGCCGGTGGTGGGTTCGTCCAGGATCAGCACTTTCGGACGCCAGGCCAGGGCCAAAACCAAGGCGAGTTTGGTCCGTCCTCCAAAGGAGAGGGTGGCGATTTTGTCGTCGCAATCCAAGCGCATCGTTTGGAGGAGGTGATCGCAATAGGCATGGTCCCAACTGGATTCGTAAAACCCCCGGACAAACTGGATGGCCCTGCCGACCTTGCCCCAGGCCAGGTAATTCAAGTCCGGACTCACATAGGCCGCCTGTCTTTTCATCGCCACCTCCTCGCGCCGATGATCCAATCCCAGCACCGTGATTTGCCCCGAGTCGTGCCGCCCCATGCCGAACACGAGGTCGAGCGTGGTGGTTTTGCCCGCTCCATTCGGCCCGATGAGCCCGTAAATGCAGCCCACGGGAACCGTCAGGTCCAACGGACCCAGCTGGAATTGCGCAAATCGTTTGGCAAGACCCCGAATCTCAATCGCGTTCTTGTTCATGTTGTTTCTTGTGGTGGATAAGAGTCGTATGAACCCATTCTTTGAATGCGTTTGCGGATAATCCGGCCTGGCTGGCCTCCTCGATGGCCTCGACCAATAGTTTGCGGGCCCGCTCGAGTTTGACTTCCCGAGTGCGGTCATGTCCGTTGGGCGAGACAAAGGTGCCCAGTCCCTGGCGCCGATATATGATCCCCGCTCGCTCCAGTTCTTCGTAAGCCCGTTTCACCGTAATCACGCTGACCATCAGGTCTTCGGCCAGTTTCCGAAAGGATGGCAGCGGCGTGCCGGCGCCCAGGCGTCCTTGGCTGATCTCGCGTTTCAAGCCCTCGACGATCTGTTCGTATAAAGCCCCGGGGGAGGCGGGCGAAATCACCGGCAGCCAGGATAATCGATCGCTTGTACTATTCACTATACTGTATATATATAGTATTTACAGTTCGGTGTCAAACCGCTTTGAATGAAAACTTCGGGTTCAGGACAACCGCGGCCCGGGGCGGCGGCTTAGGGTCGATGCCAAAATGACTTCCGATTTTGGCGGGCGCGCCGAACGATCAGCCAGGGCGAATAAGGGGATCCAGCCGGCCACCCAAGGGGGAGGCCGCAGGATTCGACTGGCGGCGAGGCGTCCTAGTTCCGCAGCCGGAAAAACAGGTTTCCGGCCCCGATGGGGATCGTTGCGTGGTTCAGATTCCCGCTGACCGTGATGACCGGCTGCGGATTAAGATCCGCAAAGCTACCGGGAGAGAGGTTGCTGGCCGATTGGACCACGGCATTGGAAAGGGCGGCCGGCCAGGTGAGTATCAGGTTCGCACCGGAGCGAGTTACGCCCAGAACCAGGGGCTCGGTGACTGACGGCCCTTGTGCGATCAATTCATAGGCCGCTCCGACGCCGCCACCGATGATCAGGCCTTTGCGGTCTGCCGTAACGTCGATACCGTAATACTGGGCCGTGTATCCCGTGGCCAAATCGATGTCGTCCTTAGTGTAGGTGGCGTGGAGGGCACCAAGACTGGTTGGGCCGGTCATTGGGTAGATCTGGATACCGTTGTCGGTCGTCTGCACATAAAGGTATCCGCCCCGTTCCAGGACGGTCCAAACGCCAAAGCTGCCGCTGCCGGTGAGCGCGCCGGCGTTGCCCAGGAGGGTTTCGGCGCCGGTGGCCAGGTTCAGGGCGTAAAAGCCGGGATTGGCATTCTGTCCAGCATCACCGTAGTAAGCGTAACCGCCGTAGACGTCTCCCACGCGCACGTTGCGAATGCGGGTGCTGACGCTGGTGGTGACATAACCATCCGGGTTCCATCGGGTGTCGGCGGTTACGACGAACGGATCCGCCTGAACGTGAGCTAGCGCCAGGCGTTTGCGGTTTCCCGACGGATTGTATACCGTGTAAATAATCGTCTGATCGTCGACCCAGTCGAAGCCTTCGGCCGTCTGATCGCCCCCTGGCACATCGACATCCACCCGATTTTGGCCGTCATAATCGTAGCGGGAGAACGTCGTCGAGCCGGCGCTGCTGGATCCGAGCAGATAGGTGGAGGCTTGGCTTCCCCGGAACGGAGCAACCATCCGGTGTTCCACGGGAATCATGCTGTTATCGACGGCGAGGCTCGGCACGTTCGAGCCGGAGGGATATCGTCCAAAGGCAGGCGTGTTGATTTGGTTGACGTAGAGATCGCCATCGAAGAAGCGTGGATTGAACATGCTGCTGGCGCCAATCGAGAGATCGGCATTGAGTTGGACGGTATTGCGCCAAACCAGGGGAGGCAACGGTCCGAGTTCAAAGAGCAATCCATTTCCCGCGCCCAATAGCAGCTTGCTGCCGTCCGGAGTGACATCCAGACCCCAATACTGGCCCGTGTTGCCAGTGATCGCATCCAGGGTCTCCTTCGTGTAAGTGGCATAGAGCGAATCCAGGCTGATCGCGCTGTTCATGCGGTAGACCTGGATCCCATTGTCGGTCGTCTGGACGTAGAGATACCCGCCGCGCTCGAGAACCGTCCACACCCCAAAACTGCCGGTGCCGGTCAGCGTGCCCGCGTTGCCGAGAAGGGTTTCGGCGCCCGTGGCTAGATTGAGCGCGTAGAAATTCGGATTCGAGTTCTGGCCGGAGTCACCGTAGTAGGCATACCCGCTGTAGACGTCTCCCACGCGGACATTGCGGATACGGGTGCTGACACTGGTGGTGATGTAGCCTTCGGCATTCCACCGGGTGTCAGCCGTCACGTTGAACGGTTCTGCCTCGACTCGCGCCAGGGCGATTCGCTTGCGGCCCCCGGAAGGGCTGTAAATCGTGTAGATAATCGTTTGGTCGTCGACCCAGTCGAACCCTTCAGCCGTCTGCCCGCCCCCGGGAACCTCGACGTCGTACCGGTTCTGCCCATCAAAATCATACCGAGAGAACGTCGTGGACATGGCGGGAACGGCCCCGCTGGATCCAAGCAGGTAGTTGGAAGCGTTGGCGCCGCGGAAGGGCGCGATCATGCGATGTTCCAGAATCGTGCTTATGTCGATGGCGATGATCGGCCGACTGGACCCGGACCGATAGCGGCCAAAGGCGGGCGAGTTGATCTGACAGGCGTAAACCAGCCCATCGAAAAACCTCGGATTGAACACACTGCCGGCGCCAATGCCCGCGTCGGCGCTCAGCTTGAACGTAGTGCGTAGTTGGAGTTGTGCTGGCAGGTAAGGCGCCGCTTGGGAAACAATCGCCGCGAATAACGTGAGGACACAAACAAGTCGTTTCATAATTACTTAAAAAGTGATCAAGATAATCGTTTGTTTCTAATCGATCCAGCCCGGCGTGACAATCGATTTCTTCTTTATCTCATTTCCTCAGAGCGGGTTTAAGGTGCGCCGCGACAAAGGCGCTGAACTCCAGTGGGAGGAGCGGTTTCGGAGTGTGCTGGTGGAGGGGGCGGGAGATGTGATGGCGACGATGGCTGGGTATATTGATTTGAATCCGGTGCGGGCGGGGTTGGTGGAGGATCCGGGGGAGTATCGGTGGAGCGGGTATGGGGCAGCGATGGGGGGAGGGAAAGCGGCGCGATTGGGAATCGAGTTGGCGATGCGGGCGGCGAGTGGGCGGGAGATGAGCGTGGAGGAAGCGTTGAAGGAGTATCGGGTATGGGTGTATGGGCAGGGGGAGGAGACGGAAGGGTTGACGGAGGAAGGAAGGCCGATAAGGAAAGGGTTTACGCGGGAGGAGGTGATGAAGGTGGTGGAGGAGAAGGGGCGGTTACCTTTGAGGGACTATCTGAGATTGCGGGTGAGGTATTTTGCGGATGGGGCGGTATTGGGGACGCGGAATTTTGTGAAGGAAGTCTTCGTGAGCCTGCGGGAGCGGTTTGGTCCGAGGAGGAAGGATGGGGCGAGGCGATTGAAGGGGGTGAAGGCGGATCTCTATAGTTTACGCGCGTTACGAGTGAATCCGCTGAGATAAATTGTGCGACAAATTCTCTGTTTTGAAGCTCCGTCAAAGATCCAGGAGGGAAGCTAACGCCTTGGTTTGGCCTTTTTACTATTTTCAGAAGAGACCATTTCCGGTCTACTGGCATTAAATCGAATCCAGACTATTCATTTTATGAATGTGACCTCGCTTGAACGGCTGCGGACCACCCTCAGGCACGAACAACCGGATCGTGTCTGTCTTGATTTGGGCGCCACGCCAGTGACCGGCATATCCGTGTTTGCCTTGAGCCGTCTGCGTCGGGCGGTCTTGGGAGAGACAGAGTATCGGGTGAAGGTGATTGAGCCTTACCAGATGCTAGGGGAAGTGGACGACGCCTTGGCGGACGCGTTGGGGGTGGATGTGGTCAATGTAGGTTCTAACTCGACCATGTTTGGTTTTGAAAACAAGGACTGGAAACCTTTGACCTTGCATGATGGCATCGAGGTGATGGTGCCGGGCCAGTTCAACTTTACCGAGGATGCCGAGGGCAACTGGCTGATGCACCCGGAAGGGGATCTTTCGGTGCCGCCCAGCGGACGGATGCCCAAAGGGGGGTTCTTCTTTGATGCCATCCCCCGCCAGCCGCCCTTGGACGAAAGCCGGTTGGATCCAGCCGATAATCTGGAGGATTTTGGATCCCTGAGCGAGGAACAAGTCCAGCATTATGTTAACCAAGCGCGACAGGCGGAACATCGGCGGAAGGGAGCGGTCCTCATGGTGCCCGGGACCGGTTTTGGCGACATCGCCCTTGTGCCGGCCACTTGGCGCAAGCACACGTGCGGAATTCGGGACATTGAAGAATGGTATGTCTCGACTGTGACGCGCCGCGATTATGTGCTGAAGGTCTTCGAGGGCCAATGCCAGATTGCACTGAAGAACCTCGAACGTCTGATTCAGGCGGTCGGAGACTCGGTCCAGGTCGGTTACGTGACGGGCACCGATTTTGGCACCCAACGCGGATCTTTCATTTCCCGGAAGGCTTACAAAGAGCTTTACCAACCGTTCCATAAGACCATCAACGAGGTTATCCATCGCCGAACCTCCTGGAAAACGTTTATCCACAGTTGCGGCGGAGTCTGGGATTTGATTCCGGACTTTATTGAATCGGGATTTGACATTTTGAATCCTGTTCAGTGTTCGGCGGCGGGCATGGGCGCCGTCCGCCTGAAATCAGAGTTTGGACGGGACCTTGTATTTTGGGGGGGCGGAGTCGACACCCAGAGGACGCTGTGTTTCGGCACGGCCGACGAAGTGTATCGCGAAGTGCGGGATCGGATCGCCATCTTCAACCGTGGAGGCGGTTTCGTATTTAACACCGTCCACAACGTGCAGGCACTCACTCCCGTGGAGAATCTGCTCGCTATGTTTAAGGCAATTCGCGACAGCGTTTGACTTGGGACCGGGTGGTCCTTTAGGATGCCGGGCTGAAGCCCGTTATGATTCGGCGTGCGTTTTTCCCTGGCCACAGAAGCCGCCCGGCGGGGGGTGATGTCCTCGGCGAGCCGTGTTGTCCAGCCCGATTCGGCAAGGATGCATGGTCCGGGAATGGTTGGCCTATTGCGGGGCGTGTGGTGTTGGAACAGCGTTGGTTGAAAGCGGGCCATTCCACCCTGAAACCAGAGGAGTTTTTATGCCAAAAATTGCCATGCTTGGAGCGGGCAGCCTGATTTTCTGCAAAACCCTAATCAACGATTTTCTGGCCACATCGGCGTTGAATGCCAGCGAGATTTGTCTCATGAGCATTACCCGTCCCAAGCTGGACAAAATGGAGGCTTTTGTCAGGCGCATGATTGCCGAAAACAAACTCCAGGCCAGGGTTTGGTCGACTCTGGACCGACGGGAGGCCCTTAAGGATGCGGACTACGTGATCATCATGATCCAGGTGGGCGGGATCGAGGCTTTTCGGAAGGACTACGAGATTCCCATGAAATACGGGGTGGATCAGTGCGTCGCCGACAGCCTCGGGCCGGGTGGAGTCTTTCGGGGCATGCGAACGATTCCGGTCTTGATCGACATCGTTCGCGAAATGGAGGAGCTCTGTCCCCGGGCTTTGTTGTTGAATTACGCCAATCCGATGGCGGCGAATTGTATGGCGCTGGGCCGGGCTGCGTCAAAGATCCAATTCATCGGATTATGTCATGGCGTCCAAACCACGCTCGACTTGATCAGTCGTTATGTGGACGTGCCGAAGGACCAGATCGATTATCTCTGCGCCGGCATTAACCACATGGGATGGTTTTTGACGTTGCGGGATCGCCGCGATGGCCGGGATCTGTATCCCATCCTGCGCTCGAATTGCGAGAAACCCGAATACTACACCACCGAGAAGGTGCGCTGCGAGGTGATGCGGCATTTCGGCTATTTTATGACGGAAAGCACCGGACACCTCTCGGAGTATGTCCCATGGTTTCGGAGCCATGAACGTTCGCTGAAACGGTATTGCGACCAGCCTTCCTTCGGCGGGGAAACGGGGGCGTACTACCAATACTGCGACATGATTGCCAAGAAATACGAGAAGACAGACTACCTGACCCTGGAAAGCCCCAAAGTGGGGCGCCGGAGTGTGGAATACTGCTCCTACATTCTTGAGGCTGCGGAAACCGGCGCGCCGTTCAGGCTGAATGGCAATGTACGAAATGATGGTTACATCTGTAATCTCCCCGCCGGCTGTTGCGTCGAGGTGCCGGTCTATGTCGATCGGCTGGGATTGCATCCCCTCCACGTTGGAGCGCTGCCCCCGCAGTGCGCCGCCCTGAATCAATCCAATATCAGCGTGCAAAGCCTGGCGGTGGAAGCCGCATTCACCGGCGATCCCGAATACGCGGTGCAGGCCATCGCCATGGATCCACTCACCTCGGCTGTTTGCACGCTCGATGAGGTGCGTGAGATGACGATCGAGATGCTTGAGGCTCAACGCCAATGGTTGCCGCGGTTTGCCGGCAAATCAATCGCTCCCAAACCCATCATCTCCATCCCGGCCGATGTTGTGCCCGTGGATGTGCCTCTGGATCCGGCCCTGGCCATCGCCCATCGGTTTGGCAAACTCGCCACCCAGGAGGTCAAACCGGGTTAAGGCATGCCGTTAATCCAGGCCTCGAGGTCGATAAAATTGAATGCCTGTCCGAGAATGAACAGGGGGCGATGACTGCATATCTTGCCTTGGTTTTGCATGCCCACCTGCCGTTCGTGCGGCACCCCGAGCATGATCGTTTTCTCGAGGAATACTGGTTGTACGAGGCCGTTCTTGATGCCTACCTGCCGTTGGTGCAGTTGTGTCAGGGCTGGGCCAGAGATCGCGTGCAAGCCCGTCTGACTCTATCCCTTTCCCCTACCCTCAACGCCATGTTGCAGGATGGCTTGCTCCGCAAACGATGCCTGCGTTATCTGGACGAACGAATCGAACTGGCCGGTCGGGAAATCCACAGAACTCACTTCGAACCGCGGTTTCATCCTCTTGCCATTCTGTATCGCCAGCGGTTTGAATCGCTCCGGGCCACTTACCTGGAGTATCGCACAGATCTGACGGCCGCTTGGATGGAGTTTCAGGAGCGCGGACTCTTGGAACTAATCACCTGCGCTGGCACCCATCCCATTCTTCCCTTCCTGACTCAAGACTCCCCGGCCTGGCACGCCCAGGTCTCGGTCGCTCTGGATCAGCATTGGAAAGTCTATGGACGGCATCCCAACGGCTTCTGGTTGCCGGAGTGCGCTTATGTTCCCGATATGGAACCTCTGCTGGCGCACCACGGACATCGATGGTTGGTCCTGGAGTCGGAGGGCTTGCTTGGCGCGATGCCCAAGCCATATCAAGGCTTATTCGCTCCCGTTCTCACCCCAGCCGGATGGGCCGCCTTTGGCCGTGAGCCGGCCGTCGCGCGCCAAGTCTGGAGCCGGCAAGCGGGCTATCCCGGCGATCACGCTTATCGAGATTACTACCGTGACATTGGTTTTGATCTGGATCTGGATTATTTGAAACCGTACTTGCCTCTCGCGGAACGGCGCACACCGACCGGGGTCAAATACCATCGCATCACCGGCCCGGGCGTGGACAAACAGCCTTATGATCCGACAGCGGCGTCGGCGAGGGTTTCTCAACACGCCTCGCATTTCCTGGATTTGCTGAGATTCCAGGCCGCGGAGACCAGCGGAAACCGTGACCTTCCTCCACTGATCATGGCCCCTTTCGATGCCGAACTCTTTGGCCATTGGTGGTATGAAGGCGTTGGATTTCTGGATTGCCTGGTCCGAGGCTTGAACTCTCCGGGACAGGAAATCCAAATGATCACCCCGACGGATTACCTGGCGCAACACCCCCGTCTGCAGGCAGCCGCTCCCGCTGCCTCCAGTTGGGGTGAAGGAGGTTATTGGAAGGTCTGGCTCAATGAAACCAATGCCTGGCTTCAACCCGGTTTGCGTTCGGCACAACGACGGATGATGGAACTCGTCTCCCGGCTGCCTGGACCCCGGGCGGCATCCGTCACTCCGAATCAAAAAAAGGGTTCCCGCGGCATGACTTCCGGCAACACCACCTCCCGCAACCGCAGCCAAAACGAAAAAGAACCGCCGCCATTCAACTCAGACAGCCTTCAGAATCGAGCCCTGCAACAAGCTGGCCGCGAACTTCTCCTGGCCCAGAGCAGTGACTGGGCCTTTATGCTCTATCACCGAACTACGGCGAACTACGCCCGGCAAAGGGTTATCGATCATCTGAATGCCTTCCAGAGCCTACATAACCAAATCCAGTCTGGCGTCATAGACGAAACCGCTTTGCACCTGCGGGAGGAGCGTTATAACCTCTTTCCCGATCTCAATGTTCATTATTGGAGTGAGCCAACATGCAGACCCTTCCAAGGGTAAGAAAGGGTTCAAGCGTGCTGTGACGCACGCGTAGAATCGATTGGGAAAAGAGGCGACAAGTATGGAAGGGGAGCTTATGAACATGGTTTCGGAATCGCCCGCCGCCACAATACGGCTGGGGCTTTGAGGGGGAGACTGAGTGACCGAAGTAGGACTCGGAATCTGGCAAGAGTGAACGCAAAAGGTCAGCGGCGGGAGTCGCCCGCCGCTGACATTCAATTGGTCTTGGCACAAGTCAGCTGGTCAATCTCCTATTGCCGGTTCCTGAGTTTGGCGCCCGTCCTCTTGCCCCGCGGTCCCACTCGCGCCTTCCCTGGACTATAACGGACAATGATTGATGAGGTACTGGGCGTCGGCAATCAGAATGGCGGCTGCGGTGGCATCGATGCCGGTCCCGGTTTGGGCCTGGACTTCAGCAATGAAGGCCGAGTAGATGTTCGCCGCCGTATTGCAGTTGCCGTTCGCGTATGCGCTCGCCGCCGCGTTCAATTTGGCGAGGAGCGAATTGGCAAGGCCGGCATGCTTGACCTTCCCAGCCGCCAGAAAGTGATCCACGTCCTGTTTGACACTCTCGGGCGTGACGATGATCTCGAATGTGACTGAACTGCTGGCGTTGTTGCCTGCCTTGTCCACCGCGTTCACGGTGAATGTATGCGTCCCGAGCGCCAGTTCGGTGAGAAGATCGATGGACTGTCCGCTCGGCAGGCCGTGGCCCGCTAGAAGACCGGAACCATCGATCAACGCCTCGAACGTATCAACGCCAGAGCCGCCCGTGTCACTGACACTGTAATCGAGGACCAACGTCTCCGAATGCGTATAAGTGGTCGGCGCCGGCTGAACGATGACGAGGGTGGGCGGAAGCTTGTCAATTCGCACCGTAATCGTGTTCGGTCCTTCAACGTTGCCAGCATTGTCGATGGCAAAGAAGGTGACCGTGGTGATTCCAGGACTCGTGATCCCGAACGCGACTGCGGCGGCGTTCACCGTGGTATCGGCAATCGGGTGAGCCCCCGCGGCACTGTAGGTAATGCTCTTCACCCCCGAACCGCCCGGATCCATTGCCGAGATCGACACGGAGACATCTGTGTTATTCCAGCCGAATGGTGTCGAGGCAGGCTGCTTGATTGCAGACGAGATGGGAGGCGTGACATCAGTGTTCAGAGTGAACTGAATCGCGCCAAAGACTGGCGTCGTTGAAGAGTCAATCTCCTGAATCTCCGGCGAGGTGAGAGGCACTGGGAGGTTGCCTGCCGCAATGGCCGCACCGAAGCCTGGATCGAATCCCACAGCATCAGTGACTGCAGCGCTGACCTGGGTGTCCAGCCCAACGGCCGAGAAAACCGGACCGAGGTTGCCGGAGAAGAGTACGATATCCGACGGATCACTGATCCCCAGATCGTGAAAAACACTGCCCAGGACAATTTTTAAGCGAAGGTCCGCCGAGGTCGCAACCCAGTGAACGATGGGACCGAAGGCCACCTCCACATTTGCAGCGCCGGGAAGCGGATCAGTTAAAGTAAGATTTGCGCTCACCGTCTGTCCGGCCGTGTCCCACTGCAAGAGCGGGATCAATGGAGCCGTGGCCGGTCCGGACTGGACGCCGAAGGCCGAAATGGCGCCTCCGATCCCCAGCCCCCCCACCGGCATGGGAGAGAGTGTGATCGAGCCTTCCACGGTGGCCGTGCCCACATCGATCACCCCCGCGATGTTGAGGCTGACGGCACAACTTTCCACCGGAACCTCGATCGGCGTATTGCCCGTAAGGGGGGCTACAAAGTTCTTGGGGCCGGCTTCGAAGTGGCACGGAATCAAAACCGAGCCGCAGATGTCTGGCAGAAAGCACTCTATAATGCATCCTTCAACCGTGATGGTTGTTGGGATGTTGATGCTGATGTTCGGGCCTCCTCCTGCCACGGGTGAGTAGGTGACGTTCAAGGGCAGGACACCGCCCGCCACCACGTCGGCTTTGTCGTAATGGAAGGTCATATCAACCCCGGCATCGAAATGGATGTTGCCCATCCCAGAGATGCCGAGGCTGTAACTCACACCCGCCGGCAGGCCGGGAGGCACGAATGGGCAGCCGTCAAAACTGTCGCCGCGGCTGTCTGAGAAGGGAAAACTGGCGTCAAAGCCCAGTCGAATATGTTGCGTCTGGCTTACAATTGGGGCACCCAAAGCCGCTGGCGCGCACAAAATCCCCCCCAAAGCCAACAGTAGGATGAATGTTTTCTGCAGGCTTCGTTGAGTTCCCTTCCGGTTCTGATCCATCATTGTCTCTTGTACCATGTTTCGATCTTTCATATCGTCTTTGCTTTCTTGGTTTCATGCGATCGTGCTGCATTGTTTACACCCGCTGAGACGCCCATTCTCCGCATGGCGAAGTGGATTCGCCTCTTCGTGTGGCCCCAAGTTTGCATCAATCCCACAGCATGACTATTGCACTTTGGATGTACAACCTTTGTTCAAGGATCGAGTTGCCGTGTAGTCGGTAAACGTTATGATTCATCCTTGATTGCGGAGACAAAGAAACGGATGTGAAAGGAGCTTATGTGCCCTTCAATAATTGACCTGTCCCTCTGTACGGATAATTGATAAATGACCTGACCCTTAGAATTGATAAATGACCTGACCCTTAGTAATGAATGAGCCCAGCTGCGGCAGTCCATTCAAGGGGCCTCGGCGTCGAGGGCAATTCTAAAGCCTGCGAAATCGACCGTCAGCCACCAGGGGCTGCGCGGGATTTCAGGATCGAGGCTGTCCCAGTCCGGATGCTCGATCCAACGGGCAGCTGAGCGAAGGCAGGATGGCGGAGAGCAAAAAGCGCCGCCGCGAAGAACCGCCGGTGAATCCGGGGAAGTTTTGCCGCACCATTCGGCCATATTGCCGGCCATGTCGAACAGTCCGAAACGATTGGGTTTCAGCAATCCAACGGGATGGGGTGTTTCGGCCGAATCCACGTCGGCGGAGTTGCCCAGGAACCATCCGTAATCCGAGATTCTAGCCGTGTCATTGCCCCAGAAATAGGCGTTTGTGGATCCGGCTCGACAGGCGTATTCCCATTCCTCTTCTGAGGGGAGACGAAACGGACGGCCCGTTTTCTTGCGCAACCATCGGCAGTATTCGGAGGCGGCGATCCAACCCACGCCGGTGACGGGATAATGTTGATGGCCGTGAGTGCGGTCCATGATGGCGTAGTTAACCGATGGATGGGATATGCCATCTTGGTCGACCCACGCGCGGTAGGAGGGCTGTTTGTTAGTCATTTGAGAAGGCTCGACTGACATGAAGGGAAGGTATTGGCGCCAGGTGACCTCGTATTTGCCAAGCCAAAAGGGCTTGACCTGGATTATTCTGGGACAGGCCTCATGCGGTTCGCGCCCGGGTTCGCCCAGGGGGCTTCCGATTTCGATTTGCCCTCCGGGGATCGCGACAAAATCGATGGCAACGGACTGTCCGGGGATGGGTTGGTTGAAGTTGGTGAACCAGGAAACACGGTCTGTGGGTTCTGCCCCGTGCGCCGATAGAATCGTGGCCAGAAAAAACAAGGCTGTGATTGCGTATCTTCCAGGTGAAGATGCTCCATTCATATTGCTGAAGAAGGAAGGCGTCCGGTCTATTCGCGCACGGGAATGATCAAGGTAAAGGTGCTGCCTTCGCCGATCTGGGAATCGACCTTCAGTCCGCAGCCTTGATCCTTGGCAAATTCAAAGACCATGGACAGTCCGAGGCCCGTTCCGCGGCGGGCGGACATGGCTTTGGTGGTGAAGAAAGGTTCAAAAATCCGGGTCATGACCTCCTGGGGGATGCCGCAGCCATGGTCTTGCACGGAAACGGCGACATGCCGCACCGCATGGGCGGGCGCCAGAACCAAGCCGCTGGGCAGGCTCTCCAGGATGAAAGTTTTGACCGAGATGTCCCCCTGTCCTGCCATGGCTTCGGAAGCGTTAATCAGGATGTTGAGCAGCATCTGTTGAAGCAGGTCTTTGGCGAGAACAATGAGGGGCAAATCCATCGCCGGTTCGAACTGGACCCGAGTCGTTTCCGAGATCCGATCGTCCATCAGTTTCAGGGTTTGTTCCACAATGGTGTTCAACTCACACGGGGCCAGTTCCTGTTTGGCCTCGCGTCCATACCCGAGGAGGGCTTTGACAATGGTGCTGCCTTGTTCGACGCTGGTCTTGATGCGATCGATCCGAGTCCGGATTTTGTCGTGGTCATCGGGGTTGGCCTCGATGATTTGAGCGGAGCCTTTGATGATGGACAGGATGCTGTTGAAATCGTGGGCAATTCCAGCGGCGAGAGTCCCGAGGGCGCGCATTTTCTGGCTGTGTAAAAGGGCTTGCTGGGCCTGCTCCAATTCATGCGTGCGTTGCCGGACGATCAGTTCCACCGCGGCGTAGCTGCGAATGAGCCGGATATGGCGGTTCACCGCAAATCCCGCCAGGCTCAAAATCAAGAGCAGGCCGATGATGGAGATGGCGATGAGCCGCCGTTCCCGATACCAAGGCAATCGCACGGTGAATTCCAGGAGGGCAGGTGTGGCGCACTCATTCCAGTTGCGATCCATGACTTTGGCTTCAAAACGATGATGGCCCGCGGTGAGGTTGACGAGGGTGGCCGCGGGGACCGATCGATAAGGGCTCCAGGCCTGACCATCCAACCGATAAGCGTAGACCAGACGATCGGAGACCGTGAATTCCCATCGGTCGCGGCCCGAGAACTGGAAGGACAGGGCAGCCGCATCCTCGAGATTATCCAGGTCTTGCTCGGCCTGGACTTGAATTTGGGGTGCGACGGTATCGGCATCGGGATAAAATCGGCTCAGCCCGCGGGCTGTCCCGGTCCAGAACCGGCCTTTTCTGTCGAAGGCCAGGGCGTAGACCGCTTCACTGGGCAGTCCTTCCTCCGGACCGTGCATGATCCAGGAGTCATGGCGGAACCGTAATAATCCCGTGCCCGACCCCACCCAGACGGCGCCCTCACTGTCCATTCTCATGGCATTGATTCGGTCGAAACCCGATCTTTGGACAGACCATGCCTTGCCGTTAAACTCGTGAATCCGGTTTCGAGTGCTGATCCATAATGTTCCCTGACGGGTTTCGAGGAGGCCCGTGGCGTTGTCGGGCGCATCCGGTTCGGAGGTGAAATATTGCCAGCGATCCTCGCGGAAACGGGCGACGCCTGCCGAACCGCCGAGCCAAAGATCTCCGTTGGCGGTGACGCGCAAGAAATTCAATTCTGATCCCAATCGAACGGATGGCGGAGGCTCTGGAAACGAGGAAAAGCGCCGGCCATTAAAGAGGGCCAGCCTATAGACCGATGGATTGGGCTCCTCGGTGACGATCTGAACGCAGCAGAGGTTGCGGCGGTAATAGCCCAGCAACCGCATGGTTCCATCGCTAGGCGGGGGAATGGATGCAAACTGACCCGTGCGCGGATCCAGGAGCAGGAAACGATCGCTCAGACACAGTCCAATGCGTCCTTCGAAACTGAGAAACAAGCCGCCCGCGGGGGGAGACAACACCTCAATGTCATCGGGCAGCGGATAGGAAGTCCAAGAAGTCTCTCGTCGTAGCAGGAGATTCTGGGCGCTGACGCCCCAGAGATCGCCCCACGGGGTTTCCAGAAGGTCATAGATGGGCGCGTCACCGAGAGTCGCATCCTCGGTTTGAAGCCATAACAACGGAGCGTGGCGGACCAAGCCTTCGGAAGTCGCCAGCCAAAACACCCCTTTCGTCTCGACCGCCAAGTCATGGAACTGACCCGCAAGGGTTCCCTCGGTTTCCACACGATTGAGATTTGTTCCTTCCAGCCGAAACAAGGCGTTGAGCGAGTCCACCCAAAACGCCGAATCCGGTCCCCGCCAGCAGCGCCGGACGCGTCCCTGGGCGATCAGGCTGGGTTGGTGGGTTGCTGGATCGAAATGGAGCGCAACTCGCGCGGTCGATTGCGTCGAGTTGCCGACCGCCGCAATCCCGCCGTCTTCATCTTCCACCGGGTGGGTTAATCCGCGGACCGGGATGTTTTCCGGGATCCGATATTGCTCGAAGAGGGGTTCCATGTTGGTTCCCCGCAGGGTACGATCCATTTTGATCAAGCCGGAATCGCCGGCAATCCAGAGGCCTCCATCGCGAGCACTGGCCAGATCCAGAAACGCGCCGATACCGGTCTCGGACGATCGCAATAGAACCGAGGCCCGTTTTCGGATTCGATCAAAACCCAGGACTCGATCATTGAGCAGCAACACAATCGGGTTCCCGACGCCGGTGTGCAACGGCGCCGACCGGATTCTCCCCAGGAGATTGGTGCGGAACTGAGAGGCAACTTCCGGGATGGGATGTTTCAGCCATTGACCGTTTTCGTATTGCTGCAGGCCTTCGGGATACCCTGCCCAGAGTGTTCCCGTTGCGTCCTCATAAATCCGGCCCAACCCTTCAGGCGCCGGAATCCGCATGAACCCATAACCGTCAAACCGAGTCATTTGCGGGGCGCTGCCGTGTCGGATCCAGACATTGCCGTTCGAACTGACAGTGATGGCCGTGGCCATCGAGTCATACAGTCCGTCCGCAGCCTTAAACACCCGGAAATTGGGGGCGCGTTGCCCCCAAATCATCCAGGACGACCAGAACAGAATGGCCAGAATACTTCCTGCGGATCTCGAAATTTTCAAACAGGCTCTTCGTCTCAAGTGGCAGATGCTGAATTTCAGATGTTCTTTTCGCCCAGATTTGGATTCGAAACTCACTATATTTCCGGCGTACCGGCAGGTAAAGCGCGATCTGATCGGGTGACCCAAAAGCGCGGCCAATTCGAATCCGTTTCTCCAGGCCGATGCAAGGGATGGATTGGACGCGTCGGGGCTGGGACAGCGGACCGATGTGTGGAAAGAGCTTGCGCCGGCTCGTTCAGTTCCCATAATGTTTGCCACCTTTCGGGGGCCAACGTAGCTCAGTCGGTAGAGCAGCGCTTTCGTAAAGCGCGGGTCGCTGGTTCAAGTCCAGTCGTTGGCTCCAGTTCATCATGCCGTCAGAAGGCCCAGATTACCCCGACCGAGTTTTTCTCAGCTCAAATCCTTGGATAAGAATAAGTTAGCCTTATTATGTAAGCGTCCCATTGCGCAGTTGCCACGCAACTGAACCCGTGAGACAATAATCAGTGAGTCGATGAGACGGCCGAGGACCTCGGCATAATAACTGCTAGGCAATAATCAGTGAAAAACTTGATACGCACAGGGGTGGTGCTGGCGGGGTGGATGATCTCGCTGGTGGTAATGGCGGACAGAACCGGTCCGGCCGAAGGAGCGTTGTCGGCAGATCGGGCCGAGGCCGCGATTGCACGGTTGACGGCCTTGGTGCTGGAAAACTCCGTTTATCAAGGGGGGCGCTTTGACGATGACATGTCTGAGAAGTTCTTCGACCAATACTTCAAGTCTCTGGATCCCAGCCGGATGATCTTCTTGAAGGGCGATCTGGAGGAGTTCGCCTCCTACCGTTTGACGTTGGACGACCTCATCCTGAAGGTGGGGGACACAAGTCCGGCGCATCGGATATTTGCTCGGTATCTTGAACGCCTCTCTCAGCGGGCTGAATATGCCCGCGAGTTGCTGGCCAAGGAGAAATTCGAATTTGCCGATCCGTCAATTTACTCGATGGACCGGGAAAAGGCGTCGCGTCCCGCTGACATTGAGGAAGCCAGGCAGTTGTGGCGTCAGCATCTCCGTTACGAGTATCTTCAGGAGAAACTGAGCAAGAAGAAGCCCGAAGAAATCGTTGATACCTTGAAGCGCCGCTATGAAAGATCTCTGCAAACGATGAAGAAATTTGATCGCGATCAGGTTTTCGAGATCTTCCTGACTTCATTGGCCCACGTGTTTGATCCTCACTCCGACTACATGGGCCGTCGTCAAATGCAGGATTTTTCGATTCACATGAAGCTGTCGTTGTTCGGGATCGGCGCGACCCTGCGATCGGAAGACGGCTACTGCAAAGTGCTCGATTTGGTGCCGGGCGGTCCGGCGGCTTTGAGTGGTTTGATCAAGGTGGGCGATCGCATTGTTGCGGTGGCCCAGGAAGGGAAAGAAGAAGTGGACATCATCGACATGCCCTTGCCGCAGGCTGTTGAGATGATCCGGGGCACCAAGGGCACGACCGTGCATCTGACCATCATTCCCGCCGATGCCGTGGACAGCTCTGTGCGCAAGAAAATCAGCCTGGTTCGAGCCGAGGTCAGCCTCAAGGATCAGGAAGCCCGGGCCATCCTGACGACAGTTCCTGTGGGAGGCGTTCATCGACGGGTGGGGATCATCGATCTCCCGTCGTTCTACGCGGATCTCGATCGGGCCAGAGAAGACGGTCATAAGAGCGCGACCGCGGACGTGTCCAAGCTCATTGAGAAACTCAAGAAAGAGAAGGTTGAAGGCATTGTCCTCGACTTGCGGCGAAACGGGGGAGGCTCGCTAGAGGAGGCGGTTGGAGTCACAGGGCTCTTCATCCATAAGGGCCCGGTGGTTCAAACCAAAAATTCGAATGGCCAGGTCCGAGTTGAAACCGACACGGATCCCGCCATCCAATACGAAGGTCCATTGGTCGTATTGACGAGCCGCTTGAGCGCGTCAGCTTCGGAGATTCTAGCCGGGGCCCTCCAGGACTATCAGCGCGCGTTAATCGTGGGTGAGCAATCGACTTTTGGCAAAGGCACGGTCCAATCGGTTTTGTCCCTGGCCCCGATGATGGCCCAGGCGGGCCTACCGGTGCAGGAGGATCCGGGCGCGCTGAAGCTGACCATTCGGAAGTTCTACCTGCCGGCTGGATCATCAACACAGTTGAAGGGAGTGGTGCCCGACATCCATCTGCCTTCGCTCAATAACGTCGCGAAAATTGGCGAATCCGAGCTCGATAATCCGATGCCTCACGACAAGATCGAGCCGGTGCCCTTTAAACCCCTCAACCGGATCAAACCGTTTCTTCCGGTCCTTTCCGAGAAGTCGGCCAAACGGGTGGCTGCGGAGCAGGAATACCGCTGGCTCATCGAGGACATTGCGGAATTGAAGAAGAAGATCGAAAATCCGGTGGTCTCCCTGAACGAAGAGCAGAGGATCCAAGAGAAAGAGGAAGCCGAGCGTCGGGTTGAGGCCCGCAAGAAAGCACGAGCCAGCCGCCCTTCCAACACCCAGACGAATTGGGAAATCACGCTTGCCTTGGCTGACATGGCCGGCTTGCCTGAGCCCACGTCCAATTTGGCGACCAACCGGCACGACTTGCGTTATCTGGCCCGAAACGAGGATCCGGAGGATGCCGGCAAGGAACCGCTGGTGGACATCGCCCTCGAAGAAACCAAGAGCATTTTGGCGGATTACCTGGCGCAGATGGCTCAGCAAGTGGACAGCACCGCTGATGCGGGCAAGGATCCCGCCCGGCCAGGAAACGATCCATCCCGCAAGCCTCCTCGTGATCTGGTTTCCGAACCCGACAGAAAACTCTAGCCAAGCCGCGCCTCTATCCGATCAATCGAAAAGGTTGCTCGACCTTTTTGAAGGCGAAAAGCGCCATTCCGTGGCTGCCGCCCAGGCGGCGATGAAAGAAATCCGAATGCTCATGCAGCCAGAGATGAAGCTGAAGCGCTTTCCAGACGCGTTTCTTGTCAATCCACCCTCGCCGGATGTCGGGAATGGGCTCCATTCGGCTGTCGACGCCATTCCAGCGCCAGCGGAGGCCATGGGCAGGCGAAATGGATAAGCGAGGGAAGACCGCGCCACACTGACGATAGGCGACCTCTGAAAACAGGCATTCGGGATTTGTTCTCGGGCTCTGATCCGGGCTCAACAAGATAATTTCGCGGAACCGAGAATGGACAAGCGCGTAGGCCCTCAGCTCCTGTTCGCGCAGCCGTCGTGCCGGATGCAAACGACGAATTACACGGGCGTCGAGGCACCGCACGCCGAGAGCCTTCAGCTGCGCGTCCGAGCGCGCATCAGACGCCCCCAAACCCAAATGCCAGAATTCGACCGGCGAGACCGATCCAAGCCTGCGGAGCTTTCGGACGAGAGCCAGAATCCCGAGCGTCGTAACGCCGGAACCGCCGCACACCAGAAGACCGCGTCCCCGGTATTTTGCCGGATATGGCGGCAGGGTCTTCAAGAAGTCCGCTGTCGCCAAACCCGCGCTGGGAGGAGACAGGCGCAATTCATCGAAGGGATTGTCCCGAGTCAACCGGACGGCCCGGCCGCCGGCTGCTTGCTCCGCCGAAGTCAGCCTTCGCAAACGTCCGCCCTGGTCATAGAATTCAACGCGGCGGATGACTTCTTCCGCTGTAATCATGTGCATGCATTGCGGCAGTCCGTTGACCACGTCGGCACAGAGTTGTTGGCGGCCATCGCGAGAGTCGCCATCCCCGAGCGGAACCGTTCGCGATCGCCAGCATCCTCCGTCGCGACAACAGGAAAGTGTTCCCAGCGTATGGATGAACTGATGATGCGGATAGGCCTCCCAGTGGACCGGTTCCCGTCCGCCCGCCACCACGACACAGGGGCGATGACGCCAAGACGGATCCTTGACTTCCACCGCCGCCGCCAGATGCATCAAGCCTGTCACGGGACAGATCACCCCCTGCGCGTGATAAACCAGCCGGACCAGCTGGCGCATGTCCGTCCGTCCCCGCAGATCTACCACCCCGTTCAATCGGGGATGATGATGTCCAAGGCTCCCCACCTGGACGAACAGAACTCGATCGCGAAAATGATCCACGACTTTTTGATAACGTTCGCGATCCCACCACTTGATGGTGACATCGTATTTGCCTCCCGCAACGATGATCCAGAACGGCACCTCAGCGCCGGTCAGCTCGTGGACTTGGGAGATCCAGGCCTTTTCCTGGGCCGAAAGATGCAGATCGCCTTTAAAGGCCGTCGGCCGAATTTGCAGGCCGAGACGCGCGTTCAAAAAATCGATAAAGCCATGAATACAATGGTACGGCGCATGGTTGCTTTGATGAATCAACGGATATTCGCACGGAATGACCTCGACCTCCGGATCGGTTTCCCGGAGAGGTGTGAGGTAGGGATTGTGCATCCAAAGTTCCGCGCACGAGGTGCGGACATCGGTCAGAAACCGACCGGGATAACAACGATGCAGATCCCGGACCGCCGCCGTCAGCAGGACGATGTCTCCCGGCGACAGGGCATTCTTCAGAATCAGCTTCCTCATCTCAGCTGAGCGAGACAACCTCGGCCGCGCAAAAAGGCGATTGCGGCAATGAATTGCTAACCACGGGGGCTCAGGGAAGAACGTCCAGAGCTCCTTTCAGACAGGGTTCTCAGCCGCCCCTGGCTGATTCTCCATTGTTTGTCCCCGTATTGAATGATCGCCTCCTGGTCCACAGGAATGGTAATCCTGATGGGCGATGGGCTGTAGCCCGGTCGGATGGAGGGGGGAGAGGGGCGCGAGGACTTGGCTTTCTTCTTCATGGCGATGCGTCGCCTTTCAGTATAGTCCGTGCCGCCGGTCGAGACAAGCCTGCCGGACATCCTCAGGTGGAGAAACTCAACACACGGGGCTTGACCAGTCGCTCAAAATCCTTATAAGCCAGTTTGATCAATTCCGAATGGCTGCCGGCGTTGAAGGCAATCTCTTCGTCCTCCGCCAAGCTGGGGGCCACATAAACCTCCATCCCATACAAATTGCCAAAAGGCGGCATCGCGCCCGTATCACAGTCGGGAAACGCGGCCTTGAATTCGTCCTCGCTCGCAAGCCTCACGGTGTCAGCGCCCACCATCTCTCGCAACTCCTGCAGGACAACCTTGCGGGTGGCCGGCAGGACAACCATGGCCATCTGACCGTCGATCTTCACGATAACCGTCTTGGCCATTTCGCGTCCGGGCAAATGGGCGCTCTGAGCGACCTCCTGCGCCGTGTAAGCCGGAGAGTGAATGATGCTGACGTACTTGATCTGATTTTCGTCAAGGTATTTTTTAAGTTTGGTGGCTGGCATGGCAGCTCCTTTGGTTGGGGGATTTCATCCCAATTTAGCGCTCCTGCCAGCCACGCGCAAGGCCCGGGGGGTCAGCCGGTCACCGCAATCTTCTTCGGCTTCAAATGTTCCGCCTTGGGCAGGACCAGAGTCAACACTCCCTGTTCCACCTGGGCGGAAATTCGGGTCGCATCAATCGCCGGATCCAATTCAAATACCCGGCGGTAATCCCGGGAACGAGACTCGCGATACACATAGTTCCCGGCGGCCGCCCCGGCCGGCCTTCGTCCCACAATGATCAACTCGTTTTTATCCAATAGAACCTCCACCCCCGTCTTCTCCACCCCGGGCATGTCCGCCTTCAACAGGTAGTTGTCCTTGGTTTCAATAATATCCACGCCCGGCGTCATGAATGTTCGTTCGGTTTCGGTCCCGGCCTGCGGTTTTTCTGTTCTGCTAATCGTGTTCATGGTCTCTTTCCTTTGCTTGAGTTTTCATTGGCTCGAGGTTGCCCTCCCAAATGCGCTCCTCAACTCGCGTTGATCTCAATCTGACGCGGCTTGACTTCTTCCACCTTCGGCAGAGTCACCTCCAGAATCCCGTCCTTGTAGCTGGCCTTCACCTTGTCACCCTCGACAGCCTTCGGTAGCGACAGGACCCGATGGAACCTGCCATAGGCCCGCTCAGACCGGTATAAGCGCACTTCCTTATCCTCGTTTGCAATCCGCCTCTCGCCCGATATCGTCAACGCTCCCTCGTGGAGACAGATATCGATCTTATCCTTATCCATGCCGGGAAGTTCGACCCTCACCGTGAACTTTTCCGGGTCCTCAAGCAGATCCACTACGGGAACCCAGCCGTTGAAAAACTCCAACGTCCGCGGCATCGCCTCGATCGGCGATTCAAAGAATCGGTTCATCTCTCTACGCAAGGAATCCAGTTGATCGAAGGCAGACCAACCTGCCGAATTCTCTAAATATCGATTCGATAGTTCCATAGTTTTTCCTTTCTTTAATAGCTGAATCTATGCCTAAGCTCATCCCATGCCACAAGAAATAAAATTATATATATAACTAATAATGAATAATTTATATAATTTAAACTCCCAGGCCAAATCTCCAATATAGAGACATAACGTCACATATCTCCGCAAGAACTGTTTTGGATTAATGAGACACAATGACTCTATTATTGATATGGATTTGACTTCTGCAGGATAACGGCAAAAGTGGGCGCATGAAATTGACGCGTTTCTCCGGGAACCCGATTTTGTCGCCAAATCCGGATCAGCCCTGGGAGGATTTGGCTGTGTTCAATCCGGCGGCTTGGTATGAGGATCGGACGGGAGAAATCCTGATGCTTTATCGTTCTGCGGAATCGCATCCGGACTACAAGTGTTATTTCGGTCTTGCGCGGAGTCGGGATGGCTATCATTTCGAGCGGGTATCGAGCCGGCCGGTTCTGGGGCCCAGTGTGGAGGGATTTGACGGGGCGACGATTCAGGATCCGCGGATGATCAAAATTGGGGATTGGTATTACATCACCTACGCGTGCCGGCATTATCCGTTCGGTCAGTTCTGGATTCCGGACGTGCGTCAGAAATACATCGTTCCGGACTGTCCGGAGGAATTTCCGGGTTATCTTCGGCGGAATGCGACGTTGACCGGGTTGGTCATGACTCAGGATTTCAAGGAATGGATTCGGGCCGGGTGGTTAACCGATCCGCTTCTGGACGACCGGGATGCGGTATTGTTTCCGGAAAAGGTTAACGGCAAGTTTGTGCTGATCCATCGTCCGTTGGAGTGGGTGGGCGCGGCCTATGGCACCGAGCATGCCTGTGCCTGGATCCAGTTTTCGGACGATCTCATGGGATTTCCTGCCGCGCCGAGCCGGTTGTTGATTAGAAACAAATATCCTTGGGAGGCCTTCAAGCTTGGGGTGAACACCCCTCCGATCAAGACCCCGCACGGATGGTTCACGCTTTATCATGCGGTGGGTCCGGACAAGTTTTATCGCTTGGGAGGGTTGCTTCTGGATCTGGAGGATCCGGGAATTGTCCTTCACCGGACACCGGACTGGCTGATGCAGCCGGAAATGGATTACGAAGTGGAAGGTTTCTATCGGGGTGTCTGTTTCCCTTGTGGAACAGTCCTGAGGAACGGGACCTTGTTTGTTTATTACGGGGGCGGCGACAAGTACTGCGCGGTGGCGACGTGCGATTTCGAGGCCTTGATTCAGCACCTCCTTGGCTGTCCGCCCTGATTGAGAAGATCGCGGATGGGGTATTGCGGGGCGGAGGGATTACTTTTTCTTTTGCCGGGTTTTTTTATCCTTCTTGGTTGCGGCATCGGATGAGGATGAGGGGGGCGGACTGTTGGTGGCAACAGTCGATTCCAGGGCATTGGTTTGTGGCATCGCCATGAAAGGAACGTCGTCTACAGCGAGGCGCCGAGCGCCTCCAATGACTCGGACGGTGCCGCTGGGATCCACCTTTAAAATGGGTCGGCTGATTTGGGTGTAGTCATGCCGTTGTCGAACCAATAACTGTCCTTCGGTCCCCACAACGCAATAAATGAAGGAACGCGGCCCCACCTGGTTCAGGAGATGGAGATTGCTGTTTTTATCGACGAACGCCTCCGGTTTGCTGAAGGAAAGGACTTTTTCGATAGGAAAAACCCGGAAGGTTTTCACCTCGGTCATATCGGTGACGCGGACATAGAGGCGCAGCTGTTTGAGGTAAGTGGCCTTTTGAAGGATGTACTTGCGAAACTCGGGCTGCCCCCCCCCAACCTCAGTGCCCGGCACTCCGAACGCCTGTTCCCACAGCCGCACGCCACTGATGATGTCAAAGGCCTTGGGCTGGCTGACGATGGCCTGATTCCACTGGTTAATCTTGACGGTGGCAGTGACGCGATAGCGCCCCACACGGCTGAGATTGAAGTAAGGTGCGATATCGACGTTTCGAGTGGCGACCTTGGAGGATTCCAGGATGAACTCCCCCTCGGTGGCGGGTTCCTGGTCTTTGGAGACGACGAAGTTCTGGTCGCGGGCCTCAACGCTGAATTGCAGCCAATCGCTGGTGTCCCCGAACTTCAGTGTCTGGCCGGAGAGATTGGTTATCCGGACGCCGACAATCAGCGTTTCGTTGGGCAGGTACTGTTCCTGGTCCAAAACCAACTCGACGCTAACCTGGGCTGAGGCGCAATAACTCCAGACCGATAGCAGGACCGAAAGGAGCCGACAAAGTTTCATAGAGTCAGTTTATGGCATGGCCCGCGATTGACAAGCGGCATCTCCGCGCCAGTGGTCCTGGACCGCGCGGGCCACTCGCTCGGGCTTAATCCCTCTGAGGCATTCCTGGTTTTTCTCGTAGTGACACGAGGCCTTCATACAGGGCCGGCAGGCCAGAGGATGCTGAAGGACATGATCGAACTGGCCGTACGGACCGGTCCGATGGGGTTCGGTGGGGCCGAACAAGGCGACGACGGGTTTGCCCAGGGCGGCGGCCACGTGCATCGGGCCGGTGTCGTTGGTGACCATCAGGCGCGAAAACCGGATCCATTCCACCATTTCGGGCAGGGTCGTGCGGCCGGTTAAATCGAGGCAACGTCCCGGATTGGCCCGGGCAATCTGGTCGCCCAGTTCCTGATCTCCGGTTCCACCCAGGATGACAAAACGGGGAGCGGGTTTCTCCGAAGACAACAAACCCGCCAACTGCGCGTAATACTCCGCCGGCCATCGTTTGTTGGTCCACCGTGCCCCCGGATTCAGGACGATCCAGTCGCCTTTTTCCGGTTGACCCAAGCGGCGAACGATTTCCCGGGCCGCCGAATGCACAGGAATCCAGTCAAAGTCCCTGTCGACGGGCACCTGCAATTTGCGCAGCACTTCGAGATACCAATCGACGGCATGGACGTGGAACGACCCGCGAGGCACTCTCATGTCATAGAAGGTTCCGGCTCCTTCTCGAGGATCATCCAGCCCGATCGTGAGTTTTGCCCGAGATATCCAGGCCAGCAAAGCGCTCCGTAGAAGGCTCTGAAGATCGATAACCCAGTCAAACTCCTGCCGCCGAATCTGCCGGAAACTCCGGATCATCGGCCCCCAAGAAGCCAAATGACGCCAGCCCTTTCGATCAAACAGGATTAGGCCGCTGAGATCGGGATCCCGCTCGAGCAAGGGGGCCAGATCCGACAACAGCCACCAATAAATCCGGCTGGCCGGGTATCGTCGTCTCAACAACCGCAGAACCGGCAGGGCTTGAATGACGTCTCCCAGCGAGCTGGGCTTGAGAATCAGGATGTTTCGCGGCTCGCTGTCCTCGCCATTTCGTGTTGCTGCACCCGTAATCCCGTTGGGATTCATGTCGAGGCATCGTCGCGACCTATGGCCAGAATCCTCCGCTTATTTCCCATGCGTAAGGCGTTCAGCCAGGCGCTCGGGCAAACCCGCCGCCCGGATCTTCGCCTGGGTCGTGGCCATATCGTAATCCAGACGACGCAGCTCCACCGATCCTTCGTCGACATCATAAACGACATAGGTCGCCTTGGGAACGCCATCCCGCGACTGGCCGACGCTTCCCACATTCACGAAATATTTGCGTCCCGGCTCGATCTTAAACTTGGAGTAAGTCCCCCCGCGAACAACCGAGTCCCGTATGAATGCGACCGGCACGTGGGTATGCCCAAAAAAACAGATCGGAGTGTTTTGATACGTAAAACTGGCCGCCGCCGCAAGCTTGTCGAATACATATCCCCAACGTTTCGGCGCATCTAAAGTTGCATGAACCATCGTAAAATTCGCCGCCAACCGTTGGTATTTCAAATTGCGCAACCATCCGCGATCCTCCGCGCTCAGTTGCTGGCGCGTCCAGTTCACCGCCTCCGCCGCGTGCGGATTAAAACCCTCCAACTCCAGGTCCGCTGAACAATACTCATCATGATTGCCCATCACGCAAGGCATGTTCATTTCTCGAATGATGTCGAGGCATTCCTTGGGATTGGCGTTGTAGCCGACGACGTCGCCCAGACAAGCGTGGTGGGTGACCTGTTGCTGCCGGGCATCTTCCAATACCACGTTTAAAGCCTCCAAGTTGGCATGAATGTCGGCGATGATTGCGTATTTCATTGTAAAACAACAACTTATCCAATAATCATGAATCCGCGGAAACCACCCCGCGCTTCACTCCAGTTTACCTGGGTGTCTCGTATCAAACCACCCAGACCCGAATCGAGTATGGCCTGGTGAAAAGCCTCGAGTTCGTCTCGGGTTCCTTCGGCCACAAGTTCGACACGACCATCCGGCAGATTACAGATGGTCCCGGTAATTTCAAATCCCGGAGCCAGTGACTTGACAGTATACCGGAAGCCGACACCCTGCACCCGCCCCGAATAATCAACCTGCATTCGCAACCGATTCATAACGAAGCACGGCCGCACATTCATCTTCATTCGGCTTTCCGGTCATAATCGGCCGGCATGCCCCTAATGAAGCTAGTTCCATACCACCATCAAGCCATAGTTGCGTCAAATCTGGCAACGTTTTTGTTTGTTATGACGGATACGGGCAGGGATTGGTTTCTTTTCTTTCGTGATGTTCTCAGGGTTTGAGCCGGGGCCGGCTCCTGTTCGACCATCATTGTGCCGGCTCGAGGGGAGGGTAATGCTGGGTTAAAGCCTCCCATACATCCTCCACAGGCAATTGGTGTAGTCCTCCTGAAAAAGTCAGCAGATGCATTCGATGGGAACGCGGGCGCCAGACTGTTGGGTTGGAGGGGCCCCAGAGGACCAGCCCGTTCAATCCCACAGCAGCCGCCAAATGTGTGATCCCTGAATCATGGCCGATGAAAAATCGGGATTGGGCCAGGCGGGTGGCCAGATCGACCAAAGGCCGCTGAAAGAAAACGTCGCAGCGGTTAGGATCGAGGACGCCCTGCAATTCCTGCCATCGGTCCGATTCCGCCTCGCCCCCGACCAGCAGGAGACGGCCCCTGGAGTTTTTCAATAGCCTGGAAATCAGTTCCAGCCAATTCTGCCAGGGCCAATTCTTGCGTTGGCTTCCGCTTCCAGGATGAATCGCCAATTCGGGGAGAGCAGCCGGTTCTTGTTGGATCTTCAGACGGGGAACTGGGTCGGCATTGTGAATATGGAGATCCCGCAAGGGTTCGAGCAAGCATTCGCAGGGGTGGGATTTCCCGTTTTCATCCGGCCGATGAGAGCCGATCACAATCCGGGCCAAACACCGGCGTTCGAGATTGCTTCTCAGGACGGATTCGGGATCGTGAAGGTAGGAGAGGATGACGTCAAAGGCCTGGAAGTATTGGATCCAAGGGAGGGGAAGTTCTCCGTTGGGGACAAAAAACGGGGCAAGACCTGGATCCTCGATGGATCGGATGCCGTCAACCCAGGGCGAGGCCAGCTGGGCGATATGCGGATAGCCCAGGATTTCAATGCCCGCATTCGGGAACCGAGTTCGCAGGGCTCTGAAGACGGGCAGCGTCAGGACGAAATCTCCGACGGCTCCGCCACGCATGACCAGGATACGCATTCCTCCACCTTCTCTCCCGGTTCGACCGAAAATCGGGGTGCAATTAGAAAACAGTGAACCCCAGCAGCGCGACGAACAGGCCGAAGACGAGCCGGCAAACAGCCAGGATCCGAGTTCGGTTATCGGTGGCCACAGCCCAGTTGATGAGATCGCGCATACGCCAGGGCGAGACCGTGAGCCAGATCCCGGCGAGGACCAGCGCATAAGCCCAGACAACGATAACCAGGCGCCAGAGACTGTCCGCCCAATGGGCGGTATCCACCATCAACTTGGCCAGGAGCAACAGCACGATCGCCAGTCCGCGAACGGCAAGGAAATCCCTGACATAAAGGCAACTCAGGATGCCGACCGCGGCAAAGCCGAGGTACATCCATCGTTTGTAGGGCGCAAAATCGGCCACCGACTCGAGGCTCAAATTATACAAAAATCCCGCGGTGCCCAAGGCCATCAACACGTACCCCCATCCCAGCGAGCGGGGGAACTGCCGGGCCAGCCGCGCAAAACCCCCGGGATTTGCCAGCGCGTAGAGTTGCGGCACACTGACCCCTAAACCTAAAACGACCGATAAAAGACCTAGATTCGACATGAACAGGAGAGGTTGTATCCGAGGCTCCCTTTGGGCTCAAGTCTTTCTGTCATCTTCCAGATGGATGGACCGGGGATCGCCATAGAGGGTGAATGACCCGGCCCGGATGACTTGGGCGTCCAAAAGCCGTCCCCGGCAATCTTCATGGCCTTCGATCACCATGATCTTATTACAGCGGGTTCGGCCTTCGAGCCGGGCCGGATTTCGCCGGCTGGGACCTTCCACCAGAATTTGCAGGCGCTGTCCGACCAGATTTTGGTATTTCTGTTGAGCGATCTCGTTTACTGTTTGGAGCAATCGGGCGAGACGTTCTTCCTTGAGCGGCTGGGGCACTTGATCAGTCCTATCGGCCGCCGGGGTGCCCTGGCGCGGAGAATACTTGTACATGAAGGCGTTATCGAACTTTGCCGCCTTGGCCAACGCCAGAGATTCCTCAAAATCCGCCTCCGTCTCCCCTGGGAATCCCACAATCAGATCGGTGCTGATCCCGATATTGGGGCGGATGCGCCTCAGCTTCTCGATCAGGCCGAGAAAACGGTCGATGGTGTATCCGCGGTGCATCAATTTCAGAATCCGGTTGCTCCCGCTCTGAACGGGAATATGAGCATGTTCGCACAGCTTCGAAAGCCGTCCGTAGGCCTCGACGAGATCGTCCCCATAACCTTTGGGGTGAGGCGCGGTGAATCGGATGCGTTCAAGGCCCTCGACCTCATGGACGGCCTCAAGCAACTGAACAAAGGGCGAACAACCGTTGCGCTCGGTCATTTCGCGCCGGGCGTAACTGGTGACGATTTGACCCAGCAGCGTGACTTCCCGAATCCCGTGGGTGACCAACCGCCGGCATTCGTCCACAATGTCGGGGATGGTTCGGTTGCGTTCCGGTCCGCGCGTGGCGGGGACAATGCAGAAGGTGCAGCGTTGATTGCACCCCTGCATGATGCTGACAAAGGCGGTGACTGCGGGAGAACCGTTCCGCCCTGTCAAATGCATGCTCGGCGCCGCCTCGCTCCCGGGTTCCTCGGCGATATCGCAGATTTGGTCGCGTCGGCCTGCCAGGAGATCGTCCAGGCATTCTCCCACGCGGTGAAATTTTTGTGTGCCAAGGACAAGATCAACATCCGGCAACCGATCAATTAACGCCTGGCCGCGGGCCTGGGCCATGCAGCCCAGGAAACCCAGAATCCGCGAGGGATGTTGCCGGCGCGCCTCGTGCATGAGGGTCTTCATTTTGTTGAAGGCCTTTTGTTCGGCGGCATCCCGGACGCTGCACGTGTTGAGAAGGACGATGTCGGCTTCGCGTTCGCTGGCCGCCAGGACATATCCCTTGGCCGCCAATTGGGCTGCGACCGACTCGGAATCCCGTTCGTTCATCTGGCAGCCGTAGGTTTTGATAAAAACAGTTGGCATGGCTCTGACCAATCCAACAACGTAGGCAGGCCCGGGCCTCTTTGGCAAGTGGGGACTGACAGCGGGAGATTGCGCTTGTCGGCTTGGCGAGTATGCTCGGGCTGCTTTGAACATTGAGATTATCAATACCGGAACCGAGTTGATGTTGGGCAGCACCCTGAACACGCATCATCAATGGCTGGCCCGCGAGCTGTTCCAGGCCGGATATCTCGTGACACGCCAACTCACCGTGGCCGACGACGGACCCTCCATCCAGGAGGCCGCCCGCGAGGCCCTCGGACGCGCCGATCTTATTTTGATCACCGGCGGCTTGGGTCCGACGTCCGATGATCTCACCCGCGAATTGATCGCCGCCTTGCTGGGAAAAAAGCTGGCCCTCGACGAGTCCATTCTCGATCGGATCTCATCCTTTTATCAGGATCGCCAGCGCGCCCTGCCTCCGAGTACCCGGGTCCAAGCCATGGTTCCCGAAGGAGCCCGCGTGCTGACCAACCATTACGGAACGGCGCCGGGACTGGCCATGGAATGTCAGCCGAATCCCTACCGGAAGGACGGCCGGGCCAGTCTGCTGATCCTGCTGCCGGGTCCGCCCCGCGAACTGCACCCGATGTTTCAAGAACAAGTGCTGCCGTGGGTGAAACAAAAATTTGTTCTGAACCAGCCTTTTTTCGCTCGGATCCTGCGCACAACGGGCCTTGGCGAGTCGTCAATTGAAGAAAAAATTGGGCCAGTCTTGACCGGTCTGGTCTCCGAGGGACTGGAACTGGGGTATTGCGCTCGGATCGGGCAGGTTGATCTCCGGTTGATCGGCCGGGGGGTTAGAGCCCAGGAGGTAGTCGGTGAAGCCGAAGCCATCATCCGACGGGAGCTCGGTGACGCCATCTACGGGGTGGGCGAGGTTTTGTTGGAGTCGGAGGTTGTCCGAATGCTGACCGAGAAGAGACAAACCCTTTCCCTGGCCGAATCCTGCACGGGCGGATTGATCGCCCATCGAATCACCAATGTCCCGGGGGCGTCCCAGGTTTTGCTGGCGGGTTTTGTGACTTACAGTAACACGGCCAAAACCCAATTCCTGGGAGTGCCCGACGAGATAATTCGAGCTCATGGCGCGGTGAGCGAGGCGGTTGCGAGGGCGATGGCCGAGGGCGCGCGTCAACACGCGGGCAGCGATTTTGCCCTGGCCGTCACCGGCATTGCAGGTCCGGCCGGCGGGAGCGCGGCCAAACCGGTGGGCACAGTCTTTATCGCCCTGGCTTCTCGGGACGAAACCCGGATCGTTCGTCAATTCAATCCCTTGGACCGCGAGTCCTTCAAACTGATGGTCTCTCAACAAGCCCTGAACATGCTCCGGAAAAAAATCTTGGAGCCTGTTTGAAAATTCCGAGAGGCGCTGTTTCCAATCAAGCTATTAGGGCTGCGTTAACAGCGCGATCCGATAAAATCGCACAGCCGCCCCCGCCGAGCCTCGATCCACAAAGGAGGTGCGATCCCCGGTGGCCACCAGCTCCGCCAGCGTCGTCCAGGCCTCCGAAGGAATCTCACTCGCTTTTTCCACCCGATATCGGGCGCCAACGAGACTGGTCCAGGTCAATCCCAATAGACCGTCATTCGTAAGGAAGACTTCCTCGATGACGGGCGGGGTGAGAAATTGATTGGGGGCGCCCGGGGTCGGTATCGGCAGGATTTGTCTCTGCTGGGCTTGGCCATCGGGAACCGAGCCGAAGGCCTGATCCTCGGTCATGGCGGGATAATGCAGGTAATCCACCACCGCAGGCTGGCCATTCTGTAGACGACACAAGGCCACCGAACCGCCGCCAGCCGCCAGCCGGAATCCGGCATGCCATTCCTGGGGCGTGGTTTCCTGAGGTTCACCGTCCGCCCACACAACGAAGTGGGTATTGCCTGCTATTCCAGCGCCTAGTGGGAATGCCCAACGTGTGAGATCTGCGAAGTTGTCGCTGAGGAAATAGCCGTCCAGGGCGGTGGACAGGGCGCCTCCGTGGAATAGCTCCACCCAAGGCTCCTGCTCGCCGTTCCGGTCGATGATCCCCGAGGCATTCACAGACTGGACCTCGTTCAACCACAGGTCTGGGAAGGGCGGGAGCGTTGAGCGCACGGAATTCGGCTGCCCCGGAGTGAAGGGCGCAAGGGTGCCTTCGGCCTGAAGCGACAGGCCAAACACCACGTCGCTGCTGCCCGCGTTGATCTGATGCACTTCCACTGCCACGACGTTTTCTCCTTCGCGCAGGGCATCGCTTGACAAAATAAAGGGACCTTCC
>Ga0116153_10000589_pt1 | contig 43735 bp, 39 predicted proteins | sample AD_UKC028_MetaG_FD_89896 | JGI IMG/M metagenome (GOLD analysis project Ga0116153, IMG submission 89896) | Active sludge microbial communities of municipal wastewater-treating anaerobic digesters from USA - AD_UKC028_MetaG | ecosystem: Engineered > Bioreactor > Anaerobic > Digestate | place: USA...
ACGCATGATCCGGGTGCGCATGTTGCCGTCGCTGGCGATCCAATGGACCGGAACCGGAACGTTGGAGCCGACCATGAAGGGATCCACCAGGCATGCGTGGTTCGGCACGATCACGCAGGGCGGCCGGAGGGTCTGGAAGATATCGGCGTTGACGATCCGGATCCGGTACGTAAGGCGCAGGTAGACCCCGTAGGTCCAGTGGAGGAGGCGGTTGAACCAGCGGGGATTGCCGGGCGAATACGTCTTGTTTACGGCGGCGGGCATGGTCGGCCCCTCGGGATGTACAGGATAGGCCGTATCCACGGCGCGGTATAACGATACCTCAGGATCCCCGGCCGCGCAAGGAGGGAAAATCGGGAAAGGTTCTTAAGCTGCGCCGATCCCCCTGCGGGACCGAAGACATGGAGGCGAAGGATCACCCGGAGATTGAACCACGGAGACACAGAGTCACAGAGCGCGAGGCTGACGTACGTCAGCCTCGCGGCGACGAAGACCTTCGATCTTCGTCGATGTTGCCGGAGTTGGGATCGCCGAAGCTTGCTTCGGCGCCGACCGGCCGGCGCTGCCGGCCGGTCGCTCTCTGTGTCTCTGTGGTTTTGTTTGTATGGAGATCGCTTCATTTCTTCAAGGATTTCCCGGCTGTCTTTCGCCCGAACAGGGGGCAGGCGACCCGGACCCGCACCATGGAAGCCAGGATGACCAGGGCCGCCAGGGCCGCGGCTATCCAGACCGGGGCCGAGTAGGCCGGATCCGTCTGGAGCCGCTTGAGGACGATGCCCGCATAGGCCCAGACCACGACCAGGGGAGCAGCGACCTGGCGTTTCCAGATCGTGAAGCCCAGGGCCACGGCCAGGCCGGCCAGGATGACCCCCACGGTCCAGACCCTCGGGTCCAGCCCGAAGCCGCCCCACCCGGTCTTGACCAGGAGGGCCGTGGCGTTGGCGATGAGGGCCACGCAGATCCATCCGAGGTAGACCCGGAGGGGGGCGGTCAGGAGGAAGCGCCGCAGGCGGATCGATCCGGACTCCGTCCCGGGGCCCGGCGCAAGGACGCCTCCGGGCAGGAGCTTACGCTCCGTGTCCCGCTCCAAGTAGACGAGGGTCCCGAGGATGACCAGCATGATCACCAGGGAGGTACCGACGAGCCTCCAGTGCCACGCCAGGATCCAGGCGGTGTTCGCGGCCGCGTTCAGGATGAACAGGGCCCCGTCCCGGCCGGTCCACGCCCTTCGGACACCCTCCGCGGACCGGAAGGTTTCCCGGGCGGCTGCCGCGACATAGCCCGCCAGCAGGAGGTAGATCAGGCCCCAGATCGAGAAGGTGATTCCCGCGGGCACGAAGAGGTTGGGCAGCTCGTCGGAGAGCTGTCCCGTACTCACGCCGTTCAGGGGAAGGGAGGAGGCCAGGCCGTTGACGGCCACCATCCCGGTGAAGGCCAGGATGGCAAGGACGGCGGCCGCCCGGGCCGCCCGAGTTCCGCTTGGTTCGGAGTTCATGTCTTCCATGGTAACGGAAAGGCCCGGCCGGCGCCAGTCCGGACTCCCTTGCCGTAGAGGCCCCCAGCGGCTAGGATGGGAACACTTAGGAGGCTCCATGAACCTCGACGCATCGGAGACCCGGGACGCGGCATCCCGCGCCCAGGGGCTCCTCGCCCGTGCCCGGGAAGGCATGGCCCGGCGCCTGGTGGGCAAGTCGGAACTGGTGGACGGGATCCTGACCGCTGTGGTCGCGGACGGCCACGTCCTTTTGGAGGGCGTCCCCGGCCTGGCCAAGACCCTGGCGGTCAAGACCTTCGCGGAGCTGGCGGGCCTGACCTTCCGGCGGGTGCAGTTCACCCCGGACCTCCTGCCCGGGGACATCACGGGCAGCCTCTTCTACGACGCCCCCACGGGACGCTTCGTGCCCCGGGAGGGGCCGGTCTTCACGAACGTCCTCCTGGCGGACGAAGTGAACCGCGCCCCCGCCAAGGTCCAGTCCGCCCTCCTGGAAGCCATGGAGGAGAGGCAGGTGACCATCGGAGACCGCAGCATCCCCCTGCCCAAGCCCTTCTTCGTCCTGGCCACCCAGAATCCCATCGAGCAGGAGGGTACCTTCCGCCTTCCCGAGGCCCAGGTCGACCGCTTCCTCCTCAAGGTCCTGGCGGACTATCCGGATATGGAGGAGGAACTCGAGATCGTCCGCCGGGTCGCGGACGGAATGTCCGCAGCCCACAAGCCCCTCCTGTCCGTCGAGGACATCGAGTTCCTCCGGTCCGCCGCCCGGTCCGTGCGGGTGGAGCCGGACATCCTGGACTACGCCGTCCGGCTGGTCCGCGCCTCCCGCCCCACGGGGGACGACGGGGCACCCCAGGCCCTCCGAGAACTCCGTCGCTACATGGAATACGGGGCCTCCCCTCGAGCGTCCATCTACCTCTACCGCTGCGCCCGGGTGGGCGCCCTCTTCGCGGGCCGGGATTTCGCCCTGCCCGAGGACGTCAAGGCGGCGGCCCTGCCGGTCCTCCGTCACCGGATCATCCCCTCCTACGAGGCCGAGGCGGAGGGGATCACCTCGGACGTCGTAATCCGCCGACTCCTGTCGATCGTCCCGGTACCCTAGATGCCCGAGGAAGCGGCCCGGCGGACCCTGCGCAGGCTCCTCTTCACGGCCCCGGTGCTTTCCCGGGCCCTCCTTTCAGGCGGTTTCCGGTCCGTGTTCCGGGGCCGGGGGATCGAGTTCGACGCCCTCCGGGACTACGACGCCGAGGACGACGCCCGGCAGATCGACGGACGGGCCACGGCCCGGTTCGGGCGGGCCTTCGTGCGGACCTACCGGGAGGACCGCAACCTGACGGTGCTCCTGGTACTGGACGAGAGCCAGTCCATGTCCTACGGCACGGATCGGACCCGGCGAGAGGCCGCGGGGATCGCGGCGTCCCTGCTGGCCTATGCGGCGGCCTTGAACGGCACCTTCGTAGGCGCCCTCTTTTTCGACACCCGCGGGGTGGGTTTCGTCCCCCCCCGGGCGGGCCGGCGTCCCGCCCTGTCCCTGACCGAGCGCCTGGCCGTCGGGGAAGCCGGGGCCCGCGGACCCGCGGCGGTCCGGCCGACTGCGGGACGAAGCGCCGGGCTGGCGGGCGCCCTGGAAGCGGCACGGGCTGTCCTCAAGCGGCGGTCCCTGGTCTTCGTACTCTCCGATTTCCGGGCTGCCGCGGACGGCCCGGCCGGGTACTCGGGGCCCCTGGGCAGGCTGGCCGCCCGGCACGACGTGGTGGCCGTCCGGGTCACGGATCCCGCGGATACGGCCCCCCCCGGTTCCGGCGCGGCCTCGGAGATCTTCGACGCCGAGAGCGGCCGGCCCGTCTTCCTGGTACCGGGCTCGAAAGGCCTGCGGGAAGCATGGTCCGCCTTCCAGGGCGGAATGCGTCTGGACTGCCTCCGGGCCCTGCGGGCTTCGGGCGCCGCCTTCCTGGAGCTGGGGACCGGGGACGACCCGGGGAAGGCCCTGACGGCCTTCTTCGAACGGCGCAGGAGGGGCCGATGAGGCTCTCGGCGGCGGTCCTGCTTTGCCTTTCCCTGACGGCGGCGGGCGCCCAATCCCGGGTCCAGGTCTCCGGGACGACCGTGACCCCCGCCCGCCCCTACGTGGGGGATCTGGTCGAATGCTCCGTGACCTTCGATCCCGGGACCGCCCGGATACCCGAGGGTGTCCTGGATCTTCCCCCCCGGGCCGGAACGGCGGAGGAGACGGAGCTTAGGTCCGCGGAGGTGCGCAGGAAGGCGGGCTCCTGGGTCTACACGGCGCGCTTCGTGGCCTGGGTTCCCGGGCCTGCCCGGGTCCCGGTGCCGGCATCCGCGAATTTCCTCCTGCCCGAGATCCGGGTGGAGATCGCCTCGGCCCTGGACGACTTCGGCCGTTCGCCCCCGGCCTACAAGGACCCCTTGGAGCTTCCGGGCACCCGGCTCCTGGTCTGGGGCGCGTCCGGGGGCCTGCTGGCCGGGGCGATCCTGGCCTGGTCCGTCGCGTTCGGTCTGTTGCCCTGGATCCGGCGGCTCCGGCGGGCCTGGAAGGATGGACGGGCGGGCCGGGATTTCGGCCGCTCCCTGGACTACCTGGAGTCCGCGGCCGCCGAGTTCCGTCCCGAGGAGCTCTGGGCTCTCCTGTCCAAGTCCCTCCGGGAATACCTGGCCGCCCGGTCCCGGCTGCCCTACCAGGCGTTCACGGCCCGGGAGGCCCGGGCGGCATCCCCGGAAGCCCTGCCCCCCGAAGCGGCCGAGGAGGCCGCGGACCTGCTGGCGGAGGGGGAAGCCGTGCGCTTCGCCCGGTCGGACCGCGGCGCGGGCATCCCCCGGGCCCTGGAGCGTTCCCGGGAAATCCTTCGCTCCGTGGAGGAGGCGGCCCGTGACCTCCTTCGATAATCCCCTGGCCTTCCTCCTGGTCTTGGCCCTGCCCGGATGGCTGTTCCTGCGGGCCCGGGCCCTGCGCCGGGGCGGAAGCCTCCGGTTTCCCCTGGACGAGGCCGCGGGAAGGCGCTTCGAGGGTCCCTCGGGGTTCCGGAAGGCCGCGTCCCGGGGAGCCCTTGTCCTCGGCATCCTGGCCTGGCTGGGCCTGGTGGTGGCCGCAGCGGGCCCCCAATCCGTGGAGCGCAGGACGGTCTTTCCGAACCGGGGGGACGACGTGATGTTCGCCCTGGACCTGTCCCCCTCCATGGGCGCCCGGGACGTGGAACCCGACCGGCTCTCCGCGGCCAAGACGCTCCTGGAGCTCTTCCTCCGGGAAGACCGGGCCGATTCGGTGGGGATCGTGGGCTTCGGTCGGGAGGCAGCCCTGCTCTGTCCCCCGACCACGGATTACGCCGCCCTCCGGGAACGGCTGGCCCGGGCCAAGCCCGGGGCGCTGGGAGACGGAACGGCCCTGGGGCTGGGACTGGCCCAGGCGATCCGGCACGCGGCTCGGGCCCGGGGGACCACGGACCGGGTCATCCTGGTGACCGACGGGGAGAACAACGCCGGTTCCATCTCCCCCGAGGACGCCTGCGACCTGGCGGCCCGCCTGGGGGTGCGCTTGACTATCATCGGGGTCGGCAGCCGCGGCGACGTGCCCCTGGCCTACGAGGATCCCCGGACGGGGGAGCGGCTGGAGGGGACCTACGCGAGCGGATTCGACGAGTCGGCCCTGCGGACCCTGGCGGCACGGGCGGGAGGGGAATACCTGTCCGCCCGGGACGGACCCGCCCTGGAGCGCGCCTTCCGGGCGGTTTCGGGGCGCATGCCCGGCGCGGAGGGGGCTCGCTCCGTGACCGTCCGAAGGTCCCGGGCGGCCTCGGTCCTGGCGGTTTCCGTAGTCGCCCTGGCCTTGTCCTGGCTGCTCGGGCTCGCCGCCCGGGGGTGGCTGTCGTGACTTTCCTACGGCCGGAGGCCCTGTGGGGCCTCGTCCTCCTGGCTCCCTACGCCGTACTGGAGGCCCTCTCGGTCCTGCGGGGAGGCGCGCTGGCGGGGCGCTTCGCTCCGGGCGCGGAAGCGGGTCCGTCCCGACGGGCCTGGATACGCAGGCGCGCCGGAAAGGCCGTCGCGGGGGCCTGGGCCTGGGCGTTCGCCGTCTTCGCCCTGGCGGGCCCTTCCTGGGGATTCCGGCCGACGGCCGGCGCGCCGTCGGGGGTCGAGGCGGCCCTAGTGCTGGACGTCTCCAACTCGATGCTCTCCCCGGACCTCCCTCCCTCCCGGCTGGAGGCCGCCCGGGGCCTGGCCCGGGCCCTGGTACGGGCCCGGCCGGAGGTTCAGTATTCCGTGACCGCCTTCAAGGGGGGGGCGGTCCTCCTCTGTCCCCGGACGGACAGCGCGGACGCCCTGGACCAGGCCCTGGAATGGGCCGGTCCCTCGGTGCTCACGACCCGGGGCACCTCCGCGGGGGAAGGACTCCGGACGGCCCTGGAGGGTTTTTCCCCCGACCCCGGCCGGATCCGGTGGATCGTCCTGTTCAGCGACGGCAACGACCTTGGCGCCGCCGCCGCCCCGGCCCTCCGGGAGATCCGGGAGCGGGGGGCCCGGCTGTTCGCCGTGGGCTGCGGAGGGGTGGATCCGTCCCCCGTCTCGGACGAAACCGGGGCTCCCGTCCTGCTTCCGGACGGAAGCCCCGCCCGGACGGCCCTGAGGGCGGATACCCTGCGGGCCTGGGTCCGGGAGGGAGACGGACTGTACGTGGACCTGGCGGACCCCGGGGCCCTGAGGATCCTTTCGGACGCCCTGGATTCCCGTCCCGGATCCCCGGGAGCCCGTCCTGCCCGGCGGCCCGCGGACCGGACCGGGACGGCCGCCTTCCTGGCCCTGCTGGGAGCGGCCGCCCGGGCCCTCCTGGGCCTTCCTTTCCTTCCGGGCCGGCGCCGCGGACCCCGGACGGCCGCCGCCCTCCTCGCGCTGACGATCCTGACCGGATGTTCCGGCCCCCGGCTCCGGGTCCTGGAGGGAAACCGCCGCCTGCGGAGGGGACAGTACGAGGATGCGATCGCCGCCTACCTGGCCGCGGGCGAGAAGGCCGGCGAGGGGATCGTGGCCCTGGATCTGGCCACGGCGTACAGCCGGATGGGGGAGGGCGCCGCGGCGGATCCCCTCTTCGCCCTAGCCCAGTCCTCCCGGCTTTCGGAGGTCGCCGCGGCGGCCTACCACAACCAGGGAGTCCGGCTGTTCGAGGCCTCCCGGTTCGACGAGGCCGCGCAGGCGTTCATGAACGCCCTGCGACTGGTCCCCCAGGATCTCGAGACCAAGCGTGCCCTGGAACTGGCCCGCGCCGCGGCCGCGTCGTCCCGCCTGTCCAGGGCGTCCCGGCGGCAGGCCTCGGCGATCGGGGAGGGAGGCCGGGACGAGGCCCTGCTATCCCTGCTCGGCCGGGCCGAGTCCGGCTGGTTCCGTCCGCCCGCCTCCCCGTCCGCGGATTCCGGAGGGCTGGACCATTGAGCGGTCCGGCCCGCCGACGGATCCTGTCGGCCGTCCTCCTCGGCGTAGCCCGGATCCTGGCCGCCCAGGAGGTGACGTATTCCGTGACGATAGCCCCGGAGCCGCCGACCGCGGGAGAGGAGTTCCGGGTGTCGGTCCTGCTTCCCGGAGCCTCCGCCCGGGAGGTCCGGGCGGCCGAGCCCGCGGCCTCCGGGGACCTGGCCTTCGTTTCCCTGGCCGTATCGTCCGCGGTGATCGACTCCCCCGAGGGTTCCCGGCCGGGGGCGAGGGTGGTCTATGCCTTCCGGCCCCTGCGCTCCGGAGATCTCCGGATCCCGCGGCTCGAGGTCTCCGTCGCGGGCTCCCCGCTTCCGCTCGGGCCCCTGGCCCTGGAGGTCCGGCCCTCCGGAGCCGCCCCGCCCCCGGCGCTCTACGAGTGGAAGGCCCCCGCGGCGGTCATCCGGTGGCAAAGTTTTTCCGCCCGCCTGGAGCCGAGGGCGCCTTCGGCTCCGGCCCTCGGGGACTACGGGTTGCCCGCCACGAAGGGGCTGTCTTTGGAGCCCGCCGGCGGGTCGGCCTTCGTGGGGATCGCCCTGGAGGAGGGGGAACTCTTCCTGCCTCCGGCGGCATCCCGGGAGGGCGGCCGCGTTTCCGAGGGCGCCCGGGTCCGGTCCCTGCCGGCGCCTCGGGAGCTCGCGGCCAGCCGGGCCGTGGGGGACTTCACCCTGCGCCTGATCCGGGTCGGGGCAGGTCCGGTCCGGGCGGGACAGACCCTGACCGTCCGGGCGGAGGTTCGGGGCAGGGGCAACCTTCCGATCCTGGATCCCCCGGAGATCCGGATCCGGGCGCCCGGCGGCGGACCGATATCCCCTCCGGAGACCGTACCGATCTCGGAGATCCGGATCGCCGCCGGGGCCTACGAGGGGATGGCCGCCCGGGAGCTCCGGTTCACGCCCGAGGTTCCGGGGGACTATGTCGTGGAATCCGGGCCCTTCCCGTTCCTGAATCCCGATACGGGCGAACTGCGGACCCTCCGGGCTTCTCCCCTGAGGATCTCCGTGGATCCGCCTCCCCGGGAAGCCCGGCCGCGAACGGAGCTTCGCACCCTCCTGGACGCCCGGATCGCCGCCTTCGCCGATTCGGGCTCCCCTTGGTCGGCGGCCGCGTCCCGGGCGCGGGACGGGGACGTAGAGGCGGCCTTGCACCTCCTACCGGTGACGTCCGCCCCGGAAGCCTCGCATCTCAAGGGAATCCTCCTCATGGCGGAGGAGGACGGAGCCGCCGCCCTGGCCGCCCTGGGCGCGGCGGAACGGCGGAGCCGATGGCTGCCCGGCCTGGCGGAAACCTTGGAACTCTGCGAGACGACTTTCGGGGTGGGTCCCCGGATCCGGGACCGGTTGCCCCAGCCGCGTATCTTCGGCGCCCTCTCGGTTGTTTTTGCAGCGGCGGGACTCTCGATCCTGGGACTGTTCCGGCTGCGGGCCCGGTCCGCCGGAGGGACTCCGGGAGCGATAGGCCGAGCCCTGGTTAGCGCGGCCTTCCTCTGGCTCCTCCTCTGCGGGGCTTCCGCCCTGGAACGTCGCGTCTCCTACGCGGTCGCGGCGTCCCCGGATTCCTTCACCGTCCCCTCGGAATCGGGGACCCCGGGCGGGTCCTTCCAGGGACGGGCCGGGATCGTCGGGGCGGTTTCCTCGGATTGGACGCTCCTGCGGTTCCCGGACGGTCGGTCCGCGTGGTTCCGTACCGGCGACATACACCGTTACTGAGGAAGGACATGGCGGATTTCGGAAAGATCCTCGACGAATGGGACCGGCGATCCCGGCGCGATTTTCGCAGACCCCGCCGGCCGGACCCGGAGGAGGTCGAGGAAGGGAAAAGCCGCCGGGATCCCGCCCGGGAGGCCCTTGAGAGGGCGATGCTCGCGGGCGTGGATCCGTCCCGGAAGGGGGAGGAGGGGCGGGATCCCTCACCCCTTAGCCGGGCCGAGATCGAGGCCCTCCCGGTGGAGGCCGTCCTGGACCTCCACGGCCTTACCTCGGAGGCGGCCTGGGAAGCCCTGTCCCGGTTCTTCCGGGACGCCTCCTCCCGGGGCTTGACCAAGGTCCTGGTGATCCACGGGAAGGGAAACCACTCCGAGGGGGAGCCGGTCCTGAAAAGGACGGCGCTGCGTTTCCTGGAAACCTCGTCCCTGGCGGGACGGCACGGCACGGCCGAGCGGAGGCTGGGAGGAAGCGGGGCTGTCTGGGTTCTGGTGCGAAAGGGGGCTCAGCGTTCCCGGTAGATGATCCGTCCGCGGTTGAGGTCGTAGGGCGAAAGGGCGACCTTCACGGTGTCTCCGGGGACGATCCGAATGTAGTGCTTCCTCATCTTCCCGGACAGGTGAGCCAGTATCACGTGCCCGGTAGGCAGTTCGACCCGGAACATCGTATTCGGGAGGGACTCCTTGACCTTGCCCTCCACCTCTATCGCTTCTTCCTTCGCCACGGTTCCTCCAGGGGTCTGATTCGCCCGGACCCGGCCCGGGAAGGACGCGAGTCTTTCCCGCCTTTCTCGGCTTGCAGGGGAGGTCCGGACGGCTATAATAGTATGGGTTCCCCGGGGGGCATGTCAACGGGTTGACATTCCCGCGGTTTTCCGGCATGGTGCCGATGCTTTTTTTTATCATAGCCCAGGAGGGGACCATGGAAGTGGACTTCGTCGAGGAAATGAAGGAATCACTCCTCCGGCAGAAGCGGGAGATCCTGGACAACCTGATCGCCACGAACGCGGATTTCCGCGCCATCGTGGAGGAGATGGATCCGAAGGATTTCGCGGACGTCGCGTCCGACGACATCGACCGGAAGATGATCGAAGCCCTCGGTTCCCAGGACATCAAGCGACTTCGCGCGATCGACTCGGCCCTGGCCCGCATCCAGCTCGGAAAGTACGGGCTCTGCGTGAAATGTTCCAAGAAGATACCCCGGGAGCGGCTGGAGGCCATCCCGTATGCCGTGCTCTGCATAGAGTGCCAGAAGAGCGAGGAACGCCGAAACCGCTGACGGCGGCCGGGCGTGCATCGCGCGGGGCTGTTCAAATAGCTCGGTTAGCTTTTTGGACAGCTGGTTTCAGGGTTGCAGTTTCAAAAGGGTGTTGAAAAAGGCCTATAGCCTTTTTCAACACCCTTTTGAAACTGCAAGGGGTGTCCAATAAGTAACCGACGTATTGGACACCCCGGTTCTCATTCCAGGGGACCCGTCGTCCATCCGTTCCGGCCGAGCACGGCCAGCTCCCGGTACCCCGCCTCCCGGGCCAAGTCAAGCCCGATCCGTCTCCAATGCGGATCCAGGTGGGCGGCCGTGTGGGCGTCCGCCCCGATGACGATCGGGATCCCGCGCCGCCTCAGTTCCCGGAGGATGGGCAGGCTCGGGTAGGGCTCGGAGGTCTTGCCCCGGGCCGGACCCCCGGTGTTCACCTCCACGGCGATGCGGGTTCCCGTCAGCGCCTCCGCGACCTCGAACGCGGCGGAAAGGTACTCCCGGGAGCCTTCGTCGAACCAGCGGCCGTCCTTGTTGTGCATCTTCACGATGTCCAGATGCCCCAGGATCTGGAAGCCCCCGGTCCGGACGAGTCCGCCCAGTTCCCGGTAGTAGTCCCGGTATAGCAGGGTCCCGTCCCCGCCGTATCCCGCCCGCACTCCCTCCCGGAAGGACTCCGCCGGGCCGTCCACGGAAAAGAAGGAGTCCCCCGACAGACGGGCGAAGTGAAGGGATCCTATCCGGTAGTCGATGGGCACGGCGGCGTATCCGTCCTCGGGGGGGATGCCGAGTCCCGGAACCCACTCGATCTCCAGGCCGGTCAGGATCTCCATGCGGCCCTTGTACCGGGCCGCCGCCGCCCGGACCGCGGCCGCGTAGGGCGCCACCCGGTCGGGGCTCAGGTTGCCCGGGGACGGGACGGGGACGGGGGCGTGGGCCGAGAATCCGAGCACGCGGTATCCCGCGGCAAAGGCGGCGTCCGCCATCGCGTCCGGGGTATCCCGGCCGTCGCAGTACGTGGTGTGGGCGTGGTAGGTGGCGAGCATGGGGGGAGTATAGGCGTGAATAGGTGAATGGGTGAATAGGTGAATAGGTGAATAAGAAGGTTTCCTATCCACGATTCACGTATTCACTTATTTACTTCCATTCACCGACCCCACCGCGGCCTTCAGCTCCGCCAGGGCCTCTCGCAGGACCGGCAGTCCGGCCCTCACGTCCCCGCCCCGGCCGTCCCGGCCTGCATCCTCCACGGCCTTGGCCGCGTTCCCCAGGCGCCGGGCGCTGAGGTTCCAAGCCGCCCCCTTGATGGAGTGGGCGAGCTCCCGGGCTTTCTGCCAGTCCTCCGCGGATTCCGCCTCGGCGAGTTCTTGGAGTTGGCTCTCCGCCTTGCGGAGGAAACGACCGAGGAGATCCAGCACGGTCGGCCGGTTACCGAGGAAGGTCGCGACCGCCTCCTCCAGATCCAGGATTTCCGCGTCCGTCCCTCCGGCACCGGCTCCGGGCGCCGGGGTCCCCTCGTCGTCGGGCGCGGAGCCGTCGGGCTGGGGGGGCAGGATCCGGGCCAGGAGGGCCTCCAGGTCCGCCTTCTTGAAGGGTTTGGTGAGGATGTCGTCCATGCCCGAGGCCAGGCACTTGTCCCGCTCGCCCTTCAGGGCGCTGGCTGTCACGGCCACGATGGGGCCGCGGTACCCTTGGGCCCGCAGGGTCTGGGCGGCCTCGTAACCGTTCATCCGGGGCATGAAGATATCCATGAGAACCACGTCGAAGGATGTTCCGGTTCCCCGCTCCACGGCCTCCACGCCGTCGGAGGCCACGGTCACCCGGCAGCCCAGCCGCTCCAACAGCAGGGTGAACAGCTCCTGGTTCACCGCGTGATCCTCCGCCAAAAGCACGGACCGGCCTTCCCCGACCCTCCGTTCCTCCCGGGCCGGAGCTCCGTCCTCCACGGCCTCCAGTTCCGGGACCTCGGTGAGGGCCTTGTCCAGGACTTCGTGGAGTTCCTCGGGGTTGACGGGCTTGGACACGTCGGCCTCGAACCACTGCAGGAGCTTCATCTTGGCTTCCGCCCCGCGCCCGCCCTCGGGGATCATGAGCAGGAGCCGGACCGAGTCCAGCTCGGGGTCCGACTTGATCTCGCTGGCCAGCCGCCAGCCGTCCATCCCCGGCATCTCCTGGTCGACCAGGCAGAGGTCGAAGGGAATCCCCGTCCGGCCCGCCTCCCGGAGGATCGCCAGGGCCTCCTCCCCGGAGGCGGCCGCCCGGGTCTCCATACCGAAGGAGGCCAGGACACGGAGCAGGAAGTCCCGGGCTCGGGGATGGTCGTCCACGCAGAGCACCCGGGGGGTCGGGACGAAGGGCGGGTAGGCGAGGGGGCGGTCGTCCGCGCCGGGCTCGAGGGGGACCTCGAACCAGAACACAGATCCGCCGTCCTTGCCCGGCAGGTAGCCGATGCGGCCCCCCATGAGCTCCGAGAAATGCCGGCTGATCGCCAGGCCGAGCCCGGTGCCCCCCCGGGTCAGGGAGGAGACCGCCTGGGTGAAGGGCGTGAACAGCCGGGGGCGCACGGATTCCGGGACCCCCGTGCCGGAATCGGCCACGTCGCAGCGCAGGAAGGCCCGCCTCTCGCCGTCCCTTCGGGAAAGGGAAACCACGATCTCCCCGGACGGGGTGTGCTTGATGGCGTTCTTGAGGAGGTTGACGATGATCTGGCGGAACCGGCCCGGATCCCCCCGGAGGGTCCGGGGAAGCCGCTCCTCCGTATCCAGGATCACCTCCAGCCCCTTCTTGTGGGCGTCCAGGATCAGGAGGTCCCCCGCCTGGGAGACCACGGACCGGAGGTCGAATTCCGTCCTCTCGAGCTCCATCTTGCCGGCCTCGATCTTGGAGAAGTCCAGGATGTCGTTGATCAGGCCCAGGAGTATGTCCGCGCTGAACCGGACCGTGCGGACGTAGTCCATCTGCTCCTTGTCCAGCCTCGTATCCCCCAGGAGCTCCGTCATCCCCAGGATGGTCTGGATGGGGGTTCGGATCTCGTGGCTCATGTTGGCCAGGAATATGCTCTTGGTCTGGGTGGCCTTCTCGGCCTCCTCCTTGGCCGCCAGGAGCTGCAGCTCCCGACGCTTTCGCTCCGTGTCGTCCTCGAAGGCGGCCAGGATATAGACTCCCCCGGAACCGCCGGGAGCGTCCACCCGGGACAGGCGGATCCGGAACCAGAGCTTGCCCCGGTCCGCGGACGACACCGGGCTTTCGAGCTGGGCCGAAGCCTGCCGGCCGGCCACGAGTTCCCGTACGTAGTGGGAGACCTTGAAGCTTCCCCGGAGTTCCAGCCAGTCGAAGAGGGATCCCTCCAGGGCTTCCGGCGCCTGCCCGGCCAGGGAGCGGAATGTGTCCTCGAAGGCCCGGTTCCAGAAGACCAGTCGACCCTCTCCGTCCGTCAGCGCTGCGGATACGGGGTATTGCTCGAATGTCTCCCGGAACGGGGCACCCGGACGGGGTTCGCGCATCGGCGTCTCCCTTTTAGCAGGTTGTTGAAATACTCGAGGCATTTCAACAACCTGCTATGCAATTGCTCGAGAACCTTACGGTTCTCTGCGCAATTGCGACATTAAGGTAGTGTTGAAAAAGGCTCCATAGCCTTTTTCAACACCCTGTTAGAAGTTGGCCTTGAGGATCTCCAGGGACTTGCGCAGGATCTGCTCGGGATTCAGGGGTTTGATCAGGTAGCTCTTGACTCCCCTCTGGAAGGCCTTGAGCACGGCCTCCTTCTGCCCCAGGGCCGAGAGGATGATGACCGGCACGTCGATCCCCCCCTCCCGGAGGCCGTCCAGGACCTCGTACCCGTTCATCCCGGGCATCAGGATGTCCAGGAAGACGAGGTCGTAGCTTGCTCCGGCCCGCATGGCCTCCAGGAAGGAGCGCCCCTCGGAGTACGCGGTGACTTGGGCGGATATGGCACCGAAGCTGGTCTTGATGAGCTCCTGGATGACGAAGTCGTCGTCCACCGCCGCCACGGACAGCCCCTTGCCCGTCTCCCGCAGGGTTTCCAGGGACAGGGGTTTCCGGGCTTCCGCCTCGAACCGCATCTCCACGGATTCCTGGCTCGATTCCTTGCGGTCCGCCGACAGGATCCTTTCGGATATGATCTCTCCCCGGGTCGCCCCCGGATCCCCGCCTCCCCCGTCCGCCAGCAGCCCGTCCATGGCCTTCCTGAGGTCGTCCACGACCTCGATGTCCGCGTACGCGCTCCGGCCCTGCACGAAGGCGCGGACGAAGGAGGACCGGGTCAGGACCTTGAGATGGCGGTTCTTGGCCCGGGAGGCCGAAAGGACCGTGTCCAGGAGGGCCTCCAGGTTCGGGCCGTCCACGAAGGACAGCTCCATGTCCGAGATCATGATCAGGACCCGGGGACGGGCGATCCCGTACAGCTCCAGGAGCTCCGCGATCTTGAAGCGCAAAAGCTCGATCTTCTCCCGGTTCATCCCCTGGGCGATCTCGATGAAGAGGATGGCGTCGTTCACGTGCGCCTCGATCACGCAGGGGGTCGTGTCTATCTCGAACCGGATCCCCAGGAGTTCGGACAGGGTCTGGTAGAGGGTGTCGATCTTGATCGGCTTGATCAGGACTTTCCGAATATTGAAGGACATGAGCTCCAGCAGGCGGTTCTTGTCGATCTTCTGGGCGCTCAGGATGACGGGAATGCCGGAGGCGTTCTGGTCCCGGGCCTTTTCCTCCAGAACCTCCTTGCAGGACTTCCGGGTTAGGTGGTAATCCAGGAGGACGGCGTCGGGCAGGAGGTTCCGGATCTTCGTGACCCCGTCCAGCCCGTTGATGGCCGTCGCGACCTCCAGGTTGAACTGGGATAGACGGCTTTTCACGTAATCCCGGAAGAGGTCCGACTCGTCCACGATCAAGATCGTCTTTCGCTTCATTCTTTACTATGGTTCGGCGCGTTTCGGGCTTACCTTGACAGGTCCCTCCGGGTGCCTATAGTTTTACCCCATGCGGGAAATCGGATCGAGGCGGGGAACCCGGACATTCGGGCGCGGACTCGGGCTTCCGGGTGCCGATGCCGGAACGGTGCCGACTTGGGCGTGATCCGGGTCCTGTACGCCGCGGGGGACGAGGCGGAGCGCGCCGCCGTCGCCGCCATCCGGGATGCCGACCTGGAGATCTCCTTTCCCGCCGGAGTGCCCGAGATCGAGGCCCGCATAGCCGCGGGGACCGCGGACGTCATCGTGACGGATTTCTCGTTCGCGGCCGGAGGTTTCGCGGACTGGCTCTCCCTCTGGCCCCTGCCCGCCGTCCTCCTGGTGAATCCCGGGGCGGATCCGGCCCGGGCGGAGAGCGCCGTCCGGGACGAGTCCAGCGTGTTCCTGGTCCGGGATCCCGCGGGCGAGTGGCTTCGCTACCTTCCGGCCCAGATCCGGAAGATCCGGAACATGCGGGAGAGCATCACCCGGCACAACGCCTTCCTCTCCATCACCGAGCGCCAGTACCTGAACCTGCTCCAGGCTATCCCGGACATCGTGTACATGCTGGACGGGAACGGGAATTTCCTCTACCTGAACGAATCGATCCGGAGCCTGGGCTGGGAGCCTTCCAAGCTCATCGGCCAGCATTTCAGCCGGATCGTGCACCCCGACGACGTTCCGAACATCAGCAAGGAATTCGTCCTGGACCGGTACACGGGGACCGTGACGGGCCCGGAGCAAGCCCCCAAGCTCTTCGACGAACGGAGGTCGGGATCCCGGATGACCCGCAACCTGGAGGTGCGCCTCGTCCACGGTTTCCAATCGGCGGATCCCTTCCTGGGTTCCGTGAACGCCTACGGGGAGGTCTCCAGCACCGGCATGGAGCTCCCGGAGTACGAGAACCTCCGGGTCGGCACCGTGGGCATCATCCGGGACATCACGCACCGCAAGGAGCACCAGCGCAAGCTGGAGAGCGACCTGGAGGCCAAGGAGATCCTGCTCAAGGAGATCCACCACCGGGTCAAGAACAATCTCCAGGTGGTGTCCAGCCTCCTCAACCTCCAGGAGAATTCCGTGAACGACGATTCCGTCCGGGGGGTTTTCCTGGAGTGCCAGACCCAGATCCAGTCCATGGCCATGGTCCACGAGCAGCTCTACCGGTCCATGGACCTGGAGGGGGTCGAGATGGAACCCTACCTCGAGCGGCTGGCGGAATACCTGTCCGGGATCTACGAGGCCGCGTACCAGGGGGTGGAGTACCGGGTCCAGGCCCCGGGCGTCCGGGTCGACCTGGACACGGCCATACCCCTGGGCATCATCACCAACGAACTGGTCTCCAATTCCTTCAAGCACGCCTTCCCCGGGGGAAGGACCGGAAAGGTCTTCATTGGCATCCACGACCGGGGCACGTCCTGGGAGCTCGAGGTGTCCGACGACGGGGTGGGATTCTCCGGCTCCAAGGAACGGCCGGCCTGCGGATCCGAGCACGACCGGCGCTGCTATCCCTCGTTCTCCAGCGGGCTGGGCACGGAACTCGTAACCGCCCTGGCGTCCCAGATCAAGGGGAGCGAACGGAAGGTCGACGACGGCGGGGCCCGCACCTACATCCTCTTCCCCAAGAAACCGGTCTAGCAGGTCGTCGAGTCCCTCGAGGCAGTACAACTCCCTGCCGGTGTCCCGTCCCGGGGCCGCGCGGACTCATCGAGCCGCCCGCAGGGTCTCGAAGTCCTTGAGCAGGGTCGGGTTGCCGGGATCCAGGGCCAGACCCTCCTCCAGAACCCGGGCGGCCTCCTCGAATCGCCGGGCGTTGAAGTGCGCCGCGAACCGGTTGTGGACCTCCGCCGTCCAGTTGGATCGGAACACGCGGCGGGCGGATGTCAGGGCCCCGGAGCCCGGCACCCGGTCCAGTCCCCGCTCCAGCACGGCTATGCCGGCCAGCCAGCCGGATCGCTTCGCCTCGGCGTTGGCTTCGTTGACGTACAGGTATTCGAGGAGCTCCGCCCGGCCCCGCGCGTCCAGGATCCCCTCCGCCCGGGCATCCTCCACCGCGGGCACCGCCTCGGCGAAGGGCGCCGTCCGGACCGAGTCCCGCAGGCGGCCCTCCGCCAGGGCCCGGACCAGCCCCTGGACCCGCGGATCCGGGACGGCGGAGGGCGGAAGCCTCCGGGCGTAGTCCAGGCCGCCGCTCCAGTCACTCCGGCTTCCGAACCACGAGAGGGCGGCCTGGGCCGTGACGGCTTCGAGCTCGGCCAGCCGGGGGGACGGACCCAGGGCAGCGGCCGCGGCCGCGAGGGCGGAGAAGGCTCCGTCCCAGTCGTTCCGGGCGTGGCGGCCGGCCGTGAGGTTTGAGATTCTGTCCAGCAGGAAGGTCCGGGATTCCGGGGACCCGACCAGGGCGTCGTAGTCGAAGGCCAGGCCGACCGATTCCTCCCACCTGCCCCGGAGCTCCAGTTCCGCTATCCGGTTGGACAGGATAAGGCCGAGGAATTCCCGGTCCCCCATGCCGCGGCGGGCATCCTTGCGGCCCGGGGGGACGTAGGCGTAGCCAGTGGTCCGCCCGAAGGAATCCAGGAACTCCTTGCGGGAACCGGGATCGAACCCGTACCGGTTCGTGGTCTCCACGTCCACCGGCCGTCCCGGGAGCTCGACCACGCAGAGGGCATGGTCCGGGGTGCGGACCCCGGACACGCTCAAGCCCGCCTTCTTGGCCAGGTAGGCGTAGAGCACCGCGGAGGAGACGCAGTTGTACTCGCCCGTGAGCACGGCACGGTCGACCCGGGTCTGGCTCTCCACGTAGCGCTTCAGGATCCGGGCGTGAAGGAAGGAAAGGAGGGCTTCGGCCCGGGCTCCGGGATCCGAGGGGCCCGGCAGGGAGCCCTCCGCCGATTCCAGGGCCGCGGCCAGGGCGGCCCGGGCCCGGGCCGCCTCCTCCGGGGTGCCGCCGGAGAGCGCCAGGGCGGCCTCCAGGAAGACCTCCGCGGCCAGGGGTTCCCGCAGGGCGCCGATGTCCCTCAGTTCCGGCCGGGGGCGCATGCGCGCCGGGTCCGCCGGCTGGGCGGGCAGGGGCGCCGCCGCCCAGAGGGCCAGGGCCAGGGCCCCGGCGATCATTCCGCTTGCCCGATTCATATCCTGTCCTGTATAGTCAAAGCTGCGGGAAGCGGAATGGTTACTGATCTTTTAAGCTTAGTCCGTCCGACCGGGTACAGCGGATCCCATTCTGGATCTTTTCGTGAAAAACATATATATTAGAAAATGTATATTATCGCCTCGGAGGAGCCTATGGAACCCCAGTGGGATCTGATCGTAATCGGAGCGGGCGGCGCGGGCTTGGGCGCCGCCCAGTACGGAGCCCGGGCCAACCTGAAAACCCTGCTCCTCGAGGAGATGGCTCCGGGCGGGCAAGCCCTGGTGATCGACCGCCTGGAAAACTACCCCGGGATCGCCGAACCCGTGAGCGGATTCGACTTCGCGGACCTCATGCGCCGGCAGGCGGAGCAGTTCGGGGCCGAGATCCGGTCCTCCGGGGTCAGCGCCCTCCGCAGGGAGGGGAATCTTTTCGTCCTGGACACCTCGGACGGACCCGTATCGACCTGGGCCGTGATCCTGGCCACCGGGGCCAAGCATCGGCACCTGGAGGTTCCGGGTGAGACCGAGTTTTCCGGCCGGGGCGTGTCCTACTGCGCGACCTGCGACGGTCCCTTCTTCAAGGGCAAGCGGATCCTCGTCGTGGGAGGCGGGGACGCGGCCTGCGACGAGGCGATGTTCCTCTCCAAGCTTACGGACCGGGTGATCCTGGTCCACCGGAAGGATCGTTTCCGGGCCCAGAAGGCCCTGGCGGCGCGGGTCCTGGCGAACCCCCGGATCGAGACGAGGTTCCACCACGCGGTCAAGGAGATCCACGGCTCCAAACAGGTGGAGGCCGTGACCCTGGTGCGGACGGATACCGGAGAGGAATACCGGGAACCCGTGGACGCGGTCTTCGTCTTCGTCGGTTCCCTGCCCCAGACCTCCCTCGCGGGGGAGGCCGAGAAGGACGAGACGGGCTCCCTGATCACGAACGACCGCATGGAGACCTCCGTCCCGGGCCTCTTCGCCGCGGGCGACGTCCGGGCCACCCCCTTCCGCCAGCTCATCACCGCCGTGGCGGACGGTGCGGTGGCCGCCCACAGCGCCTCCCAGTACATCGACGAAATCCGGGGCGAGGCCTACCGGTAGGCCGGACGGGTATGCGGACGTCCGCTCGGACCCTGCTCCTGATCTCTTCGGTCGCCGTCCTCGGCGCCGCGGCCTTCCTGTCCAGCCTGTCCGCCCAGTCCATGTCCGGCCACCGGACCTCCCTGCCCCGGGATGAGAAACCGCGGGAGACCCCGGACCGGGGCCGGGATTTCTGGGCCTCCGGAGAGGATGCCGCCTCTGCGGAAGCCCTGCTGGACGGGCTGTCGGACGAGGAGGTTTTAGGCCAGATCTTTATGATGGCCTACCCGGGCACGAATCCCCCCGCCCTGCTGTACCGCTGGATCGAACGCCGCGCCCTGGGGGGCATCAAGGTCTTCGGGTGGAACGCCGAGGACACGGAAGTCCTGGCCGGCGCCGTCCGGGGGATCCAGGAGGCCGCCTCCCGCACGGATCATCGCATCCCCCCCTTCATCGCGACGGACCAGGAGGGCGGCTGGATCCGGCACGTGAAGGGCGCCACCAGCGTCACCCCGGGCAACATGGCCATCGGGGCCTCCGCCATCCCCCGGGACGCGTACCGGTCCGCGCTCTACATCGGCAAGGAACTGGCCGCCCTGGGGATCACGATGAACTTCGCGCCCACCGTGGACCTGGCCCTGAGGCCCCGCAGCGTCATCATCGGACCTAGAGCCTTCTCCTCGGACCCCTCCGTCGCGGCGGTGCTCGCGGCCGCCTACGTGCGGGGCATGGAGGACGCCGGGGTCCTGCCCACGGCCAAGCACTTTCCCGGCCACGGGGACACGGAACTGGATTCCCACGGGATCCTCCCGGTCATCCCCGTGGACGAGAGGACCCTCTGGGAACGGGATCTCCTCCCGTACCGCATGCTCGTGGCGGAGGGCCTGCCCGGGATCATGAGCGGCCACCTGGCCTTCCCGCGGATCACCGGAGACCGCACCCCCGCCTCCCTCTCCCGGTACTTCATCACCGGGATACTCCGGGACCGGATGGGCTTCGACGGACTGGTGGTGACCGACGACCTGTTCATGACCGCGGCCGCCGTGCCCGGCGGATTCCCGGAGATCTGCGTCCGGGCCGTGATGGCCGGGAATGACATCCTCATGATCTCCCGGATCCTGGAGTTCTCCGAGGAAGCTTGGATGCGCCTGCTTCGGGAGTATCGGACCGATCCGGAGTTCAAAGCCCGGGTCCGGCAGTCCGCCCTCCGCATCCTGCGGGCCAAGCAGGCCTACCTCAAACCGAAGGGCCCCGCCGGGGTCGCGCCCCGGTCGGAACGCGCGTCGCTCCTGCAGAGCCGGGACGCCCGGATCTTCTTCACGGATCAGGCCTACCGCAGCGCCACCGTCCTGGAGGGAGCCGGGCTCCCCCTGGCCCCCGGCGCGGGACGGGTCCTGCTGGCCGGCAGTTTTTCCGACTTCTTCGCCGAGGGGACCGCGAGGTACCCCGGGGCGGACTCCTTCCGGTTCACCTACCAGCCCGGTCCGGAGGTGCTGGACGCCGAACTGGAATCCTTCCGGAGCCGGGCCCGGGGAGCCGGGGCCGTCGTGGTGGGCGTGGCGAACTCCACGGGGGCGGCCTTCGCGCGCGCCGCCTCCCGGATGGGGGTCCCGGTCTACCTGGTCTCCGTCCTGTCCCCCGTGTTCGCCCTGGACGCGGGTCCCATCGCCGGGGGGGTGGCGGTCTACAACGGTTCCCGGGAGTCCTACGCGGCGGCGTTTGCGGTCCTGTCCGGCGCCGTGGAAGGCTGCGGGATCCTGCCCATACCCCGGAATCCATGATCCCCGGATCCGACGGGGCCGGATGGCGACGCCTCGGGCCCGAGGACGCCCCGGCGCTCCGGGAGTTCCTGGTCCCCCGGGAGGACTACGCGGCGGGCTTCACGGGCCGGCTCCTCCGATCCGGGGGGCTGCGGATCCCGGGCCCGCTGGAGGGGGGCGTGTTCGGGTGCTTCGCCCCCGAAGGCCTCCGGGACGCGGTGCTCTGGACCCGGGGCGGGACCGTGTTCCCCGCGTTCAAGGATGCCTCGGACATTCCGGAAGGCGAGCGTCTGGGGCGGTTCTTCAAGGGAGGGGCGATCGCGTCCTTCCTGGGAGCCGGGCCGGATGTCGAAGCCCTGGAGGGCATCCTGGGGCTCGAGCCCCGGGTCGCCACACCCTATCGCTCCCTGTACCTGGACCCGATCCCCCCGGATCCCTCCCGCCCGCCGCCGGACCCGCGAGCGGCCGTGCGAACCGCCGGACCCCGGGACGCGGCGGCCCTCTTCCCCCTGCATTCCGCCTACGAGCGGGAGGAGGTCGTCACGGAGATCCACCGCTTCGACGCCCGGGCTTCCCGGGCCGCCCTGGAGGGAATCCTGGCCTCCGAGATCGTGGCGGTGGCGGAACTGGACGGCCGGGCGGCGGCCACGGCCCGCACCAACGCCCGGGGATTCCGGACCTGGCAGATAGGCGGGGTCTATGTGATCCCCGAACTGCGGGGCCGGGGTTGGGGGCGGTACGTGGTGTCCCACTTGGTCGGATTGATTTCCCGGGCGGGCAAGGCCGCGGGACTGTTCGTGAAGGAGGGCAACCCGGCCGCCCGGAGCCTGTACCTTTCCATGGGTTTCCTGGACGCGGGGCCCTTCCGGGTGGACTACCTCTAGTCCTTGGTCCATCCCATGCTGTGGGAGATCCCCTCCGCCGCCCGCAGGACCTGGGTGGCGACCTTGTCGGGGCTCAAGTCGGGCCGGCTGTCCAGGTACCAAGCCGTGCTCACCGAGGAGATGACCTCGCCGCGGTAATCCCGGATGGGGGCGGCCACGCAGTTGACCCCCGGTTCCGCCTCCTCGTTGTCCCGGGTCCACCCGCGCCCCCTGCAGGCGTGAAGATCCGCGAGGAGGTCCTCCACCCCCGTGTGGGTGTTGGGACCGAATTTCTCGAAGGATTCCCCCGCAAGGAGGGCACGGATCTCGTCGTCCGGCATGTCCAGGATCAGGGCCTTCCCCAGGGAGGTACAGTACAGAGGCTTCTGCTGGCCGATGATGGAGTATTTCCGGAGGCTCGTATACTGGTCCTGCTTGTCGATGTAGACCATGCGGTTCCCCTGCCTCCGGGCCAGGAAGACGATGGTCCCCAGGGCGGCGGCCAGCTCGCTCATGTAGGGGGCGGATTCGGTCTTGAGCTCTAGGCTGTTCAGGTAGCGGCTGGACAGCTCCAGGAAAGCCGGGCCCAGGCGATACAGGTTGGTATCGGGGTTTTTCCGCACGTACTCGTGCCGGGCCAGGACCGCCAGCAGCCGGAACGCGGTGCTCTTGGGAAGATCCTCGCCCTCCGCGATCGCGGCCAGGGTCAGGCCGTTGGGATCCTTGGCCAGCATCTGGAGGATGCCGAAGGTGCGGTCGAGGGATTGGACTTTCATATCCGCCATGGGACCTCCCGGGGAATCGATACGGACCATCGCCAGTTTAGTCTTGACTTTCTAAATATGCAAGTTACAATATGGAATATAGTTCCACAATACGAAACGTACGAATATAAGATATGGTCGAGAGGGTTTCTCGACGCCAAGGAGATTGAAATGGATATCCGTGAAAACGTCAATTCCGAGTACGCCAAGACCCTGGACACCGAGGGCCTGCGTTCCCGGTTCCTGGTCTCCGGGCTCTTCAAACCCGGGGAGATTTCCCTGACCTACAGCCACGTGGACCGGATGATCGCCGGGGGCGTCACCCCCGTGCCCGGGCCCCTGGCCCTGGCCGCCACCAAGGACCTGGGCACGGAGTACTTCCTGGAACGTCGGGAGATGGGGGTGATCAACATCGGGGGACCCGGAGCCGTGACGGTCGACGGGACCCGGTACGAGATGAAAAGCCGGGACGGCCTCTACGTCTCCATGGGCTCCAAGGAAGTGTCCTTCGAGAGCGCCGATCCGGCCCGGCCCGCCAAGTTCTACCTGAACAGCGCCCCGGCACATCGGACCTGCCCGACCCGGCTCGTGACCATGGCCCAGGCCAAGCGGGTCGAGATGGGGAGCGCCGCCGAATGCAACCAGCGGGTGATCAACCAGTTCATCCATCCCGCGGTTCTGGAGTCCTGCCAGCTGGTCATGGGCATGACCACCTTCTCCGAAGGCAGCGTCTGGAACACCATGCCCGTGCACACCCACGAGCGCCGCATGGAGGTGTACCTGTATTTCGACATGCCCGCGGACCGCGTGGTCTTCCACTTCCTGGGAAAACCGGAGGAGACGCGCCACCTGGTGGTGCGCAACGAGGAGGCCGTCATCAGCCCTTCCTGGTCCATCCACTCCGGGGTGGGCACGGGGCCGTACACCTTCATCTGGGGCATGGCGGGGGAAAACCAGACCTTCACGGACATGGACGCGGTGCCCATGTCGGTCCTAAGATAACGGAAGGAGAGGACGAACATGATCCTGGACGCTTTCAAGCTGGACGGCAAGGTGGCCGTCGTGACGGGCAGTTCCACCGGGCTGGGGCAGGGCATCGCCGTGGCCCTGGCCGAGGCGGGGGCGGACGTAGCGGGGGTGGACTACGTGGCCTCCCCGGAGACGAAACGGACGGTCGAGGCCCTGGGCCGTCGTTTCCTGGAGATCGTGGCGGACCTCTCGTCCATCGCGCCGGCGGTCGGTATCGTCGAGGACACCGTGCGGACCCTGGGCCGCCTGGACATCCTGGTCAACAACGCGGGGATCATCCGCAGGCAGGACGCCGTCGATTTCACCGAAAAAGACTGGGACGACGTCATGAACATCAACGCCAAGACGGTCTTCTTCCTGAGCCAGGCGGCGGCCCGGCGCTACATCGCCCAGGGCTCGGGGGGCAAGATCGTCAACATCGCCTCCATGCTTTCGTTCCAAGGCGGCATCCGGGTTCCCTCCTACACGGCCTCGAAGAGCGCCGTCATGGGGGTGACCCGGCTCATGGCCAACGAGTGGGCCAAGCACGGGATCAACGCCAACGCCATCGCCCCGGGCTACATGGCCACCAACAACACCGCCGCCCTCCGGGCGGACGAGGAGCGGAGCAAGGCCATCCTGGACCGCATCCCCGCGGGGCGCTGGGGCACCCCGGCGGACGTGCAGGGGGCGGCGGTCTTCCTGGCCTCCCGGGCCTCGGACTACGTGAACGGCTACACCCTGGCCGTGGACGGCGGCTGGCTGGCCCGGTAGGAGGAGACATGATCGCGACACCCCTGGAGAACCTGGGCAGGTACAAGACCCTGAGCCCGAGCCTGGCCAAGGCCATCGACTGGCTGGAGGCGGGCGGATGGGAGTCCCTCCCGGAAGGCCGGCACGAGATCGCGGGAACCGAGGTCTACGCCCTGGTTTCGCGCTATACCTCCAAGGCCCCGCAGGAAGCACGCTACGAGACCCATAGGGACTACATCGACATACAGCTGCTCGTCTCCGGCCGGGAGACCGTGGAGGCCCGGAGCGCCGTGGGCCTTTCGGTCTCGGTGCCCTACAAGCCGGACATCGAGCTCTACGACTTCCCGGAGCCGGGGACCTGCCACGAGTTCCTCCTGGCCCCGGGTACGGCCCTGGTCTTCTTCCCTGAGGACGCCCACCGCCCCGGCCTGGCCCGGGACGGGGTCCCGGAGCCGATCCACAAGGTGGTCGTGAAGGCCGCCCGCTAGAAGCCTCCCCCGGAAGGTGACCCGTCCGGGCTTGCCCCGGGGGCGGCGGCCGCAACCTGCTCTTCGGGCAGGGGAAAGCGGAGCTCCGCCAGGAAGCCGGCGGAGGAGTCGAACCGGACACGCCCTCGGAGCTGGTCCGCCAGGCTGCGGACGATGGTGAAGCCCAGGGTTCCGGCGGTCTCGGGGACCACTCCCGCCGGGAGCCCCCGACCGAAATCCCGGACGGAGCAGACGCAGTCCGGGCCGTCCCGGCGAAGCCCTATCTCAACGGACCCGGTCCGGCTGTCCGGGTAGGCGTACTTAACCGCATTGATCGCGCATTCGTTGACCAGGAGGCCCAGGGGCAGGGCCGTCTCGATGCTGACCGTCAAGGCCTGGGTGTCGAAGCGGAACCCGTCGAACCGGAAGGTCGTGGCCAGGGTGTCCCCTATGCTTCTCAGATACTCCCCCGCGTCGATCCGCTCCAGGTCCCGGCTGTTGTAAAGCCGGTCGTGGAGGTCCGCCATGGCAGCGATACGGCTCTGGGTTCCCAGCAGGAGGTCCCGGGCCGCCGGGGACGCGAGGTCCTCCGCCTGGAGCCGCAAAAGGCTGGAGATGATCTGCAGGTTGTTCTTGACCCGATGGTGGATCTCCTGGAGCAGGACTTCCTTTTCCCGGAGCGCCCGGGTTATCCGGGTCTCGCTAGCCTCCAGCTGGGAGATCTTCTCCTTGAGCTCCCGGGTAGCCCGCTCCACCCTGCGGCGCAGGCTGACCGTGGCGCCCGCCAGGAAGGCCACCAGGAGGGCGGCGGCGGCCCCGAGGCCTCCCAGGATCCGCCAATCCGGAACCCGGGGGAGCTCGCTCCCCATCCACCGGCGGTTGACTGCCGCGGCCTGCCCGGGAGGAAGGGCGTCGAATCCCCGCTGGACCGTCGCGAGCAGGGACTCGTCTCCCCGGCGGACCGCCCGGCTGAAGGCTCCTTCGTTCAGGATGAAAGCCTGGCGGAATTCCCGGTCGATCCCGAGCCTGTACAGGTAGTGGTACGCGGGGGGGCCGTCGACGCAGAACACCCGGACTTCATGCCGCGCGGCCGCTTCCACGATATCCTTGTAGCTCCGGTAGAGGGAAAGGTCGGAGACCCCCCGTCGGATCAGCTCGGCCACGGCGGCGTCGCCGGACTTCACCGCGATCCGGAATCCCCTCAGGTCCTCTGGGCCGGCGATCCCGGTGATGGAGGCATGGGTGAAGACCGGAACCGGGATCCGGGCGTAGGGAGGGGAGAAGGACAGCCGCTCCCGGCGTTCGGGGGTGTCGAAGATCGTCTCGATCACGTCCCCCTCGCCCCGGGCGAACCGATCCTGGGCCTCCGACCAAGAATAGGCCCGGATCTCCACGGGAATCCCGGTGATCCGCTCCCAGATCTCCCACAGGTCCACCACGATGCCTTCCAGCTCGCCGACTTCGTTCCGCATGACGTAGGGGGGATAGAACTCGTCGGTGACCACGACGACGCGGGAGGGCCGGGATTCCGGAGAAGAGCCTCCAAAGGCGGCGCTGTTCCGGGGCGGCCGGGAGCATCCGGCGGCCCCGGCGAGGATCAGCAGGATCGCCGCCGCGGAAGCGGACCGGCGTCCGTGCCGCCCGGGGGCCGGATCGGTGACGCGCATGGGAAAAGATTATAGCCGGGATCGGGAATCGCGCAAGGCGCGAGGGGCGGCACCTCGGGTTTGCGGCGGACGCGGGCATGCACTATCCTTACCTCACCGGAGGAGACCATGAAACTGCGCGCCCGGATACTCCTGTTTTCCTTGATCCCCGTCATTCTCACCCTCGGCACCGTGGCGGGCATCACCGCCGTCCGAACCCTGGAGCAAAGCCGGAAGGACGCCGTGGACCTGCTCGAGGCACTCTCCAAGGAACATGCCGCGGAGATCAACGTGGAACTCGAGGTCGCCATGGACGCGGCGCGCACCCTGGCCCAGATCTTCGAAGGGTACGAGAGCCTCCATGCGGACGAGCGGCGGGAGGACTACAGCAAGATGCTCCGATCCATCGTGGAGAAGAACCCCGGGTTCCTGGGGGCTTCCACGGGATGGGAGCCGAACGCCCTGGACGGCCGCGATCGGGAATTCGTGGACGCTCCGGGCCACGACGGGACGGGCCGGTTCATCCCCTACTGGAGTCGTTTTGAGGGCCCCGTGGAGCTGTCCCCCCTGGTCGACTACGATAAGGAGGGGGCCGGGGACTATTACATTCTTCCCGTGCGCACCGGGAAGGAGCAGGTGATCGAGCCTTACGAGTACACCGTCGGGAATCGGACGCTCACGCTCACCTCCCTGATGGTGCCCATCAAGGGAGCCAACGGCAAACCCCTGGGGGTCGCGGGCATCGATATCGCCCTGAATGAATTGAAGGTCAAATACGCAAAGATCAAGTACGGCAAGACGGGATTCGGGAGGTTCCTATCAGCATCCGGAATCGTCATCGCACATCCGGACGTTAAGCAGGTCGGGAAACCCTGGGGTGAAAGGAAAACCAAGGAGGACGTCGAGATCCTTCGGAGACTTTCCAAGGGGGAGGCCTTCACGCAGGTCGCGTATTCCGAATCTTTAATGGGCTTTGTCACGAAGAGCTATGCTCCCATATTCGTAGGCGGTGCCGAAGCTCCGTGGGTATTCTCAATGGTGGTTCCGACCGGAGAGCTCTACGAGGCTTCCTACCGGCTCCTGGCCCTGATCCTGGCGGTTTCCGCGGCCGGGCTCGCCGTCCTGGTCGCGGTCTTCCTCTACCTGTCCGTGTCGATCACCCGGCCCCTGGCCGCGGCGGTGGCCATCGCGGACCGGGTGGCCCGCAGCGACCTGACCGAGTCGCCGGCCGAGCGGTTCCTCGCGCGCCGGGACGAGATCGGGGACCTGGCGCGATCCGTGGACCGCATGATCGGCGGGCTCCGGGGCATCGTTTCCTCCATCCTGGACGCCGGTCGGAGCATTTCCCAGGGCGCCCAGCAGATGAGCCAGACCGCCCAAACCCTCTCCCAGGGCGCCACCGAGCAGGCCGCGGGGGCGGAGGAAGTATCCGCCTCGGTGGAGGAGATGAGCTCCTCCATCAAGCAGAACTCCGACAACGCCGCGGCTACCGAAGCCACGGCCCGCAAGGCCGCGGAATCCGGGACCCGGGGAGGCGAGGCGGTGGCCCGGACGGTCCAGGCCATGAAGGACATCGCGGGCAAGATCGGCATCATCGAGGAGATCGCCCGGCAGACGAATCTCCTGGCCCTGAACGCGGCCATCGAGGCGGCCCGGGCCGGCGAGGCGGGAAAAGGCTTCGCGGTCGTGGCCGGGGAAGTCCGCAAGCTGGCGGAACGAAGCCAGACCGCCGCCGGGGAGATTTCAGGCCTGTCCTCGGCGTCCATCGAGGTGGCGGACCAGGCGGGATCGCTGCTGGGAAGCATCGTTCCGGACATCCGCAGGACCGCCGAACTGGTCCAGGAAATCAGCGCCGCGAGCCGGGAGCAGGCTTCCGGGGTCGACCAGATATCCCGGGCGGTTACGCAGCTGGATCAGATGATCCAACAGAACGCCAGCGCCAGCGAGGAGATGGCCGGCATGGCCGAGGAACTCTCCGGGCAGGCGGCCCAACTCAAGGAGACGATGGCGGTATTCCGACTTGGCTCGGACCCCGGGGAACATCCGGGGCGGGGCGCCCTGCCTCCCCCGGAGGCGTGACGGGAGGTGAACGGTTCCGGGTCGATCACCGGTCGGTAACCCTGCGGTGCTCTAGCACGGTGATGAAAAAGGCTATAGAGCCTTTTTCATCACTACCTTAATATCGCAATTGCGCATAGAACCGTAAGGTCCTCGAGCAATGGATAGCAGGTTGTTGAAATGCCTCGAGTATTTCAACAACCTGCTAGGAAGCCCTGCGGTTGACCTGGTACTTCGGAGTCTGTCCGGTGACGATGCGGGCTATCTCCTCGGCGGCCTTACGCTTGAGATCCCGTTCCGCGGAGGAGGAATGCCAAGCCATGTGGGGAGTGCACAGGAAATCCGGGTGCCCCAGGAGGGGATGGTCGGGGCGGATGGGCTCAACGGCCAGGACATCCAGGGCCACCCCGGCCAGGCGCCCCCCCCGGAGGGCTTCCGCGAGGGCGTCCTCGTCCACAATGCCTCCCCGGGCGGTGTTCACGAGGTAGGCGCCGGGTTTCATCCGGGCGATTCTCTCCGCGGAGAGCAGATTGCGGGTTTCCGCGTTCAGGGGGCAGTGGACCGAGACCACGTCGGCACGGGCCAGAAGCTCTTCCAGCTTCAGGATGGAGACGTAGCCGGGGATGGCGGCCGGGGGCATGTAGGGGTCGCAGGCCACGATGCGCATGCCCAGGGAATCGGCCTTGCGGGCCAGGGAACTCCCGATGCGGCCGAAGCCCACTATCCCCAGGGTCAGCTCCCCCAGGCGGGGGACGGGTTTCATGCGGGCGAAATCCCAGACCCCGCTCTTGACCAGGCCGTCGGCCCGGTAGATCTTCCGCACGAGGTTCAGGATCAAGGCCAAGGCGTGATCCGAGACCTCCTCGGTCCCATAATCCGGCACGTTGCTGACCACGATACCCAGGTCCGAGGCCGCTTCTAGGTCGATGGTGTCCACCCCGACCCCGTACCGGACGATGCCCCGGCAGCGCTTCAGTTCCCGAAGGACCCGGGCGGTCAGGGGCGAGTACTGGACGAGCAGACCCTCCGCGGTGGAGCAGATCCGGATGACGTCCTCCTCGGTGCGACAGGACTGCCAGGGTACCTCCCGGCAGATGAGCTTTAGGGTTTCGCGTTCGATGTCCACGCTGGCGTGGTCGCAGTCCGCGATCATGACGGTCCGGCTGGAACCCATGGAGACCTCCCGGGCGCCTTCCCGGACCGGCGCGGGGACATACGCCGCGGCCGGATCGGAAGCTTCGAGGGCGCCGTTCTAAGCCTATCGGCGGTTTTTCGGGGGTTCCTGAGTCCCTGCGGGGCGGGTCAAGCCTCCCGGGAGCCTTCCTCGGAAGGGCCGGTCTCCAGCCAGTACTCCCCGGAGAACACGTACGCGGGCCGGGCGGCCGCGTACAGGCCGTCGTCCGCGTCCCCGTTCACGAACACGGCGTCCCCCCCCAGGCGGACCGCCGCTTCCCGGTCCGCGAGTCCGTAGGCCCCCGCGGCGGCCAGGGCGGCGCCCGCGGCGGCGCAGGCGTCGAAGGTCCTTCCCGCGGCCGCGAGGCTGTTCCGGGAGTCGATCCGCACCGCCAGGGGCGTCCACTTCATGCGGGGCTGGTCCGGACGGCGGGCGGCCGAAACGGCTTCCTCGAAGGGCGCCAGGGCGTCCCGGAGGCCGCCTTCCGCCACGACCACCGCGAAGGTCAGGCCGGCCAGGCGGACGGGCAGGATGGAGAGGGCCCTGCCCTCGACGTCCAGTTCCGCCGCGGCCCGGTCCGCCTCGCCCTCCCGCAGGGGGGATCCCGAAGGCGAGAGGGCAGGGCCCAGGTTCAGGGCGAACCGGGTGGAGTCGATGACGTCCACCCGCGCGGGGCCCTCCCGGGTCCGGAGTTCCAGGGATTCCCGTCCGCCGCGTCCGGAATCGAAGAGGTACCGGGCGGCGCAGAGGGCCGCGCAGGGCGCCAGGGGGACGTCGTTCCCGGCGGCGTCGAAACATTCCGCCCAGATGTCCTTCTCGGGCCGGGAGAGGGCGATGACTCCCATGCCTCCGGCTCCCCGGCGCCTGCGGCACAGGGAACGCGCCAGGTTTCCGAAATCCGGGACGGGACCCGGGTCCGCGCCCGTGCGGTCCAGGAGGAGCCAGTCGATCCCGCACACCTGAAGCTTGTAGAACCGGATTTCCATGGGGAAACTCTATCCGCTTTGCCGGCCTTGCGAAAGGGGCATTCGGGAATTAGAGTGGCCCCATGCGGGATGGGACGTGGGAGGCCCGGGCGGCCGCGGCCGGGAGACTCTGCGGAATCGACGAGGCGGGCCGCGGCCCCCTGGCGGGGCCCGTGTGCGCCGCCGCGGTCATCCTGCCGGAGGACTTTCCCGTCGGGATCCTGGCGGACTCCAAGGTCCTGTCCCCGGCCCGCAGGGAGGACGCCGCGGCGACGATCCGGGAACGGGCCCGGGCCTGGGCCCTGGGCTGGGCGAGTCCCTGGGAGATCGACCGGATGAACATCCTGGCCGCGACCCTAGAAGCCATGGCCCGGGCCTACGGAGCCCTCGGGACGGAGTCGGACCTGGTTCTCGTGGACGGCAACCGGGTCCCCGATCTGCCCGCGCCCTGCCTGGCCGTGGTCCGGGGGGACAACCGGGTTCCGGAGATCATGGCCGCGTCCATCCTGGCCAAGACGGCCCGGGACCGGGTCATGGATCGGTACGACTGGCTCTATCCCGAGTACGGGTATGCCCGGCACAAGGGCTATCCGACCTCGGAGCATCGGGAGACCTGTCTGAGGCTTGGGCCTTCCCCCATCCAGCGGCTGACGTTCCGGATCAGGATCGGCGGATCCGGGACGGCCTAGGAGCCCGACAAACTCCTAGCGCCCCGGATCCCCGGTGATCACGACGGGTCGGCTAGGGTGTGCCGATCCGCCCGAGGATCTCGTCCACCCGGGCTGCGTAGCGGTCCGGGGCGGCCTCCTTGGCCTTGGCCAGATAGGCCTTGGCGTCCTCCAGGCGGTTCACGGCGTAGGCGTTCAGGCCCAGGGCGAAGTTCGTCGTGGCCGGATCGCAGCCCAGCTGGAGGGCGGTCTTGTAGTAGTAGTCCGCCATGTCGAAGTCGTTCCGACCGTAGGAAATCAGGCCCAGGTAGTAATACGGTATGTAGTTGCCCTCGTTCTTGGCCAGGGCTTCCGCGAAGGAGGCCTCGGACTCGTCCAGGTTCTTCTCCCCGTAGAGCCGGACCCCGGTCTCCACCAGTTCCGCGAAGGTCTTTCGGGAACCCAGCCAGGCCAGGAAATCCTCCTGGGCGGCCTTGCCGTCGTGCCAGCGGCGGAACAGGGCGGATACGGCGCCCTGGTTCTCCTCCAGGCTCGCCCCCGGGGCCAGGATGGCCAGGGAATCCCAGAGGAACCGGGTGTACCGGGGCTCCCTTCCGTCCAGCAGGAAACTGACGAAGGCCCAGGACTGGGGGTAGAAGACGTCCCGGGCGCTCTCCGCCCGCTCGGGGCTGATGCCCAGGAGGGCCTCGATGCCGAGGAGCTTGCCCGAATTCTGGAGGGCCTTCAGGGTCTCCAGCCAGGCCGCGTTCTCCTGGAACACCACGGTTCCGGCGGCCGCGTCCCAGGCGGAGCGTTCGTAATAAACCGCGAAGCCCTCCCGGATCCACAGGGGGGGATTCGGGATGAAGGCCTTGAGGAACTGGACGTAGGCCTGGTGGGCCAGGGAGGCGGAGAAATCCGGCTCCTCCTTCTCGAAGACCAGGAGCTCGGACCGCTCGAGGGTGGGGTAGTGGAGGTAGACGAAATCGGACCTCGTTTCGCCGACGACGCGGGTCAGGTGGGCGTCGAAGCCCGCCTTGTCCCGGAATACCCGGACGGTCAGCCGGCTGTTCAGGCGGCTCGAGTCGAAGCGCATGTCCTCCTCGAAGAGGGTGAACAGGCCTTCCAGGACCTTGGCCAGTTCGTCCGCCCGGGCCTGGCCGGCTTCCGCCCAGACCGTGTAATGGTCGGACCGGGCCTGGGCGAAATTGGATCCCTGGGCGGGAAGGGCCGAGGCCAATACGAATGCCGCGGCGGCCGCGGCCAGAAGCCTTTTCATGATTCCTCCCGGATATCGCGTGGACGTACTTCCGTCAATCAAAATGCCGGAGCATCTTGGAATCGCCCTAATCCTAGAACCCGCAAGGCGGTTTGTCAAACCTCCCCCGCCTCCTGCACCGGACCGAACCTCTCCACCACGATGTTCACCTCCTCGATAAGGATGCCCGTGAAGCGTTCGATGTTGTCGATCACGTACTGCTGGAGGTGGTGGATGTTGCCGGAAAGCTGGGTGCCGTAGGGGACCTCGATGGCCAGGGTAAGCCGGTAGCCCTGGGAGTCGGAGCCCACGGTGATCTTCTTGATCCGGACCTCCGAATTGAATTCGCTCACGCAGTGCAGGACCATCTGGGACAGGGCCGCCTCGGAGATGGCCACCCGGCCCCGCTTGGAGAACTCGGGACGGACCACGGACTTCTCGTAGACCTTGGGGGCCGAGATGGCCCGGGTGCCCAGGTTCTTCTGCAGGAAGACCCGTATGGAGTCGTAGAAGATCCGGGGGTAGCTGCGCTTCACCTCGATGGCGGGCACGGGGATGACGTGCTTCCCCTCCACCCGCCGGGTCCGGATGGCCTTCTCGATCTCCTCCGTCGTGGCGATGTCCTCGATCTTGATGATCTTGGAGGGGTGGGGGAGCTGGAGGCGCTCGGTGATCTTCTCCGTCATCTTCTGGGAGGTCCCGATGACCAGGATCTTCTTGAAATGCGCCTTGGCGATGGCCTTGGCCACCTGGTCCCGGTGGGCCTTGTCGTGAAAGAGGGCGGTCTTGACGGCGGTCATGTACAGCTGTTCCCGCTTGGCGCTCTTGCCTGCGACGATGGAGTCTCCCTTGATCAATAGGCCGTCGTCGATGATGACGTCGATGCCGTACTTCTGGGCCACCAGCTTGGCCCGGAAGCTCTTGCCCGTGCCGCTCTCGCCCACCAAGGCGAAGACCCGGACTCCCCGGGCTAGCCAGAAGAGGTCGTTGATGAATCGGAACATCGTCCCGAATACTACCCCGCCGCCGCCTATGCAGACAAGCCGGCGCCGGAATCCTCTAAACCGCCGGCTCGGCCTTCCGATATTCGTAGAGAAGGAGCGCCCTATGACGACGAAGATTCCCGCGCTGATCCGATCCGTCCTCGACGAGGCCGCCGCGCTCGAGAAGTACCTGGAAGAGCGCAAGGTCCTGTCCGACGCGATTCGCCGCAGGGATTGGTCCGCCCTGCAGGACGTCCTGCTGCGGATCGAAGGCATAGCCCTCCTGGCGGAGGCCACCGAGCGGAACCGCTCCGCCCTCTGGGAGGAGATCCTGGCGGACAACGGGCTTCCCTCGGACTCCTCGGTGTACCGGCTGGCCCTGGGCGTGCCGGAACCTGAACGGAGCATGCTCTCGGACGCGTACCGACGGTTGAAAGTGGCGGCCCTGCGCGCCCGGGTGGAAAACGAAGCCCTGGGCGAATACGTAGGCGAGACCGCGGGCACGATACGGTCCGTGGTGGAGGAGCTCTATCCGGACCAGAAGGGCCGGATCTACGGCCGCTCGGGGCACGCCGTGGCGGCGGGCGTCCGGCCCATCGTCCTGGACACGGCGTTGTAGGCGGGGGGACGGAATGCAGTCTACGTTCGCGGGCATTGAGATAGGTAAACGGGGCCTCGTGGCCCATCAGCAGGGCCTGGTGACCACGGGCCACAACCTGACCAACGCCTCCACGGAAGGGTACTCCCGCCAGCGGGTGCACCTGGGCACCGTGGAGCCCATCTACGCCCCCCAGCTGAACCGCGAGGAGACCCCCGGCCAGATCGGCCAGGGCGTCCAGGTAAGCCGCATCGAGCGGGTCAAGGACGAGCTCCTGGAGGGCCGGATCGTAGCCCAGCAGGGCGGCCTGGGTTACTGGGAGACCCGGGACAAGTACGTGGGCCTGCTGGAGCAGGTCTACGACGAGCCCACGGACGTCTCCATCCGCTCCCGCATGGACATGTTCTGGGACGCCTGGCAGGAGCTCTCCCTGCATCCCGGCGAGCTTCCCGCCCGCAGGGCCGTGGTGGAGCGGGGCCGGACCCTGATCGACTCGATCCACGAGCGGTACCAGCGCCTGTCCGGCATCCGGGAGATGGCCGACCAGGACATCGGGATCGTGATCAAGCAGGTGAACGACCTGTCCCGGCAGATCGCGGCCCTCAACGTGGAAATCGTCAAGGTGAAGGCCCTGGGGGACAGCCCCAACGACCTCCTGGACCGCCGGGACCTCCTGGTGGAAAAGCTCGGCAGACTGGTCCCCGTGACCACCGACGGCCGGGACGCGGACGAGTTCATGGTCCACGTGGACGGCCAGGTCCTGGTGCAGGGAAAGATCGCCCGGGCCTTCGCGCTGACCTCGGGGCCCGAGGACGACGGCTACGGCCGCGCGGTCTGGGCGGACACGGGGGACGAGGCGAACTACCGCGGGGGCGTCCTGGGGGCCCTCTTCCAGCTGCGGGACGGGGATATCCGGGAGGAGATCCAGTCCCTGGACACCATGACCCTGACCTTCACGGATCTGGTGAACGAGGCCCACCGGGCGGCCTACGGCCTGGACGGGTCGACGGGCACGGACTTCTTCTCCGAGTATCCCGCGGTCAACAACGTCGCGGGCAACTACGACCGGAACGGGGACGGACAGTACGATTCCACCTACATCTACCGCGTCACCGGGGTGAACCGGCTGGACGGGCAGGAGCAGATAGGGCTGGCGGGCACGATCCGCCTTTCCGGCCCCGGGGGCATCCTGGAGATCGACTACCGGCCCACGGACACCGTGGGGGACCTGGTGGCCCGGATAAACACCTCCGGGGCGGAGGTGACGGCCCGGCTGACCCGGGAGGGGCGCCTCCAGCTGCGGGCCACCGCGGCGGACGCCCGGGAGAATCCGGACTTCGTGATCCGGCACCTGGAGGATTCGGGGGAGTTCCTGGCGGGCTACGCCGGGATCCTGGCCGCCTCGGGGGAGGCCGGAGCCTTCGACTGGGAACGCCCGGACGCCGTCCTGGGCCTCCGGACCGGGGGCCTGGACTACGCGGTGGCTCCCATCGCCCATCCGTCGGGATGGATCGAGGTGACCGAGACCGTGGGCCGCAACCCCATGAAGGTGGCCGCGGGCTTCGGGGAGAACGGCAAGCCCGCCGAGATCGGGGACGGCAGCGCCGCCCTGGCCATCGCGGCCCTGCGGGACCGGCCCGTCATGGTGGGCTCCCTGGCGACCTTCGACGACTGGTTCGCCGACGCGGCGGCCCGGATCGGTCTCATGGGCGAGCAGGCGGAGCGCTCCGCGGAAACCCAGTCCCGGATCGTGAAGAACCTGGCGGACATGCGGGACTCGATCTCCGGCGTCAACATCGACGAGGAGCTTTCCAACATGATCAAGTTCCAGCACGGCTACGCCGCGGCGGCCCGGTTCATCGCCAACTTCGACGAGATGCTGGATACCATCATCAACCGGATGGGAGTGTAAGCCCGATGAAACGCGTCAGCACGGACCAGATGAACACAGACATGCAGTACTGGCTCCGCAGGACCGAGGACCGGACCGCGCGCCTGGAGACCAAGATGGCCCGGCAGACCCGCATCGCGGAGCTCCGGGACGACCCCCTGGCCGCGGCCCACGCGGTGAAGTACGAGTCCTTCGTGAGCCGGCTGGTCCGCTTCGAGAAGAACGCGGCCTTCGCGGAGGACCGGTACCGAATCTCCGAGGGCTATGTCCGGCAGGCGGTGGACATCGTCCAGCGGGTCCGGGAACTGGCGGTCCAGGGCGCCAACGGCGTCTTCACCAAACAGGACACGGGCTACATGGCCGCGGAGGTGAACGAGCTCCTGGAGGAGCTGGCCTCCCTCGGCAACGCCCAGGGACCGGACGGGAAATTCCTTTTTTCCGGGACCGAGGCGGGGACCCAGCCCTTCCGCCTGGTCCGGGGCTTCGTGGCGGGCGCCGGGGAAGAACAGATCATCGACGTCCAATACACGGGCAACATAGCCGCACGGGAGGCGGAGATCACCCAGGGTTCCTACGCCGTCCTGGACCAGCCCGGCAACGAAGTCTTCTGGGCGGAGCGCCAGAGGGTGTTCTCCTCCCGAGAGGCCGGCGAGTACCGGGTCCTGGAACCCTCCACGATACGGGTGGACGGGCGCTCCATCGAGCTCCGGCCCGGGGACACGGTGCACGCCATCGTAGCCAAGATCAACGACTCCGGGGCCCCGGTGAAGGCTTCCCTGGATCCGGCCCGGAACTCCCTGGTCCTGGAAGGGACCTTCCCCCACCAGATCTGGCTGGAGGAGGGGAGCGGGGGCCGGGTACTCACGGACCTGGGGATCCTGCGGGATCCCGACGCGCCTCCCCCGGACAACGTGGCCCACACGGCCCAGATCTCCGGGGGGTCCCTGTTCGACGCCGTGAAGGCCCTGCGGGATTCCCTGTACAAGGGGGACGTGATCGAGACCGGGGGGAGGGTCCTGGGAGTCCTGGACGCGGGCCTGGAAAACCTCAACCACCGGGTGGCCGAGCTGGGAGCCCGGACCGAGCGCCTGGCCGCCACCCGGTCCCGGCTCAACAAGGAGATCCCGGACGTCACGGCCCTGCTGTCGGGGGAACGGGACCTGGACATGACCGAGGCCGTCACGAACCTAAAGATGCTGGAATACACCCATCAGGCGTCCCTGCAGACCGCGGGCCGTTTGCTTCCCAAGACCCTCCTTGACTTCCTGCGCTAGGAAAGGGGAGACTGGCACCGTCATGATCCGAATACAGACCAAAGCCTACGGTCCCCTGGACGTCGACGAGCGGCAGGTCCTCCACTTCCCGGACGGCCTCCTGGGCTTCGAGAAGTTCAAGGACTACGCCCTCCTGGACGCCGCGCAGAAGCCCTTCTTCTACCTCCAATCGATGGACATCTCCGAGCTCGCCTTCGTCCTGATCGATCCCTTCCTGTTCCGGCCCGACTATTCCGTGGACGCCGACGACGCCCTGCTGTCCTCGGTGGGGATCGAGCGGCCCGAGGACGCCCTGGTCCTGTCCATCGTGACGGTCCCCGCGGACGGATCCCCGATCACGGCCAACCTCATGGGTCCCCTGATCGTGGACCGGGCCAGCCGGCGCGGAGTCCAAGCCGTCATGACCGATCCCCGCTGGCAGACCAAGCACGACGTGCTGGCCGAGCTGGCGGCGGCCGGGAAGTAGCGGCATGCTCATCCTGTCCCGCAGGCTCGGGGAGCGGATCGTCATCGGGGAGGACGTCGTGATCTCCGTCGTGGAGGTTCGGGGTGACCAGGTCAAGCTGGGCATCGACGCGCCGCGGAACGTGAAGGTCTACCGCCAGGAAGTCTTCGACTCGATCCAGCAGGAGAACCTGCGGGCCGCCGAGAGTCCCCTCAAGCTCCCGGACCTCGGTCTCTGACCCCTTCCGTGCTATAATCCGGTCCCATGGCCCTCATACTTCATCCCTCCACGGGCTTTCCCGTGGGAGATCCCTCCCTCCGTCCCCTGGACCCGTCCCGGGAGCCCTCGGACGCGGACCTCGAAGCCGCCCTCGGTTCCCTGATCCTGTCCGCCTCGGGGTGGCGCAAGGTCTTCGCCGGGGACGGCGAGGAGGAGTCCCTTACCCCCGCCGTACGTCCCGCGGACCTCTGCCTGGCCGCCTGCATGGCCCGGGTTTTCGCGGAGCGCCTGGCGGACGCGGCGAGCCCGGGAACGGCGCCGGCCCTGGCCCTGGGGATCGACTCCCGGCCCACGGGCCCCGCCCTGGCGGACGTCATGGTCCGGGTCTTCCTGGCCTCCGGGATCGTCCCGAAGTACGCCTTCATCATCGCGGCCCCGGAGATCATGGCTTGGACCCGGGCGGAGGGCTCCGGGCTTTCCGGATTCTGCTACATCTCCGCCAGCCACAATCCCCCCGGACACAACGGGGTCAAGTTCGGCTTCGCGGACGGGGGGGTCCTTCCGGCCTCCGAGGCGGACGCCCTGGCCGGACGGTTCCGGACTTTAGCCCGGGATCAGGCCGCCCGGCGCTCCGTCCTGGAGGCGGCCTCCAAGGTCGACGAGCGGGCGGTGGCCCGGGTCTTCTCCGCCTGCTCCGCGGAGAAGAGGTCCGCAGTCTCCGCCTATACCCTCTTCGCCCGGCGGACAGCCGCGGACCGGGAAGACCTCGACGAGCAGGAGCGGGTCCTGGACGATCTGGCCCGGGCCTGCGAGTCCCGCCCCCTGGGGATCGTGGCGGAGATGAACGGGTCCGCCCGCTCCCTGTCCATCGACGCGGACTACCTTTCCATGCTGGGTGCCCGGCCCCGTCTCGTGAACGCCAGGCCCCGGGCCTTTGCCCACCGCATCGTCCCGGAGGGAGCCTCCCTGGACCTCTGCCGGAAGGAACTGGAAGCGGCCCGGGCCCAGGATCCGGCCTTTGTCCTGGGCTACGTGCCGGACTGCGACGGAGACCGGGGAAACCTGGTCCGCTGGTCAGATGCCTCAGGCGGTGCGGAGGCCCTGGAGGCCCAGGAGGTCTTCTCCCTTGCCGTCCTTTCCGAGTTGGCCCTCCTCCGCGGAGCCGGAGGCGAGGGTTCCGGCAAGGTCGCGGTGGCCGTGAACGACGCGACCAGCCTCCGGATCGACGAGATCGCCCGGACCCTGGGAGCCGAGGTCTTCCGGGCGGAGACGGGGGAAGCCAACGTCGTGAACCTGGCCCGGGCCCTGCGGGCCGAGGGTTGGACGGTCCGAATCCTGGGGGAGGGGTCGAACGGAGGGAACATCACCCATCCCGCGGCGGTCCGGGATCCCCTGAACACCGTGACGGCCCTGGTCAAGCTCCTGGCCCTCCGGGGAACCGGGGGCGGGCCGGCCCCCTTCCGGGTCTGGATGGAGGCTTCGGGCCGGGGCGGGGAGTATTCCCCGGACTTCACCCTGGACGATGTCCTTTCCAGCCTGCCGGCCTGGACGACCACCAGCGTCTTCGAGGAACGGGCCCTGCTGCGCATCTCCGCGGGGGATCCGGCGGAGCTGAAGCGACGATTCCAGGCCCGGTTCCGGGAAGACTGGGAAGCCCGCCGCGGGGAGTTCGCCCGGAGCTTCGGCTTCGTATCCTGGGAGGCCCGGGCTTCGGCGGGCTCGGGGGAACGGGACGCGACCGGGGACTTCGGGGCCGCCGGGCGGGGGGGGCTGCGGATCCTTTTCCGGGACGGGAAGGGTCTGCCCGCGGGGTTCCTCTGGATGCGGGGCAGCGGCACGGAGCCGGTCCTCCGCATCATGGCGGACCTCCGAGGCAGGGATCCCGAGGGCGAGACCCGGCTCCTGGAATGGCTGAAGGAAATGGTGAAGGATTCAGGAGTCAGGTAACAGGAGCCAGGGCTCCTGTCTTGCGCCCGCCTCCATTATCTGCTACTATCCGCGAACGGGCGCAAAAGGAGCGTGCATGGGCATTCGGGGTGAGTTGTTCTCCAGCAAGATCAACTGCAGGGGCAGATCCTATTTCTTCAACGTCAAGGAAAACCGGACCGGGGACGTGTTCCTGAACATCGTGGAGTCCAAGCCCACGGAGAACGCGGAGTTCGACCGCAGGTCCATCGTGGTCTTCAAGGAAGACATGCGGGAGTTCCTCCAGGCTTTCGAGAAGGCCCTGCGGTACATCGACACCTCCCAGGCGCCCAAAAAGCCCCGGCGCGCAGCCAGGCCCGCGGTCCGGCCGGACGGGGATTCCGCCAAGGAAGGACCCCGGAGAAAGATGGTGGTCCGCAAGAAGGATTCCGAGAAGGGCGGGGAGAGCGTCGAGGATTGATCCCGGCGGGGAGCGGCCGGCTTCACCTGCCCAGGATCGTCAGGATCCGTTCCAGCACTTTCTTCCGGTCCAGGGGCTTGACGATATAGCTCTTGGCTCCCAGCAGGAGGGACTTCTTGACGATGTCCTCCTTGCCCAGGGCGCTTACCATCACCACCGCCGCGTTCTTGTCGAATTCCAGTATCTTTTCCAGGGCCGTGACGCCGTCCATCTTGGGCATGGTGATGTCCATGGTGACCAGGTCCACGTTCGGATACAGTTCCTTGTATTTTTCGATGCCCGCGACTCCGTCCCCCGCCGTGCCCACCACGTCGAAGCCCTCGGAGGTCAGGATCTGCCCCAGCTGTTTGGCGATGAACATGGAATCGTCCACGATCAGGACGCGATAGGGGGATCCGTCGGGTTTGACTCCGTCGGGGCGCTTTTCGTTGATATTCGGCATGTCGCTCTTGGCTATCATACGCGTCCAAGCTCCTTTTCCCCGGTCCGCGGGTGGCGGATACCGCCGCATCGGAACCAGCTGACCAATAAGCCGATCGAGCCTCTTGGACAGCCCGGATACCTTGCTACTGTATAATCCATGGCCGTCAAGTTTGCAAGGCGCGGGAAGGGAAAAGCGGTGCCCGGGCCCCTTGACGGCCGGACCGCTTTTTCGCATACTTGCGGACACGTCTACGCGGTACGGAGTCCCGGCGGCCTCCGGCGGGCCGTGCGTAGGACCCAGCTCATAGAAGGAGTGCGACCGTGCCCTGCGGAAGAAAGCGAAAGCTCAAGAAGATCGCGACGCATAAGCGCAAGAAGAAGAAGAGAAAGAACCGGCACAAGACCCGTTGACGCGTCGCGGGAGAAGCGGCCGTTCCCGCTGGGATCGGCCGTTTTTTGTTGCCCGATCCTTCGGAGGCGGGTAGTATACCCTATGGCCCGTGATATCGACGTACTTCAGCTTCTACGCTCCTACGCCACGAAGAACAAGGTCTCGACCATAGACTACCGTTCCTTCGCGCAGATGGTCCAACGGCAGGCCGCTCAGGCCAACCGTCCGGAACCGATATACCGGGACCTGGCCTCCAATCCGGATGTCGTCCTGGTCCCGAAGCTCTTCCAGTACGCCCGGGACCGCAACCTATCCATCAACACCGTGGGCGGGCAGATCGAATCCATCTCCCTGCCGGAGCACTTCACGGACCTCCTCCTGGCGGAATACCGCCGGATGGAGGAGAATCCCGACATCCCCTTCCCGGACGACGAGAGCATCCACGCGGAGCTCCCGGCCGAATGGGTCCAGGCGGTCTCCGTCGAGACGGACCTGAGCTCCCTGATCGAAACCACCCGGGACCGGGCGGCCCCCTTCTATCGGCTGGTCTTTCCGGAGGGCATACGCCCCGTGCTGATCCTGTCCCCGATGGCGGCGGACAAGGTCCTGGAGCACGCGGTCCTGAAGGTCCGCCAGTACCTCCGCAAGGGGGGGAACAAGGACTTCGTCCAGAACAAGCTGTCCTACGCCTTTCCGGGCAAGGAGATGCAGCTCAAGGAGTCCCTCTCCACCATCCTGATCAAGCCCTTCGACGCGGTTCGGGACATGAGGACCTCCGGGAACGACTTCACCTTCGCCCTCTGGGCCTACCTGGCCAGCTACATGAAGCAGGATGTCTTCAAGAAATCGGACAAGAACCCGGAGGATTGGGCCTATCTCCAGGCCATCTACCTCTGCGAGGTGTACAACAACTTCTATAAAGGGAAGGCGCAGCGGGCGGTCGAGCGGGAGACGGCCTTCAAGACCCTGGACACCCTGCTCCGCAAATCCCCCTACAACTTCACCCTGGACGAGGTGACGAACTTCCGGGATTCCATGGGGCGTCCCCTCCTGGGAAAATACACCCGGGAGGAGCTGGAGGAGTGGATCCGGGAGCGCACCACCCGGGCGGAGACCGGACGCCTCCCGGAGATCCTGATGCCCGTCACGTCCCGGGGCCAGCGGTGGCTGGTCGCCAAGGACCGGGTCCTGCCCCTGGTGGTCCGTCTCCTGGGAGAGGCCCGGGCCTCGATCCGGACCTCCCTGATCGCCGAGTGGAAGTCGGTGCTGGAGGTCTACGCCTCGACGCCCACCATGGAGGACGACGCCGCCTACCGCCGGGACCTGGAGGAACGGGTCGCCAAGGGGTATCCGATCCTCTTCGTCCTGATCTCGGAGCGCATATTCTCCCTGGTCTACAACGAACTCCGGGAGACCCCGGACGCGGTCCCGGAGCTGGACCGGTTCTTCTCCAAGGGGGACCTGGTCCCGATCGACGAACTTCTGGACCTGCGGCGGAAGCACATGGTGACGGATGTCCGCAATCTCCTGCCCATCTGGTACACCCTCCCCATCCTCTCCGGGCTCTTCGCCTTCCTGTTCCGGCTGACCAGCCGGAAGCGGGCCCGGAAGGAGCGGCTGGCCAGCATCGCGGAGAAAGCCTCGGAGCCGAAGACCGAGAAGACGGGGACCTCCGCGAAATTCTCCGACCGGAGGATCGAGTTCGCCGCGGCGGCGGCCAAGGTCGAGCAGGTCCTCCTGCCGGAGGGGTACAAGCTGGACGAGTACCTCTCGGTCCTGATCAACCGATGGAACACCATGCTGAACCCCCAGGCCAAGGCGGACCTGACCGAGGACGTCAACTCCCTGGTCCGGGATTACCTGCGGGGGCTGCTCCGCTCCCTGAAGCCTTCGAATTTCACCGCCGAGCGGGTCAAGGGCCTGGCCGCGACCCTGGCGGATACCCCCTCCCTGCTCAAGATCCGGAACCACTCGGCCCTGGAGGAGTATATCCGCCTCTACATGGTCCGGCTTCTCAAAACCCGGTAGTTCCGACGGTTCCACCCTTCCTGCTTCCATCAATCGCCTAAGCTGCCCGGGCAATACTCCCGCCCGGGCAGCACCAAGACCCATTCTATTCAAACATAGGAATAAGTATTTTGATCAACGAAACGTCCTTTCAACAATTGCAGTTTTTTCTTGCGCACTCCGGAATTCACGGGTATACTCAAGCATCCGACGGAACCCATGCCGACCGGCATCGAAACAACCTCCTCCTGACGGCCAGCGCGGGCCTTCGGATATCCGGGACTAAGGAGCGTCCATGGCAACCATTCTTGTGATCAATCCGGGATCCACTTCCACGAAGATAGGCGTCTTCCGGGATCTCGAGGAGGTCTTCACGGAAACGGTGAACCATTCGGCCGAGGAGATCGGCCGGTACGCTTCCATAGCCGACCAGTACGGCTTCCGGGAACAGCACATCCGGGACGCCCTTCGGAAGCGCGGTTTCGACGCGCACGGCATCGACGCGGTGGTCGGCCGCGGAGGACTGCTCCGACCCATACCGGGCGGGGTGTACCGCGTCTCGAGCCCCATGCTGGAGGACCTTCGGGCGGCCAAGTACGGGGAACACGCCTCCAACCTCGGTGCCCTCATCGCCGACGCCCTGGGCCGGGAGTGGGGGGTCCCTTCCTTCATC
>Ga0116153_10000590_pt1 | contig 43729 bp, 38 predicted proteins | sample AD_UKC028_MetaG_FD_89896 | JGI IMG/M metagenome (GOLD analysis project Ga0116153, IMG submission 89896) | Active sludge microbial communities of municipal wastewater-treating anaerobic digesters from USA - AD_UKC028_MetaG | ecosystem: Engineered > Bioreactor > Anaerobic > Digestate | place: USA...
GGGTGAATGGGTGAATGGGTGAATGGGTGAATGGGTGAATGGGTGAATGGGTGAATGCAATCCCCCCAATTCACTTATTCACCAATTCACTTATTCACTCCCCTGCCCGCCGTCGGGCAAATCCCGCGCCTCCGCCCTGTACAGGCCCCCGATCTCCGCGTATATTGTCAGAACGCGGGCTATACGAGCCTTCAGCGTGAACTATACGGCCGAAAAGCCGGAACCATGGAGAATCTATGTGCGGAATCGTGGGATATACGGGGCCCCGGCGGGCGGCCCCCGTCCTGGTGGAGGGGCTCAAGAGACTGGAATACAGGGGGTATGATTCGGCGGGCATCGCGGTGCAGTCGGGGTCGGATCTCAAGGTGATAAAGACCGTCGGAAAGATCGCCCGGCTCAAGGCCATCGTTCCCGCGGACCTGCCGGGAACTTGCGGCATCGGGCACACCCGCTGGGCCACCCACGGCGGCGTCACCGACGCCAACGCCCATCCCCACCGGGATCCCACCGGCAAGATAGTCCTGGTGCACAACGGGATCGTGGAGAACTACAAGGGAATCAAGGAAAAGCTCCAGGCCAAGGGCGCGGTCTTCCTGAGCGAGACGGATACGGAGGTCATCGCCCACCTCATCGCACGATACTACGAAGGGGACCTGGAAAAGGCGGTCAAGGCCGCGGTCCAGCGCCTGGAGGGAACCTACGGGATCGCCGTGATGCACGCCGACGAGCCCGGCCGCATCGTGGGCGCCCGGAAGGGCAGCCCCCTCGTGGTCGGGGTGGGCGAGGGGGAGATGCTCCTGGCCAGCGACGTCACCGCGATGGTCGCCCACACCAAGCGGGTGGTCTACATGAACGACGGTGAGGTCGCGGACATCCGCCCGGACGGTTTCACCATCACGGACCTGGACGACCGGCCCGTGGACAAGCGCATCGACAGCGTGGACTGGGACCTCGGGGAGATCGAGAAGGAAGGGTTCTCCTGCTACATGGAGAAGGAGATCTTCGAGCAGCCCGAGTCCATCGGGCGGGCCCTGTCCGGACGCTTGGACGCGGAGTTCGCGACCGGGAAGCTCGGAGGCCTGAACCTCACCCCCCAGCAGCTTCATTCGATGCAGCGCATCAAGATCATCGCCGCGGGAACCAGCTGGCACGCGGGCCTGGTCGGGGCCTACCTCCTGGAGAGCGTGGCCCGGATACCGGCCGCCGCGGAGCTGGCCAGCGAGATCCGCTACCGCAATCCCGTGGTGGAGCCGAACACCCTCTTCCTGGCGGTTTCCCAGTCCGGGGAGACCGCGGACACCCTCTACGCCATGCGGGAGGTGCGGCGTAAGGGCGGCACGGTCCTGGGCATCTGCAACGTGGTGGGCTCCACCATAGCCCGGGAGAGCGACGGGGGAGTCTACGTCCACTCGGGGCCCGAGATCGCCGTGGCCTCCACCAAGGCCTTCACCAGCCAGCTGGCCGCCTTCTATACCCTGACCCTCCTCCTGGCCCGCATGCACGACATGAGCCCCACCGAGGGCCGGCGCTTCATGGAAGCCCTCAGGTCCGTGCCGGACAAGGTGGCCCGGACCCTGACCCTTCGGGACCAGATCCAGGCTATTGCCAAGAAATACGCCAAGGCCCGGGACTTCCTCTTCCTGGGGCGCAACCTGATGTACCCCCTGGCCCTGGAGGGGGCCCTGAAGCTCAAGGAGATCTCCTATATCCACGCGGAGGGCTACGGAGCCGGGGAGATCAAGCACGGCCCCATCGCCCTGGTGAGCCCCGAGACCCCCAGCGTCTTCCTGGTGCCCGACGACTTCCTCCGGGAGAAGACCCTGAGCAACATGAAGGAGATCAAGGCCCGGGGAGGCCCCGTCATAGCCTTCGGGGTCGAGGGGGACGAGGATGTCCGCGAGCTGGCGGACGACTTCATCGGGGTGCCGAAGATCGACGAACGGTTCTATCCCTTCCTGATGTCCGCCCCCCTCCAGCTCTTCGCGTACTTCTGCGCCCTGGAGCTCAACCGGGACGTGGACCAGCCTCGGAACCTGGCCAAGAGCGTGACCGTTGAATAACGTCCGGTGGGCGGTTTGGGTCCTGGCGGCCGCCGTGTGCGCCGCGGGGCTCTCTCCGCCCGCCTCCGCCCAGACCGCCCTGGCCCGGGCGATCCTGGTCCGGGGCACCCTGCAGGTCCGCGGGGTGCCCCACCTGCCGGCCAACGCCGTCCCGGCCCTGTACGGGGAATACCGCCTGGATGCCGCTCCGGTCCGGGTATGGGTGGTCCGGGAAGAGCTGTTCCTGACCCCGGAATGGGAGGAGATCCCCTTCCGGTCACCCCCGGGAACCCGGATCCGGGCCTATTCCCGGACCGTAGGGACCCGGGAGGCGCCGGATACGGCCTTCGCTCTCCGGGATTCCGCCTACTGGATCCTGGCGGAGGTACCCGCGGCGCTTTCGAATCCGGCGGCCTTCCTGGAAGCCCTCGCGGCGCGTCTAGCCTACTTCGCGGCCCAGGCCAAGTCCCCGGGGGACCTTTCCCTGCCCGCGGTGCTGGAGTATCGTCCCTGAGGGCGGTCGAGCGGTTTTCGGCCGCCCCGACTCCGTTCCATCCGTGTTTCTACAAAGAAAATCACCTTTTTTATATTGAATCCTTCCCGACATGGCTATATACTGGTGCGGCCCGTCCGTAGGGACGGAAGCGCTTAAACGTCAGGGTTCTTAGAGGTATGTTCAAGGAGGCTTCATGAACTTCCGGAAAGCTGCGTTCGTCGTTCTGGCGATCGCGTTGGTTCTTGCCGGCTGCGGCGGCAAGCAGAAGGCCGACACCATCAAGGTTGGATGGTTCGGAGCCCTCACCGGCGACCAGGCCGTGTGGGGAGAGAACGAGTTCAACACCGTCAAGATGCTCTTCGAGGAGTACAACGCCAAGGGCGGCATCGAGGTGGGCGGCAAGAAGTACATGCTCGAGGCCATCGGCTACGACAACAAGGGTGACGCCCAGGAAGCCGTGAACGTCACGAACCGCCTGGTCTCCCAGGACAAGGTCGTGGCCATCCTCGGCCCCAACGCCTCGGGCAACGCCATCCCCATCGCCTCCACCCTGGAGCAGGCCAAGGTTCCGGACATCGCCACTGTGGCGACCAACCCCAAGGTCACGGTCCAGGACGGCAAGGTGAAGCCCTACAACTTCCGCGTCTGCTTCATCGACCCCTACCAGGGCGCCGTGGCCGCCGGCTACGCCTTCGACAAGCTCGGCGCCAAGAAGGCCGCCGTCCTCTACGACGTGTCCGACGACTACTCCCAGGGCCTCACCGAGTTCTTCGTGAAGTCCTTCGAGGGCAAGGGCGGGAAGATCGTCGCCAAGGAAGGCTTCACCGCCGGGGACAAGGATTTCCGCGCCCAGCTGTCCAAGATCAAGGCCGCCGCTCCCGACGTCATCTTCATGCCCTACTTCTTCACCGAGGTGGCCCTGTCCGCCACCCAGGCCCGGGAGCTCGGCATCACCGCCACCTTCATGGGCGGCGACGGATGGCCTTCACCCGACCTGTTCAAGCTCGGCGGCAAGGCCGTCGAGGGCGGGATCTTCGTGAACCACCTCGACTACGACCAGCCCACGGTCCAGGACTACAAGGCCCGCTACAAGGCCAAGTACGGCAAGGAGACCGAGCTGAACGGCTACCTGGTCCACGACGCGGTCCTCATGCTGGTCGACGGCCTCCAGCGCGCCGGCAAGGTGGACGGAGAGGCCCTGGCCAAGGCCTTCGAGAGCACGGACATCCAGGGTATCACCGGGCGCATCAAGATCAGCCCGACCACCCACAACCCAGAGGGCAAGGACGCCGCGATCATCAAGATCGTGGACGGCCAGTACAAGTTCCTCGAGAACTACGCCGCCCAGTAAGCGGCAGACCCGGGGGCCGGTTCCGTCGGACAGACCGAGGGGCCGGCCCTCTTCCTATCCATTGAGAACGGGGGCGCCATGACTCAATTCCTCCAACAGCTCACGAACGGACTTTCCATCGGCTCCGTGTACGCGCTGATGGCCGTCGGATACTCTCTCGTGTACAGCATCATGAACTTCTCCAACTTCGCCCACGGGGGAGTGATCATGCTGGGCGCCTATTTCGGATTCTTCGGCCTCACCACCTTCAAGCTTCCCTTCGCGGCCGCCTTCGCCCTGGCCACGGCCGGCACCGCCCTGGTCGCCATCGTCGTCGAGCGGGTGGCCTACAAGCCCCTGCGGGACCGCAAGGCCCCCTTCCTGTACTTCATCATCTCCGCGATGGGCGCCTCCATGTTCCTGGAGAACTTCGTCATCGCGACGATCGGGCCGAATCCCAAGCCCTATCCGCCCATCATCCCCCGGGAGCCCATCGCCCTGGGCGACCTGGCTCTGGGCCGCCTCGACCTGATCATGTTCATCGTCTCAGCGGCCTGCCTGACCCTCCTGGTGCTGTTCATCGACCGCACCCGCCTGGGCAAGGCCATCCAGGCCTCCGCATACAACATGAAAGCAAGCGCCCTCATGGGCATCAATACGGATAGCGTCGTGATCCTGGTCTTCGCCCTGGGAGGCTTCCTGGCGGGCGTCGCCGGGGTCCTCTACGGCATGAAGTACATGGTCTACCCGACCATCGGGGCCATCACCCTCAAGTCCTTCATAGCCGCCGTCTTCGGCGGACTCGGCAGCCTGCCGGGCGCCGTCCTGGGCTCCGTCCTCCTGGGAGTCATCGAGACCCTGGTGGCGGGGTACCTTTCGTCGCAGTACCGCGACCTCATCGCCTTCGTCATCCTGATCGGGGTCCTGATCGTGCGGCCCACGGGCATCATGGGCAAGGCCGTCGAGGACAAGGCATAGGGGGAGGCATGGACAGTTACATCCTGGGCATCCTGATGCTCGCGGGCATCAACCTCGTGGCCGTGCTGGGTCTCTCCCTGCTCACGGGCTTCACGGGGCTCTTCTCCTTCGGCCACGCGGGCTTCATGGCCATCGGCGCCTACGTCGGGGCCTTCCTCACGGTGTCCCCGGCCCGGGACGTGCCCGGCCTGGGCCTGCCCCTGGTGGTCGGCATCCTGGGCGGCGGGGCCGCCGCGGGCATCGTCAGCTGGCTCGTGGGCCGCATCACCCTGAACCTCAAGGGCGACTACTTCTGCATCGCCACCCTGGGCTTCGGGGAGGCCATCCGCCTCGTGTTCAACAACGTCCAGCGCTTCGGCGGATCCCGGGGCTGGCCCCTGGGCGCCACCCGGAATCCCCAGGACATCTGGGTCATCCTCCTGGTGGACGTCGTCGCGATCCTCCTGGTGGCCAACCTGGTCCGGTCCCGGCACGGCCGGAACATGATCGCCATCCGGGAGGAGGAGCTGGCCGCCCAGGTGACGGGGATCAACGTCTTCCGGTACAAGATGGTCAGCCTCGTGACCAGCGCCGTGCTGGCGGGGGTCGCGGGGGTCCTGCTGGGGGACTACCTCACCTTCATCAACCCCAAGATCTTCAACCTGACCAAGTCCACGGAGCTCATCATCATCGTGATCTTCGGGGGCCTGGGATCCATATCCGGCTCCGTCCTGGGGGCCCTGCTCCTGACCGCCCTGCCCGAGGTCCTGCGCTTCTTCGAGATCTGGCGCCTGGTGTTCTACGGAGCCGCGGTCATCCTGATCATGATCAGCCGGCCCCAGGGCCTCCTGGGCGGCATGGAGCTGACTCCCGCGGGGATCCGCAAGATCCTGGCGGAGCGGAGGGCCCGGCAGGCCCTGAGGGCGGAAGCCGCCCGGGAAGCCGAAGGGGGCTCGCGATGAGCGGCATCCTGGAGGTGAAGGGCCTGACCAAGCGCTTCGGCGGATTGGCCGCGGTGGACAACGTGAGTTTCTCGGTCCGGGAGGGCGGGATCTCCGGACTCATCGGACCGAACGGGGCCGGCAAGACGACGATCTTCAACCTGATCACCGGGGTGTACAAGGTGACCGAGGGGTCCGTCTCCTTCTCGGGCTCCGAGATCACGAACATGGAGCCCTTCCGGATCGCGGACCGGGGGATCACCCGGACCTTCCAGAACATCCGGCTCTTCAAGAACCTGACGGTGTACGAGAACGTCCTGACCGCCTGCCACATGAGCGCGAAGTACTCCATTCCCGAGGCCCTCCTGCGCCTGCCCCGGTACCTGCGGGAGGAGAAGGCCCTCCGCGCCAAGGCGGAGGACCTCCTATCCATCATGGGCCTCACGGAGCGGCGGGACGTCCAGGCCAACAACCTGCCCTACGGGCTCCAGCGGCGACTGGAGATCGTCCGCGCCCTGGCCCTGGATCCCAAGCTCCTCCTGCTGGACGAGCCCGCGGCGGGGATGAACCCCGACGAGACGGAGCAGCTCATGCGCCTGATCTCCGAGATCCGGACGCGTTTCAAGCTCACGGTCCTGGTGATCGAGCACCACATGGACCTGGTGATGCGGCTCTGCGAAAGCATCGTGGTGCTCAACTTCGGGCAGAAGCTGGCGGAGGGCACCGCCGACGAGATCCGGGGCGATCCGCGGGTCGTGGAAGCCTACCTGGGATCGGGAGGGAACTGACATGCTGACGGTGCGAGACATCCACGTATCCTACGGCGGCATCCGGGCCCTGAAGGGCGTCTCCCTCCGGGTGGAGAAGGGCGAGATCGTCACGATCATCGGGGCGAACGGGGCCGGGAAGTCGACCCTCCTGAACGCCATCTCTGGGTTCCTGAAGCTCGGTTCCGGGGAGATCCTCTACCAGGACAAGCTCCTGCCCAAGCGGCCGGACCGGGTGGTCAAGGCCGGGATCTGCCACGTCCCCGAAGGGCGACTGGTGTTCGCCAACCTGACCGTGGAGGACAACCTCCGCATGGGGGCCTACCTGCGCCGGGACAAGGGGGCGATCGCCGCGGACCTGGACAAGGTCTACGGCCTCTTCCCCCGTCTGAAGGAGCGGCAGCGCCAGATAGCGGGCACCCTCTCCGGGGGGGAGCAGCAGATGCTGGCCATGGGCCGGGCCCTCATGACCGACGGGGACCTGGTTCTCATGGACGAACCCTCCCTGGGCTTGGCGCCCCTCCTCGTGCAGACGGTCTTCGACATCATCCTTGAGATCCGGGCCCTGGGAAAGACCATTCTTTTGGTGGAGCAGAACGCCTACAAGGCCCTGGACGCCGCGGACCGGGCCTACGTCCTGGAGCAGGGCCGCATCGTGAAAAAGGGTCCCGCCGCCGAGGTCAAGGCGGATCCCTCCGTCCGCGCCGCCTACCTGGGGACCGAGAGCAATACGGCCGGCTAACGAGCGGGGCAAAGCCCCGCTCGTTGGACGAGGCCTTGACCCCGGGCGGGCAAATCCCGTATAGACTCCCATGACGTTCAACTGGGCGGCCTTCCTCTCCTATATCGTCCTGACCACCTACACCCCGGGGCCGAACAACCTCATGTCCATGAACAACGCGGCCCGGTTCGGCCTGCGCAAGGGATTTCCCTTCAACTTGGGGATCTGGTCCGCCTTCTCCCTGGTGATGATCCTCTGCGCGGTCTTCTCCGCGGCCCTGTACGCTGTGATCCCCAGGATCCAGCTGCCCATGAAGATCCTGGGCGCGGCCTACATGCTGTACCTGGCCTGGAATACCCTGAAGCCCGCTCCCCGCGGCTCCGACCGGGAGGCCAAGGGCGGGTATTGGTACGGCTTCGCCCTGCAGTTCGTGAATCCCAAGATCTTCATCTACGGGATCACGGCGATGTCCTCCTTCATCCTGCCCAATTTCTCGGCCCCGGCGCAGGTGGTCGCCTTCGCCCTGCTCCTGGCCTTCGTGGGCTTCACGGGAAACATGCTCTGGGCCCTCTTCGGTGCCCTCTTCCTCAAGCTGTTCTCCCGCCACTCGGGGGTGGTCCGGGCGGTCATGACGGTCCTTCTGGTCTACTGCGCGGTGTCCTTGTTTCTGTAGCCCGCGCCGCGGGCCGGAAGTCTACTCCCCGTCCAGCTCGCTCTCGTGCACCCAGACGCCGCGCCGGAGGGGGCGGGAGAACACCTCGAACCAGCCTCCTTCGGAGGAATCCACGGGATTGAGGTAGCGTCCCGGGGGATAGCGCTCCAGCACGGCGGAATCAAGGGAGGGCGAGGCTCGGCCCGCGGCCCCTCTCGGCCCCGCGGAAACGCCCCGGTACAGGACCGGCACCAGGGCGTCCAGGTCCGCCCGGTCGGACTCGGCCAGGAAGGTACGTACGCCCTCGAGAAGGATCCCCGCGTAGAGGGAGGGGTTGTCGCGCATCCGCGCCCGGTCTTCGGGATTGCCCAGGAAGCCCATCTCCACCAGGACCGCGGGCGTGTAGGGGGACAGGGTGTTGGAGAACCTCCACCAGGAGAAGCCGAAGTACCCGCGCATGTTCGCCGTGACGCCGCCCTGGTCCTCGGGCAGGCCGGAGGCGCGGAAGGCGTCGGCCATCGCCTCGGCGAGCCGCCGGGATTCCGGGCTCGGCCTCCAAGGCGGGGCGAGTTTCCAGCCCCTCCGGTCGGGCCGGTCCGCCCGGTCCGCGTGCACCGAGACGAAGAGGTCCGCCCGGTACCCCGCGGGCACGGCGGCGGGCACCAGCTCCGCCGAGTAGCCCGCGGCGTTCAGGCGGTCGACGAGGATGCGGGAGACCGCGAGGTTCAGGTCCAGTTCCCGGAGGGAGCCGAAGGCCGCGCCCGTGGAGGTCCGGAGCCGGGCAAGTTCGTCCGGGAGCTCGTCGATCCTCCAGTGTCCGGGCTGTATCCCGATCTTGATAGGCCCTTCCAGGGCTTCCAGGGAGTAGCCGGGAAGGCCCCGAAGGGGTTCCGGGACTCCGACCGCGGCCATCGCGGAGGCGTCCCTCGCCCGAGCGAAGCCCGACAATCCGATCGCGGCGATTCCGAGGACGGACGCCGCAAGGAGGACGGGGACCAGGATCCGAAGGATCGGACGGTCGCCGTCAGGCCTCGGCGAGCGGCCCGGGATATCGGAATTCATACCAAAATAATAAACATATATCCCTGTCCGTTACAAGAAATGATGAACGGGGCTCCTCGGTAGGCGCCTCGCTCATCGAGAGGTAATTATTGTCGTCTGCGGGACCCCTGGTCCTTGTGGTGAGCCGGTTCCGGGCTTGGCCCGGAACCGTATAGCGAACCGCGCGTCAGCGCGGTTCGCTGGAATCCACTTTCTCTACTATCTTTATGTGTAACTCGTTGAGCTGCTTCTGATCCACCTCGTTGGGGCAATCGTGCGCCGGGCCTGGCGGCCCGGCGCTCATCGAGAGGAAGTGATTATCGTGTGCGGCACCCGCTGCGCGGGATGCCGCACGACGATTACCATCGGCCTACTTGGATTCCGCCTTCTCCACAATCTTTATGTGCAATTCGTCCAACTGTTTCTGGTCCACCTCATTGGGGCAATCATCCATGGGACTCACGGCGAAGGAGTTCTTGGGGAAGGCGATGACTTCCTTGATGGAAGTGTCCCCGGCCATGAGCATGACCAGGCGGTCCAGACCGGGGGCGATGCCGCCGTGGGGCGGGGGGCCGTACTTGAAGGCCTCGGTCAGGAAGCCGAACTTTTTCTGGGCGTCCTCTTCGGAGAAGCCCACGATCTTGAAGACCCGCTTCTGGAGGTCCGGGTCGTGTATCCGGATGGAACCGGAGGCGAGCTCGTACCCGTTGAGGACGAGGTCGTAGAGGTCGCCCTTCACGGAGCCGGGGTCGGACTCCATCGTGGCGTGGAACCTCTCCTGGGGCATGGTGAACATGTGGTGGGCCGCTTCCCAGCGGTTCTCGTCCTCGTTCCACTCGAACATGGGGAAGTCGACGATCCAGGCGAACTCGAAACGCTTGGGGTCGCAGAGACCGAGGTCCTTGCCGAGCTTGGAACGGACGGCCCCCAGGGACTGGCAGGCGACCTTGCGCTTGGCGTCCGCCACCATCAGTACGAGGTCCCCGGACTTCGCCCCCAGGGCCGCGACCAGGTCCGAGGCGAGTCCCGCCGGGGCGCCCTCGCCGGCGAAGAATTTTGAAGCCCCGCCTTCGAGTTGCGCGGCCGCGCCGCCTTCTCCGGCCGCGACCTTGAACCACGCCATGCCCTTGGCGCGGTATACCTTGGCGGCCGCCTCGAGCTCCTCGATCTGCTTGCGCGAGTAGTCGGCCTTGTCCGGGGCGACCAGGGCCTTGACGGCGCCCCCCGCGGCCAGGGCGTCCTTGAAAGCCTGGAAGGTCGAGCGGGCGGCGAGGTCCCCGATGTCCTTCATCGCGAGGCCGAAGCGGAGGTCGGGCTTGTCGGTCCCGTACAGCTCCATGGACTCGTCGTAGGAGATGCGGCGGAAGTTCGCGGGCAGCTCCTCCCCCAGGGTCTTGCGGAAGACATGGCCGAAGAGCCGCTCCACCATGGAAAGGACGTCGTCGCGCTTGACGAAGGACATCTCGATGTCGATCTGGGTGAATTCGGGCTGGCGGTCCCCCCGGGCGTCCTCGTCCCGGTAGCACCGGGCGATCTGGAAGTACTTGTCCATCCCGGAGACCATGAGGATCTGCTTGTAGAGCTGGGGGCTCTGGGGCAGGGCGTAGAACTTCCCGGGGTAGAGGCGGGAGGGCACGAGGTAGTCCCGGGCGCCCTCGGGGGTGGAGCGGATGAAGGTGGGGGTCTCGATCTCGTAGAAGCCCTCGGAGGCCAGGTGCTCCCGCACCGCGAAGGCGACCTCGTGGCGCAGGCGCATCCGGTACTGCATGGCCCCGGACCGCAGGTCCAGGTAGCGGTACTTGAGGCGGGTCTCCTCCTTGGCGTCGGACCGCTCGTCGATCTGGAAGGGGAGGGTCTCGCAGCGGGTCAGGATCTGGAGCTCGCTCACCACGACCTCGATCTCCCCGGTGGGCATGTCGGGATTCACCATGGAATCGGGTCGGGCGCGGACCCTGCCGCGGACGGACAGGCAGTACTCGTTCTTGAGCTCCGCCGCCGAGGCCTTCAGGGCAGCCTCGGCGTCCGCGTCCACCACGACCTGGGTGATCCCGTAGCGGTCCCGGAGGTTGATGAAGGAGATTCCGCCGTGGTCCCGCTTGCGGTGGACCCAGCCGTTCAGTGCGACGATCTGCCCCGCGTCGCCCTTGCGAAGGGCCCCGCAGGTGGTGGTGCGCTTGAGGTATTCCATGAGGCGGCATTGTATACTTGCCCGCCGGGGGCGCGCAAGGGAGGCCGCCGTTCCGGCTCCGCTTGCCCCGGGTTCCGGGGGCCGGTATAATCCGCGGCCATGAGATACCTCCTGGTCCGGCACGGTCCCCCCCGCTCGCCCTACAACTTCGAGGCCGACCTGGCCGCCTCCGGCGCCCGCCTCGATACGGTCCTCTTATCGGAGGGCGACCGCCCCGCCGCCCCGGCCGCCTACGACGCTGTGGTCGTGTTCGGGGGCTACATGTACGCCACCGAGGACGACAAGTACCCCTGGATCCGGGACGAGCTGGGGTACATGGAGTCCGCGATCAAGGCGGGGGTCCCGCTCCTGGGGATCTGCCTGGGAGGCCAGCTGTTGGCCCGCCTGCTGGGGGCCCGGGTCTACAAGACCCCGGTGCCCGAGTTCGGCTACTGGCCCATCGAGCGGACCGAGGCCGGGCGGAGCTCGGTCCTGTTCGAGGGCCTGCCCGAGCCCCTGCTCGGATTCCTGTGGCACAACGACGCCTTCGACCTGCCCTCCGGGGCCGTGCGCCTGGCCCGGACGGAGCACTGCCCGAACCAGGCCTTTTCCTACGGGGACCGGACCTTCGGCCTGCAGTTCCACCTGGAGTTCTCCGGGGACCAGCTCCGGTCCATGGTCACCCGGGACGCCGCGTCCCTGCCGGCCCCCAGCCCGGTCCGGCAGGACCCCGCCGCCGTGGCCGCGAACGAGGCCGCCCACGCCGAGGTGAAGTCATCCATGCTCCGGATGCTCCGGACGGTAGGCCAACTCCGGGAAACTCGACGAAGCCCCTAGGGGCTTCGTTGCCGTTGGGGACCACAACGTGGTCCCCAACGCTATGCGGCCCAGAGCCGGATCAGGCGGAGCACCGTCCGGACGGTCAGGACCATCTCGGACAGGCTGGCCCACTCGTAGCGGGAGTGGTAGTTGTAGCCCCCGGTGAAGATGTTCGGGGTGGGGATGCCCATCTCCGTGAGCCGGGCCCCGTCGGTGCCCCCCCGGATCGGCTTGATCACCGGCGGGATCCCGACGTCCTTGCAGGCCCGGACCAGGCGCTCGAGGACCTCGGGCCGCTCGTCCAGCTTCCTGCGCATATTCACGTACTGCTTCTTGATGTCCGCCTGCACGGAGCCGCCCGGGAACTGGGCTTCCACGGCCTTGGCCAGGGCCTTGACCGTCTCGATCCGGCGGTTCATCCCCTCGTCCGTGAAGTCCCGGAGGAAGACCTCCACGGAGGCGCTCTCCAGGGTCCCCTGGACCTCGATGGGGCAGTAGTAGCCGTACCAGCCGTCGGTCGACTCCGGGCTCTCCGCCCGGGGCAGCATCGAGATGAAGGAGGCGGCCATGGCGGTGGCGTTGGCCAGCTTGCCCCGGGCCGACCCGATATGGATCACGTACCCCTTGAAGGTCAGCTTGGCCGAATAGGCGGTGAAACACTCCGCCTCGATCTCCCCCAGCTTGCCGCCGTCCAGGGTGTAGCAGGCCACCGAGCGGACCTTCGCGAGGGGGAAGAGGTTCATGCCCTTGCCGGTCTCCTCGTCGGGGGTGAAGAAGACCTCGACGGGGCCGTGGGCGATCTCCGGGTGGGCGATGAGGTGCCCCAGGGCGGTCAGGATCTCCGCCACCCCCGCCTTGTCGTCCGCCCCCAGAAGGGTCGTCCCGTCCGTGACGATCAGGGTGTCCCCGGCGTGGTCCGCCAGGTCCGGGTAGGCCGCGGGGTCCAGGGTATGCTCGTCGGACAGTTTCAGGGCCTTCCCGTCGTAGTCCGGGACGACCCGGGGCTTGGCGTCCTTCGCCGTGACGTCGCTGGCGGTGTCCATGTGGGCCATGAACCCGACGGAGGGCTTGCCCTCGTACCCGGGGGTCGCGGGGAGCCGGGCGGAAAGGTAACAGTGGTCGTCCAGGGTGACGTCGGAGAACCCCAGGTCCTGGAGTTCCTTCTGGAGGACCCGGGCCAGGTCCCACTGGGTCGGGGTGGAGGGGATGTCCTCCACATGCCGGTCGCTGGTCGTCTCGATCCGGGCGTAGCGCGTAAGGCGCTCGGCCAGCTCCCCGGCGAAGGGGTCCGAAAGCGCTTCCTTGTAGTTGTCCATGCCCGGCAGTATGTCCCGGTTTCCGGGATTGGGCAAGTACGGAGGCGACCGGACGGTCGCGGCCTTGCCCCCGGGAGGGGCAATCGATATATTCTTCCCGATGGCAATACCCGAATACCCCGACTTCGCCCCGATCTCCCTGGACATGCGGGACGAGATGTACCCCAGCCTGAACCTTCTTTCCGACGGAATCTCGGAGTTCACCTTCTCCAATCTCTTCCTCTTCCGGCACGCCTACGGCTACAAGGTGTCCCGCATCCCCGGCCAGACCCTGGTCCTGAGGGGGGTCAAGAACGGGGAGCCCTTCTTCCTGACCCCCTGCGCGGTGCCGGACCGGGAGCACCTTGAGGACCTTTTCAAGGACCATCTGTACCTCAAGAACCTCTCCGAGAGCCAATCCCAGGTCCACCGGGTGGAGCTGGAGCAGTGGGGCTACCGCATCCAGGAGGACCGGGACAACTTCGACTACCTCTACCACAGGACGGACCTGGCGGAGCTCTCCGGAAAGGCCTACCACAAGAAACGGAACCTGGTGAACGCCTTCCTGGGCACCTGCGCCTGCGAACAGAGGCCCCTGACCAAGGCCAACGTGGCGGACGCCGTTGAGGTCCTGGACCGGTGGCGCGAGGCCAAGGGGGTCGAGGGGGACTACGCCGCCTCCCGGGAGGCCCTGGAGTATTTCGAGGAGCTGGGGATGCGGGGAGCGGTGTACTACGCCGACGGCCGCCCCGCGGGCTACGTCCTCGGAGAACCCATCTCCAAGGCCCGGATGTTCGCGGTCCACTTCGAGAAGGCCGTGGACGGGTACAAGGGGATCTACCAGTTCATCAACCAGGCCTTCGCCCAGACCCTGCCCGCGTATTTCCGGATCGTGAACCGGGAACAGGACCTGGGGGACGAGGGGCTTAGGCAGGCCAAGATGACCTACCGTCCCTTCGGGTTCGTGAAGAAATACCGGGTCTATAGAGCCTAGGTCCGTTCCGCACTATACTGCTTCCATGACATCCTCCCTGGTACGGCTCACGGGAACCGATCACGACAAGGTCTTCGGACTTCGGGATACCCTCCTGGCCCGGGCCCTCTCCGAGAACCGGAGGGGGATCCGTTCCCTGCCCGAGTACCTCGAGTACCTGGCGGGACGGACGGTCTGCCTGACCCTCCTGGCGGGAGCCGGGTCCCGATGGGTGGACTCCCTGAGACAGGCCGCCGCCGAGGGCCGGGACCTCCGCTTCGATCCCGCCCGGCCCCGGGGCCTCTTCCCGGTGCGCAACGCCCTGGGCCGGGGGCCGGATCCCGTCCCCATCGCGGCCTACGCGGTGGACGCCTTCCGGGGCCTGGGGAGCCGGGTGATCGTGGTCCGGGGCTGGGAAGCCGAGATCGACCGGGAGATCCTGGAACCCTTAGGTGTCTCCCCGGAGGAGCGGCGCTTCTTCACCCAGGAGGCCCCCCTGGGCAAGCCCCTGGGCCACGGGGACGCGGTCTGGCAGTGCCGGGACCTCTGGAAGGACGCGGAGTACGTCCTGGTCAATTTCGGGGGGGACGCGTCGAGCCCCTTCACGGCCCGGGCCGCCCTGGTCGTCCTGGACGCCCTCGTCTCCCTGGGGGAGCCCGTCGGCCTCCTGCTTCCCGCCGCCCGCTTCGAACGACCGGCGTACCCGATAACCCTGGACGGCCTCGGACGGCCGGCTTCCTTCGGCCACGCCAAGCTCTCCGGAACCGCGGTCCGGTCCTCCTCGGGCTGGGCCAACGTGGGCCTGCGGGCCTACAAGGCCCCGTCCCTCCTCGCCCTGTGCGAGACGATCCGGGCCGAGCACTGGAAAGACGGGGAGGGCTACTCGATTCCCGGGAACGATCCGGCCGGGAGGGAGTTCGCCCTGGACAACGTGGACGCCCGGCTGGCCGAAGGACGCTTGGTACGCCTCCTGGCCGCGGCCCTGCCGGAGGAGCTTTCCCCGGTGAAGAGCCTGGCGGACGTCCCGGCCTTCGAGGAGGCGGCCGCCCGGGTGCGGCGGGACGCGGCCGCCCTGCCGGGCGGGGATCCCTGACCGGCTAGACGGGATCGGAGAGTAGGGGCCGGGGCTCCGCGAAGATGTAGCCCTGGCCGTAGTCCACCCCCAGCTCGACCAGCTTCTTCCAGATCTTGTCGGACTTCACGAACTCCCCGATGGTCTTGAGCCCCATGACGTGGCCCACGGAGTTGATGGATTCCACCATGGTGCAGCTCACCAGGCTCTCGTCGATGTTCTGCACGAAGGACCCGTCGATCTTGAGGTAGTCCACGGGCAGGTTCTTGAGGTAGCCGAAGGATGAGAACCCCGAGCCGAAGTCGTCCAGGGCGAAGGTGAACCCCTCCTCCTTGAGCCGCTTCATGAAGCGGGTGGCGTAGGCGAGGTTCTGGATGGCCGCTGTCTCGGTGATCTCGAAACAGAAAGAGGTGGCGGACAGGCTGTACTGGGCCAGGGTGGCCAGGATCTTGTCGACCAGGGTCTCGTCCAGGAGGGACGGCCCGGACAGGTTGATCGAGAAGATGGAGTCCGCCAGGGGGTTCCTCCGGTCCTGGAGGGTGCGGAAGGACCGCATGGCGTTTTCGATCACCCAGCGGTCGATCTGGGGCATCAGGTTGTACCGCTCCGCGGAGGGGATGAAGTCCGTGGGACGGGCGATCCCCCCGTCCTCGTTCACCAGGCGGATGAGGATCTCGATCTTCTTGGAGTATCCCTTCACGGGATCCAGGGGGACGATGGGCTGGTAGTAGAGCAGGAAGCGGTTCTCGTCGATGGCGCGGTTGATCTTGCCGATCCACTCCATCTCGCCCCGGCGCCGCTGGAAGACCGTGTCCTCCACCTGGAAGATGCTGATCTTGTTGCCCCCGGATTCCTTGGCGATGTGGCAGGCGTCGTCCCCCGCGGCCAGGACGGCGTGGATGTCCCCGGATTCCCGGGTCAGCGGGACGATTCCGATGGACATGGTGACCGGGAACACCGTCCCCTGCCAGATGAATTTACGGTTGGCCGCGGCCTCCTGGAGGCGCTTGGCCACGTTGAAGGCGTCCTGGACGGCGCAGTTCATCAGGATGCAGGCGAACTCGTCCCCCCCGATCCGGGCGGAGATGTCGTTCCGCTGGATGTTGGCCTGGATGTGGGACGCCACCTGCCGCAGGAGCTCGTCCCCCGCCAGGGCCCCGCAGGTGTCGTTGACCGCCTTGAAGCGGTCCACGTCCAGGATCAGAAGGCCGTGGCTGTCTCCGGTCTGCTGGATGTTCTTGAGCACCTCCCCGAGCTTGAAGGAGAGCTCCTCCCGGTTGGACAGTCCGGTCAGGATGTCGTGGCTGGCCTGGTAGTTGATGGTCTCGGACATCCGCTTCATCTCGGTGATGTCCCGCAGGGCCAGGAGGTAGCCCTCCGTCGCGTTCTCCTTCTCGTGGATCCGGGTGATGGAGCCGTCCACCAGGATGGTCTGGTTGAGGTTGTTCTTGATGGACACCTCGTGGAAGAAGTAGGGGCGTTCCTCCACCGGGGGCGCTCCGCTGCCCAGGAGGTCCTTCTGGGTTCGGGGGTCGAAGAGGGTCAGGATGCGGGTCAGGCAGGCGCCCTGGACGGCCTCCTCCCGGTACCCCGTGATCTCCTCCGCCACGGTGTTCATGAACTGGATGTTGAGGTTCATGTCCGTGGCCACGATCCCGTCGTTGATGGAATGGAGGATGGCCGAGAAGAGCCGCTCCTGCTTCCGCAGGCGCTTCTCGATCCCGTACTTGTACAGGGCGATGTCGATGGTGGTGTAGAGTTCCCGTTCCTTGAGGGGCTTCAGGATGTAGCCGTAGGGTTCGACTTCCTTGGCCCGCTCCAGGGTCCTCTCGTCCGTATAGGCGGTCAGGAAGATGACCGGCAGGCCCAGCTGGTTGCGGATGATCCCCGCGGCGTCGATGCCGTCCATGGTGCCGGCCAGGTAGATGTCCATGAGGACGATGTCCGGGCCCGCCTGGCGGGCCAGCTCCACGGCCGTCTCGCCCTCGCTGGCCATCCCGACCACCGTGTACCCGAAGCGCTCCAGCCTGCGCTGGAGGTCCAGGGCGATGATCTTCTCGTCCTCGACGATCAGTATCTTCTCGTTGTTCATGGCGTACTGGAAGTATCGTTCCCTCGTTGCCCCGGGTCAAGGGACAAGGAGGGAGAGGACCAGTCCGATCCCCCCCGCGCCCAGGATGATGAACAGGGGGTGGGTCTTGGTGAAGGCGGCCAGGGCGAAGGCTCCGGCAGCCAGGACCCCGGAGGTCCAGGACGAGGCCGCCGCGGGCAGGAAGGTCCAGAGGGTCATGGCCACCAGGGCGATGGTACCCGTCTTCAAGGCCTCCTGGAGCATGCCTCGGGCCTTGCCCAGCCGGGCCAGGAGACTCGTGGCCGCCAGGATGGACAGGATCGGGAAGGCCACCACGGCCAGGGTCGCGACGGCCGCCCCCGGGATCCCCGCCAGGCGGTACCCCACCAGGGTAGCAGCGTTCAGGGCCACCGGGCCCGGGGTCACCTGGGAGATCGCCACGAGATCGGAAAACCCCGCCTCGGTGATCCAGCCCCGGCCGAGGATCTCGGTCTTGATGATGCCGACGATGGTCCAACCGCCCCCGTAGGCCGCGATGCCGATCTTGAAGAAGACCCAGGCCAGGCTAAGCAGGTTCACGAGCGGACCTCCCCGGCCAGGGCCACCAGGACGGATGCGAAGAAGAGGGGGATGGCCCAGGACCGGAAGGCGATGACCGCGGCCGCCGCGCACAGGGTGCAGGCGATCCGCCAGACCGTCCAGGTGCGCGTCCGGGTCATGCGCCAGAGCAGGGCGCCCACCAAGCCGGGGATCACCGCCGCCGCCCCGCCCAGGAAGCCCCGCACCGGCGCCAGGTTCCCGAAGCCGTCCAGAAGGAGGGCCACCACCAGGACCGAGACGAAGGGGGGCACCAGGATGCCGGCCAGGGCGAGGCAGAAGCCGGCCATGCCGGCCATCTTCCTCCCCACGATAAGGGCCGTGTTCAGGGCGATGGGACCCGGGAAGGACTGGGCCAGGGCGAAGAGGTCGTAGAACTCCTTCTCCTCCATCCACCGCTTGGCGGTCACCTCCTTGCCGATGACCGGGACCATGGCGTAGCCCCCGCCGATGGTCACGGCGGAGATGCGGAAGAATGTCCAGAAGATGTCGCCGGGGCTCGGGGCGGGCGGGGTGGGCGAGGTGCCTTCCATGGTATCTCCGGAATGGCTGGATTCGAGGGGGCATCGGCCGGAGGTCCACGGCCGGCTCCCGGAGCCGCCCCATCATACAGGGGGGCGGGGCGGCTGTAAAGAAGCGGATCCCCCCCCAGGTCCGCCGGGCATCGTGCCGGGCGGCGGGGAACGCGGCTTCCCTTGTACCCGCGGACTCGGGACCGTTATATTTGTAGAAAAGAGTACTATCCACGCGCGGGCCTGCGCCCGGCCGCGGTACGGGAATCCGGAAACCGAACGGGAGACGTATGGGATACTCGGTTCCGTTGCACCAGCGAATCACCCTTCGGCCCGGGGACCATCGGGCCACCACGGACGCGACGGTCCTCTCGACCCTGCTGGGATCCTGCGTGGCCGCCTGTCTCTACGATCCTGCGGCCCGGGTGTCCGGGATGAACCACTTCCTTCTGGCCAACCGACGGTACGCCCGAAGCATGCCCTTGAACGTCACCGAGGCCGGACGGTACGGGATCCACGCCATGGAGCTCCTGATCAACGACATGATGAAGCTCGGGGCCCAGCGGTCCCGTCTGCAGGCCAAGGTCTTCGGGGGAGGGGCCATCCTGGACGAGGGGGCGGACTCCCACTTTCTCTGCGTCGGGGACGTGAACCAGCGCTTCATCCGGGAATTCCTGGCCGCCGAGGGCATTCGGATCGTCTCCGAGGACCTGGGAGGGGAGCTGGGCCGGGTGATCCATTTCCATACGGACACCTTCCAGGTCTTCCGCAAATTCATACCCAAGACCCAGACCATCCGGATCGAGCGGCGGGAGTTGGGCTTGTGGAAACGGGAGATCGAGAGGCCCGAGGAGCGGGAGGGAGCGATCATTCTTTTCTAGCTAAAGCCGAGAAGCGGAATCGAACCGCTGACCTGCGCATTACGAGTGCGCCGCTCTGCCATCTGAGCTATCTCGGCGGGCGGTCGAGACTATACCGGAAGAGGGTCAAAGAATCAAGGGGAACCGGGAATCCCGCCCGGGGCCGCGCTATCTTCTCGGTCATGGAACGAAGACGGTTCGTGCGGGCCCTGCCCGCCTTTTTCCTGGCCGTCCTGTCCGCGGCGGCCGCCGCAGCGGAGCGGGAGGTCGACGTCCTGGTGGTTCGGCTCTCCGGGGGCTCCGGGGAGGAACGCTTCCGCTACATGGACCTCCCGGCGGCGGCCCGGTTCCTGTCCCCCGTGGCCTTCTCCGCACGGGACGGCCGCCTCAGCTTCCAGTCGGAGTCCTCGTCCGGCATCCTGGAGCGCGGCCGGCAGACCCTGGCCTCCCGGCCTTCCGGCACCCTCGAGCGGATTTCCGTGCTCCTGGCCGACCCCGGCCGGGAACCCCGGCCTTCCCGGACGGTCACGGTCACCTTCACCCTGGACGAGCTCCTGGCCCGGGGGGGATCCTGGTCCGGGGTTCCGGCGGCCTGGGCCTGCGCCCGGGCGGCTTCGGATTCCCGCTGGACCGCCGGCAGGGTCTGGGCCCGGTCCGCGATCTACGACGCCGGGACGGGCAGGATAACCGTTCGGGTGGCCCTGTCGAAGTAGGGTCCGGGCCGCCGGAGCGGCAACCGCGGGCCCGGGCGGGTCATCGATCTCCCGGGGCCCCGGGCGCGGGGCCGGTACCCGGGGCGGCCGCCCGCCGGGCCGCTTCGGCCAGGCGGGCTTCCTCCCCGGGGGCGGGGACCCGTTCCTCCGCCCGGGCCGCCCGGAGCCAGAAGAGCCGGGTCCGCACCTCGGCCCCGGGGTAGAGACCCCGGCAGGCCGCCCGGTAGACCGCCAGCTGGCCGTCGTAGACCCCGTCCCGGCGGCGGCGGTCGCTCTTGAAGTCCACCACCTCCACCCGGTTCCCGGTCCGGAAACACAGGTCCATGCGCCCCGAGACCACGGGGACGGCCGCCACACGGTCCGTCCCGGCATCCACCTCCGGCGCGTACAGGAAGGGCGCCTCCGACCGCAGCGTCCCGGCCGCGGCGGCCTCCGCGGCGGCCCGCCCGAGCTCGGAGCCCAGGAAGCCCTCCGCCAGACGGCGGGCTTCCCCGGCCAGGGCGTCCCGATGGGCCTCGGGCATCCCGGACAGGAGGGCCTCGAAGTCCTCCGTCCCGACGCCGGAGGGGTCCAGCCGGGCCTGGATCGCGGCGTGGCAGAGCTCCCCGAAGACCGTCTCCGGAACCTCCTCTGCGACGGTGTCGAAGTACAGGGAGGGAAGGTCCTCCCAGGCTTCCTTCCCGGTCACCTCCCAGGCCGCCTTGACCGCGGTGGCCGAGACCGTCCGGGGCTCCCAGTCCCTCCGGACGATCCGCGCCTCCTCGTACCGGGACGCCAGGGTCTCGAGCGAGGCGCCCCTACCCCCCGCGAAAAGTTTTCCGTAGTCCTCCTCGCCCAGGTCCGGAACCCGGACCTCCCGGACGCCGGCCGGCATATGCGGGAACAAACCGGTCCCCGGGTCCCGCAGGCCGTCCTCTCCCGCCAGGAGGGTATGGAAGGAGGAACCCAGATTGTCCGCGCGCACGGGCTCCAGGGAGGCGAAGACCAGATGGGCGGAGGCCCGGGTGCAGGCCACGTAGAAGAGCCGTTTGAGCTCCGCGGCCTCCTGCCGGGACTCCTCCTCCCGGGCCAGGTCGTAGAAGAGGTTCACGGTCTTGGCCTGCGGATCGTCCCAGGGCTTGAGGTTCAGAGTGATCCCGTGGTTCCGGGACAGGTACCAGGCCTTTCCGTTCCCTCCGGGTTTCACGGCGTTGTCCAGGAAGGGCAGGATGACCACCGGGAACTCCAGGCCCTTGGACCTGTGGACCGTCAGGATCCGGAGGCCGGACCCGGCCTCCCGGGGGGCGTCCAGGTCCGGGACCCGTTCCGGGGTGCCCGTCAGGGGCTCCAGCTCGGCAACGAAGGAAGCCAGGGCCAGCCCCCGGGCGTCCGCGTCCGCCGCCAGGCGGAAGAGGTAGTCGAAGTGCTCCAGGAAGGGATGGGCGTCGGGTTTCCGGACAAGGCCCAGGCGCAGGCCCTCCTCGTACCACAGGGATCGGACCAGGGTGGAGTGCGGAAGGCGGTCGGCACCGGCCCTAAGCCGATCCAGGATCTCGCGGCCCCGGTCGAACCGGGCCCCGTCGTCCTCGGAGAGGTCCGCGGCGCACCGGGCCTCGGGATCGAAGGGAGGCAGGCCCGGGGCCAGGATGCGGACGAAGGCGTCGTCGGAGATCCGGACGAAGGGGGAGCGGAGGAAGGCCGCGTAGGCGGGCCCGTCCTCGGGATGGACCGCCAGGCGGAGGGCCTGATAGACGTCGTTGGCCGGGGACTCGGTGAAGAGGCCGCAGACGTCCCCGGCCGAGTAGGGGACTTTCAGGAGTCGGAAGTACTTCTCCAGGAGGTATTGCTTGCCGGTGCTCCGGAGAAGGACCGCGAAGTCGTCGTACCGCGCCGCTCTCCAACCGGGGCCTCCCGGGGCGCCCGGATCCGGAACCCTCAACTCCCCGCCTTCCACGGATTTCCGGACGAAGGACGCGACCCCGCAGGCCAGGGCCTCGTCGTCGCTCCGGTAGCCTTCCCGTTCCGCGGCGGGACGCCGGGGCTTCAGGAGGTACCGGATCGAGGGCGAGCCCCCGGGGGCGGCGGGGCGGGAGAGGATCGGGGCGAACCGGGCCTCCCAGGGCTCGACGGCGTCCCCCAGGACCCGCTCGAAGGTCTCGTTGAAGAAGGAAACCAGCTCGGGCTCGGAGCGGTAGTTCGTCCTCAGGGCGGGACCCTCCGCCCCCAGGTCTTCCGCCAGGCCCCGGAAGACCGAGACGTCGGCCCCCCGGAAGCGGTAGATGCTCTGCTTCTCGTCCCCCACGAAGAAGAGCTTGTCCGGGTCCAGGTCCCGGACCTTCGGGACCCCGGGATCCGTCCGGTCCGCGCGCTCCGCGAGGAGGTAGAGCAGGTCCTTCTGCAGTTCGTCGTCGTCCTGGAACTCGTCGATCATGATGTACCGGAACCGCCTCTTCCACCCGGCCCGGACCCCGGGCCTCCGGGACAGGAGGTCCACCGCGGCTTCCGCCACGTCCCGGAACCCCATCACCCGGGCTCCCCGCTTGGCCCGGCGGACCCGCTCCCCCAGCTCGGCCAGGAGGCCCAGGACGGAACCCGTAAGGGGCGCCAGCTTTTCCATTTCCCGGGCCTTGAGGATCCGGCGGGCCGCGTCCCGGGCCGCGGACGCGGCTTCCTTGATCCGGGTCTCGGCGTCCGAACGCCCGAAGCCCTGGAGATTGAAGGCCACGACGGGATCCAGGGCCGCCGCGATCATGTCCGTGGGCAGGGCCGCGAAGCCCGCGGGTAGGGTCGCGAAGGCGTCCAGGACGGAGGCGGCCTTGGCGGAAAGGGACCCGGCGCCCGCCTCGCGGACGGCCCGGGCTTCCTCCAGGATGAGCGCCGCCTGTTCCCGTAGGGTCCGCTCCGCGGTATCCGCCTGGAGCCGGAGCATGGCCGGGATGTCCGGGGCGGCGGAGGGGGTCCAGAGCCGGGCGGCCGCGTCCGCGAAGAGCTCCTTCCAGGCCCTCTCAAAGCCCAGCCGGGCGAAGACCTCCCGGAGGGCGGGATCCTCCCGGCGCTCCAGGAGGAAGGACAGGGCCTGGGCGCGGGCGATGCGGCCGCATTCCTCGTCGTCCACCCGGAAGTCCGGGGGATATCCGTACTCCTGGGCCTCCGGTCGAAGGACCAGGGAGCAGAAGGAGTCCAGGGTGGAGATCTGGGCCTCCGAGAAGCGATCCACCTGCTCCAGGGCCCGGGGCTCGCCGGAGGCCAGGAGCTCCCGGTGGATGCGTCCGTACATCTCCGCGGCGGCCTTGCGGGTGAAGGTCAGGACCAGGATGGACCGGACGTCCGCCCCGTCCCGCAGGACCAGGTCCAGGTACCGGGCGGCCAGGACCGTGGTCTTCCCGCTCCCGGCCCCCGCGGACACGGCTCCGTTCCTCCGGAGCTCCACGGCGGTCCGCTGGTCCGGATCGAGCCGGCTCGACATCGGGTTGGCGCTCATCGTCCCTCCGTGGCGTAGCCGGTCCGGCAGATCGAGGCCCAGCCGCAGTTCCCGCAGTCCCGCTCCTCCGGACGGGGAGGACGGAAGTCCCCGGCCCGGAGCCGTTCCGCAGTCTTCCGCAGGCCGTCCTCGAAGGCCGCCAGGGCCGGACCGTAGTCCTCTCGGGTCCCGGCTCCGGGGCCTACAACGTCCAGGGCCTTGGCGTCCTCCAGGGACCAGATCCGGGCCCGGGATACGGTCCGGCCCGCCGCCTCGCACAGAAGGATGTAGGCGGCCATCTGGGGTGCCGCCAGGTATCCGTTCGCGTCGGGCCGGACGTCGTCCTTGCCCGGGATCGAGCGCTTCTTGTAGTCGATGATCCCGTGCTCCCCGTCCCGGCGGGCCAGGCGGTCCAGGCGCCCGACCAGGACCGCCTCCAGGTCCGGGTAGTCCTTCTCCAGGTCGCCCTCCAGGCTCTCGACCTCCCAGCCCTGGAAGACCCGGGCCTCCTCCCGTAGGAGGCGCTCGATCCGGTCTCCCAGCTTGGGCATGTAGGCTTCGAACATGGGCCGGAGGAAGGGGCCGTGCCGGGACTCGAACGCGGGGAGGATCTCGTCCATGGAAGGCCGGATCCAGGATAGGTACTCCGGGATCCGGCGTCCGTCGAAGGGGCCGGAAGCGGCTATCCGGCCGTACAAAACTCGGAGGGTCTCGTGGCCCATCTCCCCGGCCAGGAGGGCGTCGAAGAAGCCCACCCCGGACACCTCCGCTTCCAGGGCCAGGCCCCGGGCCAGGAGCCAGGCGAAGGGGCAGGACAGCAGCTCCGAAACCTGGGTGGCCGAGAGGCGCAGGCGCCCGTCCGCCCGGGTGACCCGGGTCAGGATCGCCCCGGCGGCTTGGGGGGAGGCCCGGTCCCGGCGATAGTCCGAGGCCGGGGGCCCCAGGGACCGGGCCGCGGACCGGAAGGCCCGGGACTGATCCGCCAGCAGTACGGGGGGGAAGTCCTCGCCCCGCCAAGCCCGCTCCTCCCGGGACCAGGGGTCCGAGCCCCGGAGGGCCTCCCCGTCCGGCGGGACTCCGACCCGGCCGGCCCGGGAGAACCAGGGGAACGGGAGGTTCCAGCCCCGGAAGCCCTCGACGGCGAAGCTGAAGACCGTCATTCCCGTGGACGCGTAGGCCCGGGCGTACTCCCCGGAGGCGTCCCGGTCCGGGAGTCCCAGGTCCTCCTTCTCCTCCTCCCCGAGTCCGGGGGCGGAGACGAAGCGAACCCGCAGGCCTTCCTGGGATGCCCCGGCCACGTAGTGCCTGCGGACGGCCAGGAGGGCGGAGACCCGGTAGGAGTACACGGACACGGCGGGGACCGAGGATTGGTGGACGTAGCGCTGGTCCGCCAGCACCGTACGGAAGAGGGAGAAGGCGGAACCCTCCGGGGCGGCCAGGTCCAGGTCGGACTCGACGCGGGAATAGGCGGAGAGCTCGTCCATGGCCCGCTGGAAGGACCGGGCGTCCTCCTCGGAAAGGCGGTCCTCGTCCAGGAATTCCCTGCGGAAGGCGACGAAGGCCCGGGCCAGACTCCGGAAATCCGCGGCCCCGGTGACCTGCCGGGCGCCGGACTTGAGCCTGCGGTAGAAGGAGTCCAGGCCGGGTTCCGGGACACCGCAGATCCGGAAGCTTTCCAGCCAGGGATCCCGCTTCCGGCCGTCCGCGGCGTAGGGGGCATAGGCGTGCCGCAGGATTCCGAAGCGCACCAGGGAACGGGCCCGGTCCGGCTCCTTCCAGGGCAGGAAGCGGTCCAGGAGCAGGGCGGTGACCGATTCCAGGTCGAAGTCCCTCTCCGAGCAGGCGCCCAGGGCGGCCAGGAAGCGGCCGACCGGATGCCGGGCCAGGGGCCGGCCGCTCCGGATCTCCGCGGGCACCCCCGCCAGGGCGGCGGCCTTCTCCACCCAGGGGGCGGTCTCGTCCAGGTCCGGGACCGTGACCGCGATCTCCTCGGGGCGCAGCCCCGAATCCAGGTCCCGGGCTACGGAGAGGAATATCCAGCGGAGCTCCTCGTACAGGTTCGGGAATTCCGCCAGGGGGGGGCAGTCCGGGGCTTCCGGGAGCGGCAGGATGCGGAACGCCGTCCCCGCGGACAGGGCCGTCCGGTACTCCTCGAAGTCCCGGGCGAGCTCCGGGCAGAAGAGGTCGTAGCGCAGGCCGGGCTCCGGGGAGGGCAGGGGTTCCCAGGGCGGTTCGAAGAGGCCCCGCTCGGACAGGAAGGACCGGTACCGGGCGTACAGGGCCCCGAAATCCCGGAGCTTGCCGGTTTCCGGTCGGGATCCGGCCCGGCCGGCGATCCTGCGCAGGGCCGGGAGGATCCCGGCCACGAAGGGAACGTAGCCCTCGTACTCGGAACGATAGGCCGGCCGCAGGAGGGTCTCCAGGAAGGGGGACCGGGAGTTGGCCTCCAGGGCGGAGGCGGCCCAGAGCAGACGGGTCCGGTCGTCCGCGGCCCGGCCCTCGGCCTTCCGGGAGAGGAGCCGGGCCTTGAAGGTGTCCCAGCCCAGGAAGCGGTCCGTGAAGACCGCCGGGGAGGGCCCCAGGTCCAGGGCCCGCAGCGCCCAGGACGCCGCGGCCACCTCGCTGGGGAAGACGAAGGAGACCGAGGGGTCGGGAAGCCGGGCTGCCAGGACGGATTCGATGAAGGACGGCATAGGTCAGAGGGAAGTGAACGGTGGACAGCGGACAGTGAACCGAGGCGAAGCTTCCGCCCGGATCCCGCGTATCGTTAAACGGTCGTATGATTCAAGTGTTCTGCCGTACATTTCCGTTCACCGTCCACCGTCCACCCACGCTCCCTCCACCTTGGCGACGTACATCCGGTGCCAGTCCCCGTTGGCGTAGTTTTTCAGGACATCGGGGTCCACGATATGGCCGGGGCCCAGATCCTGGGCGTAGAGCTTGCGGCAGGAAAGGACGAGCCGGGCCTGGCGGAAGGAGACGACCCCCGGTTCGGGCTCGAACGGGTCGAGGCCCGTGAGGGCCGCCTTGTCCGCGTCCCTCCCCGAGACGCTCCCGCACTTGGAAAGGATCTCCCGCCGTTCCTCGGGGAAAAAGGAGAGGGTGAAACGGTCGCCCCGGTTCATGAACTCGAAGGTGTGCCGGGAGGGCCGGACGAAGACGAAGGCCACGTTCTGGTGCCAGAGGACCCCCAGGCCGCCCCAGCTGGCGGTCATGGTGTTCCAGGAGGCGAGGTTCCCCGCGGTCACCAGCATCCAGTCCTTGCCGATGAGCTTCCAGGGATTGTCCGAAAGGTTCTCGAGGTCGACGGATTCGAAGGGCATGGTCACTCCTTGGTTACAGTCCACCGTCCACTTTGTACCCCGACTTCGCCTCCATTTTCCGGAGGTCGGAATACAGTTTGGCGGCCGCGGCCTCCCGGGTCTTGTAGGTCCCGCCGCCGGGAGCGAAGAGGGCGGCCAGGGCCGAGACGGGGGCGAACAGGTCGAAACCCTCGGCCCGGAACCACTCGACCCCGTCCCAGGTGTTCACCCCCAGGATGCGTCCGCCGTCCTCGTCCGAGGTCCAGGCCTTCCAGAGCTCCCGGACCGCCGGTTTATCCGGATGGAGGGCCGCGGCGGTCTTGGCCGCGTGGGCCAGGCGCCAGGCCTCGTCCCCGGGCATCCCCGCGGACTGGAGGGCTTCCCGGAGCTTGCGGTCCAGGCACCAGTGGTCCGCCAGGGCCCGGGCGTCCGGGCCCCGGGCCTCGGGTCCGAGGAGGGCGCGCAGGGAACCCAGGACGACCAGGGCCGCGGCGGCTTGGGCGGCCGCGGGGAAGGCGGCGGCCAGGGAGGCGGGGAAGGAATCCGGTCCGCCGGACCGGGCTTCCGCCAGGAAGGACGTCAGAATTTGGAATCCTGCGGCCAGGGCACCCGCGGTCCGCTCCGCCGGGTCCGTCGGGGCGGATCCGGCCGGCGGCTTTTTCGCCTTGATCCCGGCCTCCTCGGGCCTTTCGGTCAACGCCTCGGCGCCTCCGTCGAAATCTTCCAGGAAGACCAGGGCCGTCCGGGCGAAGGCTCGGCACCGCTCCGGCAGGGCGGCGAAGGCCGAGGACGTCTCGGGGTCCAGGTCCGGGGCGGCCCTCGTCTCCGCGGCGGTGCCCGCCTCGGCCTTGCCCGGCTTCCCGGGCTTCGATTTCGACGCGGGTGCCCCCGGCACCGGGCCGGCTTTCTCCGAGGTGCCGGGGGGGAGCCGCAGGGCGGCCAGGAACTCCGGCGAGAGCAGGGCCGCGAAGGCCGCGTAGAGCTCCGCCAGGTCGATGTCCTGGAGGGCCGCGGACAGGTCCGGCGCCCCGGCCCCGCCCAGTCTGCGGCAGAGGGTGCCGTAGCGGCCCGTCGCGTCGTCCTCGACCTCGTGGACGTCCAGGAAGACCTGGCTCTCGTAGCCGTTCAGGGCCAGGTGCAGGCCCTTGGCGGCCACGTCCTTGGAGGGACGCAGGTACCAGAGCTCGCTCCGCTGTTCCCGGAAGACCAGGAAGCGGCCCTCCTTGCCGGAAAGCCCCAGGGCCTCGGCCAGGGATTTCTGGACGTGGCGCTTGCCTCCGTCCGGAAGGATCTCGGCGTAGTAGGCGGAGTCCTTGACCCATCCCGAGGCCCGCCCGTAGGCGTTGTTATAGGCCACCAGGGCCCGCTCGCCCCCGGCCCCGTTCGAGTACACGAAGACGTTCTGGTTGACCGTTCCGTGCTCGTCCCAGAGGTCGTAGAGCAGGAAGTCGTCCACTCCGGAGAAGAGGTGGCGCCGCTTCAGGATCGGGAAGATCTCCCGCTCGTGCCGGGCCACGAGGCCCGAATCGGGGGCCTCGTCCCGGTAGGCGCGGCGGTACTCCATCCCGTACTTCTCCTCGAAGCCCTCGACCTGGCCGTGCCCGAACATCGGCAGGCCCGGCAGGGTGGCCATCAGGGTGCAGACCCCGAAGTACTTGTCCCCCTTGCCGAACTGGGCCACCGCGGTCTCCTCGTCCGGGTTGTTCATGAAGTTGACGAATCGCTTGAGGATGCGCTTATCGAACTCCTGGGTGTTCTTGATGGTTTCCTTGAACTTCGCGTTCTCTTCCTTCTTGAGCATGTTCATGAAGGCCGAGTTGTACACCCGGTGCATGCCCAGGGTCCGGACGAAGTAGCCCTCCATCATCCAGAAGGCTTCGGCCAGGAGGAGGGTGTCCGGGGCGTCCCGGGCGCTTCGGTCCACCACCTGGCGCCAGAACTCCTCGGGCATCCGCACGTCGAAGTCCTTGCGCGACAGGGCGTGTTCCGCCCGGGAGGCTATGTCCCCCCCGGATCCGGGTTCGGGGTACCAGAGGCGGCGGAAGTGCCGCTTGGCCAGGACCATGGCCGCGTCGAAGCGGATGATGGGGAAGGCCCGGGCCACGTGGAGGATCCGCTCTTCCACCGCCTCCCGGGCTTCGGGCTTGAGGAAGTCGATCTGGGCGGTGTCGTTCCAGGGCATCCCGGTCCCGTCGTTGCCGTGGTAGATGTACCGGGTGTCCCCGGTACGGAAGTCCACGCGCTTGAAGACCACCGCCGCGTCGGAGCGGTTGTAGTAGTGGTCCTCCAGCCAGATCCCCACGGAGGGGTCGGCGGAAAGGTTCTCCCCGTTGAATGTGTAGCCCGGGAAGGGGGGATGCCCCGCCTGGACGAAGAGGTCCGGCCGGTGCCGCACCCACTCGGAATCGATGCCCGTGTGGTTGGGGACCATGTCCGCGGCCAGGCGGATGCCCCGCCAGGCGCAGCGCTCCCGGAGTTGGTGCAGGGAGGACCAGCCCCCCAGCTCCCCGGCGATCTCGTAGTCGAAGAGACTGTAGGCGCTGGCCGCGGCCTCGGGATTCCCGCAGAGCTGTTTAATGCGGCGGCTGGCGTCGGAACGCTCCCACAGGCCGATGAGCCAGAGGGCGTTGAAGCCCCGGGAGGCCAGGAGGTCCAGCTCCTCGTCGGGGATGAGGTCCAGGCGGTCTATCGTCCGGCCGTAGGTCACCGACAGCTGGTGCAGCCACACCAGGACGCTCTTGGCCAGCATGACGACCCGGGGCATCCAGTCCTTGTCCTCGGTGAAGCGCTCGTACTCGTGCTCCATGCCCTCGTAGACGTAGACCCGGGAGGGCCCGGGGCCCGGGAAGAAGGGCTTTTCCTCCTCCTTGATCATGTCCAGGCCGCCCAGGATCCGGGCCAGGAGGGGCCCCAGGAGGAGGCCCCAGTTCCGGCGCATGTAGTCCAGCTGACCGGGCAGGGAATAGGGCGAGGCCTCCACGGGACAGCGGAGGAGCTTGACCAGGGGGCGTTTTTCCGGGCCGAAGACCGGCAGCCCGTCGAAGAAGGTCTCCAGGCTTTCCAGGACCGGCAGGTACTTCGTCGCGCCCCGGAAGGCCGTATCGTCGAAGAGTTCCTTGAAGGGTTCGAAGGCGGGGTTGTCGTTGGCCAGCTTGAGGAGGAGGAGTTCCTCCAGGGCCAGGACCCTGTTGGGTACCCCTTCGGTCGTCCCGGCGAGCCAGGCGCCTTCGTCCGCCTTGCCCCGGTACACGTCCCGAGGCGGGAATTCCTTGGTGAAGGCCAGGAGGAGGGCGTCGGTCTGGGCCTTGCCCACGGCCTTCTCCACGGCGGCCAGGGCCCGGACGAAGGCGTCGGGGGCCACGGATTCCCGGAACTTGGCGCAGACGAAGTGGAGGATCTCGTCCACCAGCCCCATGGCGTTCAGGCGCCCGGCCTTCACCGAGCGTTCCGGGTGGGCCTGTACGGAGGGCCGGGCGTTCAGGGATCGGGCCAGGACCCGGGAGGCGTAGAAGTTCGGGAAGACGACGTTGCCCGAGAGGGAGAACAGGGATTCCTCGAGCTTGTGCTCCGCCCGCACTGTCCGGCGCACGTGGAACTCCATCTCCGGACCGTGGGGCCGGGCCGCCTCCGTATCCGCGCCTTCGAAGGCCGAGAGCCGCAGGACTATACCGTAGCGCTGGGTCATGGCGTTCCCCCCGTCTCCGATCATAGCCGAAGGGGGGCGGGGTGTCCAATCCCGCGATGTCGAGCCTCGCTCGACATCGCGGCGCCGAGCCTCGCTCGGCGAAGTTCCGGTGACGTCGGGCGGGACAGATCCGTCCAATTCGTCCATTTTTTACCTTGACAGTTCTAATATATCAGGTGAAGATACTTTTACGTCACATGGCCTATTCTCCTCAAAGAAACATCGTAGGGGGGTACTGCCATGTCCGGCACGGGAATCCTGGGATTCCCGGACACTTTCAACGGGGGACTTCGCGTCCCATGGAGGCTTCGATGCGGAAAATCGCCGCCGTCATCCTCGCGCTCGCCCTGATCGCATCCGCGGGCGCCCAGGACAAGGTCATCAAGATCGGGACCCTCTTCCCCATGACGGGTCCCGTCGCCACCGCCGGCCAGAGGTGCCAGGCGGCGGTCGAGACCATCGTGGACATCATCAACGGCGTGTACCCGGACCTGGACCTGCCCATCGCCAAGAAGGCGGGACTCCTGGACGGATACAGGATCGAGCTCGTGAAGGCGGACCACCAGGGCAAGCCCGACGTGGCCAAGTCCGAGGCCGAGCGCCTCTACGGGCAGGAGGGCGTTTTCGCCGTCATCGGCTCCTACAACTCCTCCGCCTCCAAGCCCGCCAGCGCCGTGGCCGAGCGCCTCCAGAAGATCTTCATGTGCGGCGCCTCCTCCTCCGCGGCCCTCACCGAGCGGGACCTGAAGTATTTCTTCCGCCTGGCCCCCACGGACCGGATCGAGGCCATCGAGTTCGTGCACTGGTTCGACGAGCTCAACAAGTCCAAGAAGGCCGGGATCAAGACCGTCGGCGTCATCTACGAGAACACCGAGTTCGGCAAGCACGCCGCGGACGAGGCCAAGGCCCACGCCCAGAAGGCCGGCTACAAGGTCGTGGCGGACGTCCCCTTCACGGTCGGAGCCACCAACCTGAACTCCGAGATCCAGAAACTCAAGGCCGCCAACCCCGACGCCCTCTTCGGCGCGGTCCTGGGCGCGGACTACTCCCTGATGGTCCGGACCATGAAGCAGTTCAAGTGGAAGCCGAAGATCGCCATCAACTTCTGCTCCGGCTACCAGGACCAGAAGATCAACGAGCAGCTGGGCAAGGACGGCTGGGGCTTCATGGGTTCCGCGGGCTACACCCCCGAGTTCGGCTCCCGGTTCATGAAGGGCGTCGCCCCCGTGGAGGCGTACTTCATGAAGAAGGTCGGGGTGCCCTTCGACTCCAACTCCATCCAGGAAGCCGTGGCCATGTACGTCCTGGCCCTGGCCATCGAGAAGGCCGGCACCCTGGACACCGAGAAGGTCGCCGAGGTCCTGCGCACCGCCACCTTCGACAGCCCCCTGTCCATGGGCGGCAAGGTCAAGTTCGAGTCCCCCGGCGGACAGAACATCATGGCCCGAAGCGTGATCTCCCAGCTCCAGGACGGGGCCTACAAGACCGTGTTCCCCTACGAGTACAAGGACGCGGCTCCGATCTATCCGATCCCGAAGTGGTAATCTGAGGTACCGGGGGCCGGCCGAAGGCCGGCCCCATTTTTCCGCGCAACCATCCTATCCGGCGAGGTTCACGGACTATGTCGTTATTCTTTCAGGTCATACTGGACGGCCTATGGGCCGGTCTGCTCTACGGCCTCATCGCCGCGGGCTTGAGCCTCATCTGGGGCGTCATGGACGTGCTCAACTTCGCCCACGGCGACTTCCTCATGGTGGGCATGTACGTCTCCTTCTTCCTGGGCTTCCTCTTCAAGGCGGATCCCCTGGTGTCCTGGGTCGCCTCCGGGATCTTCCTCTTCCTGTTCGGGATGCTGACCTACAAGCTGGTCATCTCCCGGATCCTGGGCAAGGCCATGGCGCCCTTGCTGGCCACCTTCGGGCTTTCCATGATGGTGAAGAACCTCGTCCTCAACCGCTTCTCCCCGAACTTCCGGATCCTGGAATCCACCATCCTGGAGGGACGGTCCTTCATGGTCGGGGACGTGATCGTGCCCCTGCCCCAGTTCGTGACCTCCCTCTTCGCCCTGGCGGTCCTGGGACTCCTCTACTGGATGCTGACCCGGACCCGGTTCGGCTGGGCCGTCCAGGCCACGGCCCTGGACGGGGAGGCCGCCCGGCTCATGGGGGTCAACACCGAGAAGATCTTCCTCCTGGTCTTCGGCATCGGCGGGGCCTGCGTGGGGATCGCGGGAGGGCTCCTGCCCTCCTACCTGGCCACGCACCCGGACGTGGGAACCCTCTTCAGCCTGATCGCCTTCATGATCGTGGCCATGGGCGGGTTCGGAAGCGTGCCCGGAGCCCTGGTGGCCGCGGTCATGGTGGGCCTCATCGAGTCCCTGGCGGGCTTCTACATCGGCCCGGTCTACAAGTACATCGCGGTCTTCGGGATCTACCTCGTCGTCATCCTCATCCGGCCCAAGGGCCTCTTCGGGTGGTGAGCCATGGACTACAAGAAACTGCTGTCCAAGTTCGGTTGGCCCCTCCTGCTGGTAGCCCTGGCCGCCCTGCCCCTGGCGGGCCTGGTGGGACCCGGGTTCTCCTCCCACGTCCTGATCACCGTCCTTCTGACAGCGGCCATGGCCCAGGCCTGGAACCTGATCGGCGGCTACGGCGGGCAGGTCTCCTTCGGGCACTCGGTCTTCTTCGGGATCGGGGCCTACGGAGCGGCCTTCGCGGTCTGCGTGGGCAAGACCAGCCCCTGGCCGGGCATGATCGTCGGGGCCGTCCTGGCGGCGGTCACCGCCGTGATCGTCAGCTATCCCTGCTTCAAGCTCAAGGGACACTACTTCGCCATCGCCACCTTCGCGGTGGTGGAGATCTTCAACCGGGTCTTCATGATCTGGGACTGGGTGGGCGGGGCCGTGGGCTTGGACTACACGATCCTGGAGGACGGGTGGCGCAACTTCACCTGGTCCGTGGACAAGCGCGGTTACTACCTGGGTGCCCTGGTCCTCTTCGCCCTGGTCTTCACGATCACCCGGGTCATCGAGCGTTCCCGGTTCGGCTACTACCTCCGGGCCGTCCGGGAGGGGCAGGAGACCGCCGAATCCCTGGGGGTCAACTCCACGGGGGTCAAGCTGACGGCCATGGCCCTATCCGCCTTCCTGGCGGCCCTCTGCGGGGCCTTCTTCGCCCAGTACAACTTCCGGGTGGACCCGCCCATGGTGATGAGCCTGGACATGTCCATGAAATTCGTCCTCGTCGCCATCCTGGGCGGCATCGGTACCTTCTGGGGACCCCTCCTGGGGGCCCTGGTGCTCATCCCCCTGCAGGAGTACAGCCGGGCCTACCTGGCCAAGCTCGGCTCGGGGGTCGACCTGATCATCTTCGGGCTCATCATCATCCTCATGATGGTCTACCAGCCCGGCGGCATCCTGGGAATCCTGACCGGTTCCCGCAAGCGCCAGGCCCGGCTCCGGGCGCGCCTGGCCGCGGAAGGAGGCGCGAAATGAGCGAGATGCTGCAGGTTCGGGGCGTCTCCATGAAGTTCGGCGCCCTCCTGGCCAACAAGGACGTGTCCTTCGACGTGGAGGAGGGGGCCATCGTCGGCCTCATCGGCCCGAACGGGGCGGGAAAGACCACCCTGTTCAACTGCGTGGCCGGATTCTACAAACCCTCCGCGGGTTCCATCCGGTTCCGGGGCGAGGAGATCGCGGGCCTGCCCTCGTACAAGGTGGCCCGCAAAGGCCTGGCCCGGACCTTCCAGGTCGTGCGGCCCCTCAAGGAGATGTCGGTCTTCGAGAACATCCTGGTCGGGGCCTACCTCGGCCACCCGGACAACAAGCACGCCCGGAAGGTCGCCGAGGAGTGCCTGGAGATCTGCTTCCTCCAGGAATGGCGGGACTGGCCGGCGGGGGACATGACCATCGGCAACAAGAAGCGCCTGGAAGTCGCCCGCGCCCTGGCCACCTCGCCCAGGATGATCCTCCTGGACGAGGCGGTCGCGGGGCTCACCAGCACCGAGGTGCGGGAGATGGTGGAGGTGATCAAGCGCCTCAAGGCCAACGGGCTCACGGTCCTCATGGTGGAGCACATCATGGAGGCCATCATGCCCATCGCGGACAAGATCGTCGTGCTGGCCTCGGGGGAGAAGATCGCGGAAGGGGCCCCGAAGGACATCGTCCGGGATCCCAAGGTGATCACCGCCTACCTCGGCAAGAAGTACGCGGAGACCATGGACAAGGGGGCCGGGGCATGAGCGGCGAAATCCTTCTGGAAGTCAAGGACATCCGCTGCGGGTACGACGGGGTTCCCGTGATCCACGGAGTATCCCTGGAGGTCCGATCCGGCGAGATCGTCGCCATCATCGGAGCCAACGGGGCCGGCAAATCCACCACCATGCGGACCATTGCCGGACTCATGCATCCCCTTTCGGGCGTCATCCGCTTCGACGGAGCGGACATCACCAGGACCCCGGCCTACTCGATCGTGGCCCGGGGCCTGGCCTACGTGCCCGAGGCGCGGCGGCTCTTCTCCAAGCTCTCGGTGCGCCAGAACCTGGAGATGGGGGCCTTCACGGTCAAGGACCGGGGCGAGATCGCCGCCCGCCTGGACCGGGCCTTCCAGCTCTTCCCGGTGCTGAAGGAGCGGGCCGGCCAGATCGCGGAGACCATGTCCGGGGGCGAACAGCAGATGTGCGCCATAGCCCGGGGCCTCATGTCGAACCCCAAGCTGATCATGCTGGACGAGCTCTCCCTGGGACTCCAGCCGAGCATCGTGGAGAAGGTACTGGAGACGGTCGTGGAGATCCGCAATCAGGGTATCACCGTCCTCCTGGTCGAGCAGTTGGTCCAGGAAGCCCTGGAGATCTCGGACCGGGGCTACGTCATCCAGACCGGGGCCATCGTCCACCAGGGCACCGCCTCGGAGCTCCTGGCGTCCCCGGAAGTGCGGAAGGCGTACATGGGGATGTAGCGTCATTCTGTTGGGCCGCGCTGCGGCCCAACAGAATGACGGCAACGAAGCCCTTCGGGCTTCGTTGATTTACAGTAGGCGCGGCGCTGAAGCCCCAATGGGGGCTTCGTCGATTATCAGTAGGCGCGGCAACGAAGCCCCCGTTTGGGGGCTTCGGCGTTTTTGGGTGTGCCTTACCTTCCCGCAACCCCCGCCCTCGTGATACCCCACACGATCCCGTACAACACCGGCAGATGAATCAGGTAGATCGCCAGGGATCGGCGTCCGAGCCAGGCCAAAGCCCGGATCGGGGGCACATCCAGGAATGTTCGGGGCGGCTCGAAGCTGCGCCGGCCCCGGGGGTAGAGGAGGGCGGCGACGGCGATCCCGAAGAGGAACCAGGCGTACCACGGCAGGACCGGGAGGTAGTCCGCGGGGTGGTAGCCCTCGGGGCGCAACCCCAGCCAGGCCAGGGCCGGGCCCGGGAACCTCCGGGACCCCAGGGCCAGACCCCCGGCCAGGACGGCGGCGCCCAGGGCGGCGGCGGCCGCGGGCCGGTCCGCCAGGGGGTACGAGACAAGGGTGGCGAAGGCTATCAGGTGGATGACCCCGAAGAAGACGAAGGTCCCGGGGCCCAGGGCGAGATAGGTGACCGCCGAGATGCCCGCGGCCACGGCCGCCAGACGCAGCCCCCGAGCCAGGAAGGGCCGTAGACCGGCGCCCGTCCTGGCCTTCCGCAGGGCCATCGAGAGCCCGGCCAGGGTCACGAAGGCCGCCGCGATGCACCGGGGGAACCACCACCAGAAGCCCTCCCAGAAGGCCAGGCCCGCGACGCCGAAGATCACCAGGTCGTAGGCAAGATGGTAGACGGCCATGCAGACCAGGGCGAACCCGCGCAAGGCGTCGATCTCGGGATATCGTTCCATGGGGGGAGTATACGACGGGGGAACCGGGCCGGACAGGCCCCTTTTTCCCGGTGCCGTCTTATCAAAGGAGAATACCTTGGTATATAGTACGTGACAGGAGGGCCCCGGTTTGTCAATCGTCGTAGAGCACGAGAAGCGCAAGAAGGAGATCCTGGAGCGCGCTTTGGACGTCTTCACGGACGAGGGATACGAGGATACCACCTTCCGGAAGATCGCCGAGCGCTGCGGGATCACCCGTACCATCCTGTACCTCTATTTCAAGAACAAACGCGAGATCTTTTCCTACAGCATCAAGCAGTTCACCGTGGGGTTGGAGGCGGACGTCCGGGAGTTCGCGACCCGGGAGGACCTCTCCAACGCGGAGAAGATCTCCGCCATCCTGGACATGGTCCTGGCCCGCTGTGCCGAGGAGAAGCGGCTCCTGACCGTCATCTTCGGCTACCTGGACCACCTGCGACGTTCCGGGGGAGACCCGGACGAGAGGGTCCGGCGCCGGACCATCCGCATGCGGCACATCCTGTCCACGCTCCTGATCGCCGGCATCCAGGCCGGGGAATTCCGGAAGGTTCCCGTCCGGGCCGCCACGGACCTCCTCTATTCCCTGATCGAGGCGGCGATCTTCCGGATCGTCATCCTGGGCAAGTCCGAGGCGGGTACCTTGGTCGACTCGGGGCACCTGGTCGTGGAGGGGATGAAACGGTGACCGGCCCGAAGCCCGCCTGGCTCCGGGTGCCCATCCCCTCGGGCCCCGAATGGAGGAACATGAGCCGGCTCCTGGACCGGCGGGGCCTCCACACGGTCTGCGATTCCGCCCGCTGTCCGAACAAGGCCGAGTGCTGGGGCTGCGGGACCGCGACCTTCATGATCCTGGGGAACACCTGCACCCGGAACTGCCGGTTCTGCGCCGTCGCGACCGGTCGGACCGGGGATTCGGTCAACCCCGACGAGCCGGGCCAACTGGCCCAGGCCGTCGCGGAACTTCGCCTGACCTACGCGGTCCTGACCAGCGTGGATCGGGACGACCTGCCGGACCGGGGTGCGGGACACTTCGCCGCCTGCGTCCGGGCGATCAAGGCGGGCAACCCGGGCGTCCGGGTGGAGGTCCTGGTGCCCGACTTCCGGGAGGGTGAGATCGACCTCGTCCTGGCCGCGGGCCCCGACGCGGTGGCCCACAACGTAGAGACCGTGCCCCGGCTCCAGCGGGTCCGGGACGCCCGGGCCTCCTACGAAGGTTCCCTCCATACCCTGGAACGGGCCGCCGCCGCGGGGATCGAGGTGGTCAAGTCCAGCCTGCTCCTGGGGCTCGGGGAGACCCGGGAGGAGGTGCTCGGAGTCCTGGACGACCTGCGCCGGATCGGCTGCGGCAGCGTCGTCCTGGGCCAGTACCTCCGACCGACGCCCTCCCAGGTTCCCGTGGCGGAGTACGTGACCCCGGAGACCTTCGCCGAGTACGCCCGGGAAGCCCGTGCCCGGGGATTCTCCGCCGTGGTGTCCGGTCCCCTGGCCCGGACCAGCTACCACGCCCGCCAGGCCTTCGAGGAGGTGTCGTGACCCTCCGCAGGATCGTGAAGATCCCCGCCGGGAAGCTCCTCAAGCTGACCGCGGACGTCGAGAACGGCGTCCTGAAGTCCGTCGCCGTCCGGGGGGACTTCTTCGCCCACCCGGAGGAGGGCTTCGACCGGGCGGAGGAGAGCCTGGTAGATATCCCCGTCGGGGAGTTCCGGAGCGCCTTTTCCGCCGCCCTCGCCCGGGAGGGCGTGGAACTCTTCGGCCTCTCCGCGGACGCGGCGGCCGACGTCTTCGAGGAGATGCTCCATGACCTTCCGCCTGCTTGAAACCGGGGTCTCCCCGGGAGCCTTCAACATGGGCCTGGACGAGGCGATCCTGGGCGCCGTGGCGGAGGGCCGCCAGCCTCCCACCCTGCGCCTGTACGGATGGAATCCCCCCACCGTGACCCTGGGATACTTCCAGGGACTGGACGAGGAGGTGGACCGGGAGGCCTGCGCCCGGATGGGCGTGGATGTCGTCCGGCGGATCACCGGGGGCGGGGCGGTCTTCCACGACGCGGAGCTGACCTATAGCATCGTCCTGCCCGAGAGCCATCCCCGGGCCCGGCCGGGCATCCTGGACTCCTACCGGGTTCTCTGCGCGGGGGTCGTGGAAGGCTTGGCCCGGCTCGGCCTGTCCGGGGAGTTCGCGCCCATCAACGACGTCCTCGTGGGGGGACGGAAGGTCTCCGGAAACGCCCAGACCCGGAAGCGGGGCTGCATCCTCCAGCACGGGACCATCCTCCTGGACGTGGACGTGGACCGGATGTTCGCCCTTCTCAAGGTGCCCTCGGAGAAGATGAAGGGGAAGCTGATCGAGGACGTGAAGCAGAGGGTCACGAGCCTGCGTCACCAGCTCGGCCGGAGCGTGGGCCTTCCCGAGGCGGCCGCCGCCTTCGCCGCGGGGTTCGCCGCCGCCCTGGACGTCGTCCTGGACCCCGCGCAGCCCTCCCCGGAGGAGCTCGAGGAGGGCCGCCGTATTGCACGGGAGAAGTACGGCACCGAGGCCTGGACAGGGAGAAGGAAGTGAATGGGTGAATAGTGAATCGTGAATAGGACGGTCGGGGTAATAGCTATGAACTCCATCGGCCGGCTCTTCACCCATTCACCCATTCACTTATTCACCTATTCACCTATTCACCTACTTTCATTCCACCTTCGTCCCCCGCGTCCCGTCCTTCGCCGCCGCGATTCTCCGGGCCAGCACCTGGGCCTCGAAGAGGGCCTCCAAATTCGAGGCGTACTTGGTGATCCGGGAGATGTAATCGAGGGTTTTCCGGGGCGTGCCGCCCTTGGATACCCGGCCGTACCCGGCGTTGTAGATGGCCAGGGCCGCCACTTCGTTCCCGCCCTCATCCAGGCAGTAGGCCAGATGGGCGATCCCCTTCTTCGCGTTCAGGACGGGGTCGTAGAACTGCTCGATGGTCATGTTCGGGAAGGACTTGGAATTAAGCTGGAAGAGTCCTCGGTCCACGCTCTCGGCGTTGCGGTTGATCGCCCGGGGGTGGAACTGGCTCTCCTCGAAGGCCAGGGCGAAGGCCAGGGAGACGGGGACCGAGTACTCGACGGCGTTGTCCAGGATGGCCTGGGCGATCTCGGTGGACTTGGTGATGCTGGAGAAGAAGGCCAGGACCGATTCCCGGTACAGGGGGTTCCCGTAGCCCGCGGCGATGAAATCCTCGGGGGCGTGGCTCCGGAAGGCCTGGACGTATTCGGTCTCGTCGTAGGAGGAGAACTTACGGAACTCCTCGGGGACGTAGGCTTCCGGTTCCACGGCGGTCACGGAGGACATGCAGGACGATACGACGACCGTGAGGGAAGCGGCGGCCAACGCCGCGGCCAGGACCGCCAAACTGCGAAACAGGGTTCGAGAAGTGGGAACGGGCATGCGATCGATGCTCCTGACGATTTGGAATCGGGCCCGAGGGGACCCGCTGCATTTCGAAATAGGGCCGGCCGGGGGGCCGGAGGAATCGGGGCCCGGAGGCCCGCGCGACGGGTCCCCATTTTATGGAGATTTCGGAGATCGTCAAGCCCCGCCCGCGGGAGCCCGGCGCCCTTGCGCCCGGGACCCGGGCATCGTACACTGGGGCCCGGAGGAGATATGCTGAACCGCGACGAAGCCATCCGGCTCTGGAGGACCCACAATCAGGACGAATCCCTGTTCCGGCACGCCCTTTCCGTGGAGGCGGCCCTCCGGCGGTTCGCGGTCCGGTACGGGCAGGACCCGGACTGGTGGGGCCTGGTGGGACTCCTGCACGACATCGACTACGAGCGCTGGCCCGAGGAGCACCTGAAGCATGCCCGGACCCTCCTGGCCGGGGCGGGCCTCCCGGAGGACTTCATCCGGGCCGTGGAGAGCCACGGCTGGGGCCTTTGCACCGACGTGGAGCCGAAATCGGACATGGAGAAGGTCCTGTACGCCGTGGACGAGCTCACGGGCTTCATCGCCGCCTGCGCCTTCGTCCGGCCCTCCCGGAGCGTCCTGGACATGGAGGTGAAGAGCGTCCGGAAGAAGTGGGGCGCCGCGGCCTTCGCCGCCAAGGTGGACCGGTCCGTGATCGAGAAGGGAGCCGCGATGCTCGGCCTCTCCCTGGACGAGCTCATCGGCGAGACCATCCTGGCCCTCCGGGACGCCTCGGAGGCGGTGGGCCTTAAAGGAACCTTGTGATCCCGGGTCACTCCGGGCGCTAGGAGTTTGTCGGGCCCGCCCACGAAAACCAAAGGAAAATCGCATACTTGCGATTTTCCTACCTCGCAAACTCCCAAAGGAGCCCGATAATCGGGACTTTTTACGCCTACTGGCGTAAAAAGTCCACAAATCCGACAGGCTCCTAGACGCGCCCGCCCGGGACGGGACATACTCGCATCCGCCGCGGCCGTCGCGCCGGCAATACCCTTTCCGCGAGGAATCCATGCTCGAACGGCTCACCCAGAAATTCGGGGACGTCCTCCGCACCATCGGCGGCAAGTCGTCCATCAGCGAAAAGAACATCGAGGAGGCGGTCGAGCAGATCAAGCTGGCCCTCCTGGAGGCGGACGTCAACCTTCGGGTGGTCCGCCGCTTCGTCAATTCCACCATCGAGGAAGCCAAGGGCGAGAAGGTCCTCCGCGCGGTCTCCCCGGGCCAGCAGTTCGTCAAGATCGTCCACGACAAGATGGTCGCCCTCCTGGGGGACACCCGCCAGGAACTCCAGCTCCGGGGCCCCGACGTCGTCTCGGTAATCCTCCTCCTGGGCCTCCAGGGCTCCGGAAAGACCACGACTGCGGCCAAGCTGGCCCATCATCTCAAGGGCAAGGGACGAAAGGTCCTCCTGGCCGCCTGCGACCTGGTGCGCCCCGCCGCGGTGGAACAGCTCTCGGTCCTGGGATCGCAGATCGGCGTCGAGGTCTACAAGGAAGACGGCGCCAAGGACCCCGTGAAGGTGGCGCGTGCGGCCCTGGATCGAGCGAAAAAGGGGCTCTTCGACACCCTGATCGTGGATACCGCGGGCCGCCTGGAGATCGACGAGGCGATGATGGACCAGCTGGTCCGGATCCGGGACGCCGTCAAGCCCGACGAGGCCCTCCTGGTGGCGGACGCCATGACGGGCCAGGCCGCGGTGGACATCGCCAAGGTCTTCGACGAGAAGGTGGGCGTGTCCGGCGTCATACTCTCCAAGTTCGATTCCGACGCCCGGGGCGGGGCGGCCCTGTCCCTGAAGAGCGTGACCGGGAAGGCCGTCAAGTTCATCGGCGTCTCCGAGCGTCCCGACGGCCTGGAGCCCTTCCATCCGGACCGGATCGCCGGCCGAATCCTGGGCATGGGCGACATCGTCTCCCTGGTGGAGAAGGCCCAGGAGCAGTTCGACGCCCGGGAGGCCGAGGAGCTCCAGCGTAAGATGTCCGAGGAGGGGCTCACCCTGGAGGACTACCTGGACCAGCTCCGGCGCATGAAGAAGATGGGCTCCCTGAAGGGGGTCCTGGACATGATCCCCGGGGCCGCGGGCCAGATTTCGGAGGATCAGATCGACGAGGGAGAGCTCCGGCGGGAGGAAGCCATCCTGACCTCCATGACTCGGAAGGAACGGGCCAACTATCTGATCATCGGGCCGTCCCGTCGCTCCCGGATCGCCCGGGGCTCCGGGACCTCCGTGGCGGAGGTGGCCCGGCTCCTCAAGAAGTTCGAGAAGACCCGGACCATGATGAAGAAGATGGCCCGGGGCCGGGGCCGGGAAGCCCAGGCGTGGGCGAAGATGTCGGTGAACGGTGGACGGTGAACAGTGGACGGAAGCGACACGATGGTTCGGTCAGAAATCCCGCCAAGGCGGGGTGTGTTTCCGCAGTCTTCTGCCATTTCCGATCACTGTCCACCGACCACCGTCCACGGACCTACTTTACACTCCCCGCCCTCATCGCTATACTACGCGAACCAATTCGCACAACCGGAGAAGACCGATATGGCTAGACGATGCGATATCTGCGGGAAGGGCACCACCTTCGGACACAACGTGTCCCACGCCAAGAACAGGACCAACCGGGTCTGGAAACCCAACCTCGTCCAGGTGCGGACGCTGATCGAGGGCACCGTCCTGACGGTCAAGGTCTGCACCCGCTGTCTGAAGGCCGGCAAGATCGTAAAGTACGTCTGATCGAGCCTCGGACCGCGTGAAAAGCCGCCTTTTAAGGCGGCTTTTTTCTTGTCCTCGGTACGGCGGGCCCGGGCAAAAAAGGACCCCGGCCGGGGATCCCGGCCGGGGTCGAACCTTCGTTCGGCGTCGTCGGGGACGCCGGAGCGGCTTACCAGCGGCCGCGCCCGCCGGGCATCATGCCCCGGCCCATGGGGCCGTAGTCGCCGGCCGGGCCGTAGGCGCCCATCATCCCGCGGCCGTAGCCGAAGGACTGGGAGAGGTCGATCTCCCGGCCGCCGACGGTCAACTTGACGACGTGGAACATCGCGACGTTCGTCGCGTACGGCAGGGGCTGCTCGTACCCCTCGAGCTTGACCTGGGCGCCTTCCTTGAGGCCGTCCACGAAACCGAAGAGCCGGCCGGGGATGCCCACGTAGTAGGTCTTGTCCTTCACGACCACCGCGGGGTGGGCGTTGACCAGGGCGAGCTTGCCTTCGATCTTTACGGTCTCGGCGGGGGCCGCGGGGGCGGCGTAGGCGCCGGGGCCGGGGCCGCGGAAGCCCGGGGCCCATCCCTGGGCGGACACGGCGGAGGCCGCGACGGCGACGGCCAGGACTACGATGATTGCGCGCTTCATATGGAACTCCTTGTGGTTCACTCAGTCCCGATCCTCAAGGATCGGTGCCGGTTTCCTTCCGACACCTTATATATTGCAATCGCCGTGCCAAGTCGAATTTTTTGAAAAAATCAGAACAGGATTTTCATGATGTACAGGATTAACAAGATTAAGAATCTAAATATTTATAGAAATGGAATAAAAATATAAACATGAGAGAGAATAAGAATCATGTTAATCTATATGAAATCATGATCATCCTGTTCTGATTATCCTGAGAAATTGGCGTGATCAAGCGCTTTTTTAGTATTTCGTACGATTGTTCCGGGAAGTTTTTCCACCCCGGTGGGAAATTATTTCCCGTCCGGACGCTCCGCCTTCGGCCGGGATGTACGGGTGACCAGCATCCGGATTCCCGAGGCCCCCAGAAAGACGGCTCCCGACAGGACCACGACGACGGCTCCGGAGGGCAGGTCGGTCTCCCAGGACAGGGCCAGGCCGCCCACCGAAAAGACCGCGGACAACAGGGACGCCAGGACCATCATCCCCCGGAGATTCCGGGCCGCGAACCCCGCGGTTCCGGCGGGCAGGGTGAGCATGGCGATGACCATGACGATGCCCACGAAGGTCTGGAGGAGCACCACCGA
>Ga0116153_10000599_pt1 | contig 43159 bp, 35 predicted proteins | sample AD_UKC028_MetaG_FD_89896 | JGI IMG/M metagenome (GOLD analysis project Ga0116153, IMG submission 89896) | Active sludge microbial communities of municipal wastewater-treating anaerobic digesters from USA - AD_UKC028_MetaG | ecosystem: Engineered > Bioreactor > Anaerobic > Digestate | place: USA...
AGTTTGTGGTCCTTCATTCGACCACCACTCCCGTTCGGTCTCCGGGCTGCCCATCTTGAATGTCCCAGGGGGAATCCAAACCAGACGCTGGGGAAACGGATTGATCTGGTCCGGCGTCAGTTCCACCGCACGATAGAACTGCTGCCTGGTTCCAATGGCGTTATCATCGTAGAGAACATAGGGCGTGTCCGATAAGTAGATGTTGGTCACCACGGTCCAATTGGTGATGGCCCCGACGACATTCGCCCGCTGAATTTGGTAGCTCCCCGATGAACCGGTCAAGGTGAGCCTGGGCGTCATTTCGATGTTTAGTTCGCTCGTGCCGAATGCGCAGGGAATCAGGACAGACAGAAAGCCGATCAACAGAATGCTGAAACCTCTCATAGCTCCATCATACAAAAAGGATCCGGCGGATCAATATTTTACCCGAACCGCACGTTTCGGAGGGCTGAGTTACACGAGACCCTGGAATCCAAAAACATTACCTCCTCAAAAGACGGTAAAACTGACTGGATTCGGTCATATCAGGTTGTCGAAGAACTTGAATGGGATTGGGGAATGTGACTGCCTGCTTGGGCAACCATGAGTCTAATGCGGGCAGACGAGGCACCAACAACAGGAGACAGGAAATCACGGGGGCGCCTTGAGCCTGGAATTCCAGTCGGTTTGCCCAGGGATTGCCCTCCTGGGCGCTCTTGACCCGATTCAGTCTGGAGGTGACGCGACCGGTGTCTCAGTGTATGTTATGTCAATAATGCTCAAATCGGATCTCCACCTGGAATTGCCCGTCTTAGGCCGGAGGAGTGAGTTTTTTTGGCCAAGGTCGAATCCCCGGGCGTTTACGCTCATCGAACTGCTGATAGTAATCGCGATCATAGGGATTCTAGCCGGGCTTCTATTGCCATTATTGGCGCGATCTAAAGAGCTGGCCCGGCGGATGCATTGCACTAACAACCTCCGACAGATCGGCATGGGCATCGCGATGTACCGGGACGATGATAGCCGCGATCGCGCCCCGCTTTACCTGGTCAATCCCACCAACAAAACTTACGGATTCCCGGGTGGCAATCGGCCTTACCTTGAGAAAAGCTACGTTGAAAACACGAATTCCTTCGTCTGTCTCTCGGACCGGACACGCGGGCGGATTCCGATTGATCTCGGCTGGGAGTATTTCGGCGATTTCACGACCAGTTACGCCTACCACTTGGGGCCCTGGCAACAAACAACCGCCGAAGGCAAACAGTGGCTCTCAGACCAGCTCACGCGCTGGGGCAGCCGATTCATTGTTGTCGCGTGCCCATGGCACCGCCATCTCTTCAGCGGTTGGACCGTCAGCCAGTTTAATCCGGCAGCCAGCTTTTCCAGGAAGACGAATATCAAGGACCTTTGCCTCCGATACGATGGAGCGGTGAATAGCTTCATCTGGCCTGGCAACAATTGGGACGAAGAACCCTACCGCAGCATGCCGTAGTTTGCTCTCCCGGTTCTCCCAGAGCCCTTCCCCGATCGGCCAAAGAGATCAACAGCTTGCGCCTTATTCGGGCATGGCCTTCATAGGCAGCTCGAACTTCTCGGTCGCCTGGGCGCGGAAAGCGGCTTCGGTCGCTTGCCATATTTGCACCATCGTTGTGACGCGCTCGGGGTATTTCCCGGCTAAATCCACCTGCTCGCAACGATCTTTTTTGAGGTCATAGAGCGCGTAATCGTTTGTATTCGGCCTTTTCGAAACGAGTTTCCAATTTCCCATGAGCAGCGCACGATTGTTCTCGTGATGGAAAAAAAGAAAATCCCGCGGCACTGGGGCGTCCTTTGACAAAGCCGGCGCAAGACTGCGCCCTGGAAACGGGGGAGGCTGAGCGCCGTTCCATGCCGGTCGCGATTGGATTCCGACCAGATCAAGAACGGTCGGAACAATATCGATGACATGTCCTGCCGCATGTCTTAGTTCGCCCTTGGCCTTGATTCCCGCAGGCCAATGCACAATCAAGGGAGTGGAAATTCCACCCTCGTGCGCCCAGGATTTGTGCAGGCGGAACGGTGTGTTGGCGGCGCTGGACCAACCGGGTCCAAGACAGAGATAGCTCGCGCCCGAACCCGGCTCCGCCGAGGGATCGTGTTTGTCACCGCGATTCAGGAACTCGGCGCTGGCTCCATTGTCGGACGCAAACATGACGAGGGTGTTTTTCAGCGCGCCCATGGCCTTGAGCTGTCCCAACACCCGGCCAATCTCGCGATCCATCCGATCAATCATGGCGGCGTGAATCGCCATTTTTTTGGCCTGAAATTGTTTCTGTTCCTGTGTCAATCGATCCCAAGGGACAGCGCGCGCAACCTCGTTGCTGGTGATCTCCCGATGCAATCGTTCTTCGGAGAGGTTCCAATAAGGCACTCCGGCTGGCTCGCGCTCGCTCAAGTCGCAGTTCACAAGCCCCATTCTCAGTTGGCGTTTGTGGCGCTGTTCGCGAATCACATCCCAGCCCGAAAGGTATTTCTTGTCATACCGCGCAATGTCCTCGGGCAGGGCGTGCAGAGGGAAATGCGGCACGGTAAAGGCCAAATATCCGAAGAAAGGCTGACCGGGAAACTTCGCGGCGTGTTCCTGGAGACAGCGGATCATGAAATCCGCAATAGCCACAGTGGTGTAATAGTGGCCGCCTGGGGGGACAGCCGGCTGCCGAACGTCATCCAGCCATGTGTTGTTCGGGTAAAAGTTCCGGTCATGATCCTCGAGCCGGTAGGAGCGGTCGAAACCACCATCGGCCAGAATTCGAGGTGCGCCGTTCACATGCCACTTGCCGCTGTGATAAGAGCGATAACCGAGCGATTTCAGATAAGTCGGCAACAGGCGGGCCCAGCCGGGCAGGCGTCCCTGCGGCGGGTCCATCCGGATCTGTTGCGGATAGTAGCCGGTGAGCAAAGCGGCGCGGGTCGGCCAACAGCGCGCCGTATTATAGAACTGCGTGAATCGCACCCCGTTAGCCGCGAGTCGATCCAGGTTTGGGGTGGCAATCTCGCCCCCGTAACAACCCGCGTCCGAAAAACCCATGTCGTCCGCCAAAATGAACAGGATATTGGGGCGATCCTGAATGGGCGAGGCCCCATAATTAGACGCCCGGATTTGGACAGGCACAAGCCAGATCGGGATCAACATCAACCGGACAACGGCGCCGACAACATCCAGGATATTCCAGGACCTGGCGTTCTTGCCCGGAACGCCAGTGGTCAAATTCCTCATCATCATGTTCAGAAATCATGTAGTTCGCCTCAAACCGCGGGGCGGTTTGATCTAGCGAGAACGGTCCTCAGACCTGCGCCGGGGCCGAGAGCCTGTCTGAAAATCCGTTTGACAGGTCTGAGGATCATTCTCGCTCAGGGTTCATACGGCACCGTTCCCTCTTGATCCACCGCGTAACCCCAGTTCCGGATGTATGCCTGCGAGGGCAGGAACTGGTCATGCGCTTCGGTGAGTTTGCGATGGAGTATAACCTCCAATCGTCTTTGGAGCCTCGCAGCCTCCGGACGGCCTGCCAGGTTATCCATTTGATCGGGATCCTTCCGGTTATCAAACAACAGCCAGGGACCCTGGAGATCGCGAACGTAAGTGTAGCGCAACGTTCGAATGCCGCGATACTCCCGTCCACCCGCCTTCCGAGTCCACTGGCCAAACGGAGCAACGCAACTGATCAATGCGGCGCCGTCCGAAGGATTCTTCCCGCGGCGCACATAACCGCTATAATCCACGCCTTCGACGGGATTTGGGATGGGAACACCACAGAATCCCAGGATGGTCGGCATGATGTCTTCCAGGGTGATCATCGCGTCGAGGCCGCGTCCGCGGGTCCCGAGCCCAGCCGGCCAGCGAATGAGTAAGGGAACTCGGATGCTTTCGTCATAGGGCTGTTGCTTGTTGCGTCCGCCATGGGATCCCAGCATGTCTCCGTGATCCGAGGTAAAGAGGATGAGCGTATTTTGTTCGAGACCTGTCTCCCGAAGCGTTAGCATGAGGGTTTCGATGCAGTCATCCAAGGCCGAACAATGCGCGTAATAGCCAGCCAACATTTGTCTAGCCGCGTCACGCATGACCTCCGGCACATTGGAGGGAAGCTTGATGTTTGCCGGGGTATAGAGCGCGCGATACCGCCCTGGGGCGGTCGTATAAGGATCATGGGGCGGTCCCCAGGCAAGGAACAGAAAAAATGGTTTCTGAGATCCGGAATGGGCGCGAAGATACTCGGCCGCGTCTTTGGTTTGAGCGATGGCGTCATAGCCGTCCCAGGTCAGCATATTCGTTTCATCTGCGTAATAATGGGAGCGATGATAATCGTGCGTGCACTCGAGCGCTTTCCAGTAGTCGAATCCCTGCCGGCGTTGCCGGGGAATAAAGCGTGATCGTCCTTCGCCGTTGAGATGCCACTTGCCAATGTAAGCGGTGTCGTATCCGGCCGCTCGAAGGACTTTGGAAATCGTGACTGCATCGGAATTCAAGGGCACGTCATTCATAAACACGCCCGTGGTGAGAGGACGCTGACCGGTCATCAGCGATGCCCGGGCCGGGCAACAGACGGGCATGCCCGAGATGGCATTGACGAAACGAACGCTCTGGCTCGCCAAGCGATCAAGGTGTGGCGTTTTGACATTTGGATCGCCGGCGAACCCAAAGGCTTGCGCCCGCCATTGGTCGGCCAGGACAACAAGGACGTTGGGAGCAGACTTCGGCTGCTGGCCCGCCCAAATTTTGCCGGCCCCCAACAGCACCGCCAAACCGACAATTGCAGGAATAGGATTCATCATCGGCTTGATTCGGGGTTAAGGGGCGATTTCCAGATGACTCACCGGATACCAGCCCTCAGTATCTCGACCAGCAATAGCGAGGCGGACCGAGGGTCTTTTGTGAACCAACTCCACGACGCCGATCGCCAACGTGTAGCGGCCCGATGGAACCGATGCCGGCAGTCGCAGCATGGATTCAGTTTGCTGTCTGCCAGGCAGCCAACCGCGAATGGAATGGTCAATTGCAGAAACAATCGGGCTGGCCTTCGGGTCTTTTTCAGGCCTGAGTTGCACTGCAACACGATAATCCCGATACGGCGGCGCGACACCCACGTTTTCCCAGTCAATATTCACCGCCACCTCATCATTGGGACGAGCAGTCGCCGGATGGTCGACATTGCGAATGACCAATCGGTAGCCCAGGCGTCGCAGAAACCGCTCGACTTCACCGCGGGCGCCTTCGGGCAAGGGAGCGGACTTGTTGTTCATGTAACTGGAATGGCATCTTAAGGCGTAATCGAAGATGAACGGAATGTCCCAGCTGGCCTCCTTCCACTTGCGCATGTCCCAGCAGCTTTCGAAGGCCACCGGAGCGGTTTTCCAGGCGTCCAAGGCTCCGGTGTTCGTGAGCTGCTGTAAGTAGAAGTTGACCATGTGATTCCAAGTCTTGGAAAATCCACCCATGTCACCCAGACAATCGGCGCGCCATCCATAGGGCTCATGCGAAGCGCGACTCATGCCTTCCTCGCTGCCGATTAGGATGACCTTGCTGGTTTGAGAAAAGGCTTTGCACCATGCGTCGATAATCGCCATGCGCGATTCAAGAGGTGGCAACAGGACCGGTTTTTCAGTATCAACCTGCGTCGTGCCGCTCATGTGCCATTCCCCCCAGAGGCCCACCGAGCCGATATCCAGCAAATCCATGTCCGGATGGCCGTCGTAGTGTTCGCCCAATTGTCGGATCAGGCGGAAATGCGCCTGTTCAAAGCGCTTGTCGGTAAAGTTCGGCACCCAATGTTTGCGCCCGCCATAGGTGAACTCCACGCCAAGACATCCCTGGTCCTTGAGCCAAACTGGGACGTCCATGTATTCACCCGAACCGGTGCACATGATCCGAAACGCGAGCTTCTGGCCAGCCCGACGGGCATGAGCCAGGAGGTCATCGAACTTCGGAAAATCGATCTGTCCCGCCTGCGATTCGACTTCGCGCCAGTAAAACCGGAAATAAGCGCTGGCACTGGGCAATCCCTCCAGATTTTTGTCTTGGTCAGCAAACCGCCCGAAGGTCTGCCAGCCCATGCCCGGATTGGCAAACAACGCATCGCTCTCGCGAGGTTCGACACGCACCCGCGGCGCCTCAATTTGAGCCGCCGGAAGGGCTGATTCGCTCGGCAGGAACCCAATCACGGCCATGACAATGAGCGTGAAGTTATTCATCGCAGTTGTTTTCATAAACCACAGCGGGGCCGAAGACTCATGGCCTTCCGTGCTATCATCCCCTGATCCATGCCGATACGATACGCTGGCACCGCCGGGAGACAAGACCGGAAACAAGCCTGGAAAGATCGCGGCCGATCGCTGGTGGCTTGGCGAATGACCATCGACATTTCCTCAGCGTGACAGGATCAGATTCGGGAGTTGAGCCCTATTTTGTTTGCACGGGCCTCCAGATGACGTAGAAAGTGATCAAAGTAACACCCGATTTTATGAATCCCGATCTCATGCGTCCGCGCGCCATCATGTCTGCTGTGCCCAGAGTCCTTTCCTGCGTTTGCGTGCTGCTCGTGACCACTGACCTTTCGTTCGCGGAAGATCAACCTCTGCGTGCCGGCGCCTCTCGCATCGAGATCACTCCCGCCCAGCCGGTGACGCTGGCGGGTTACGCGAGCCGCAAGGAATTGTCGCAGGGCGTTCACGATCCGCTCTCGGCGCGCGCGGTGGCGTTCAGCCAGGGCGGCAACCGGCTGGTCCTGGTCTCGATCGATAATCTCGGCTTCTACAATGGAACCGCGGAACCCCTGCGCGAAGAGATCCTCAACGCCTGTCGGCTTCAGCCGTCCGAGTTGTTCCTGTGCGCCATCCACACGCACAGCGCACCCACGCTGACACTGAACCCCGAGAAAGGTCATTCGAACAATGTGCAGTATACGAAATGGCTGCAAGCAAAGCTGGTTGAAGCTGTGCGGTCGGCGCTCGATCGGTTGGAGCCCGCCGAAATAGGCGTCGGCAGCGGGTCCTCTCCCGTGGGATCGAACCGACGCGAAGTGGTCCAGGACAACACGGGCCAGACAAGAATCGCGCTGGGCCGCAATCCATCCCTGCTGACGGACCGCGAGGTGCAGGTGCTGAAAATCAACGGCGCCAATCGCGGCGAACTGAGAGGGGCGCTCTTCGCCTACTCCACGCACAGCACGTCGCTCGGGCCAGGCAACTCTCTCATCAGCGGGGACGTTCACGGGCTCGCCGAGCAATTTCTCGAGAGATATCTTGGCGCCTCGGTGGTGGCTCCGGGATTTGCCGGGGCGTCCGGCGACATCGATCCTTGGTACCGCGTTTTGCCCGGCTTCAAGACCACCCATGGCTGGATTCCCGAGCCGGTGTTAATGGGCACCCTGCTCGGACAAGAAGTGGCCCATGTGCTGGGTCGAATCCAAAAGCCGGTCACGAACGGCCCGATTAGGACGGCCATCCAGACTCTTCAGCTGCCAAGAAAGAAGGCTCCCGAAACAACCGACGCGGCCGCAGAGACCGCCCCTTTCGTCATGACGGTTGCGCGCGTGGGCGATGTGGCCTTCGTCGGTTTGGGAGGTGAAGTGTTCAATGAAATCGGCAAGGCCATCAAGACCGCGTCGCCTTTCCCTCATACGTTTATCTTCACCCACTGCAACGGCGCGGCGGGCTACGTGCCGACGAGTTCCAGTTATCCCGAGGGCGGTTACGAAGTGCAGACCAGCCCCTTCGCCCCGGGAGCGGACAGCCGGTTGGTGGACGAAGCCAGGCGGATGCTGGCGGCGCTCCAATCGGCAAAGGAATCGAGCCCTTGAGTTCATGGAAATTCACTTGAGCGGATGCGGCGATTTGAATAGCCTCCCGCCGCATGATAAAACCAATTTCCACCGTCTTCCCCTCGACGCTGGCCGGCGTCGCAACGATGGCGATGCTGTTCATGATACATCCGTCGTCCGCCACTTCCCGCACAGCCGAGGACTCATTCCACTTTCGAAATTTGAGCAGCGAACCGCTGGGCGATTCGGCGCGCCAAGATCTCTATCCGCAACTGGCCGTCGCTGGGGACGCGGTCCATCTTGCCTGGCTCTCGATCACGCCAGACTTTGCCTCCCAGCAATTGCGGTATCGCCGCTCGACAGACGGAGGACGCAGTTTCGAGCCGGCGCGGACGCTGCTCTCCGGCAGCGGATCGGAATTCCTTTATACCGGACTTAACATCCACGACACCGAGACCGGCCAAACGCCGGCTTACCTCGCGGCGGACGGCGAGCAGGTGCATATCGCATTGCTCACGACGGCAACGGGACAAACCCCGCGCATTGTTTACCTTCGTTCGACCGACGGGGGTAACACTTTTTCCGAGCCCCGGATTTTGGGCATCGTGAGGACGGATCCGCCAAACCCCATACCGGGGACCAGTTATACAGCCGCTCTCCGCCCCCCAATGGTTGCCGCGTCGGGCGGCCGAGTGGTGATTGCCTTTGGCGCCACCGAAGCGCGAGCCATCGATACGGGCGTCTTCGGTTGGACCTACGGTTTTTATGCGGATTTGACCATTCTCTATTCGACCGACAACGGCGCCTCCTTCAAGGATTCACTCCTTCATGGCGATCCACCCACAACCCGCGGGGCGGCGCTGGCCCAGCTGGCGATCACAGGCAATCAAGTCACGCTGGCGGCGAGGGATAACGTCTTTGCTGGCTTCGGGGTTGCCATGACCTCGATCCACGCCGGGACTTCCTCCGATGGCGGCGCGAATTTCGAATTCCGGCAACTCACCGAGGTCTCCGAGTCCAACTTCGCCGATACGGTGCGCATGACAAAAAATGGGGCCAACGCCCTCGTTTTCTTTGCCACTGAAGATGACAGCGATCCGCCCCTCGGCACGCTGTTTTATTGCCGCTCGATTGACAATGGCAGCACATGGACCGCACCGCAGCGTCTGACGGAAGCCCCCGCCCAGATCGCCAACAACTCGAGCTTCGCAGTCGCCCAAAATGGCGATGAAATCCTGGTCGCCACCTCGGACATCTCCACAAGCATGGCGGGGCGATTGATCACCTGTCGCTCGGCCGACGGGGGCGCGTCCTTCTCGCCGTGGTCCACACTCGCGGACGTTATCGATCCCTCCACAACCCAATTGACCCCTGTTTCCTGGCCCCGGTTCGCGGTCCAATCCGGCGCGCCTGCCCAGGCCCGTGTTGATTTGCTTTGGAGCGGCAACTTCCTTGTCACCAGCTCCGACTCAGGGACCTCATATTCCCCCCCGTTAATGATCCGTCCGCCAAACAACGTCCTACCCCAGCCTTCCGACACCGCGGCCTTTTTGATTGCGACCGCCGATGGCACGCTCCATGTGACCACGTCCTCGGCATCCCAAACCGATCCGAACGAGAGCGATGTCTTCTACCGCAGACTATCGGGCGCGCCCGATCCCGTGGCGCAAAACCAAGCCCTGACTCTGGGAGCGAACCTGCCGCCCAAGGGTGACGTATCCGCTCCTCGACACCGGGACTCGCTGCAAATCGCCGCAGCGCCAAATTTGGCTACCGGCCATGCGTTCACAATCGAGTTTTGGGCTCGCTTTCGTGGCGAACTCACCGGCTGCGCGCCCTTCTCCAGCGCATCGGGCGATCTGGCCATGGGCGTCGTTGATCTGGCTGGAGCCGGCCAACGATTCCAGTTCACGCTAACCACCGACACCGGAACCTTCGACGCCACTGGGAATGCCATCGAAGCCCTTCCCAACACCTGGTATCATATCGCCCTGCGTTACGACGCTTCAAAAGCGTCGAAACAAATGTCACTGCTCATCAACGGTCGTCTGGAGGCTGAAGTGGACGCATCCGGTTCCCGGGCGCGCCAGGTTGCCCCTCTGGTCTTTGGCAACTACTGGCAAGGCGCTGCGGTGGATTTCCATGGAGACATCGACGAGATCCGATTCTGGGACTCAGCCTTGCCTGACGAAACAATCCACAGCCGTCAGTTCACGATCCTGACAGGTCATGAGCCGGGATTGGCTGGATGGTTCCCGCTCGACGGCCATACTCGCGACCAAAGCGGCCTCTTGCCTGACGGCATGCTTGTCTGCCGGGAAATGTTTGGACCCGGTGCGTTCGGATCGTCCCCTGCCAAAATCACAATTTTCCGGCACGAACAAGCCCTGGAACTCTCATGGCTGTCGGCAACAGGTTCGGTTTATCAACTGCAAATGACCGATCATCTCAACTCAGACAATTGGATCCAGGAAGGCACCCCCATTCCTGGCAATGGAGAGGTCGTCCAAGTGACCATCCCGCTGAGCAGGAAAGGCAGCAAATTCCTTCGCCTCACGACTTACCAGGCGATGCCATAATCCTCTCCATGATGACTGGCGCCGCCCCAAAAGGTCTGGTGGGTCTGGTCGAAATAAATAGCGGTAATGGGACCGGAGGTTTTTTCGGCTGAATCCGACACATACCCCCGGCGGCGCAATTCGTTGCGCACCCAGGAGGGCACTTCGCGGTTCAGGGTAATCCGGCCGGGTTCTGCCCGGTGCTCGCCAAAAGAACTGCGCATCTGGTAGCTGGTGAAATTGGCGGCCTCGCAGGCCTCCTGGACGGTCATGCCGAATTCGACGATGTTCAGGAAAAATTGCAGGAGATTCTGATCCTGTGTATCGCCGCCCTGCACGGAAAAGCAGAGAAACGGCCGGTTGTTGGTCAACGCGAGGGTCGGTGTGAGGGTCACTCGTGGGCGCTTGCCTGGGGCGACGACATTGTAGGGATTCTCGGCGGGATCAAGCACAAAGCTCTGCATTCGTTGGCTCATGCCAATACCCGTCCGTCCTGCCACGCACGCGGGCATCCATCCGCCGCTCGGGGTCACGGACACGGCCCATCCTCGATCGTCGGCAGCCTGAATGGATGTCGTTCCGGCCCGGAAGGTGGCGTCGAATTCGGCGCGGTCGGCGTTCGCGGATATCCTATTGGTTCTCAGGTTTGACCAATTCGTGAGATAACGAAGGAATGGATGAGTTTCGCCCTGGAATGGATAGGGATCACCCGGACGAACATCGGGATTGTTTTTGTCATTCAGGAGCTTGAGCCGCTCGCGGGCATAGGATTTGGAGAGCAAACCGGCAATTGGCTCGGCCGGTGGCACATCAGGATCGCCATAGTAAAAGTCACGATCCGCATACGCAAGATTCATGGCCTGATAAACCGTGTGGATATAACGGGCGCTGTTGTAGCCCATCGACTGAAGATCGAGCGGTTCGAGCAAATTCAACACCTGAAGAAAGACCGGTCCCTGGGTCCAGCAGGTGAGTTTGTAGACGTCAATTCCCTTGTACGTCGTCCGGACCGGGGCTTCGATTTTGGCCCGCCAATTTGCCAGATCCTCCAGGGTGAACAATCCCCCCTGCTCGAGCGAGCCCCGCACAAACTCCTCGGCAATGTCACCCCTGTAGAACCGATCGCAGGCGGCGTAAATGGCTTGTCGCCGATCGCGTCCTCCGGCAAGAGCCTCGGACTCGGCTTCGACCAATTTTCGCAGGGTGTTTGCCAAATCGGGCTGGCGCCACACCTCACCGGGCCGGGGGGCGGAGGGTTCACGTCCAGGATAAGGAAAAAACACGTTGCTGGAATACGGCCATTGTTTCAATTTCGCTGCGTCGCGATCAATCTTCCTCACGAGCTCAGCTTCGATGGGATAACCTTCAGCCATCGCCAGGGCCGGCTCGAGCACAACCTTGAGCGGTAAAGTTCCAAATTCGGCCAGCATCAACATCAAACCACCGGGATTACCCGGCACGACGGCGGCCAGCGGCCCTTCATTCGGCGGATACCGCAGTTTTCGCTCCTGAAAAAAGTCGGGCGTGGCGCCGGTTGGAGCGACTCCCAGGGCGTTGATTCCGACCACCCCATTGGTGCGGGGATCAAAAATCAGGGCCTGAGTTTCGCCGCCCCAGCTCACATCATCATACATGGTGCAAACGACAGCCAGCATGGCGCAGGCGGCATCCACCGCATTACCGCCGCGTTCAAACATCCTGGCCCCAGCCAGGGCCCCGAGGGGTTTGCCCGTGATCGCAACCCAATGGCGGCCGTGCAAAACGGGCTTGTGTGTCGCGGAATAAGGTTCTGGCGTCGCGGCCAACATCGAAGCCATCCCCAGACCCGCCAGCCCCAAGGAAATCATGGATCGCTTGAACATCGTTTTTGTCTCCCATTCGCTCCTGGTCGTTATAAATTTGGAGTAACCATTCGCACCTGTTCCTCACTCTTCCTCCCCCGAAGGGAGAAAAGTAATGGTCCATTGGGATCGTCCCCGAACGAACAGTCTGGCGGTCCTGCCGGCCAGTTTATCGGTCTCTTTTTTCGCGGCGTTGAGACCTAGGACACTGGGATACCATTGGTCGGGGCGCAGGTTGCCGAGGATCTTCTGGGGATCGGACCATCCGGCTGGATTCGCCAGATCCCGGGTGTAACTGACATAAACCCCCTCCTGTCTCCAGTGGCGATCGATGGCGCGGTTCAGCAGCATCACGTATCGATTCAAGTGATGATTCCAGTGGATCGACGGCCCCCAGAACGCGTCCACATCGGAGCGATGCCAGTCCTGTCGGGCGGGAAAGATCGCGGTGACTCGTCCGCCAAGGCCTGGTTCTGTCCAATGGCCATCGCACCATTTCCAGACCTTGCCCACGGGTTGGTCGCGGTCCGCCCAAGCCATGCGCGCCACTGAAACCCCTTGTTCCGCAAGACTCCCGGTATATGTGCTGATGTAAAAATAGATGTATTGAAGGCGGGAATCGAGTGCGATGCAGAAATCGCCGTTGCCACCGGCAAAATAATAATTGGTCGTGGCGCAATTCAAGGTGCCGGAGGGCGCCTCGAGCACAATTCCCAGATCCTGCCAATGCGCCCCGTTGTCCGTCGAACGCACAGCACCGATCTTGGGGGCGGTCAGATGCGTGCCCGGGCACAGCCCGGCTGGTTCATGGTGATACCAACCGTAAAGGACCCCGTCGTCCGCTTTCCAAGTGCATTCGATCCAACGACCCCCATTCACCTGGTTGTCATATTCGCAACGCACGTAGGTTCGTGTCAGGTTGTTTACATCCGGTCCGCTGCTGCGCCACGGATGACCGGCGGAATTGAAAACATAAAGAGTCGCCCCGTCCCAGTGGGCCGGGCTGTTGCAGTCGCTATCGCTGGGCTGATCGGGACTCGGGCTGTTCGCGCCGCGGAACTGGATCACGGGAGCATCGTGCAGGACCACCATCGGCTCGGCATGATCGGTCATCGGTAAATGGGTCGATCGACATCCTGCCAGGACGGTGGATATCAGCGCGAAAACCACGAGGCTGGAGAGCTTCCTGCGCCTCTCGGTCTTGCTCACGGCCCATAAACCGGGTAAGACCGAACCTCCGAGCCAACTGTATCTCGCCCGGCGCGCCTGGCAGTCGCGCCCTACCTTCAACCGGTTCATAGGGTGCGCCCCTTGCACTCGTTGCCATGTGGATTCGTTCTGGCTGGATCGATAACCGAAATGAAGCATTTTGTGTAACAGCGAGGATTTTGAATCCGTCTTCATGCCCCAGAAAGATATCATCCTTGAACTCCGGTGAACATCCGGAATTTCTCGTGTCCCGACCCGGGAAACGATCAACAATACGACGGCGACAAGAACGGCAATATAAAGTTTTCAGCGCTCCCCAATAACCGCACAGAAGATGCTCCAAAAAAAATCCAGACTTCGAATTAACGCCAATAGACGCGAATGAAAGCGGAGGGGTCCGATGGGCTGAATTCGAGACATTCCATCGATGTTCCCAACACTTCAGGACCTTCGTATTTGGCCTGCCAATATTCGCGTTCATTGGCATTGATTGGCGATTCAGTCGTTTGATTTGCGGTTCAGGGGCTCCGAGAAGCGCGTGACGCGGAGGGTCTTTCAGTGTAAGTTAGATCCACAATGATCCAGTCAGGTCCCTGCCCGAAAATGTCCGCCTCGCGCCGCAGGAAGGACCGTGATCTCCGATGGCCGAATGCCTGGGCATTTACGCTGGTCGAACTGCTGATTGTGATCGTAATCATCGGTATTCTGGCCGGATTGCTGTTGCCGTTATTGGCGCGATCCAAGGAACTGGCCCGGCGGATGCATTGCACCAACAACCTCCGGCAGATTGGCCTCGGTATCGCGATGTACCGTGACGACGATAGTCGCGATCGCCCGCCCCTTTACCTATTTAATCCCACCAATAAAACCTACGGATTCCCGGGTGGCAATCGGCCTTACCTGGAGAAAGGCTACGTCGAAAACACGAATTCATTCGTTTGCCTCTCCGACCGGACCCGTGGCCGGATCCCGATTGATCTCGGCTGGGAATACTTCGGGGATTTCACCACCAGTTATGCCTACCACATGGGGCCCTGGCAGCAAACAACCCCCGAGGGCAAACAGTGGCTCGCAAGTCAACTGACCCGCTGGGGCAGCCGGTTCATCGTGGTGGCGTGTCCCTGGCACCGCCATCTCTTCAGCGGCTGGACCGTCAGCCAGTTTAATCCGGCCGCCAGTTTCTCCAGAAAAACTAACATCAAAGACTTATGCCTGCGACACGACGGCGCGGTAAACAGCTTCGTCTGGCCCGGCAGCAACTGGGACGAAGAACCCTACCGCCAGTTGCCGTAGCACAGTGACTCACAAATGACGATCCGTTCGTCGCTCACGGCTGCGGGTGGTGGTTGGCGCATCGGGATTCCTTCCTGCAGCGGATGGGGCGCGGAACTCGTTCCGCAAAGCAGTCTTGCGTCGACCGGCACGGCGGGATAAATCCCGCGGTCCAGGCTGCCGAGTAACGCTCGATTCGGAGCCGGGAACGATCGGCGCGCGGGATTCATCCGGCTTCAGCGTCCCGCGCAGAATGAATTTCGCGTGCCAAGACGAGACACAGCGTTGTCTCACTCTTCAATGCACCCGAACCAAATCGATGTCTGATGCCGCTCTGTTCCCCCGGCGAATTACAGATTCTTCAGTCGGATATCTTTGTAGCGCATCCGCAGTTCATCTCCGGAGTGCAGTTGAAGGGCGAAGTGCCCGGAGCGGCCAACGCCATGTTTCTGATGGGCGGCATTATCGAGAACGCCGGAGGCATCCCAGTCCGTTACGACGATGCCGTTCAAAACGGTTTTGATTTTCATTCCCTGGCAGATCAGCGTTAGTTCGTTCCAGCCATCGCCGTCATCGCTGAACTTGAAAAGATGCTGGGCAGGTTGATACTTGGAATCTATTTGCCAATCCTTGAGACTGGGATGAATCCAGCGTTTTTCCTCGCGTGTCTCGTCATAGATAAATCCCGTTCGCCAAGTCATGGGCGGAACCGGGTGAATATCCACCTGGGGGCCGTCGAGCCAGCCGCCCTGGGCTGAGGCGTCGTAACGGCTGCGAAATTGCAGCCCGCTGTTACCGCTCGAATGCCGAAAGGCTTGAAACTTGAGTCGCAGCTCGAAATCCGAGAATTCCGCATCCGAAATCAGCCAGACGTAATTGTGATCTTTGCGCCCCAGGGAATCACACACGATCGTTCCATCCTCGACACGCCAGAAATCGCGCCCCTGGTCCTTTGGCTGGCAACAGACCGACCAGCCGGACAGGTCTTTGCCATTAAAAAGCGACATCCATGAAGCAGTCTCTTGCCGGCCGGTGACGCATCCGACAAGTCCAACGCATACCACAAACTGGAATAACCTGGGATTTAATTGATAATGCATAATGGGACGATACCGGACGCCCCCCCGAGACGCAACGCTGCCGCCACAGATTCCTGATCGGGATTATTTTCTGGCTCCGACCTCATCAATCACCCGCTTGCATTTGAGGCAGGCGTCATACGGATCGGGCACTTCCCATTCGTCCACCATGATCCAGCCGCGGAAACCGCCCTCCTTGAGCATCCGCAATCCCTTGGCGCAGTCGGTGTGCCCGTCGCCGCATCCCAGGTGCTTCGAGGTGCCCCCATCGCGGAGGGTGCTGTCGGTGTCGCAAAACTGCACGTAACCGATATTCCTGGGGCCTACCTTTTGAAGAAGCTCCTCGGGCTTCCCTGTGGCGCCATTCATCTGATCGAAATGGCTGGGATCGTAGATGCCTTTCAGGGCGGGATGGTTTGAGCCATGCAGAATGCGGAGATAATGATCGGCCGTGTTGAAGACAAACACCGGCTCGATTTCGAAACAGGCCAGAATTCCGGCGTCTCCGGCAATTTTGCCCGCTTCATGAAAGGTCTTTGCCAGCACCTCGATCGCCTGGTCGAGGGTTTGCCCGCGCAATCCGCCTCCGGGCCACATTCCGACACAATCACAACCGAGTTGTTGGGCCAGTTGGATGCGATTCCGAAACTCATCCAGCCATTGCCTGCGGGCCGCCTCGGATGGATCAAACGCGCCCCCGGCACCCAATTGGATGGAAAAAATCCTCAGGCCATATAAGTCGTATAACCGCCGCAGCGCTTGAACGCGTTCCTTTTCCCCGGCGGCAGGATACCCGCCGCTTGGCCAATCCGAGACCAATTCCACTCCGTCAAACCCATGGCGCGACGCAAAATCCAGGACCTCCCAGATCGGGTAATTCTTGCGATACTTGTGCGTGCCCGACTGGAAACCGTTCAGACCGACCGCCGTTTTCCAGATGTGTTTCTTCTGGGCCGCCGACAAGGATGCGGGATGTATGAGCGCCGGCAGTGCCACAGCACCGGCCAGCAGCTTCAGGATGTCCCGGCGCACAAGGGAAGTATCCAGCCTGGGCTTATGCGTTTTCGAGTCAATTCGAGGGCTCATGAAAGGACTCTGCTGAATCCGGCCAGTCGTGTCAAAAGTTAACCGCGAGTGACCTCGGGATCAGGGATGCGGAACCAGGTAAGGGTGAGTCCATTCGGGAAGAGAAGGATTGGCTCCCGAACCGGGTTGCAGGGGACTCGGAGTCTTGTAATCGTCGAAGCAGATGCCTCCAGGATTGCCTGACCGCGCAAAACCCATCAAGGAGGGCTCATGGGCCCCGATAGAATTGATTCTGCGAGTTTCTCGGTTCGGGTGTTCCAGGTGATTTCTCCGCCAGGCATATCGGTCTTGAGAATCAGCCTCAGGCCATCGAGATCAACCACCACGCGACCTTCCACAACGCGAGCCGTGGCTCGCGGGACCGCATGGGTCGTTGCGGAAATAGTGTACCAGGATTCGCCGGGCCGAGAGCGCCTTGTCGCGATCACACTTGCCATTTTTTGCTCAGAAAAGTTCTATTCCTTCAGTCCCCCGTGGGAGTAAGGATAGGCGTTCTGCTCCGTCCACGAGTAGCGTGACGCCTAACCCGCCACACGAAGGTGATGAAAAGGAAACTCCCGATGCATGGCGCGCGGCAGCCGGGACTGGACTGGCCCGGCCATCAACTCTTGTATGAGTCTGAGCAACGCCGGCACATCAATCGGCTTTTCGACCAGGGCGCTGACTCCCGCCGCCTTCGCGATTTCGATTTGGTTGGGCTGGCCGGTGACAATGACGACCGGCAGGGAGGGATTGACTTCGATGAACCGGTCCAGCGTGGCCCATCCGTTCTTCATGGGCATGTTCAAATCCACCAGCAGCAGGTCAATCTGGTCCACTTCCTGACGGAAGGTCTCCACCGCCTCCACGCCATTAGCCACGGCAATCACTTGATAGCCCTCGCCATGCAGGAGGTTGCGCAGCGATTCGCGGACCGCTTCGTCGTCATCGGCCACCAGCACTTTATACGTCCTCTCAATCATCGGGCGGATGAAGTTGAGGTGAGCCACACCCCACGATCACTCCCGTTGACCAACGGATCGTTGCGATCCGGGAGGCGCCCTGTCGTTTCGGTGCGGTTCGCTTTCGCGGAATACGCCGGCGACCGGGCCTCGACCGGCAGGTCGCCGTCTTGCATGATCGCCAGCCTGTGCATCGGCGTTGGCTGTGGATTGTGGATTGCCCGCACCGGCGCTTGCCGGACGATCAGATCAAACGACAAGGCGCGGAAGGATTTCAAAACGATTCGTTTGCTCATCGGCTTGGCCTTTCGTATTTGCGTCACACTGCGCGGCGCGGATTCAATCCAAGGCCATTTAGCTGGCATCATGCCAGCGACGGGGATGCTCGGCCGCAGCCAGGACGGCAACAGGTTGCGTGCTTGGGCTGCTCCGGGGTTAACTCTGGCAGTGAGGAGTGGGAACCCACCTGTGGCCAGCCGCTGGCCACTTCGAGGCACTCAGCGTTGCCGTCGGGAAGCGGCGGCTATTACTTGGGTTTCGCCGCTTCGGCCTGGGCGATCTTCCGGATGTGAGTCTGGAAATCCTCTTCCTCGTCGCCCTGCCGCTCGCGCCGTTGCTCATGCATGAACACCAGAATCGCCATCGGCAGGCCGAAAATCGTCACGATGTAGCTGAGGGCTTCTGCCTATGGCACTCAGGTCATGGAGTCCGAGGTCATCGGGTTTGTTCCGGTTTCTCTCCGGTGGCGCGCAGACCGAAGCGGATGAGTTTCTCGCGCATGGTGGTGCGGGTCACGCCCAGCCAGCGAGCGGCTTGGGCCTGGTTGTCTTCAGCCAGTTGGATGGCGCGGGTGTAAAGCTCGCGCTCCATTTCCTCGATCATCCGGGCGTGCGCGCCAGCCAGCTCGCCGCGTTGGGCGCGGGTCAGCAGTTCGGTGAAATAGCCCGCGATGGTTTGATCGGGAGCGGCGACCGGCTTCCTCGTCCGCGTGTAGGCTTGCTGCGCGTGATCCAGGCTGATCGAGTAGCCGCGCGCCAGCAACAAGGATTGGCGAACCACGTTTTCCAGTTCGCGCACGTTGCCCGGCCAGACCTGGCTTTGCAGAAACGCGATGGCTTCCGGCTGAATGGAAGGCGACTTGATCTCCAGTTCCGGCCCGGAACGGTGCATGAAGTATTTCACCAGTTCGGGGATGTCCTCCCGGCGCTGGCCCAACGGCGGCAGCAGGATGGTGACTCCGCTTAAACGGTAAAAAAGGTCCTCGCGGAATTGCTGTTCCTGCATGGCGCTTTCCAGGTCGCGGTGCGTGGCCGCCAGCACGCGCACATCCACGGGAATTTTCTCGTTGCCGCCGACGCGCTGAATGTATTTCTCCTGGAGCACGCGCAAGAGCTTGACCTGGGTGCTCAAACTCAAGTCGCCGATTTCATCCAGAAAAATCGTGCCGTTGTTGGCTTGCTCGAAGCGGCCCATGCGGCGGCTGTGTGCGCCGGTGTAAGCGCCCCGTTCGTGGCCGAACAACTCGCTTTCCAACAGGGTCTCCGGGATGGCCGCGCAATTCACCGCGATGAATGGTTGCGCGGCGCGTTTGCTGTGCTGGCAAATCGCCCGCGCCACCAGTTCCTTGCCAGTGCCGGTCTCGCCGCGAATCAACACGGTGACGGCGGTGGCAGCCACGCGACCGATTTCCTTGTAGATGGCCTGCATGGCGCGGCTGTTGCCAATGATGGCGGATTGGGCCGACCGGGCTTGCCCCATTTCGAGCGGTTCGGACATGAGCCGGCTGCTGGCCACGGCCTTGGCAATCAAGTCGAGCAGTTCGCCCATGTCGAACGGTTTGAGGACGTAATCATAAGCGCCGAGCTTGGTGGCTTCAATGGCGGTTTCGGTCGTGCCAAACGCGGTCATCATGATGATGGGCAGCTTCGGCTTGGCGGCGTGCAGTTGCTCAATCAATTCCAGACCGGACAAGCCGGGCATCTTGAGATCGGTAAGCACCAGATCGCAAGCGTGCTCCCTGGCGCGGGCCAGGCCCTCATCGCCGCGCGTGGCCGTGGCGACGTGATAGCCTTCAGACTGCAATTCTTTCTTCAACCCCGCCACGATGCCGGGGTCGTCTTCAATCAGCAGAATTTTAGGGTGCGGGTTCATTACTGGCTTCAGGTTTCGAGTGGGGCAGCAGGATGGCGAAGGTCGTGCCGCGATTCACATCGGAGCGGCACTCCAGCGCGCCGCCGTGCTTTTCCAGAATGCGGGACGAGATGGCCAGGCCCAGGCCAGTGCCTTCCTCCTTGGTCGTGAAAAACGGATCAAACATCCGCTTCCGCACTTCCGGTGGGATGCCCTTGCCGGTGTCGCTCACCTCCAGAATGGCCACAGGGCCGGCGCGGCCCGCCAGGCGTTCCCGGCCGGTGCGGGAACGGAGCGTAATCGTGCCGCCTCCCTCCATGCTCTCGGCCGCGTTTTGAACCAGGTTGATCAATACCTGTTCCATCTGATGCGGGTCAACCCGCACCCAAAGGTCCGGCACGGATTCCAGATTCAGCCGGATGGAAGTCTTTTCCAACTGCAAACCGAAGAGCGATTGCATTCGGGCGAGCAAACTGTCGGCCGAGACCGTGTGGAGCTTGGGTTCGGTGGGGCGGGCAAACTGCAAAAACTCCTGAACGATGCGTTCGAGGCGCTGGATTTCGTGGCCGATCACCAGAGCGTCCTCCTGTTCGGATGAGTTCGCAGCCAAACTCTTCTTCAAGCTGTGCAGGCGGACGTTGATGGCCGTCAGTGGATTACGGATTTCGTGGGCCACGCCGGCGGCCAGCGTGCCGAGCGACGCCAGCTTCTCATGCCGCGCCGCGCGGGCGCGGCTTTCGCCCAACTCGACGCGCAGCGGACCAATCACGCCGCGATAGATGGCGACGACCGCAGTGCCCACCAAAATGACCAGCAATCCCAGTTGCACGATCAACAGTTGCTGCAACCAGCCCAGCGCGCGGTGGGAATCTTTCATGAACTGCGTTTGCGCGGCGCGCTCGGCGGCCTTCAGTTTCTCACACAGGTCGAGGATGGGCGCGGCCTCGTTTTCCACCCGCTCCAGGACCGGTGTGGGCGATGCGGCTGACCCGGCTTGTGCCCGTTCGTCCATCAACTGGGTGGTCAGCGATACGTAAAGCTCGAACGCCGTCTCGATCTGGCCCAGCAACTCGCCCTCCAGCGGCGTGGTGACGGTCGGCTGGTGCGCGCGAATCCACTGCTGCAACTCCTGGCTCTCCTGCTGAAACGCGGCCCGATCTTGCGCCGCGCGGCGCAGGTCGAAACGCAGCACCGTTTCGTTCAAGTCGCGCACCGACGCCTCGATGTGTTCCGACAAGTGAAAGGCATCGGCTTGCACGGCTTCAAAGCTCTGGTGCAACTGCCGGAGTTCCTGCCAGGTGATGCGTCCCGCCCAGCCCACGACCAGCGCCAGCACGACGACGACGAGCGCATAGCGGTAAGTTCGCACGCGAACATTCATAAAGTGACCAGCCACTGACCAGCGGTGGATTCCCACCCGCCACTGCTGCGGCGCACGGTTTGACACTTCGCTTTCATAACAGCTTGCCGTTTAAGCCGCGCAACGGCCAGCGCCCGCTGGCACAGCACCGGCTAAAGATAAATGGGAACTGATTAATCATCTGCGGACGATACGGCAAAACGCATGCCAACGCGACGAAAATGAAAACACTGTTAAATTTGGCCAGTGACCTGTCCCCGCGGCGCGATCAGCCCGGGGGGCAACCTCACATCGGGAAGAAACAACATGCAACGACCGGAAGGCAAGTGCGGCAGTCGGGAGGAGCGAGGCAAACCGGCTCGGGATTGCCGATTCCTGAAACCAGATCCAACCCGCGTTCGACAAGGCACTGGCTGCTGGAAAGCGCACATTTATGAAAAAGACAATACTGGTGGTGGACGATGAGAGTTCGATCCGTGACGCATTAAGCAAAGTCCTTCACGCCGAGGGTTACGAGGTCGTCTCCGCCGAAAACGGCCAGGAAGCCATTGAGGAATTCGGAGAAAAGAAGATTGACCTCCTGCTCCTGGACCTCGGCCTGCCGGTGAAAGACGGCTGGCGCACTTTGGAATGGCTGGCTCAAGTCAATCCGCTCCTGCCCGTCATCATTATCACGGGGCGGTTCGAGCAACGCGAACTGGCGGAGCAGGCGGGCGCGGATGCCCTGATGGAGAAACCGCTCAACGTGTTGCGCCTGCTGCAAACAATCCGCGAGTTGATCCATGAGCCGATGGAGCGCCGCGCCGAACGCGCGAAGAACCGCACGTCGGGCTTTCGCTACGTGTCGTGCGACCATGAGCTGTTCCGCAAAATGCTGAACGCACGCTTCACCACTCCCTAACCGTGCTCCGAAACAAAAACCCGATGACCTTCCGACGCCATGACCGCGAACCCAACCGGGAAGCGGACGCGCGACGCGCCGTGTCCGGCCATAAACACTGAAACCATGACCATGACGAGTTCAAAGGGATCACCGGCCCTGATTGTGGCGATGAGCATCGTCCTTCTGGCTAGCATCGCGCTAGTGGACTTCCTCACCGGCTACGAGCTGCATTTTTTCATATTCTACTACATCCCCGTGGGGCTGCTCGCCTGGAGGGCGGGTCTGCGGCCCGCACTAGTCATGGCAGCAGCGTGCGCAATCGTATGGTTCGTGGTGGATGCCTGGCTCATCCGTCACACCGACGTGCTCTTTGAAGTGTGGAACAGCGGCATCCGGCTGGCTGCGTTCCTCATCCTGGCTGTCACGCTATCCCGGCTCCGGCAGGCGAAAGACAGGCTGGAACATCAGAACATTCAATTGCGCGAAACCCTGGCTCGTGTCGAAGCCACGACGGTCGAAGCGAAGCGGCTGGGCGAGCAAGTTCAAACCGTGTGCGCCTGGACGAAACGGATCAAGGACGAAGGCAAATGGGTGAGCTTCGAGGACTTTCTCGGCAAGCATTACGGCCTCCGGTTCACGCATGGGATATCCGGTGAGGCGATGCGCGATCTGGAAAAGCAGTTGGAGAAAATCCGGGAGCCGGTATAAGGCAGGAAAGCTCACCCATGGCTCCGCCCCGATGCCGGCCCTTTGCCGAAATCCCGCTTTGGCCGTCCAGCTTCCAGCGCAGTGGACTCTGGCAAACGTCAACGAAGTCAGGAGATTCGCAGGCGCTGCGAGCTGACTGCCGGTGGCGCTCAACCCACTTCTTCGACCACCGCATTCCGCCCGGTGCGCCCGATGATTTTTACCGGTCTCCCTTTCTCGATCAGTTCGCCCTGGGTGAGGACATCGAGAATAAGGTCGCCGAACCTGGCGCTGCCGGGGATGCAATTGGGAAATGGCCATGCCGATTTGTCCGAGGCGCGCATCCTGTTGCGCCTCTTGGGCGGCGACGGAACTGACGCCGCTGGCCGTTTGCGAAACCAGCTTCTGGAAGAACGGGGTCTTCGGCAGAAACCGCGCGAGCACGAGCGCAGCGGCCAACGTCCCGACCATCGCAATCCCGAGGTCGCGCAGGGGCAGTTGCAGTTGTGGCATCGTGGGCAGGCGCGGCGTGCCGGGATACATGTCCACCATCCCCATGACGATGGCCGCCAGCATCAACACCGCGCCGCCAACCCCGGCAATCATCGAGCCTTGAAAGATGAATAGTTCCAACACCACCAAAATCAGTCCAATGACAAACACACCCGCCCAGACGGCCCCGGATATTCCCGCCGTGTAGCCGCCGAAGAAGTAGAGTGCAAACGCGACGATCCCGACGATGCCCGGCAAACCAAAGCCCGGCGTCTTGAATTCAATGTAGAGGCCAAACATCCCGATGATCAGCAGCAACGGGCCGATGGTGTTGATCCAAAGGCCCACGGTCTCCGCGCCCGTCGGTTTGATTTCGACACGTTGCGCATTGGCACAACCGAGCGTGGCCAGCAACGCACTCAGCGATTCCACCGTGCCTGACGCGAGCAATGGATGGGGAGGGTTGCCATATTCTTTGGCCGCTTGCCGGTCCGTAAGCGTCAGGATGTTCCCTTCCTTGTTGAGGACTTCGCCGTCGAACTTCAACTCCTTCGTCTTGTCAATCATCACTTCCACGACCTCGATGTTGTGGCCGTTCTTCTCCGCCTGCACGCGCACCAGGGTGCGGATGGCCGAGGTCATCTTGGCGTCCATCGTGTCGGGGAGTTTGTCCGCAATACCCCCGCCCGGCACCATCAGGATGGGCGCGGCTGCGCCGATCACACTCTGCGGCGCCAGATAAATCTTCTGCGTGCCCACGGCGATGAACGCGCCGGCGGAGAAAGCGCGGTCGTTAACGTAGGTAACGGTCAGTCCCGGAAATTTGCTGAGGATCTGGATGATTTTCTCGGTCACAGCCGGAGGAACTTCGCCCGCCAGCCGGCCGCCGGAAATTCGTTTTGAGAAGTCGCATGCTTTCCATTAGCTCTCTAGCTTTTCCTGTGCCCGGCGAACGTAATCCGGCGCGGGGCTTCCACTTCATTGACTTGCGCTGAATCGCTCGCGAACTCCGCTCGAAAAGCTTTGCTGGAGGTGGCTTGCCACTGCGCACTGATGGATTCCCACTCGCCACCGGACCGCGCGGACAGTTCAGACCTTGAGCCTCCAACTCGTTGTCATTCAGCACCAGAGCACGTCGTGGACGCACTGGCACAGTGCCAGCTACGGAGAGAACCACCGGTCATCGCTCGCGAATAAGTCGCGGGTGTTGGCCATACTCAAATCACAATATGAACTCAATCCTCGCTCAAGCCAGCCTCCCCCCCGGCATGATCAACACGGTGCTTTACGGCGTCGGCGCCGTGGTGCTCCTCGTCTTTGGCATCCTGGTCATCAACTTCGGGATGATTTACATTCGAGCCCTGTTCTCAGGGGCCAAGGCCACGATCACCGAACTGGTCGCGTTGCGGCTGCGGAGCGTGCCGGTGGGGATGGTTGTGGACGCGCGCATTACCGCCGTCAAGTCGGGTCTGCCCCTGACCATTGACGATCTCTCCACGCATTTTCTTGCGGGCGGCAACGTGCAGATGGTGGTGCTGGCGCTCATCGCCGCCAAGAAAGCCGGTATCAATCTCCCCTTTGACCGCGCGTGCGCCATTGACCTGGCCACGAAGGGCACGCAAAAAACCGTGCTCGAAGCGGTGAAGACCTCCGTCAATCCGAAGGTCATTGATTGTCCCGCGCCCACGACCGGCAAAATCACCATTGACGCCGTAGCCAAGGACGGGATCGTCATCAAGGCCCGGGCGCGCGTGACGGTGCGCACGAACCTGGATCGGTTCGTCGGCGGCGCGACCGAGGAAACCATCGTGGCGCGCGTCGGCGAGGGCATCGTCACCACCATCGGCTCTTCGACGACCTACAAGGATGTGCTCGAGAATCCCGACCGCATCTCCAAGACCGTTCTGGCCAAGGCGCTCGACAGCAACACGGCGTTTGAAATTCTCTCCATTGACATCGCGGACGTGGATGTGGGGGAGAACGTCGGCGCGAAACTCCAGGCCGAGCAGGCGGAAGCCAACAAACTCATCGCGCAAGCGCAGGCTGAAGTCCGCCGCGCCGCGGCCGTGGCCACGGAACAGGAGATGATTGCGCGCGTGTCCGAGATGCGCGCCCGCGTGGTGGAAGCCGAAGCGCAGATTCCGATGGCCATTGCTCGGGCCTTCGACAAGGGCCATATCGGCATCATGGATTATTACCGCATCAAGAACGTGCAGGCCGACACCATGATGCGCGAAAGCATCGGCGGCGACGGCGTGGAGAAATCATCGCCGGGCTCGCACGCTGGGAAAGCGTAACCCCGTACTCGCGTTCAAATGAATACCTTTGCCACAGGCAGCCTGTTCGACAACCCGCTGGTAGTCCTGACGATCCTGATGGCCGGCGCGCTCGCTAGTTGGTTGATGAAACGACGCCAGGAAACAGAGGCGGCCCGCCATTCTCAGGACGATGAATCGCCGAAAGCCGAAGCGCAGCGGCCATCGCAGCGCGAGCTGGATTTGCAGGAAGTCTTGCGCCAATTGCTGGGCGGCGAACCGCCGCCCCGCGCGCCACAGCCGCCGCCTATTTCGCCCGTCATGCGTGACGCACAACCTGCGGAGGCTTGGTCGGATGAAGAACAATTCCAGCCCAAACAGGCTTGGATGGATGAACCGCAGGAAACCTATGAATCGGCCCGTCCACCGGCAATCCAAACCGCTCCACCATCACGGCCAGGCCCCACCTTAGAAGCCGTCCGACCGGTCCGCCCTGTCGTCCAGGCCGACCGCCGTTCCGAGCCGTTGAAGGCGAGAGCAAAGCACCCCGCACCGCCGGCCACGGTGGTTGACACCGGGCGCGAGCGTCGTTCCCGCGAAGGCACACGGGCCATCGGGCTGTTGCGCGACCATCGGACGGTGCGGCAGGCGTTCGTCGCCTCGCTGGTCTTCGGTCCGCCCAAAGCCTTTGAAAGCTGACGCCTATGACACTGATCATGGTATTGCTGGTTCTCGGAGCGGTCCTGATATTCCTCGAAACCTTTCTGCCCGGACTGGTCACCGGGATTGTTGGATTCCTTTGCTGGGTGGCGGCGGTGATTCTCGCCTACCGGAACTATGGTTTGCAGACGGGCAACCTGGTTCTGGGCGGAGTGCTGGTCGGATTGGTCATTGGCGTCTTGTGCTGGCTGAAATTCTTCCCAGAAAGCCGCATCGCCCGGTTGTTTATTTCCCGGAGCACGGTCGGCGAGCTGGGCGTGAGCAAGCCGGACCTGGTCAACTGCACGGGCGTTACCATCACTCAATTGCGCCCCTCCGGCACGGCGTTCATCAACGGCAAGCGCACGGATGTCGTCACCGAGGGTGCGCTGATTGAACAAGGCGCGTCCATCAGAGTCGTGGCGGTCGAAGGGATGCGCGTGGTCGTGCGGGAGTTGTGACATGAATTTAGAATCCGCTCCATTCCCGGAACTGACGACGATGAAAAATGTCAAACGCATCATCGTGGCTATGGTGGGAGGATCGGTGCTGACGGTGGCTTCGCGCTGGTGGTATTGCCCGGCCCTGCCTTTCTCGTCATCCCCTCCGGCCTGGCCATCTTGGCGATGGAATATGCGTGGGCCAGACGCTGGCTGCGCAAGGCCAGAGGGCTTCTGCCGGGAGACAAGTCACGGGGGAACCTGGAAACGTCTTCCTCCCCACCGACGAATTATCGCTGCGCCAGGGCAGCAGCCTCGTGCCGCAACGCCATGCCTTCGCCGCAAACGGAAACACCCCATCAACCAAAAGCCTATTCTGAACAAACATGAAAACCTCGTTTCGCTACCTCGGTCTCAACGCCCACGCCGCTTGGGAACGCCTCGTGCAAGAGCACCTCAACCTCCTGCAAAAGCTGACGAACATTGAGTCGGCTCAGGTGGTTCTGGAACGACAGCGGGAAGACACGCCCGCTTTTCGAGCGCATGTGGTCCTGGTGGTGCCTGGGCCGGACTATCACGCGGACGCGGCGGATCACACGCTGACCGCTGCCTTGCGCAAAGCCGTGGAGAACCTGAAGCGGCAAATCCGGGCGCGCCAGACCAAACGCCGGGTAAACGGCAAAAGCAACCTGCAGCTCGGCAATATTTCGAGCCGCTGGTCGAGTGCCCTCGCTAGCCATTGAGTGTGACGAAAGAAACTGTGGGGCGGCGCTTCATTCACCAGAGGAGGTTCCGGCCTGAGACAAAAACCGAACCAGTGAAAGGTGAGCCTATGAAAAAGGACAAAACGAACCATCAACCCGCCGGTGAACCTCGATCCAAACCGGCTCGCATCGAATTCGCCCATGCGACCGCCACGGCGGTTCGCATCGCGGGAACGTTCAACGACTGGCGGCCCGAAGCCACGCCGATGATTTCTCTGGGCGAGGGCCGCTGGGCGAAGGAGTTGACCCTGCCGCCCGGCACTTACGAATACTGCGTGGTCGTGGATGGCGCATGGATGGCCGATCCGCTGGCGAAGGAAACCGTTCCCAATCCGTTCGGCGGCTTGAACTCCGTCCTGCGAGTGGCGGCCCCGGCCTGAGCGAAAGACTGTCGTCGCACACCAGCCAGAGTTCAAAGCAGCCGAGCCGACAGAAAGGAGGGCTCAGCCATGAAACGATTCAAAAACATCCTGCTCTACACGGACGGCCAGGCGGGCAGCCGGTTCGCCCTTCATCGGGCCGTGGGGTTGGCCAAGCGAAACCAGGGGCGCCTGACGGTGGTCAGCGTGCTTGAGGATTTGCCACGCGAGCTGTTGCGGCTCGCCGCCGCGATGCCTTCGGAGAACCTCCAAAGCATGGCAATGCAGGAGGTGCGCGAGCGGCTGGAGACGTTCGTCGCGCCGTTCCAAAAGGCAGGTTCGACCGTTGAACTCGAAGTGCTCTGCGGCAAACCGTTCATCAAGATCATCCGCGCGGTGCTGCGCCGTCAGCACGACTTGGTGATGACAACTGCCGAAGGCCGGCGCGGATTAAAGGAAACGCTCTTCGGCAGCACCAGCCTGCACCTGATGCGCAAGTGTCCCTGTCCCGTCTGGGTGCTCAAACCGTCCCGGCGTCCACGCTTCGCCCGGATTGTGGCGGCGGTGGACCCGGACCCGTTGGATGTTGTGCGCGACGGGGTGAACACCAAAATCATGGAGCTGGCCACCTCGCTGGCTGCGTTGGAGGACGCCGAACTGCACGTGGTTCATGCCTGGCGAATCTGCGAGCCGGCCCTCTGGCGGAACTGGCAGGATCGGGTGCCCAAAGCCCAGGCGGACGACTGGGTGGAGCAAACCCGCGAGGCGCACCAGCGGCGGTTTGACGAACTCCTGGGCAAATTCAACCTCGCGGAACTGAAGCCCAGGTTGCATCTGGCCGAAGGCGAGGCCGGCAGCGTGATTCCACAACTGGCCGCCAAGGAGCGGATTGATTTGATCGTCATGGGCACGCTAGCCCGCGCCGGCCTGGAGGGCCTTTTTATCGGCAACACGGCCGAAACAGTGTTGGCGCGCGTAGCTTGCTCTGTTTTGACCGTCAAGCCCGAGGGCTTTGTCAGCCCGGTCATGCTCGATTAACCCGCCACGCGCCTGAACCATGATGAACCAATCAATATCCGTCGTTGCGTGCGTGGACTTTTCGGAAATGTCCCGCGAAGCCGTCGTGCAGGCGCTGCGCGTCGGCACTCAGGACCAGAGTGAAGTGCATTTCCTGCATGTGTTTGATCCGCCGTGGCGACGACTGCATTACCGCGCACCCACGCCCGAAGCCTCACCGGACTTCCAGAAGCAATACACCGATGCGCTTCAGGGGCGGCTGGAGGAATTCGTGAATCAGCACGAGGGTTTCAATCTCCGCTGTGCGGTGTTTCCCTGGTCCAGCTATGGCCAGGGCATCGTGCAATACGCCAAAGAAGTCAAAGCCGACTTCGCCATCCTGGGCACGCGCGGCCATGCAAGCCTGCGCTACCTCCTGCTGGGGTCCGCCGCCGAGCGATTGCTGCGCGAGTTGCCGTGCTCGGCGCTGACGGTGCGTCCCAGCGGCGCGGAAAACATTTTCCCAATTCCAGAAATCCCGCTCCCATGAAAACCGAAACAACCAAACCCGCGGCTCGAAACCAGTCTTCTCCCGAACCGGTGCAACCGTCGAAATCAGCGTGGTATCAACAAGCCGCCGAAGCGGTGCTTTCCCAATTGGGGACCACGCCGGCGGGCTTGAACAGCGACGCGGCCCGCCAGCGCCTTGCCCAATACGGCTACAACGAGCTGTCGGCGAAGAAGCGCTCCGCCTTCGTGCGCTTCATGCTCCAGTTTCACAACGCGATGATCTACATCCTGCTGGCCGCCGCTTTCGTCACCGGCGTTCTGCTGCATGAAGTGGTGGATACCTGCGTCATCCTGGGCGTGGTCATTCTCAACGTTATCATCGGCTTCATCCAGGAAGGCAAGGCCGAGGCCGCCATCGAGGCGCTCAAGAAAATGATCGTCGCCGAATCCACCGTGCTCCGCGACGGACGCAAGCAGGTCATCCCCACCCGCGAGGTCGTGCCCGGCGACATCGTGTTGCTGGAAGGCGGCAACCGCGTGCCCGCCGACGTGCGGCTCTTTCAGGTGAAGAATTTCTATGCCGACGAAGCGCCGCTCACCGGCGAGTCCGTGCCCGTCAACAAGCACACCGAACCCGTCCACAAGGAACACCTTGGTCCGGGCGACCAGCGGAACATGGCGTTCAGCGGCACGTTCATCACCCGCGGCGCGGGCCAGGGCGTGGTGACCAGCACCGGGCGGCACACCGAGTTCGGCAAGATCGCCGAGATGATGAAGGAAACCCACAAGATCATCACGCCGCTCACCCGCAAGATCAATGAGTTCACCCGCTTTCTTATCATCGCCATCCTCATCATCGCCGGGATCAACTTTGCCCTGGGCGTGTTCTTTAAATTCCCGGTCGGCTACTCCTTCCTGGCTTCGGTCGCTTTGGCCGTGGCTGCCATCCCGGAAATGCTGCCGGCCATCGTCGTGGCCATCCTCGCGCTGGCATCAACGGCCATGGCCCGGCGCAATGCGCTCATCCGCAAACTGCCCGCCGCCGAAACCCTCGGCTGCGCCTCCGTGATTTGTTCGGACAAAACCGGCACGCTCACGCGCAACGAAATGACCGTAGTGCGGCTCTTCGCCGGTGGAAGCCGCTACCGTGTGACCGGCGCGGGCTACGAACCGAAAGGCGAATTCACCCGAGACGGCCAGCCCATGAACATCACCGCCGAACCGCCGGAGGTTCTCGAAACGTTGCGCGCCGCCGCCTGGTGCAACCACGCGGTGCTGGAGGAAAACGCGGGCCGGTTCGGCATCGTGGGTGACCCGACCGAAGGCGCGTTGGTCGTCGCCGCGGCCAAAGCGCGCTTGAGCGAGTACGCCCTCAAGCTGGACGAGATTCCCTTCGAGTCGGAAAATCGTTACATGGCCACGCTGCATGAGAACAGCGACCACAACCTCATCTTCATCAAAGGCTCGCCGGAGACAGTGCTCTCGTTGTGCGTGACGGAACTGGTCGGCGGCCAGGCTGCGCCTCTGCGCCGCGAGGCCGTCCTGGCCGAGGCGGATGACATGGCGCGGGAAGCCTTGCGCGTGTTGGGCATGGCCTGCAAGCGCGCCCCCAAAACGCAGACCAGCGTCAGCGCCGACGACCTCGACGGCCTGACCTTCCTGGGCTTGACCGGGATGATTGACCCGCCGCGCATCGAAGTCATTGAGGCCGTCAAACAGTGCAGGACCGCTGGCATCCGCGTGGTGATGATTACCGGCGACCATGCCGTCACTGCCCGCGCCATCGCCCGCGAGATTGGCATCATCTCCGGCGACGACGGCGTTCTCACCGGCGAAGATCTCGCGCGCATGAGCGACGAGCAACTTTACGAGGCGGCGGGCCGCGTGTCGGTCTATGCCCGCAGCGCGCCGGAACACAAGCTGCGCATCTGTCAACAATTGCAGAAGCGCGGCAACATCGTGGCCATGACCGGCGACGGCGTGAACGACGCGCCCGCGCTCAAGGCGGCGGACATCGGCGTGGCGATGGGCATCACCGGCACGGAAGTCAGCAAGGAATCCGCCGACATGGTGCTGGCCGACGACAACTTCGCGAGCATCGTCAACGCCGTCGAGGAAGGCCGGCACGCCTGGAAGAATTTCCAAAAAGCCGTGCTTTACACGCTGCCGACCAACGGCGGCCAGGCGCTGATGATCATGGGGGCGGTCCTGCTGGCCCCGCTCGTCGCGTTGTTTTCCATCCGGCTGCCGCTCGAACCCATCCACATCCTCTGGGTGAACCTGGCCGACTCGGTGTTTCTGACGCTTCCGCTGATGATGGAACCGAAGGAAAAAGGACTGCTGAATGACGCGCCGCGCAATCCCAACGAGCGAATCGCCAACCGCCTGTTCTTCGAGCGGGTCGGGCTGGTGTCCATCCTGATGGCGGCCACCGGGTTTGGCGTGTATTACTACTTCGGCGCGCCCGCCCTAGCCGGGGTGGCTGACGGTGGCGAAGTGAATTCGCTGCTCCTGACCCAGGCGCAGACGGCGGCGTTCATTTCGATTCAGTTGTTGCACCTGGGATTCCTCGCCACCGCGCGGTCCATTTACAACTCCGCGTTCACGTTCAGCTTCTTCTCGAACCCGTGGGTGCTCTTGGGCATGGGCCTGACGGTGGGGAGTCAATTGCTCATCGTCTATGTGCCCTTCCTGCAAACGGTCTTCCGAACCGCCGCGTTCCCGGTCGAGTGGTGGCTGATCATCGGCCTCGGCCTGTTCCCCGGCTTCATTGCGGTGGAGCTTGAAAAGTACATCCGCCGCCGGTTTGCGGCTCAAGCATGAGATTGAACTAATAACGATGACAACCAAACCCTTTCCAAGTGAAATCCTGCATATTCGGCTGGAAGAACCGAGGCGCCGACCGGAGACGCCGGCGGAGCAACCCCGGGCCACAGCCAAAGAGGCGGGGCAGCGCCGCCTGAAGGGGTTGCACTGGATGCACTGTCCGAAATGCGGCCAGCGGCTGGCCACGGAACACTGCGGCGCGGTGGAGATTGATGTCTGCCCGTGCTGCTGAGGGCTGTGGCTGGACGCGAACGACTTGGAGACCATCGTGGCGAATACGAGCCACGGAGGCTTCCTCCGCTCGTGCCTGAACCTGTTTCGCGGTTGAGGGCCACGCGCAGGGTGTTCCTCGCGCCGGCGACAGGAACAGGCCGCGCCGTCGCCGGCCCGGAAGAATTTTATGATTGTATTCATCGTCAGTTGCGCCACGGCGATCATCGTCTCCTTTCTCTGTTCGCTGATGGAAGCGGTGTTGTTGAGCCTGAATCCGCTTCGATTGCAGACCCTCCAGCGCCAGGGGCACAAGCACGCGGCCATCTGGCTGGGGATGAAACGGAACATCCACCGGCCCGTCGCCGCCATTCTCATTCTCAACACCGTGGCGCACACGGGCGGGGCGACGATTGCCGGCGGGGCCTTTGACGAGATTTACGGCGACCAGTGGCTTTGGGTGTTCTCCGCCATGTTCACCGTCGTCATTCTTGTCGGCACGGAGATCATCCCCAAACTGATCGGCGTGGCTTACAGCGAGCGCCTGGCGCCGTGGATCGGCGTGCCGCTGGCCATGCTGACGACCTTCTTGAGACCGCTCGTGTTCCTCAGCGAACAGCTCTCGCGGCTCATCCGCAAATCGCCGCCGACCGAGGCGGGCATGAGTGTGAGCGACCTTCGCACGTTGGCCGGCCTGGCGCGCACCAACCAGGCCATCGAAGCCGAACAGGAGAGCATCATCATCAACACCACGCGACTTCAAACCACGCTGTTGGAGTCGGTCATGGCGCCTCGGGAGCGGATCGCTTTCCTGCAACTGCAAAAATCGAACATCGAGAATTTTGAGCTGGTCGCCACCACGCTGCACACACGCTATCCCGTGAGTGAAACGGACGGCGTGGACGGCATCACGGGCTACGTGAATTTCAAGGAGATCGTCGCCGCAGTTCCCAGCCGCCGCGAAGTGCGCCTGGCCGATTTCATCCGCCCGCTGGTTCGCTTGCATGCGAACCTGAACCTGAACGAAGCCTTGAAAGTCCTCATTGGCCGCGGCAGCCATATTGCGCTCGTGGAGGATGCTGGCGGGCGCATTGTGGGGCTGATCGCGTTGGAGGACGTGCTGGAGGAAATCGTCGGCGAATTGGGCAGTGAGTTTGACAACCTCACCAGCGAAGTCATCGCCGTGGCGGAGGGTCGCTGGAAAGTGGGCGGCGGCGTGACGCTCAGTGTCCTGGCGCAGAAAGTGGGAGTCCATCTACGCGCCGAGCCGCCGGGCGTGGTGCTGTCGGACTGGTTGAGCCGCCAATTGCAGAAGGAACTTGTCTCCGGGGACACGTGGCAGAGCGATGGACTGACCTTCACCGTGCTGCAAATCCGTCGCCGCCGGGCGCATCGGATTTTGGTCGAAATGGGGTGTCACACTGCTGACCGCACGGCGCAGTTACAGAAGTCACTTAATGAAGACCCGGACCGTAAGAACTGAGATTACTGCTATCCGAAGATAGCGCCAGTGTACGACGCATGACGACTTCCAACCCGATTCGGGATCGTCTGGTGCTGCTGGCCAAGTGCCTCGGCCTCGCCGCCTGCCTTTACCTGTTCATTGTGGGCATCGGCGGCATGGGCGAGTCTTTCAAGCTGTTTGGCAAAGGATTCTCGGAGCAGATTCTCAAGACCACGGCGTCGCCGTTCGTCGGCTTGTTCATCGGGATTCTCGCCACGTCGCTCGTGCAAAGTTCGTCCACCACCACCTCCATCATCGTGGGCATGGTGGCGGGCGGAGCCATTTCCATCGAAGGGGCTATTCCCATGGTGATGGGGGCAAACATCGGCACCACGATCACCAACACCATCGTTTCCCTGGGTCACCTGACGCGGGCGGTGGAATTGCGGCGGGCCTTTGCCGCCGCCACCGTCCATGACTTCTTCAACCTGCTCGCGGTGCTGGTCCTGTTTCCGCTGGAATTGCTGACCGGTCTGCTGGCCAAGTCCGCCCGACTGTTGGAAGAGCTGTTCCAAGGGGCCGGCGGGATGATGCTGGCCAATCCCCTTCAAGCCGCTACGAAGCCCGTGCTGGAGTTCCTGTCCGCGCTGATGAAGAATCATCCGATTCTTCTCCTGGTTTTCTCCGTGCTGTTGACCTTCGCGATGCTGGCTTGCATCGTGAAGCTGCTCCGCAGTCTGGTGTTGAAGAAGGTGGAGAGTTTTTTCGACGAGCACCTGTTCAAGAGCGCGGGTCGCGCCATGCTCTTTGGCCTGCTGCTGACCGTGGCCGTGCAAAGCAGTTCGGTGACGACCTCGCTGATTGTCCCGCTGGCCGGGGCCGGCATCCTGCGCGTGAGCCAGATTTTTCCCTACACCATGGGCAGCAATGTGGGCACGACCGTCACGGCGATGCTCGCCGCGCTCGCCACCGGAAAGCCCGAGGCGGTGACGGTGGCGTTCGCCCACCTGCTGTTCAATCTGTTTGGCATTCTGCTTATCTGGCCGGTGCCGTGGATTCGGCGAACGCCCATTCGTCTGGCGGAGGGCCTGGCGGCGTTGTCCGTGCGCCATCGGCTCATCGCGCTGCTTTATGTGGTCTTGATTTTCTTCGTCATCCCCCTGGTTTTGATCGTAATTTTCAAGTGAGGCGCTTATGTGGAAAAATGTCGTCAACCTATTCAAGAAAGACAACCTCTACCAGCAGGCATTGCAGCAAGCCTACGCCATGCTCGATGCCGATTGGCTCATGTATGAGGCATCGGTGGAATCCTTGCGGCAGTCCGACACGGGCGAAATCAAAATCGACATCTTCGCGAAGGACAAAGAGGTTAATGCCCATGAGCGCGACGTGAGAAAAAAAGTGCTGACGCATCTCGCTCTCTCCGGCGGGGCCGAGCTCACTTCGGGGCTGATTCTGGTCAGTGTGGTCACGGACATCGAGCGGATTGGCGATTACACCAAGAACATTTACGATTTGTCGCGGCAGCACCCGAAGCGGCTGCACGGCGGCAGACTGGAATCGCTTCTCCAAAAGGTCGAAGTCGGTGTAACGCGGATATTTGAGGAAACGATTCAAGCCTTCAAGACGAGCGATGAGGGAATGGCTCGCGCCATCATGGCCGACTACAAGCAGGAGTTGGCCATCGCCTGCGATACGATCACCAACGCCGTTGTCTCCGGCAAAGTCACCGACCTCGGCGGCTCGGATGCGGCGGCGCTCGCGCTTTATGCCCGTTACCTTAAACGCATCGCGGCGCACTCGCGCAATATCATCTCCAGCGTTGTGAATCCCTTCCCCCGCCTGGGCTACAAGGAAAAACCGCCGGAGCAGTGACCGTCCGGGTGATCCTGGCGCCGAGATGCGTCGCAGGTAGTATGCCGAGTGCTTCCAACAAAGCCACCGATTGCAGGCTCTGCTGGCTGAACCGGCAGTTTTGACGGGCCGCTCCCCCTCCAGGAGCCGGGGGTTAATAGGCCTTAAGATCTGTTTGAGATGGGGCAAGTTTTTCAGGCTTTTGCCGACGCCGAAATCTTGCGGATTGTTGATCGTGCCTTCGGCGCGCAAGCCGCGGCCTTCCTTGAAATACTGTTTGAGATCCATGCTCTTGTAGCCCACATCCAGGCTGGGGGCCACGCCTTGAGTGATCAGCCGAGTGGCAAACCGGCCCGGAGTCGACCGGGTGATCTTCCGCTCAAAAAGTAATTGCGCCCGCTCGGGACGACCTCAGTCAAGGTTTTCCTGGATGACTTCCTCGAAGAATTCCCGCTCAATCGCCGAGACGAGGGCTTGCGAGATCACGACCGCCGCATCGCCAGCGTCGGTCTGTCGCGCCACAACCACCATGCGCTGGTATTCAACCCCCCGCTCTTTCGCCAAAGCCTGCAGATCCGAACGCGTGCCGAGCAGGCGCGGATGGTCTTGAGGAACCGGGTGGCGATCCGCCACGGATGCGACCCCAACCAACCACTCCATCCCGAGACACGCCGCGATGAGGCGGCTTTGCCCGGCAAAACCGGCCGCACGTTGCCCGATCAGTTTTAATTCGGCGATTAACTCGCGCATGCGTTTACTCATCCCCATCAAAGGCGACGGCTTTTGCATGGGTCAAATCTCCCTTGGGGCCTCTGCGATTGTCAAGCGGGTCCTCGAGAGCCGAAATCCGGACGCAAGATACCCGCAAAAAATCTATTTCAAACACGTTTCAACCCCGTTAGAAATGATCCGACATGAACTCATCAATGCGCAATTTCCGGGAATTCCCTGCCTCTCGATTTTCTTTTCGGGTTATGATGGCCGTCCTGAGCGCCTTTGCGACGCTCATTGGGCTTGCGGCAACCCACGCCTCCAACGCCGTCCAACGCCTCACAGTCGAGCGTGCGCAGCCCGAAATGAACGGCAACATCTATCGACTCTACGAAATCGAAAAAGCGGCATGGATTTGGCACCCCTCCGCGCCTCAGGGCACTCAGGCAATACTCCTGTTCCGCAACCAATTCTCTGTAGACCAGGAGACTGAGACGACCATTCACGTCAGCGCGGATCAGCGCTACGAACTGAGCCTGGATGGCAAACTTATCTCGCTGGGGCCCGATCGCGGGGATTTGATGCACTGGAGTTTCGCCTCCTATCGCCTGAAGCTCGCTCCCGGTTCGCACACTCTGGAAGCGCTGGTTGCCTGGATCGGTGACAACGCCCCGTGCGCGCAAATCACTCATCGGGGCGGTTTCATTCTTGCGGCGGAAGGCCCGTTGTCCGCCCCCTTGAATACGGGCAGTCACAGCGGATGGAAAGTCAGCCGGGTCGATGGCTGGTCCTTTTCGCCAGGCCCGCCGCCCAATTTCACCGGCGCCCAGCAGACTCAGCGCGGCAAATCGCTGAATGTTAAAGAACCGTTTGTGGCTCCCTCGGTGATCATGCCTCCGCTTCGCAGCAATGACTATGGATTGATGCGAACCGGTTGGCGGCTTTTTCCCTCGCCTCTCCCTGACCAGAAAATCAACGCCCTGAACACGGGCACGGTGCGAGCCATCATTCCCGGCGGGCTGGATCGTTCAAAACCGGTCACCTCCCAGCACATTGAAAAGGCGAAACCCGGCATGCCCGAGGCGGATCAGTGGAATGCGCTTTTGATCCGGGGTCAAGGATCTGTCACGATCCCGCCCGCCACGGTTATGTCCGTGCTGGTGGATCTGGAGAACTACTTCGCGGCCTATCCCCGGTTTAAAATGTCTTCGGGTAAAGAGGCCAAGGTGACGCTGGCATGGGCAGAATCCCTCTACACCCTCAACGCTCAAGGCAAACCGACCTCTGTCAAAGGCAACCGAAACGAGATCGAAGGCAAGGTTTTTCATGGCATCGAAGACACGTTCCTCCCGGAGGGCGCCATCACGGAGCCGGTTGAGTTTCGCACCTGGTGGTGGCGCGCGGGTCGCTACATCCTCCTCACGGTGCAAACCCAGTCGGATCCTTTGCGGCTGGATGGCTTTGACCTCCTCGAATCACGGTATCCCCTCGAGGATGACGGACAATTCGTCTGTCCCATTCAAGAGATCAACAACACCCAGCCGCTCATGGTGCGCGGCATGCAAATGTGTTCTCACGAAACCTACATGGATTGTCCGTATTACGAGCAGTTAATGTACGTTGGCGACACCCGGCTGGAGATGCTGACCACTTATCTGATGACCCGTGACGATCGCCTGCCCAAACGCGGCATCGAGCTCTTTGACTGGTCTCGCTCCATTTGGGGCCAGGTCGCCGAGCATTATCCCAGCCGCACCCCCCAGCAATCCCCCACGTTCAGTCTGATCTGGGTCTCGATGGTGCGGGATTACGCCTACTGGCGCGGAGATCCGCAGTTTGTCCGCCAATGTCTTCCGGGGATGCGCGGAGTCCTGGAACTTTTCCGAAATCTGCGGGGTCCAAGCGGGCTATTGGAACATCTTCCTGGATGGCCTTTTGTCGATTGGGTCCCTGGCTGGGCCACCGGCAATGCCCCCGATGGGCTCCGAGGCATTTCCTCCATCAACAACCTCTTTTTTGTCCAGGCCCTGCTTCATGCGGCCGATGTCGAAGAAATCGTCGGGGACACCGCGATGGCCGCCCGCAATCGCCAGCTGGCCCGTGAATTGTCCGATGCCATCCTGGCACGGTTCTGGGATGACTCGCGTCAGTTGTTGGCCGACAACCAGAAGCACTCCAGCTTCAGCGAACACGCCCAATGCCTGGCCCTGCTCAATGGCGTGCTGCCCAAAGACAAGCAAGCCGCCTGTTTCAAAGCTCTTATCGAAACAAAGGACCTCCATCGGGCTACGGTTTATTTCTCCTTCTACCTGCTGGAGACATTCAAGAAATTCGATCGCGGTGACTTGATCGTGAACCGCCTCGGTTTTTGGCAGGATCTGCTCAAGGGCGGCTTCAAAACACCGGTGGAATCACCGGAACCCTCCCGATCGGATTGCCATGCCTGGGGCAGCCATCCGCTGTTCCATATGCGCGCCTCGCTCTTTGGCCTTCGCCCCCTGAACGCAGGCTTCTCCGAACTCGAAATCGCCCCTTCCCCCGGGCCATTGGAGTGGTTGGAAGTCAAAGCCCCGCACCCCAAGGGTTGGATCGAAGGCAAGCTTCACTTCGATCACGCGTCCGGCAAGTGCTCGGGCAGTGTTCTCCTGCCTGAAGGTGTCACAGGAACCTTCCGCTGGAAAGGCGCGCAAATCAAACTCGCCCCCGGAACAAAAACCGAAATTAAACTGTGATCCCCCGCGCGTTGACTCCGAATCACGGAATTGAAGCGCTAAGAGCCTGTTTGAAAATTACACGGGGTGCTGCGGCGAGGGATTTTGGCTGGGGCCAAGGCGGCTTGGGCCGAGCATCCCCAATGTGGGCTGTAAGGTCCAAGCCAACGCTGGCCCCGGGCAAAAGAGCCTCCGCCCGAAGGGTTTTCGCAGAAATGGCCCCCTGGCTTCGTTGCTCCTCAGTCAAAGATCCGCCAGGGATATTTTCCTTCGTCGCGCCTCGCCATGCGGCCATTTCTGCGAAAACAGCGCCCCTTGAAATTTTCCAACAGGCTCTAAGGATCAGGATTATTTTCGGATCATCGATTGACATCAGCCGCGAGGACGATAACTTAACCGGTCTTGGCGGTTTATGAAAATACTGATTCAACATGCAGAGACACGGCATTTCCTTGGAAAAGGATGCCGTTGGATTAACGGTCCGCAGGGAGCTCTGGCATTCCTGGATGAAGTGCGGGCACGCGACTACTGCATCTACCACCGCCTGACGAAAGCGAACGTGGTCAGCCTGCCGGAGGACCCGCTTCAAGAACAGCTCCCGGCGCCATCCGAGAGATCGCTTTCCACCAAAAAGCAACTGGAAACTGAAAACATGAAATCGAAGGCCGTTACAAACCGAGCAAACATTCCATCATCGTCCGCGTCCATCACGCCCCCCAAGACATCGTCAAAAGCTGTCGAACAAACTCCGCCAACGACAACCTCCAAACGGAAGAATGCCAAGGCAACACTTCAAAAACTAACTCCAATCACCGGCAAACGCGCCGCGACCTCATCTTCCTCAGATACTACCGCTACCTCGCCCGCGGCCCGCGCGATCGCCATCCCTGCGCCAGAACCCAAAGTCACCACGATTGCGGCCAAAATCGACATCGGTTACGGCAACGTACTGTTCATTCGCGGTCAGGGCGACGGCTTGAGCTGGGATAAGGGCGCGGCCCTGCGGTGCGTCGATGCTTCCACGTGGATGTGGTCCTCCGATCGAGCCCAAAGCAAGGTCGTCTTTAAACTCCTGATCAATGACCAGGTGTGGTCGCAAGGCGATGACCTTGTCGTCGAAGCCGGCACGAAAGCCGAAATTGTGCCTGTGTTCCATTAAGGCACGGGAGTCTGAGCGTTAAACCTGCCCAGCGTCTGTTGGCTGTTCGCAGCAGCCCCTGTTTTTAGCTCATTTGTCCTCAGTGAACCGCTGCGCGGTTTGGACGGAGTCACTCAACAGAGTATCGCCAGACTCTCAGACAAATCGATTCACGCGTTTGATGAACGCGCGGGTGATCCCTATTTCACAAAGGAGTTCGGCGGAGTGATTCCGTCCCACGTTAAACCCGAGGCGACCACCTGCGTCACCTCTGTCGTGTAGGTTCCTGCGGGAGCATTATTCCATTGGAAGGTCACCACGCCGGCCGAGTCAGTGGTGCCCGTCATGTGGCGAGCTTGCGAGGTTGTGTTGTTGACAATGTCAGCCGACACGCTGGCACTGGCAACCGGGCTGCCGGCATTATCTTTGAGACTCATTTTGACGAGGAGATGGCTCTTGCCTGATTTGCCACCGGTGGTCGAGTAGCTGATACCGGCAACTGTGACAATGTTACCCGCAGGCAGGACGTTGACGGACACCGTTGCCTCCGCACTGTCCACCGTTCCATCGTTAACCTTGAAGGTGAAACTGTCCGAACCGTTATAGTTGGCACTTGGCGTGTATGTGAGATTGGGGGCTGTCCCGGACAAAGTCCCGTGAACTGGATTGCTCACGACCACAAATGTAAGCGCATCGCCATCGGCATCACTCCCCGTCAAGGTGAGGGCCAACGAATCATCTTGGGTCACGGTCACCGACTGCGGATTGGCGATTGGCGCATCATTGACAGGGGTCACGGAAATGGAGATCGTCGCAATCGGACTGTCCACCGTTCCATCGTTAACCTTGAAAGTGATGCTGTCCGGCCCGTTATAGTTGGCACTTGGCGTGTATGTGAGATTGGGGGCTGTTCCAGACAAAGTCCCGTGAACCGGATCGTTCACGACCGCAAATGTAAGCGCATCGCCATCGGCATCACTCCCCGTCAAGGTGATGGCCAACGGAAAGTCCTCGTCTACCGTCACCGACTGGTTGTCGGCCACAGGGGCCTTGTTATTAGAATTGAATGCCAGTAATGCACCAACATTCAACCGTCCTCCGGTTACGGTTTTCCCGCCCAAAGAAGGGGTCGCGGTTGTATTGGCCAGCAATGCAGCCTTGATCTCAGCGGCTGTCTTGTCCGGATTGGCGGCAGCGTATAAGGCAATGGCCCCCGTCACATGCGGGGTGGCCATTGAAGTCCCGCTATAGGAACCGTAGGTGGGTTGATTCTTCCAGTTGGGTAGCGTTGAGTAAATGCTCACGCCAGGAGCTCCCAGATGAACTTTGGTTGCCCCATAGTTCGAAAAACTAGCGAGTTTTCCGTTACTGTCAATAGCAGCAACCGCAATCACGGCTGGATCAGTGTATCCAGCTGGATAATAGTCGGTTGTATCGATGTTGACACCATCGTTACCGGCTGCGGCAACGAAAAGGATCCCCGCTTGTCCGGCGCGAAAAATGGCACCCTCCAATCCCAGATCATAACCGCCGCCACCCCAGGAGTTGTTGATCGCCACCAGGTTGAAACCATGGCGCGTTTTGAGATCCACAAAATAATCGATCGCCTCGATCGCATCGACGGTCGTCCCACCATACGGCCCCAGGAACTTGGCTGAGATCATGGTCACGTGCCAGTTGACACCGACCACACCCACGTCGTTACCTCCGATGGCGCCGATGGTTCCGGCCACGTGCGTGGCATGGTCATCCCTAGAACTGTCGTAGACAGTATTGTCGTTGTTGTAGAAATCCCATCCATGAATATCATCGATTTTCCCATTTCCATCGTTGTCCACGCCATCGACGGGATCGAAGGGATTGGTCCAAATGTTCGCCGCAAGATCGGGATGGGTATACATGATGCCTTCGTCGATGACACCGACATAGACGGAGCTATTTCCGATCTTGCCGGTTGCCCATGCCTCCCCAGCTTGACTGCCATACTGATTCGCTGGGCTCGTGGCATCTCCATACATGCCCCAGAGTGAGCCGCCCGTGTAATAAGGATCGTTAGAGACTTCACAATGCTGGTAGACCCAATTCGGCTGCACCCTTTTCACGGCCGGATGCTGCTGCAAAAAAGCAATTGCGGTTGGCACAGGCAGTTGAGTTTCCAGGACGCTGATTTCATTCAGTCCGCGGGCCTTCATCGCCGCGGTAAGGAGCCCGCGCAACGGCCTCAAAGCTGCTTTCTGCAAGGCATCATGCAAGACCGCATCCGATACCCCGACATCAAACTCGACGAGGATCTGTCCCTGAACGTAAGTGGGCCCGCCGGGCGTATCCTCAACGTAAGCAAAAGGCTGGGCCATGCCCGTCATGCAAAAGCATCCGAGCACAGCTAGGATCAAGAGAAATCGGCTGAGACCAAAGGTCATCGCACCGGTATCCATGCTCATTTTCATATGCCCCCCTGAATGACTTTCTTATCGTTGTTACACACCTTGATGCCAAGTCTCAACCGGGAGTAATCCGCCCTATACGTACGGGCAAAGCTGACTTGAACGAACTCACCTTTTGAGACTGATAGAAACATAAACCGTGTGAAACCCAGTCGTCAAGCCGACCCCTGAACCGCAAATAAAAAAACTTAACCGCGCCAATCCACGCGAATCATGGCGGGCCGAATACGAAGATCCTGCCGTGTTAGGAATATCGATGGGTTGTCGGGGATTCAGCCCATCGGATACCTCCGCTTCGATTTGCGTCCAAAGGCATTCATTCGCGGTTCGATTTTATTAGACCGATTGCCATAATAAATTTCCAGAATGGTGGAGCCGAGGAGGGCGCGGGCGAGACGCGTGCGAAGGAGGATACCCGCAGCGGTCTCGACTGAGCACGGAACGAAGCCCCCGCCCTCCTTCGGCTCCATCTCGTTGAGACAGGG
>Ga0116153_10000603_pt1 | contig 42655 bp, 50 predicted proteins | sample AD_UKC028_MetaG_FD_89896 | JGI IMG/M metagenome (GOLD analysis project Ga0116153, IMG submission 89896) | Active sludge microbial communities of municipal wastewater-treating anaerobic digesters from USA - AD_UKC028_MetaG | ecosystem: Engineered > Bioreactor > Anaerobic > Digestate | place: USA...
TCCGTTCGACTTGCATGCCTAATCCACGCCGCCAGCGTTCGTTCTGAGCCAGGATCAAACTCTCCGAAAAGAGTATTTGATCCTAATCCTGCCCGAAGGCAGGAAGTTGCAAAACTTACGATCCGGCTCCGCACACAAAAATGAGAAAGAACGACCCTTCGAGACAAAAGAAATCCCCTTGAAGAGAATGCGTCAAGAAAGGAACTACGAAAATTTAAAAGAAGTAAAAAACCGAAAGACTCGATTACCCCGTTCCCTTTGAGGTGGCGAGCATTATACGAACGGCTGCAACCCTGTCAAGCTTTAATAAAAAAATTTCTTATTTTTTTCCGCGGGGGAAGTGTACCTGCTCGCCCGCGATTTGGCAAGCTCCGGGGGACTCATGAAAAGAATAGAAAAGACGGATCTCTTGCTTCTTATAACCCATTTAGAATAAACGGGTTAGAGCTAAAGTCCGATAAGACTCCAAAGGCGCGCGCGCCGGTAAGCGCTGCTGATCTTGACATCGAGACGGGTTGTTTCCTGGATCAGTTTGGAATGAAGATCGCTGAATCCTTGATCCGTTTTGACCATTTTTTCGTATTCAATGCCGCCAAGCGCGACATACTCCCTCACTTTTTCGATTTCCTTGGCGTCGTACCAGGAGCCATGTTCGCCGCAGACATCAACCACCACGCCGGAATAGGAACCCCAGATCTTCCGGTTCATCAGTTGTTTGCAAACGGGGCAGGGCACGTAACGGATCGGCTCGCGCCTTCCAAGCGGCACATAGAGTTTCCTAAGCCGGGCAAGCTCATCCATGCTGAAAACTTCGGGCTTGATCTTCAGGGCCTTTTTTTCTTTGAGATGATCCACCCAAACGCCGTGGCAGGCCTCGCAGTAATCCATTTCGAGGCCGTCTTCGGTTCTGACCGTTAGAGGCTTGAGACATTTGGGACATTCCATGGTGTGCCCGTTTTTTGCGGCGGCGGACGACAAGTCGGTCATCGTTTTTTCTTCCCGTCGATCATTCTACGGTAACAGATTTGGCAAGATTGCGTGGCTGGTCCACGTCGCGGCCATTCAGGACCGCAATGTGATAGGCGAAAAACTGGAGTGGAACCACGGTCAGGATCGGCGAAAGGATCTCGAGGGTTTTTGGGATCGGAAAAAAATCATCGGCCATCTTTTCAAGTTCTTTCCGCCCCTTGGTTCCGATCGCGATCACGATGCCGTCGCGGGCGCGGATCTCCTGGATATTGGAGATCATTTTATCGTAGGTCGTCGAATCCGGGGCGATGCAGATCACCGGCTGCTCGTGATCGATTAGGGCGATCGGCCCGTGCTTCATCTCTCCCGCCGCGTAACCGTGGGCGTGGGCGTAAGAGATCTCTTTAAGCTTCAAGGCGCCTTCAAGCGCCGTCGGGTAATTGCACCCTCTGCCTAAATAAAGGAAGTTGCGGCGCGTGTAATGTTTTTGAGCGCATTCTTCGAATTTTTTATTTTCCTTCAGCATCTTGGCGCACTGATCGGGTATTTTTTTGAATTCGCGGAGCAAGCCCTTAAGCTCCGAAAGAGAGATGGTTTTTCGAAGCCGCGCGATATGGAACGCCAAAAGAATAAGCGTGCTAAGCTGGGCGATATAAGCTTTGGTCGAGGCAACGCCGATCTCGGGGCCGGCGTGCGTGTAGATGACGGCATCGGCTTCGCGCGCCACCGTACTCCCGACCACATTGACTACGGCGAGCGTGATCGCTCCCTTGGATCTGGCTTCCCGCAACGCCGCCAGCGTATCCGCCGTTTCGCCCGATTGCGTGATGAGCACAACCAGGTCCTCATGATCCAAAATGGGGTCCCCATAGCGGAACTCGCTTGAAACTTGGGTCCGGCAAGGGAGGCGCGTGTATTGCTCGATCGCGATGCTTCCAAGCAGGCCGGCGTGGTAAGCCGTGCCGCAACTGATCATCGAAACGCGTTTGATCTTCCGAAGGGATTGTTGGAATTTTTTATCGAGGGTATCAAAGAAAATGCTTTTCCCCTTTTGGATCTTTTTTGAAAGGATCTTTTTGAGCACTTCGGGCTGCTCGTGCATCTCCTTGAGCATGAAATGCGGGAACCCTTGTTTCTGGGCCTGGGACGCGTCCCAATGAACGGTGGAAACGTGGCGCCGGACCCAGGATTTGCTCTTGAGGGAATAGACGGAAACTTCTTTGGCGGTGATCACGGCGAGGTCCTCGTCTTCAAGGTAAATGACCTGGCGCGTGTAAGGCAGCAGGGCTGTCACATCGCTTGCGACAAAATTCTCCCCCTGCCCCAATCCGATCACAAGCGGATTGGATCTCTTGTAGGCGATAAGCGTTTCGGGGTCCTCTTTGGAGAAAAGAACGAAGGCGAAAAATCCGTGCAGTTCCCCGACAGCGCGTTTCACGGCATCAAAAAGTTTCCGGCTTTTCCGGTAATAATGACCGATCAGGTTCGCGCCAACCTCGGTGTCCGTTTGGGAAAGAAACCGGACTCTTTTTTTCTGGAGCGAATGCTTAAGCTCGGCGTAATTCTCGATAATGCCGTTGTGGACCAAGGCGATCTTGCCGGAGGCGTCGATGTGGGGATGGGCGTTGGCGCGGGAGGGTTCTCCGTGGGTCGCCCAGCGGGTATGCCCGATCCCGATATGGGCTTCGATGGAAAAATCCCCGATCTTCTCTTTAAGGACGCTCAGCTTCCCTTTTTCCTTAATGAGGGAAATGCCGCCCTTTTGATAGTCGATGCACGCGACCCCGGCTGAATCATAGCCCCGGTATTCCAGCTTTTCGAGGCCTTTGACCAGGACCGGCACCGTATTCCGGTAGCCCACATAACCGATAATACCGCACATAACAAAAATCCTCCGGATTTTTGAGGGACTCGTCACTGGGGACTAGGAACTCGTTTTGGCTCCTCGTATGACCGAGTCCCGCACTTAACGTGCTGCACTGGCTTCCGATAAAGAATTAATGAGAGCCAGGCGAGGTACGAGTCCCGACTTGGTGCGGTATTATACCGCACCAAGTAAGTTTTGACAGATGATTTCCTTTTCAATAGTATAAACGGCGAGGGAAATTTTCATGGCCCAAAACCGCCGCAAGCATTTTTTCATCAACAAGCCGCTCCAAACGCGTTTCATGCTCGCCGTCGTGATCCCGCTTTTTTTGATCAACCTTGCCGCCATCGCGGGCCTTTATTTCGGGATCTGGAGCAAGGTCCTCGAAACCTTTTCCGACGAGCAGACCCTCAACGACTTGATCACAGCCTCCCGCATGGTGGAGTACGAACAGGCCCGCCACCCGGGCGCGGCCCAGGATTTTTCGTCGCTTTCTTTCTTTAAACAGACCGAAAAGCTCGGTCAGCGCCAGCGCGAGGTCTTTAAAGGCATCCTCGATGAAACGAACCGGTCCCTGCTTTGGAAGTTTGGGCTATTGCTCGTGCTCATCAGCTGGGGCACTATTTTTATCTCCCATAAAATCGCGGGGCCTTTTTTGAGGTTCAGCCGCGCTTTTCATGAAGTGGAAAAAGGCAATTACCGGACCCGGATCTTTTTAAGGAAGCTTGATGAGGGACACCCTGTCGCGCAGGAATTCAATGACGCGATGGAAAAAACCGATCATTTGCTTTCCGATCTGAAGACCCTCAGCCGGGAAAAAGACGCTCCTCAGGCCGTCGCCAAGATGCAGGAAAAACTCTCCGCCGTCCAGACCAGCGCTGATGCTTAAACGTCTTGCCCGTATTTTTCTTCCGGTTTTTGTTTCCGCCATTCTTTTCTCTCCTTCTCTCCGGGCGTTCGAGCCGTCCGCCCAGGACCGGGAGCTCCTCGAGAGGATCGAAAAAGACACGCTTCAATACTTCGTCCGTCTTTCCAATAAAGAAACGGGGTTTACCAAGGATTCTTCCCGTCCGGGCGCTCCCTCCTCTGTGGCCGCGACCGGGTTTGCCCTCGCGGCTTACGCGATCGGTGAATCGCGCGGATGGCTCACTCCCGATTACGCCCGTTCGCGCATCCTGACCACGCTCCGCATGCTCCGCAACAAAACTGCGCACCGTGAGGGCTTTTTTTATCACTTTTTAGACAACCGGACCGGAAAACGCGTTTGGGGTTCTGAGGCTTCCTCGATTGATACCGCGCTTGTGGTAGCCGGCGCGCTTCTGGCCGCCCAATATTACCCCGGCACGGAGATCGAGAAACTCGCGCATGAGATCTATGAACGGGTCAATTGGAAATGGATGATGAATGGCTCTGATTTTATTTGTATGGGGTGGACACCGGAAGGAAAATTCCTTCCTTACTACTGGGATTCTTATAACGAACTCATGATCCTGGTGGCGCTCGCGATCGGTTCCCCCACTTTCCCGGCACCGGAAAGGACTTGGGACCGCTGGATGCGCCCCGAAGGAGACTATAACGGACACAAGGTTATTTTCGCCTCAAGCGGCTCCCTTTTTACCTATCAGTTCTCGCATGCTTATATCGATTTCAGGGCACTGAACGATCAGGGGATCAATTATTTTGAAAATTCCCGCGAGGCCACGCTCGCGAACCGCGAATATTCCATGAGTTTTGCCGACCAGTATAAAAGCTATTCGGAAAATTCGTGGGGGCTTTCCGCCTCCGTGGGACCGGGCGGTTATAAAGCTTACGGCGGAAAACCGGGAGCGGGGCTCCACGACGGTACGATCGCTCCTTACGCGGCGCTTTCTTCGATCGTTTTCACGCCGGAACTTTCAACCAAGGCGGCCCGGTTCTTCTTTGACAACTACCAGGCGAACCTCTACGGAAACTTCGGCTTCAAGGACGCTTTTAATCTGGACAAACAGTGGTGGGCCCAAGAATACCTGGGGATCGATCAGGGGATCACCCTTTTGATGCTTGAGAATTATTTGAACGGCGAGGTCGTCTGGAAAAAATTCATGGAATTGCCTGCGATCAAAAAGTGGATCGAGCTTACGGGTCTCGCCAAACGATCCACTTCCGTGACGGAGAACTAGTTCTTTTCTTTCCTTAAAAGCCTCAGCGCGAGCTGCATGGCGGCTTCTTCGATGATCTCCCGCGTGAGGTAGGTTCCGTTCTTGATCTCTTCCTTGATTTCGCGGACGCGCCCCAGATTGGGCTCCGCTTCGGTGGGGATTAAACGAAGGTATTTCCGGACATCCTCGCGGTTTTTCGCGGCGTCTGTTTTCTCGCTCGGAGCCTGGATCCTGAATTTAGGTCTTTTGGTTTCTGCCACGCTTTGCATTCGTCCTGCCTTTGGGCCACTTGCGGCCGTTTTGGGACAAAACAGTTACACGGCTTCTTTCGCTGTGGCTTTCTCTTCCTTTATCGACGCAGCGTGACAAAACTTAATGCATTTGCGATAAAACTCTTTTTTATCCTCGGTCCGGGTTTTATGTCTCCAGGGTCAAATGGCCCGCTCGGCGCATCAGATGGCCACGCAAGCGAGTGACGACCTTGGTATGGATCTGACAAACCCTGGATTCGGAAACATCCAGGATCTCCCCGATCTCGCGCAAGGTCAGGTTCTCGTAATAGTAGAGCACGATCACAAGTTTTTCTTTCTCGGGCAGCTGATCGATCGCTTCGGCCAACAGCTCCTTGACTTCGCCCTGATGGACATAGTTGAACTGGTCGGTGATCAGGGAATCCTCGATGGTCTGAAGGCGCGAAATGGGCTTATTGCCGTCGTCGTTCTGCCAAACCTCATCGAGCGACAAAAAGGTCGTGGAGTTGAGGTCGCTGTAGATCGAATTCAGGTCGTCGGTCGAGATCTTCAGCGCTTTCGCCACTTCATCATCCGTAGCCAACCGGCCGTTCTTCTCCTCGAGCTCTTTGCATTTTCGGTCGATCTCCCGGGCCCGCTTGCGAAGAAGGCGAGGCGCCCAGTCGAGTTTGCGCAGTTCATCCATGATCGAACCGCGCACGCGGGAAACGGCGTAGGTCTCGAACTTGTTGCCTTGCGAGACGTCGTATTTATTGATGGCGTCGAACAGCCCGAGGATGCCGTAGCTGACGAGGTCGTTGAATTCGACGTTGGGAGGCAATCCGATCGCCACACGCCCCGCCACATATTTCACAAGGTAAAGGTATTTCTTCACGATCTCTTCACGCAGAGCGAGGCTTTTGGTCCTTTTGAACTTTTTCCACATCTTGATCTCATCTTCGTGCATGGGGGTCTCCTTTTCGCCCCGGGCCGCTTGAGCGCCGTTTACTTCGGGCTCTCTTGCTGCTCCAGGATCTTTTTGATTTGAATGAGCGTATAATTCTTTGCTTGCAAGACCTTGATCTGCTCCAGCCGATCAAAGGTTGATTCATCATAAAGCCGGTGCCCCGAAATGGTCCGCCGGGCCTCATGGATCAGCCCCGCGACCGTATAGTTGTGAAGTGTCTGTCTTGAAAGGCCGGTATACTGCATGACCTCCCCGATCTTATAGAGTTTCTCGCGTTTCATACCGTTCCGCTCCTTTTCCCCTCCTGCCGGGAGGAGATCTCCTGAAGGATCGCCAGGGCCCGAGGATCCTCGGGCTCCAGCATCAGCACTTTTTCGGCCGTAAATTGCGCCTGGCCAAACCGTCCTTGTTTGACAAGCTCTTCCGCCTGAACGCGGTACTGTTCCAGGCGATCCGTGATCTCGTCTTGATACATCTTATGAATGAAAAGAGTGTCGGCTTTCCCCTCCTTGAGGGCTTTGGCCTTGATCCGGTCGATCATCTCCGAGGCTTCGTTGTTCTCGGCGTCATAAAGAAAAACCTTTTCGGCGGCGAAGAGGGCGAGGTCGTATTGGTTCGCGTCATAAAGGGCCCGGCTCCGCTCAAGCCAGGTCTTGATCTCGTCTTGTTTTTCGCCGGAGTTCATTTCTTCGATCGCCTGCGGCAGGAGGTTTTCTTTTTGACGTTCGATCTCTTTATCGAGGATCTCCGCCATCAGCTTCGCCGCTTCGGCATCTTGGGAATTTTCCTGGAGCACGGCTTGGACAGAACGGCGGGCGCTGTAATATTCGCGATTATTGTAAAAAGTGCGGGCTTGGGAGAGGGCAGTGTCCCGATCATTTGACGGCGCAAAAGAATCTTGGCCGGTCGCGCATCCCGCCAACAATCCTGTGATGATCATCACCATAACGCGTCTCATAGTTTATAAAATGTAAACTACATTTTATACTTTACAATCTATAACAATTTTTATTTTGGTCAATACAAAAAATAAAGATATTTTAATCAAACACAACTAATAGGGCCTTAATGTGTATAAGAATGCTATATATAGATAGAAAATGTGTAATATTTTCAGGAAATATGGAGATAAGCCGATAACTCCAGCAAAAGACTTCGTGTAAGTGAGGACGTAGGGAGGGAAAAACGATGACTCTTTATGAGAAATTGTTCGACCTTAAATATAAGCAAGGCGTTCCGACTTACGAGCTAACCCACCGATTTCCCGAGCATGCCCACCGCATCCATGAGGTCGCTTTACTGGATATTCCGGAGAACACGCTCAAAGAATTGATCCGGGAAAAAAAGACGCTGGATCGGCTGGTAAGCTTGAAAAAGCAGTTTCGAAAATGATCTAGTGCGGTGGGAAGAGATTTGGAAATTGAAATCTACTTGCTGGAAAAAACGCCCATTTTGCGGAATTTCTGGTAACGGTGTTCGGGTAATTCCTTCTTCGGTATTTTTTTAAGTTCCTCTAACGCTTTGTCGACGGCCTTGCGGAGATTCTCCGCCGTCGCATTGAAATCCCGGTGAGCTCCGCCAAGCGGCTCGGGGATCACATCGTCGATCAGGCCGAGGCCAAGCAGGTCTTGTCCCGTTAACTTCAGCGCGGCTGCGGCATCGGGCGCGCGCGTCGGCTCTTTCCAGAGGATCGCGGCACAACCTTCGGGCGAGATCACGGAATAATAAGCATTCTCCATCACAAAGATCCTATCCCCCACCCCGATCCCAAGCGCTCCGCCGCTGCCGCCCTCGCCGATCACGATACAGATGATCGGAACCTTGAGTTCGCCCATTTCTCTGAGGTTGTAGGCGATCGCTTCGGCCTGACCCCGCTCCTCCGCCCCGACGCCCGGATAAGCGCCCGGCGTGTCGATAAAACAGAGGATGGGGAGATCGTGTTTTTCGGCAAGACGCATGACCCGCATGGCTTTGCGGTAACCCTCCGGATGAGCGCTTCCGAAACTTCTCATAAGATTTTCTTTGGTATCGCGGCCTTTTTGGTGCCCGATGATGCAGACCGGCTCTTTCCCGTTCCACTTCGCGATCCCCGTCACGATAGCCCGGTCATCGCTGAAACGGCGGTCGCCGTGGATCTCAACAAAATCCGTTGTCAGGTAATTGACATAATCCAGCGTGTAGGGGCGGAGCGGGTGGCGGGCGACCTGGACGCGTTGCCAAGGGGTCAGATGGTCAAAAACATCCTGGATGGCCTTTTCGAGTTTTTTTTCGGCGCTTTTGATCTCGCCGGAAAGATCGATGCCGTCGTGGCTGATCTTGCGAAGTTCGTTGATCTTTTTTTCCATTTCGACGACCGGCCGCTCGAAAGGAAGGCAGGCGTCAAAAATATCACGGGTCCCGAGCTTGATCTTTTCTTTGACCTCGGCCGTTTCGGGAACGGATTTACCGTTGCTTTTTTTCTTTTTATTTTTCTTCTGCATAAAAATTAATCCTGGACGGTGACTTTTGCGCCGGAGGGCACGATGCCGTAAAGCTCCTCGACATCCTCGTTCAGCATACGGATACAACCTTCGGACGCCTGGGTTCCGATGCTCTTTGGCTCGATCGTCCCGTGGATCCCGTAACCCGGCTTGTCAAAACCCATCCAACGGGTCCCCAGGGCGTTCTCGGGGCTACCCGGAGGAAGGATCGCCCCCGTTTTAAACCAGGTGGGGTTCAAGAGCTTGTCCGTGATCTTGAACTCCCCGACAGGTGTGCAGTTGTTTTTGCCGGTCGCGACGGTATATTTTTTAAGGGGCAGGTCTTTGGAGTAAAGCGTCAGCGTGTTTTTTGATTTATCGATCACGATCGAAAAGGGCGCCGTATAGATCTTAAGTTTCATCTTCGGGTAAATGCTGTCGCTTTGAAGGCCGTTGATCTTCTTGATGAGATCGACGGTGGTGTGGTTCTTACGCGCGATCACATACAAGCTATCTCCCGGTTTAACGGTATAGGAAATGCTCTCCGGCGTGATCTCTTTGGAGAATAAATTCTTCCAGCGCTCCTTCATCTCGGCTGTGTTGATCGCGGGTACCGGTTCGGCTTTGGGGCGGGCTGAAGAAACGGACGGGGTTTTCTTTTCAGGAACCGAAGAGGATGCGGCGGCCTTGGAAAGCTCGGCCGTTGTCGGGGTAGTTTGAAATTCTCCCGGAGGTACTAAACCGTCCAGTTTTTTCGTATCCGCAATGGTCGCAACGGGCGCCGGCGCGGCTTCATCTAAAAGAATATCTTCTTTTTTTACCGTGTCTTCATTGGCCTTTGAAAATTCTTCGGCCGCGGGGCTTTTTTCCGGGTCCAATCTGCTCAAGGTCTTGTCGACTGCTTCTTCCCCTTTTGTTTCATCCAGGGCGGATCCAGTAGCCGGGACAAGAAAAAAACCTACGATCAAAAAAACGAGAAGGATATTTTTTTTCATGTTATCTGCGTTCCCCTTATCTGCAAAAAAGAAGCGCGATCACGATCCCCAAGGCCGCGCCGGCGATCACTTCGAAAGGTGTATGCCCGAGAAGCTCCTTGAGGCGTTTTTCGGGAACAGCTCCTTTGGCGTAAAATTCGTCGACCATCTCATTGAGGATCTTTCCCTGCCATCCCAGATGGCGGCGAACACCCGCTGCGTCGAACATCGTGATAAGGCACAGGATCAATCCGATCAGAAACGGAATGCTGTTAAAACCATAATAAAGCCCCACCGCCGCAGCAAGACTCGCCACAGTCGCCGAGTGAGCGCTCGGCATCCCGCCCGTGTCAAAAAGCCAGCGGACATCAAATTTTTTCTTGCTTGCCCCGCTTAAGATCACTTTGAGGATCTGGGCGACAAACCAGCTTAAAAAAACCGCAATAAACGCTTTTTCGCTCTGAAACGGGGGGTTTATGACTGCGATCATGGATTTTAGGACCCTTCGGAAACCAGAAAAGGATTGACGTTGTTCCTATTTATGCTTTATAATCATAAATAATATGAATTTAAGAAAAGTCTCCCCATTGGTCTTCCGCAAAGGGAGGATTATTATAGGTTCGGTATGTTTAAAAAGCAAGTTTGTTTCTTGCTGCCAAATAGAGGGATAAAACCGGCATGATACGTCTTCGAAGCGCCTTTGCCCTGGGGATCCACGCCTTCCCCGTGGATATCGAGGTGGATATTAGTAACGGTCTTCCTCAACTCATTCTTGTGGGGCTCCCCGACGCCAGCATCAAGGAGGCGCGGGAACGGGTCCGGACGGCGCTCAAAAACAGCGGTTTTCACATACCGCCCGACAAGATCACGATCAATCTCGCTCCGGCCGATATCAAAAAGGAGGGGGCAGCTTTTGATTTTCCAATCGCGCTCGGGATCCTGGCTTGCCATGGCGTCATTCCCCCCGAAAGCCTCGCCGCTCATACTTTTCTCGGGGAACTTGCGCTTGATGGAACTCTTCGCCCCTTAAAAGGCGTTATTGCGATCACAACGGGCTTAAAGGAATCTTCCTTTATCCTCCCGTTTGAAAACGCCGAAGAAGCGGCATTAGCTAGAGACATCACGATTTATCCGGTTAAAAATTTGAGGGAAACGGTGGATTTTTTACTTGGAAATCAGGTTGTCGAACCTCTGCGGAACCTTCCCTACCGAAGCAAGGTTCCTTCCCAGAACTCCCTTGATTTTTCGGAGATCCGCGGACAACAGGCCGCTAAACGCGCTTTGGAGATCGCGGTCGCCGGAGATCACAAGATCCTTTTTATCGGACCGCCGGGCAGCGGGAAAACCATGCTCGCGAAGCGCATTCCGACCGTTTTTCCTCCTATGAGTCCTGAAGAAGCCCTAGAGGTCACCAAGATACACAGTGTGGCAGGGTTGATAACCCAGGCGGGCGGTCTGGCTCTCGAAAGGCCTTTTCGCGCACCTCATTATACGGCATCGGCGGTTGCCTTAACGGGAGGCGGCACTTCCCCTCGTCCCGGAGAAATGTCTCTTTCTCACGGCGGGGTCCTTTTCCTTGATGAACTTCCGGAGTTCCGACGTGATGTGCTGGAAACGCTTCGAAGCCCGCTCGAAGATGGTTGTATTACGGTTTCACGCGCCAAAAGCCAGGTCACATTCCCTGCCAATTTCTTGCTCGTTGCGGCCATGAACCCCTGTCCTTGCGAGAGTTATCGCCAACTACTGGTATGACAACAGTAGCTTCTAGTGGGTGCTCTAAATCTTTATAAGTTACTTTTCTAACGAATCTCTTCAACGCCCCCTTACGCTGTTCTTCATCTGACTTATTCCATAACTTTCTAAGCTCGCGAGCAAAAACATATACGCTTTCAGCGTCTATTAGCTGACTTTTAGCCCTCTCCCATTTATTTTGAAAATCTTTGAGTTTTTCCTCATTCTCCGTGAACTCACCATTAATTTCCTGCATCCTTTGTTTAAAATCGCTTGCAGTTAAATTTTGCTCTTCAAATGCTTCAAATAAAAAGGTTTTCTTCTTTTTAATTTTTTCGTTTCTTTCGCTCATCTTTTGAATTTCTTCTCTTAATAATCCTTCCGAGCTTCGTATATATTGATTATGTCGTTTAACTACATCCTCAACGCCCATTAAATTTAGATTGTTATAAAAATCAATTACGGCTTCGCTTACGCAAGTTTCTACTAAGTTTTTTCTTATTGGGGTTGAAGTGCACGCGAGTAAACCTTTTTGATCTCGGGTATAACAACGATAGTAGGAATGTATTGTCCCGTCGGGCTTTCTGCTGGATTTCCCCTGCAAACTTCCTCCGCAATTTCCGCATTTTAGTTGCCCGGCCAATTTATAAACTGTGTCAAACCGTACCCGCACCTGTTTTTTTGATTGTAGAATCTCTTGTACTTTATTAAAAACCTCATTTGCCACGATACCCTGATGCTGACCATCCTTGATCAGCCAGTCTTTTTTGGGCACAACAAGCATTTTCCGGCCTTTCACCGGAGTTGTCCTCTTACCATACCAAACTTTTCCGATATAGACCGGCGTTTGAAGAATTCTTGAAAGAGAGTTACTGGTCCATGGCTGTCCTTCGCGGGTCCAAAATCTTTTTTCGTGAAGCGCATCTCTTACTTTTCTTACACTATGCGTCTGGAGATACGTATCAAACATAAACCTGACAGCGTTAGCTTCCGGCTCATAAACATAAAGCTTTTTTTCTTCCTTGCAAGTTTTCCTAGCTACGGGCCTTGCATCATCTTCATGCATTCCTTGTTTCAGTAATTTTTTCACCTCTTCATGGAATGTTGTATATCCAAAAGGAACGACTCCGCCATTCCATTTGCCTTCTTTTGTTCTTTGATACATTGCGAAACTTACTCGATTTCGAATATTATCTCTTTCTGATTCGGATATAAAATTTCCTGTTTTCAAAATGGGATTCTTATAACCACCGTTTTCGTTCCGCTTAATTCTTAGCCCATAATTAATCGCATAAAATTCGATATCAAACTCTTCAAATATCCCTATCCAATGGCTATTATCCCCTGAATCCCTGCTCAACCTTGAAGGTTCAGTAACAAGTACGGTTCCAACTTTTCCGTTTCTGATATCATTTAACAGTCTCGTCATTTCAGGACGGTCCAGGTCTCCCCCAGAGAACCCATCATCAACATATTGTTCAAATGGATTAAAACCTTGCCGCTCGCAGAAATCGCCGAGCCTTTTCTTTTGGGTGTTAATCGTTTCCCTCTCTCGCTGAATTTCTGTCGATACCCGGCAATAAACAGCCACTATTCTTTTGTCGTTCATTTATCGCAACCTCCAATGCCCACTGATAGATAAAGTCGCGCAGCGAATCGAACCCTTCATGTGACTTTTCCTTAATATCATTAGATTCTTTTTCATTAGAGTGTTCCGGCTCGAAGCTGATTAAGACTTCGACTTTTTGAAGTTTTACTCTTTTCCCTAATCTTGTTGTTTTGGTCTCTTGTCCCGTTCGAGAGATCTCGTGATCTCCCATTTTATCCACCCCCTTGGAAAGCGTTTAAGTGCGTCCCAAAGGGAAAATCTTCTGAAGCCGGGTTCTTCTCAGACCATTTTTATTTATCTTATGTGTCTATCAAATAGACACATATTATCAAAAAAATATATCCCCCTCAAGCTTTTTTCCTATACTTCAATGGGATCTTATCCGCGTTTCGTTTCTCGAGATACCGTTTTACTTCTTTTGTAGTAGTGAACCATGTCAGGCCGATCTTGAAGCCTCTCAGACGTTTTCTATCGATGGCCTTCCGCAATCCGCCCCAAGTTAAACCATATTTTTGAGCTGCCTCATGCAACTCTATTGATCCAGGAGGAATCCGCATGCCCGTCTCTCTATTTTAAGTAAAAGCATTGGTTGCATTGTACTTAGAGACGGCACTGATTGTCATCTACTTTACAACATAGGCAGCATCGCCGAACCCCTATGTGCATTCATTGGGGTTCGGACAACGCAAAGACTAGGCTTATTCCTTTGAAAGAGCGATCTGATCAATATAAACCGCACCAGATTTCGGATTTGAATTCTGGTCATCAAAAACAATTACGAATTCATTGAGTGAAGACCAATCCTGAATGTGGCGGAACTTATCAAACGGGATAGTGACTTTCTGCCACTTGTCGGTGATATTTCCCACAATATAGGCTGAAGGTTTATTACCTTTATCTTTTAGTTCGATCTTCAATCGCTTCGTGAATCCAAGCTTTGCATCCCCTTTAATGTAAAACGTCAGGGAATTATAAGGGCTCGCATCCACCCCATTCAATTTCATCCAAAAACCGTTGTACGCAGGATTGGGTGAATCCACATCATAGTCCAAGCGAATCGAATAGCCGGCCCTATCACCCAAAGCATCATCCGACTCAAATTTCATCTCAGCCTTTTGAGTACTGTCATCCGGATCCTTGTTCCATACGCCGAAATCGCCCCCGATATTATTTGGTTTGTCACCAGCATTGAAATCAGCAATGATCAATTCTTCCGCTGCGGCCATCACTTGCGATTGAAACGCAAAGGCCGCAACCATCATGCCCGTCAAAATGCCAATCATGAATTTCTGTCTCATTTTACTTACTCCTTTCTTTGAATTGCCTTTCCCATGCTTTGAATTCGAAAAAGGCCTTGCGTTTGTTTTCCTAAAAAATACTGGTAATTACCCCGCCAATTGCTCCATATTTGAATTTGGCAATTATTTTTTTCAAATCCGAATCTTCGCTGTATTGCCTCAGCGCCGTCTTAGTAACCGATTCAACAATAACTTTCGTTGTTTCTTCGGTTATGGGAGTTATCGCCTGCTGTTTATGTTGACCGCTTGCAGTTCTTTGATAAATTTTTTGCCCGACTTCATCCAAAACGGTCAACTCAAGGATCATTTCCGCTTCAATGAGATGCGCCAGAGCATCTGCCGCGAATATTCTGAGAGATTTGATTTTTAAGATGATGACGCCCTTCATCTTTTTCTTAGTCGTGATCAATTTTATGGAATCGGTTTCATTGAGTTGGACACGCACCACATCGAGTCCGACCTTTTCATTAATGTAGCGAATCAAACGATCCCCTACTAAATCAGTAAGATCGCTTTTCTTAACAATGATCGCGGCCGAGTCAATCACTCCTATCTTTTCACTAGCCCTTTCATCTATGGTATTCACCACCCCAACCGATAGCTTTTGATTCGGAGGCAACGAAATATCGGCATCTGATTTTTTTGAGAGCTTAGTCGCCGCACATCCGGAAAACGCTATAAAGCATAAAATTAAAAAAATCATTTTCCTCATCGCTCTTTCTCCTGCTTCTCTTGAGCTTGATGACCAAGACCGGCCTCACGGTTAACGTGATTTTGCAAGAATAGCTGCTTCCCGCGTTCGATCTCTCTCTCGAGCTCTTCCGGTTTAGGTAATTGAAGCTGGTATTTGGAGACGAAGATTTTGTTATTGAGGCCGCCAGTCGCGTATCTGACGGTTGTATTGTTCTTGTCGGAACAGAGAATGATGCCTATCGGGTCATTTTCCGCTTTCGGCAGAACATTCTCTTTTACCCAATTGACATAAAAGTTGGTTTGACCGGCATGAGAATGCGTGAACTTGGTAAGTTTCAGCTCAAGAACTATATAGGCCTTCAACAGAATGTTGTAGAGCAACAAATCGATTCGGTATTCATCGCCATCCACAGCAAATCTTTTTTGACGAGCCATAAATGCAAATCCCCGGCCAAGTTCCAGGAGGAAATTCTCAAGATGGCGAATCAGCGCATCTTCAAGATCTGATTCTGCGTAATCTTTTTTTAGCCCGAGAAAATCTAAAACATAGGAGTCTTTTACCTCATCTTCAGGTTTTGCAACGATTGGATTCTCGTTAGCTCTGGCAAGCACGAGATCTTTACGCTTCGATAATGCTGTTCTTTCATAAAGCAGCGCATTGATTTCCCGGTCAAGCTGCCGAACCGACCAGTGATTCTGAACAGAAAGAGCGTTATAGAAGGCCCTTTTTTCGGGTTCTTCGATTCGTATGAGAAGCCGGTAATGAGACCATGAGAGAGTAAAGTAGGCATTGATCTCTCGAAGGAGATACGGGAATTGGCCACACAGTGTGTGGCCTTTTTGGAGCGCCATCTGGATGGAAGGCTTAAACCCATCTTGGCGATAGGTGAGATAAAATTGCCGTACCGTTTTAAGCTGCGTGAAACCGAACCCATTACCATATCTTTTCGTAAGTTCTTGGGCGAGATTCTGTAAGATCTCTTCCCCGTAAGCGGCCCTTTCCTTGCCTCCCTGCTCAAATTCAACGATTCTCATCCCGATCATCCAATAAGTTGCGATCAGCGTCGTATTGATTTGTCGAACCGCGGCCTTTCTTCCTTCTTCAATCAGTGCCGAAATGCTAGCGAAAAGCTCTTGGTACTCTGCGGGCCGCTTCGTTAACTCCTTTCCTTTTTTTATAAGGACATTTTTTTCATGCATTTTTGCGATCCTCTCTTGAGATGCATTCGGGAGCCCGCTTATCGAAATGTCTTCTTGCTCCTTCATAGGACTCGATCGAACCGATATCAAACCATGCCCCGTCAAAATCCACGCCGTGAAGAGTTTCTTTCGTATTGAGCCATGCGAAGAAGTCTCCGATCTTGTCCGGATTCAAGTTCTCGATCTCGAGATATTCCAGAACTCGCAGCTGGAATTTATTTGGGATGTAATAAACACCGATACTTACCCGGGTCGATTTTGGATTTTCAGGTTTTTCCTGAAAGTCCGTGATCCGCGAGGCGTGATCGACTTCTACGACGCCGTATTGCGACGCGATGGATTTGTCTTTGACGTCATAGAGTCCCACAAAAGCGTGGTCCTTATGTCCAACGCAGTAAAGATCGATAAAATGCGTAAGCGGGTAATCGAAGTAATTGTCTCCACACAAAACAACATATCCATCTGGATAGTCCTGCCCGGCTTGAATGCCGAGCCGAAGATCCTGGACTGCCCCCAATCTTTTCTCAGGCTCGTACACGTCATTTTCTATGATCTGAAGCGGCTTTCGCGCGCAAGAAACTCTTTTCTTTGCCCACTCCATAAAATCAAGAGCAAAACGGCTATTAGTCACTAAAACGATCTTTTTAATGACTGGCGAGGCCTCCAATTTTTCGATCAAATGATCGAGAAGAGTTTTATCTCCGATTTCAAGAAGCGCCTTCGGCTTGAATTTGGTCAACGGGTAAAGACGGGTCCCGAAACCGGCCGCCAGAATAATTGCGTTCATTTGAAATGAATTCTCCTTTGAAAATTGAGTTCTTGAATTTGATAACACGATCTTTTTATTTGCCCGGTTGGTCATTGGCTTTCTCCTTGTTTTGGCTTTTTGGATCGAGAGCCTTCGGATTGATGAATCTTGCGAGTTCTTCCCGTGAAGGCTTTTGGATTGCCGGGAGCTTAGGCTGTATCACCCTACGTTTTCCGCTGATCCTTATCCATGCGCGCATCCCGTACTTCACATTGGAAGGAAACTCATCAAGCTTGATTTCGCAAGGAATGACGTGCTTTACATTGAAAACTTTTTCCACCTCTTCAGTGGTCCGGGGACCAACACTCGTCACTTCTCCGGAATAGGTCTTCCAGGGGAACGCCCGAAATCGCGCTTTCACCGCGTTTCCCTGCGCGACTTTTTCCACTTCCTTTTCAGAGATCAGGATTTCAAGGAAAAAGCTCCGCGGGTCCGCGAATTCCAGAACAAAATCACCTTCCTTTAATAGATTTCCGATCGTAATCCCGGGATCGGTAAGCAGCATCCCATCGAAAGGCGCTCTCAGCTCAAGCGATTCCACTCTCTCCTTCAAAAACTTCACTTCTCCTTCAACCGATTCGATCTCTTTCTGACGCATGGCAAGCTCTTCTGCGGCCTGCGTATAATCCAGCTCGGCCTTATCCGACTGAAGACGGCCGATAACGCCGTTCTCGAACAGAATATTCTTCCGGTCTTTGTCCTTTGCCAGGAACTCAACCTGCTTTTCGAGGCGTGTTTTATCGTGATTCAGGATTTCGAGGTTTAGTTTTCGTTCCTCGAACTTCCTTGAAAGTTCGGGGTTCTCAAAACGCACGAGCAACTCCCCTTTTTTTACTATGTCTCCTTTTTTATGAAGAAGTTCTTTCAGGATCCCGGAACTCGTAAGTCCGATCCGAGCGAACCGATCCGCCTGAACAATGCCTTCCCCCTTGATGTATCCCTTAGGCCAAAAAAGGAAAGCTATGCCTAAGACGAGAACGATCAGAAAAAGTCTCGTCTTCCATTTACTCGTCCCTTCCGTTTTCTCTTCAAAAAGGGCCGGCTCCTGCGTGTTTTGATTCTGTTCTTTCTCCGTTTTCTTGTTTGTCTCGTTGTCGCTCATTTCTTTTAGTTCCTCCTCTTAGATCCAGCTTCTTAATTTCGCGGGAATCGATTTAGCTGTGAAATAGACTGTTGGTATCGAAAAAATCAGACTGATGAGAATGGGCGTTGTCTGCCAGACGAAGTACGGCGTGAGTTTCGTGCAAAAATAAAGGCCAAGGAACCCGAATGCCGTCCCGATCCAAAGCGATCGCGTCGCGGTTGGGAAATCCACTGTGGCAAACGGGTTTTTCGCCATGGGCCGCCAATGAAGCTTCTTCAAAGGAATGCTGAGGATCGCAAGCGGGCTATAAATGAAGTTATTGAGTGTCACTAGCGTGGAAATAAGAAGTTCATAAAGGTAATGCCGGACGTCCTCCCAAGTCTTCAAAATGACGGCCTTATGCAGAAAAACAACCGCGAGACTGAAAAGCAGGATCCATTTCAGGATCTGGTTCGAGAAAAGATTCATCCAGATCGAATCGATCCGGAAATAGATAAGTTCTCCGGTCATAAGGGAATGCGACAAAAGACCAAGCAGCACCCAGAAAAAGAACACGATGTCCGCCAGATAAAGATAAATGCCGTACCCGGCGAGAAACTTGGAGGCAAGCGTCACATTGGATTCGAAAAGAAGAGGCACACCCTGAAGCGTTCCTTGCGCCCAGCGGCTCGCTCTTGCTTTGGCCTCGAGATAATTCGAAGGCGCTTCGTCATACGCTTCAACATCCGGACAAAATGCGACACGGTATCCCATCTGATCAAGCCGGACGGTGTCCCAGTTATCGTGCGAGAGCAGGCCCTTCGGAAGCCGAATCTTGGAGATCGCTTTCGTTCTGGCAAGATGATGATGCCCGAATGAGATGGTTCGTCCAAAAATCGCTTGAACCGCCACGAAATTCAGGCGCTGCGCAAACCGGGTTCCGATCCTCTCGAAACGCGAGTACCAGGTCGTCGCATGCGCGATCCTCACAAATGCCTGAAAGATCGCGATATCTTGGTTTTCGGGATGTTCCGCTTTTCTGAGCAGTTTAAGGAGCGTCCCTTTCGGAACCATCCCGTCCGCGTCACATATATATAGGTAGTCGTATTCCGGATGGGAGTGCAAAAACTCCGCGATATTCCCCTGTTTTCTTTCAACGGGGTGCGGTCTTCTCCGGTAAAACACCCGGCCGGGATGCAGCGATTCGAGTTTCGCGACAAGGTTCGCCTCATAAGGAGCGTACTCTTCCGCGGAATCCGAAAGGATCCATAAATCCACGTTGTGGAATTTATTCCCGGAAAAGGAATAATTCATCCGCTGCGACATTCCGTAGGATTCGTTGCGGATCGGGTAAACGAGCGCCACTTTCGGGAACCGTTTTACGTAGTCTTCCTTCAAGATCGGAGTTTTGAGGAAGGGATGGACCGCGCTTGTCAAAAAAAGATACGCGACATTAAAGAACAGGAACCCGAACCCAAAGATCCACGCCAAGCTCAAAAGAACCGTATCCTCCGTCATGACAATCGCGGATGACACAAGCCAAACAGCGATAAGTGTTAACACAACCACGGTTCCGAGAAAAAGCACCGTTCTTTTCTCCGGGTCCTTCAACCATCCGTGGAAATGAGATCTGTCCGGTATCATTCCTCCACCCCCTCGGAATCGGAAGGTGGAACCAGAGCTTCGCTTTCGGAGCTTTGCGGAGTTGTTTCAAAATCCGCTTTCTTTTCGAGTTTGACGAGAAGAACCCGGTATTCGGTCACCGATTGAACGTTTTTTATCTTCGCTTCTTCAAGCGCGATAAAAGAATCGATCAATTCCCCAGTTCCTTTTTCGCCGGCGATGAGTCTTGTCTTTTCATTCTTATAGATCTCCTCGCGTTCGCGGATAAGCGCTTCCGTCAGCCGGATCTTTTCCCGGACTGCCCGGGCCTCGTGGAACGCTTCCCGGATCCCTTGCTCGTGTTTTTTCACCTGAAGCTCGCCTTCCCATTTCATCTCCTCAATCTCGTGGGATTTCGCCTTGATCTTTGAGCCGAGCCGTCCGAAATCCCAAATGTTCCATTTTCCGACAAGGCCGACCATGACTCGGTTTGTATCCACGAAAACATCGCTCGCCTCGTTCCATTTCGCGGAAAGACTCAGGTGCGGGTAGCGGTCGGCAACGAGTTCTTTTTTCTCAAATTGTTTTTCGCGGATCTTGAGATCCTTGAGTTTGTAGACCGGATCGTGCTCGCGGGCTGTTGTAAGGTATGTATTTGCGCCATCACTAAGCTCAGAAAAATCCCCGAGCGGTTCAAGGTCCAGAGATTCCCCCTCCCCGATCCCGATGGTTTCTTTAAGGACACTAAGCAGGTAATCGCAAGTCTCCTTGTGCTTAACGAGCGCCTGTTTTGCTCCCTGAAAGAGCGTTTCGATCCTGAAAAACTCATAGCGCGGCAGAATCTCCCGATCAACGAGTTTCTTGATCCGCTCGTACTCGACGGTGAGTTCTTTGACCTCACCCTGAGCGATCCGGGTAAGTTCCTTTTCCGCGAGCACTTCGGCGTAAAGCACCCGAACACTGGCTTCGACGGCAACCTTGGCCTGCTCCAGTCGCAACTCTTCGCTTTCAACGATTGCTTTCTGTTTTTGCTTCTGAGCAACCGCTTTCCCGCCCTGGAAGATCGGCTGCTCGATCCCCGTGTCCACGTAATTCACGAAACTCTTTCCTCCCGTCGCGAAAGCGGACGTGATTTCGCCGGATAGTTTGGGGAAAAACTCCGCGAGGGCCCCCTTATAAAGGGACTCCTCTTTATGGAGCCGGGCAAAAGCGCGTTTTACTTCCGCGTGGTTCTTTAGCGCCCTTGCCACGGCTTCATCGAGAGTTAAAAGGGACCCAAACTGCTCCGGCGAAAGGGCATCCGGCACCGCGGCTTTTAGGGAATGCGCGGAAAACACGGCGACAGCAAAAAACGTTACGACGATGCCCCAGAACTTACTCGTTTTCATCACTCGAAATACCTCCCTTTTAGATCTGAACATGATCTTTCACCGGTCCTTGTCTACTTTTCCGAAAGACTTTTGATCAGTTTTTCCACGTTCTCCTGAAACGTCTTTGGATTTTCAGGGATCAGGATCCCGCGTCTTCCCGGCATCATCTGTGCCCCTTCCCGCGCCGTGAAATACCGGATATCGCCCCGGATCTTTCCGTCCACTTCCACCTTGGTGAAATGCAGTTCTTCACCGTCCCGTGTCTCGACCACCGCCACTTTCTTCACTTCTTTGAATCCGCCTTCGTATCTTTTCTTCATTGTTTTTTACTCCTCCTTGTTTTGATTAAATTGCTTCAAGCAGCATTACTTCAATATTGATCCCGGACTCGACCGTAATGCTCTTGTCCACTTTGACGCTTCTTAAGTCCTGCGACGCCTGGTTCGTAAGATTGTCCGCGAGATTGACACGCATCTGGTCTTCAAGGCTGTAAGCATCCTGACTTCTTCCGCCGACAAAAAGAGACGCTCCGGCAAGCAGCGTTTCCCCGATCGCTTTGAGAACCTTCGTGTCCGTGTGTTTGTCCACTTTCCCTTTAATCCCGCCCGAACCATCCTCGGAAAGGGCGATCGCCCGGATGCGAAGCTCGCGTCCATCCGGAAAGATCAAAAGATCAAACCGCACATTCACCCGGTCCACCGATTTCACGACGTTCACTTCCCCAAGAAACCGGGAGCCCTGGGGAATGACGACCTGATTTTTGACGCTGAAATCTTTTGAGACCAGCGCCGTGACCGGGGCCGCGACGTTAAACGAGAATATTCGCTCATTTAAAAGCGCCGGGATCTTGGTCCCTGAAGGAATCCCGAGTTTCGCATCCTCGGAACGGACTTTAGAAGATGTTTGCGGTTTTGGATTCTCGGGTTTGTCGATGAAGACCGCGATTTCGCTCGTGTATTTTCGTTTCCCAGAAAGGTTTTGCCGGGTTTCGCTTTGTTTCGCGCGGAAAGTCTTCCCTTTCGCGGAAGAATCAATCGCGCGCTCCATGGATTGAGTCGTAATCATGATCCGGTTCTCCTCAGGACGAGGCATGGGATTCTGGGCGCGTTTATGAGCTGGTTTAGAGAAAAGAAGGATTGAAAGCATGAAAACTCCGGCGATCACAAGCGCGATTCGGAGCGACTTTTTCTCAAGCAGGTTCTGAACAAAACCCGCCGCTTTATTCGCGCGTTTCGGCTCATCGAAAAACTCGGGTTCCGGTGGAGTTGGTAATTCGCTTGTTTTCTTTTCCGGCTTTTTCTTGAATATTTCTGGTTTCATTTGAACCACTCGAATCCTTTGATTTCGAAGTTCCGGGGTTTTGAACTCGCGCTCGCGGGCGTATCTTCCAGGAGCCGAAGCACGGGTTTGTCGTCTTTTCCCATCGCGCGATAATCAAACACAAGAACCCCGTATTCATAACTGTCGGGGTTAATGACCCCGGCGAGCTTGAGTTCCGAGGGGATCTCGATAACACCGGATTCTTTCTTGCCGAGGAACCGTTTCTCGTAGGTCTGGATCCCCACAAAGGCTTTAAGGACCCGGTAAGGAATCTTTGAATAATTGAGGACCGAGAATCGGAGATAAAGTTTGTTTCCGACCTGAGCGAGGAAAAGCAGATTAAGCTGCACCTCGGAATCCGCTTTCGACTTCTTGAGATCGAGCGTACGAATGCCGGTTGTGACTTTCTCTTTGATTTTTTCTTCGGAAATTTCCTGGGCTTTTTGGTCGAGTTTCTCTTCCTTTTTCTGATACTGTGCTTTAAGCTCCTCGACTTTCTTTTCTACTTTTTCCTCGAACGCGTTATGAACGAGCGTTTCGTCGTCTTGCGGGAGCCGGAAATCGAGTACGAAATCGGCGGTGTCAGGAGCCCCGACCGAAACATCGAACGCAAGCCGCGAGGAAGCGGTCATGATCACGAGATTCGTTTTCGCGTCCGGTTCGTCCGTAATGGGTTTTATAAGGACCTGTTTCTCGTAAACCTCGACTTTGTAAAGTTCCTGGTCCCCCACGAACACCTTGAGCGCTTTTTCGGGAAGATCGATCGTGGAGACATAACCGAGCGCGGTTTGGAGTTTAAAGGTCACCGTAGAACGCATGGTAACCTTGTAGATATTTTGCGTGCTGCGCTTGAGTTTGTTGAAATGCTGGCGATCCTTGAGCGGATCCGGTTTCTCGTCCTGAACCGCGGACTCATCGTTTGACTGGGAGCTTTTGCTTTCCGCGGCGGGAAGAGAAGAAGCATGAACAAGGACGAATACGGCAAGCGCCGCGACACTAAAGATTTGATTTGGTTTTCTCATTGATTCCCAGCTCCTTATTTAAAATGGAGGGGATGAGAAACCAGCTGCTCAGAAGGGCCCGAATGGCCCCGGGAGACCGGTAACATCTCCCCTCAAAGTATTGGGCCAAAACGGGGTGTTTTGGAATAGGTTCCCACAGGTTTTGAGAAAAAAAGTGGAAGATTTCTAGAGTTTATTGAGGAGAATTTCGCGGTAGTCTTCGACAAGGACGCCCCAGGGGATGTCCTTGCTTCTTGGAACCTTCTTTAAGAGCAGCTCGGCTTTAAAGAGGCTTGATTCCTTATAATCCCGATCGTTGTAATTGAGGATGGTCCGCACCCCGATCAGCGCGATTTTCACGTATTCCGGGGTATTCCGGTCGATCGATTCTTCTTTGAACTCGATATGCGTGTAAAGACCGGTATCGTGGAATTTCGCGAAGAACCCGGAGTCCACAAGGTCCCGCTCCGCGATTTTCTGATACCGAGCCGTCATTCGGTTCCACGCCTCAGCCGTATCGCTTGAAAGCGTGTAGGAATTCAATTCCCTAAAACGTTTCGTGAAAGTTTTCGCGAAATCAAAAACCTCGAAATCGGTCGGGGCGTTATTAAGCTCAAGATCATGGATCGCTTCCGCTTTTCCCACCTCATTTACCCGGATCACGACCGGCGGCCGCTTGGCGAGCATGAACGCGCCAAAGATCGTGAAGAAAAGAAGCGCGAGCAAAAAAAGACTGATGAGTTTCAGGAACTCGACCTGCGCTTCCAGGTCTCCGAACACCTCGTAATACCGGCGTTTCATGTTCTCGAGTTTGATATGAAAACGGGTTTTCATTTGTAACCGGCTCCTCCTCCGGCTGGAGTTTGGGGTTTTGAAGATGAAGGGGTTTTAGGAATAATGTAACGGGTCGCCACAGCTGTAAACGCGCCAAGCGCGATCGAACCAAGACCGCTTAAGTTGCCGCCCGAAACGAACTGGTTTGAAAGAAGAGGGACAAGCACAAAGAGCACGATAAAAAGGACGTTCGCGGCGAGGATCATCATGAAATTGGTTTCTTCCGTGAGATAAATCGCAGTCAGGTTCATAACGGAAACGACTTTCATGAGAATCGAAAGAATAATGTTCCACGCCGAAATGGAAACAAGACTCTTGAGCCATGTGTTAAGGCCCTGAGCGGTCCCTTTATAGATCCCGACTGAGATCACGATCGGACCGATCACGTACAAAAACGACAGAAGCAGGAACCGAAGCATCATGATCGCGCCAAGAAGCGCTCCGGCGACGGCGTAAGTGACGTAGTTCAAGACCGTGGCCGTGAGTCTCAGATCGAATTTCCAGGCGGTCTTCCAGGAGAGCGGCTGCTTCAGGAACGCTTTTATGACTTCCTGGAATTCCTCGTGCGGCATGATGGCGTTTGATACGAGGTCCGCGCCGTAAACGATCCACGTGAAGAACCGCTCGTAGAGAATGAGAAGACCAACGACGAGGATTACCCTGATGAAAAGACCGGTATAATCGGACTGGTTCTTAAGCGCCTGAAAGTTTTCGTGAAGAATCGCGACAATGAAAAGGATCGAAAGCAGAATAAACCCGATCCTCGACATCGTCTGATACGGCTGAGCGAAGAGGTCCGGGATCTGAAGAACGTTAGTAAAAAGAAACCCTTCGTTTGCGTTAAAAAGACCGGCCATAGTTACGCTCCTGTAAATGCCCGACTGATGTTCTCCGCGTAATCACCGGCATCCTCCATGAATTTGAGGCGTTCGGTTTCGACGCGTTTTTCTTCGCGCGAGACCTGCGCGATTTTCGTGGCTTCTAGCTCCAACAGTTTCGCCATCGCTTCCTGGTTCTGCTGATCCAGGACCATGAGCTGGGACATCGCCTGCGCCTGAAGACGAACCGCTCCTTTCGGGCTTGCGGTCGCGGCCTGATCCGCGATCTCGGTCGCGGCGGTGCGCGTCGCGCTTCCGGCTTCCCGGATCTGCCGGGCGAGATCGAAGGCGTCCACCACCTGCATCTCGTCAAAGGCGAGGTAGGGTTTTGCGTCCGTCTCCGGGATTTTTCCGGTAAGATCCTCCAACGCGGAACGAATGTCTTCCGGGCCGTTTGCCCCTTGAACCATTTGGATCTGCGGGGAAGTGAATCCGATATCCCTGAAAGCGTTTTGTAAGCTTGTGGTCCCCTGCCCGAGAAGGTTCCGTATGGGATCACCGATGATGGAACGCAGGATCTCATCCAGCCCCGAATGAAACCGGAATAGCTCCACAGTCTGATTCGTAAGCTGGTTGAGATGCTCGATCGCGAGCGCGATCTGCTGCCCCCATTCCGTCTGAAGGATCGAGTTTTGAAGTTGGTTCACCGCCGTATTGATCGGGTCGTTTACGATGAGCGCGTACGATCTCGGGATCGCGACGCTGATTAAAAATACCGCTAAGAACAGAATCTTAGATGATTTTTTCATAAATGCCTCCCGTGAAATAAAAGTAAAAACCCGAGTCCGAGAATCAGGGTCCCGATAAGCAACCGGAGAATCTGCCGCCGGCATATCCTTCTTATCCATCTTGTTTTTCGCTCCTCCGCCGTGTCAGACATGGTCCGCCTCGCTCGATTTCTTGACGCCGTTTGGGAACTTCCGGGAAAGAGTCTCGAGAACCTTGATATGAGAATAATCCGGATGTTCTTTCCGGAGCCGCGTCTCCTCGGCAAGATCCAAAGCGTCCGTCGTCGCCGCCCAGTACTCGAGCGCGCTTGGCTCAAGACGGGCAATAACGCTTTTATCGTCGAATTTGATGAACACTTCCGAGTACCGGCCCGGTCTTACCTCAAGTTCTCCGGCCGCTTTGATCTCGTTTTCGTTTAGCCCAAAAAGCGAGAGCTTCTCGTGGCCTTCTTTAAGACGCAGAATATATTTAACCGGAGAGTTATTGATCATGACGCTCGCGATGGATGCCTCAAGAAAGTCCGTGGGATTTTGAGAAATCGAAAGAACTGCAGCGTTCATTTTCCGGGCGGTCCGGTAAAAGGTCTCGACAAGGTCCGTTCCTTGCGTCTCTTTAAGGAGCTGCCAACATTCATCGAGCACAAGCATCTTCTTTAGATTCAGGTTTTCGAATTTACGGCGGAGCGCGAACGGAATAATGAGAAGCAGGATTTCCTGAAGCTCGGGATACTGCGAGATCTTCCGGAGATCAAAGACCGTAAAGCGCGCGTTAAAATCGAACACCCCACGCCGGTTCAGGATCTTCCCGTACTCGCCTTCCGTAAAAAGCGTGAGTTCTTTCGCGAACTGATAAGCCTTTTTCTGGTCGTCTTCATCCCCCAGCTTGAAATTGCGAAGGTATTTTTCGAGGTCCCCAAGAAGCGGGGCGTCTTGCTCCCCGAGATTCCGGTAAACCTCCAGAATCACGCGTTCCAGGATCATCTTTTCGCTGGAGGACCACTCCCGTTTCGGGGCGATCATCTGCTGAAGCAGCTCTTTCAGGAACTGAATGAAAGTCGCGTCCGCTCCTCCCTCCGGGAAAAGAACTGCTTTGGCAGGAAAAGGATTCAGAGCGAATTTTTCGGAACATTCCACTTCGAGATAAGACCCGCCCAAAACGCCGGCGAGTTTGCGGTAACTGCCGCCAAGATCGATCACGATCACTTCATGGTCCAAAGATTCGATCAAAAAATGAAGAAGTAAGTGATTCGTGAAAAAACTTTTTCCGCTCCCGGTTGTGCCGAGCATGACGCTATGTTTCGCCTGGAGTTTGGCGTCGAAAAGATCGAGACGTAACGGTTCACTGTGGTAGGTCTTTAGAAGAAGACCGATCCGCTCCGTCCCTCTCCAACTTGCCTGAAGCGGAAGAAGATGCGTCAGGACTTCGGATCGGACAATAAAGGCCAGAGGATTCTCATCGCCCTGAAGAGGAAGAAACGAAAGAAACAAACGGTCATGGTTCATGTGATCTTCGATCCCTTGCGCGTCCCCAAGATCCCGGAACGCGCGGAGCGCCTGCTTCGAAGACCGGACGCTTTCTTCCAAGGTCTCAGCGCGCACCATCACAGAGAACGAAACGTAAAAGAGTTTGTCCGAGCTTTGAGCGATCTCGGTCAAAAGTTCGTCCGTTTCCCCGGCCTGAGCGAGCGCGTCATGATCTTTCGAACGGGAGTAAAAAGTCTTTGCTCTCGCGAAGTTCCCGTACCGCCGAATCTCGGATTTTTCCTTGTCCTGGTCCGGGACCTCGAACGTGACCGTAAAAAAATAGTCCTTTCCAAGCGCATGTTCGAAATCTTTCATGGATTTTAGGGTCGTGGATTCGGGAAGCCGGAGCAGGTTTAACGTACGGTAAAAATAATGATCGAGATAGAAGTGATCGTATTCAAGGCGCGGCGGATGAACCGTTAAACGGCTGCGAAGGCTTGACGGATCGGATTCGCTCGCTTCAAGGTTCGATTCCCCAAAAGGAACGAACTCTTCGGAATAAGATGGGTTCAGGAACTCATATAAATACTGGAGTAGTTCCGAATCGGAAAGCGCGCGAATCTCGAACCCGAGAGCGCGGAAACTTTCCTCGATCTCACTCGAGAGCGCGTGAAGCGTTTCTCTTGAAGCGCTATATTCAAGTTCGGATAAGCGGTGCGCTTTTTTCCCGAACGCAACGGACAGGTCCGGAAGAAAGGACGAGCGTGGTTTCTTGCCGTCCGGGTGAATCACCACAAACAAAAAAACTTCCCTTTTAAGAAGCGGGCGTTTCCGGTACGCGTCGAGTTTCGCGTCAAGAAACGTTTTCCCAAGCGGGATCTCGCTTTGGATCGAGGACGCGTATTCCTTAAGCGAACCCTCATCCCCGCTCTCGGAATGGACCACGAAATGAAGCGTCGCGCCTTCGGGGAGCGCGTTTAGGAACTTGCGCATCTTTCTCTCGAAATCCTCGATCTCGGCTTCGCTCCCCAGGAGTAGATCTTTCCCTCCGAACCGGAAACCACGGGCCATGGATCCGCTCACCCCGAGCAGTATGCCGTCCTCGAGATCATAAAGATCGATCTCCCGTAAAAAGGAAGGGCGGGTTTCTCTTTGGATAAGATCGCGGGTCTTGAGAAGAAGGTTCGTTTTCATTTGGGAAGCTCCTCTTTTCGTTCCCGTCTCGAGAAATATTTCCGGGGACGGAGTAGGAACCGCATCACCGATCCCGCCCAATGCGGAGCCTTCCCCTTTTTATAGAACCGCAACACCAGATACGCGCCGGACACGAGCGCGAGATTAAGGAGCAGGTTCGTGGAAAAGACGAACACCACGAGATAAATCACGAGCAGGATCAAAAGATCCAGGAACTCGAGCCCGAAAATCTTGTTTTTGCTCTGGATCTTCGTGAAACCTTTCAGTGTTTTCATTTACAGCCTCCTTAAAAATGCGCGATGTGCGTGATGAAATCGAGGATCGCGCGGGAAAGTAAAATGAGCGCTCCGCCGCCTGCGGCAAGCGCGCCGCGCTGCATAGCCCGCTCATCGCCAAGCGCCATCCCGACCCCAGCCACGCCGACCCCGATCACAAGCACCGCCGGTCCGACCGTCCGGATCAGGAAATCGCCGACACCCTCGAGAAACGCTCCTAAATCCGATTCCGAGGTCGCTTCGGCGTACGCGACCTGAGCTTGAATCAGCAGGAACAATCCGAACAGGGCCAGCTTTTGAATTTTTGGACCAATACTTTTTCCATTCACGTTCTTTACCCTCCTCATAAAGTGAGGGGAGAGTTGCCTTAAACCCCTGGGGTAGCCGCGAATCGCGACGCTCACAAATAAATTTGAATGGGTGGCATCTCCCCTCAAAGTATTGGGCCAAAACGGCCCTGTCCGGAATAGGTTCCCACAGGTTTTATGGATTTTCCCGAGAGAAAATTTTTTTTCGGATCCGGTTAAGCATGTCTTCCACGCCCCGGAGAGTCAGTCCCAGCCGGTTCGCGATCTCCGGACAAGAGAGCCGCTCCTCAAACCGAAGCTGGACCATGAGTCTCTGTTTTTCCGTGAGATCACAGGTATTGAGAAATTGCTTGATCCGATCTCTCTCATAAGCGCGCTTGAAAGCTTTTAAAGCGCTGGTCCTAAGAGACGAGACGCGGCGAAGCGTAACACCAAGCCGGTCCGCGATCTCAATGTCCGGAAGTTCTTCAACGTACGCGAGATGGAACCAGGCTTTCTGTTTCTCGGTCAAAGCCTTCTCCACCAGATCCCTTAACGTATTTCGAACTTCCTCGGACCGGTTTTCTTCTTCCTCCTTTCTCGCGAGCTCCTCAAAAGGACTCGAAACACAGGCGATTTTTTCTCTCACTTTCAATTCAAAGTGCGTGAGCGCTTCTCCATTTGCGTCTTCCACGCGCATGAAATCGATCGCCCTTGTTCTTGATTTGATTCGTTCATGTTTTTCCTCCTCAGTTTCCTCGACATTGTTTTTGTTTTCATTTTCGTTTTCGTTTGGTATTGACACAGCGGTGTCCTTTCCGCCGTGCGAGGAACTAGAATGAGGACACAAAAAAAACGGGCAACCCGGTAAGAGGCTGCCCGTTTCAAGAAAAGAGGCCTTAAAAACAAAAAAAGATTTTTAAGACCGCGAAGTATGCGAAGACACCATGCCCTATGGAAGGAATCCCAGGATAGGGATCACCGATCGAAAAAGAGAGAATGGATCGTGGGAAGAACTAGGATCCGGAGTCTGACAGAGTCAGCAAAGTGGAGCGGAGCTGGAAATGAGGGGAAAAGGGATTGGAGGCACACTACAACCCGAACGCGAACAACCCTTCCGCGTTGCCGTGTCTAGACTCACACGGCCGTGAGTTATAGTCTGCATACGTCGAGACGCATTCGCGTCTCGCCTCCAACTATAGGTGGTTCTTTATGTCATGCGTGGATGCCTCATATCACCCACCGCAAACGTTCTGAAAAAAGGGACGCTTTTTTCAGAGTGCCCGATTGGGCAAAGGAACTGTACCCGATGAAATTCTTTTTTGCAAGGGACGGCAGAAATTTTTCCGGAAATGATAAAACATGATCAAAATTGCGCGGAACCCCATAGAAAAGGGTAGAATTATTAGCCGATTTTAGACAAAAAAAAGAAGGATTTTCGGGGAGAGGAGCCAGTCGCTTCAGAAACACTCGCTGCCTCTCCCCGATTCTCCATTACCTTCGGAACCACCGCTCGATATCGTTTTTAATCGAGCGAACCGTGTAATCCCACGATCTCACTTGGGACTGACCGGTTCGGATCTGACTTTGCAAAGTCTCGTTTCTTTCGCGGTAAAGAGGAACAGTTACTTGCGGATTAGACTCGTAAGCCGTTCCTGCTCCATACTGCGGCGGGATTGAAACGCGGGGTTCGGATGTCTTTTGACTTTCCCGATAAGTTTTTAAAAGACAGCCGCCTCCCAGCAAATACAAAGTCACGCAAAAGATGAACAAACGAAGAAACATCTGGAATATCCATTGCGCGAGAATCGAAACGACCCGTTTATACCAGGCCCAGGCTTTTCCGAGCACGTCAAGAACGTAACCTCTCATTTTCATCACCCCTTCTTTTATGTTGATTTTTCAATGTTTGAATTTCTCGAATTTCCACCTGCCCTCTCTCAGCCATTTCCTGAATTCTTTTTGTTCGCGCCGGGTCTCGATCACCGCGCAAAGAATGATTCCGGGAATGACGATAAAAAGCAGGATGATCCAATCGGTTTCAGTCACGGCGGATCACCTCCCCCTTTTCCTTGATTTTTCTCACGAAGATTTGTTTGAGCCGGGGAAACGGGACATGGACCCAGTAGATCCTGGGCTTCCCCGTGAACTCGGTAAGACGATCGGTGTAGTAACTGCGGTCATCGGTCTCTATAAGAACCTCGTGCATAACAAGCTCCTTTCGAATGGAAAAAGCGGGAGGTACCGCGAAGCGCCTCCCGCTCATTGAAGTGACAGGTTGATATCAGCGGTCCAGTTCGAAACCGATCCCGAAGCCAAGCGTCTGCTCGCAAAGGATCCGGGCATCCGCCCAATGTTGGGTTTCGCCGTCCGAATGGACCGAGATTTTTTCTTTCAGATGATGTTTCGCAATGACGAGAAACGCGGTGACCGCGAGGTCGTAGGGTTTATACGCGGTCTTGCAGAAATTGAATTGCCAGCCCGCGCCGTTTTCCTCGGTGGGATGCGAATCGAACCTGGTGCGGCGGTCTTCCGGAAGAACTCGCGGGAACCAGCAGGTCTCGTGGCTGCAATCCCCGGAGCAGGTCCTCTTATCGATCGTCGCGCCGCCAAACCAGGAGCCGTTCTGGACATCTTCACGCCAGGGGTTCGCGATACCCGCGGCATTTTGAGAAGGCCACGCGATCCCAAGCTCATAAGAGGCCGGGTGCCCGCATTTCTCAAGACCGTTAAAAGAAATCTCGGTCTTGTCGATCACGGGCTCCCCTGAGCCGTTGTCGCCGGCAAGCGTAATGCCTAGCTTCTCAAAAACAGGCAGTAACTTCTTAAAATCCGAAGCGATGCGCTCGAATACTTTCTCTTCGATTGCTTTATCCTTCCGGTACCAATAATGTGTGTATCCCATTTTCTTTTTCCTCCTGAAAAAGAAAAAGCGGAACGCATACTTCTCGTTCCGCTTTTCCAGCGTTTTGAAATATTGAGATGTTTGAAATTACTAACGATTTAACAGATCCTGAATCCCCCGGACTCGATGGCGAAATCCGCGAAATCTTTTACGTTTTCTTCGTTGAACGGGTAATGCGCGGCCCAGGGGCGTTTCTTCCCTTTCCCTTCGCAGCCGTTGCAATCCCCTTTCACGAATTCATCATTGCGTTTGCCTGTGCCCGCGCAAAGATCGCAGCGCTCATCCGGCATGGCATCAAGATGCTTTTGATATCCTTCAGCGAATCTCTTCACCTCTTTTTGATCGAGCAGAAATCTGAGACGAAGCCCGATCTCGCGCGCTTTCCGTTCAGAGATCAGCACCCCGTTATTGAATCCTCCGGCTTCGATTTCTTTATGGGTCAGGATGTCCTGGCACTGTTTGGCCACATACCCCCATAACGGGTGCCACCACCAGACGTTATTTCTAAAATACTCGCCCTTCTCCGTTTTTGGATCGTTTCCCACAACGTCAAATCCCATCGGAATCCTCCTTTTAAAAATAAAAAAGAGAAGGACCGAAGCCCTTCTCTCGCTAAATGTTTTTGGTTTTAAAAGGACGCTGAATTTATTGGAATTTCTTCCAGCGCCAGACGACGTTCGTTACATTCACCTCAATCTCTTTTTGCTCCAGATACCGGCACCGCCTCGCAAGCTCAAGAGCGGCCTCACGACCTTTCTCCGAAAAAGCGAACGAGATGTCGAAATGCTCCACGTGCTTGCCGCGCCAATGGACGAATCCTTCGTGATTGATGGTCAAAAACTCGATGCCATGGAGATAAGGTTTTTGATACTTACCCGAAGACACTTCCGCAAAAAGCTCCCGGAACTTTTCCTGGCCTTTTTCGTTCAGGAATCCGTTGACCGCGTTTTCCACAAGCCACAAGTGCTCGGGAGAGAGGTCATCCCCATCCTTCGTTTTTCTTAAAATGTCACAGGCCATATCGCATTCATTCATAAGCAGCCCTCCTTCACGAGATTGGAATTTGAAATGAAAAAGGGACGCGCTGAAGCATCCCTTTCAAGAAGATGATTGAAACGACAGGACTTAAAACTCTTAGATTTCGACCGCGACCTTCACGGTCTTCGCAACCTTAATCTCCTGTTCCTTGATTTGGTGGGATTTGGCGAAATCCAAGAACGCTTTCACCGCGCGTTCGCAGGTCTCGTCAAAGTCTTTGATCAAAATTACGCGTTTCCTGAGATCCTCGTAATTCATGGATTCGAAATCCTGATCGTCATCGGTCCCAAGGCCGGGCTGCATGTAAACCTGCCAAAGTGGTGCCGTGAGCCGTTTCAAAGTCCCGCCGCAGCCGCTCACATGACAGGGCTCCTCGGTCTCATACCAGGTTGGGATCAGACAGGTATCGCACCGCGTTTTGTAACCGGAATCTTTCTTCCCGCCTCGGTAAAGAACCAGATACCCGCCGCTTCTGCCGTTTTGACTGATCTGCCACTCGTAATCGTGGCGAACGCCAAACTCATGAAGCGCGGCCGAGAAATCATCGAAGGCCTCCGCAATCTCCAGCATTTCAAAACAGCGGGATTCGGTCTCCCGGTCAAGTCTAAGCCGGTGAATTTTGATATTCCGGGCATAACTTGTCGCCCGGTTCCACGAATTCATCGTGGGATACCTGAAATGATTTTTCAAAAACTCGATCATCTCGAGCTTTGATCTTGGAGATGGTGTTCTACTCATGGGTTCCTCCTAAACTTGATTTAAAGTTCCGTCACTTCATGCGTCGAGGACGGATAGAAAATGATTTTCTTGCCCTCGACTCCGATTGAGATTTTTGTCTCATCAAGGAGCGGGCTGAAACTGTTCCCCTCTTCATCCGAAGCAAGCCACACCTCGAATTCTTTTTTGATGGTCCCTTGCCCGCACAAGAAGCCAAGAACTTCCACTAATCCCTTCACGCTAAGCGGTTTCATAAAATTGCCTCCATAAAAGCGAACGGGCGGGAGTTTCGTCCCGCCCGGTTCAGTTGATTTACCTTCACTCTTCATTTTTCCTGAGGAAGTTTCAGGACTTTCCCGAACTTCCCTGAAAAATTCCCGTCCGGGGTCAGGCACCAGAGCGTCGAATATTTCGAGCGTTCCGGATAATCCCCTTCTCCATCCGTGAGATAAAGAAGTGCGTCGGGCCGGAGTTTTTCGGCGAGATCAAAGACCGGCCTGAAACTCGTGCCGCCGCGACCCGATACCGCTTTGGGTCTGGTTTTGTAGCGGTAAACGTTCCCGATCTTTGAGTCGCATTCGGCGACCGTGATATCCATGCCGAGCGCTTTAATCTTCTCAATTTCCGCGAAGAAAAGAGCAAGCTCCCGGTCGCTTACGCTGCCGCTCGTATCAAGCCCGATCAGGAGCTTGAGTTTCTGCTCCACTTTCTGGCCCGGAAATTCCTCGAATCGCCGGTTCGGGCGCTTCCTCGAAAGAATCGAGCGGACAAGCGTGGCGTGAATCAGGAAACGCTCAAGGACGCTTTTCCAATTCACTTTGGAGCCTTTCAAGAATTCCTTCAGTTCCTCGCTCATATTCCCGGGAAGAGAGCCGTAATCCTCGGTCTCATCAAGAGAGATCTTGATGGCGCGCCTTAAGAACTCCTGCTGATACTCAGGATCGGATTCCCCCTCCGAATCTTCCCAAAGCTCGTGATCATCGAGCATGGACTCACCCGCTTTCGCGATCTTTGTGGCGAGTTTTTCCGAGTTCTCGCAGAGTTTCTTGTAATACCATTCCGCGGTCTGTTCATCCTCAAACCCGAAAAGCTTAGGAAGCAGCGCGATCTTCGGAAGGTTCTCGATATAGGTGTTGATGGCAAGATCGCAGGCGATATTAAAGATCCTGTGGTTTTTGCCATCGCCCCGGAAAAGATGAAGATGCAATAGATGCAGCACTTCATGCTCCAAGCACGCGACCCGTTCGTCGAACGCGAGCCCCTCGAGAAACCTCGGATTGAAATAGAGATTGATGCGCTCGCGAATGTTCACACCAAGCGTCGGGATCTTCTCGGTCTCGATCCGGTTCATCTGCTGGATGAAATGCGCGTAAAACGGTTTTGTTTGTACCAGTGAAACGACCATTTCTTCAATCATGGTGTCTTCCTCCTTTTGCGTCAAAATAGACAGCTCTATCTTTTGCAACCCGTTCGAAACCAATAAACATAACTTTCCCTTCTCCGACCTCAAGAGCCCAGCTGTCATCGCGCTCTTCCCCGGAAGCATCGATCCAGCCAGACGCGCACTTTGGAAAGGCGCGAACGATCGCCATCACGAACCGCTGAAATTCCTCGTGATAGTTTTTCCAGTTCGCGAAAATCTCAAGACGGTAGCCGTCCTTGTCTTGCTCGATCCGGATCTCCCCGGAAGAATCGGGGAAACGCCGGCGAACGATATTCCGAAGATGTTTTCCGTCCTTTTCCGATAATCCCGGAAGATCGATGCTTCCATTAAAATCCGTGTAATAACCCATTTCGATACACCTCCTTCAAGATGAATAAACACAAAAAAGGCGGAGAGAACCGAAGCTCATCCCCGCCTTTTATGTTTTTAATACGGTTATGCCGCCGCCTGCGCAGCCTGCGCGAGTTTCTCCGTGAATTTTTCCTGGGAATGGAGAAGGGCGTTCACTTCCGGAATCTTGACGAGTTCCTTGACGAGCGCGAACGCAAGATCCACCGGAAGGTCATCGAGAAAATCCACGAGATTGGATTTCTCCTTGGCGCTTAAAGCTTTTGCTTTCCCTTCTTTCGCGAGGATCCTCAAAAACTCATCGCCCGTGATCCGCAGAAGATCAAGCCGCGCCTTTTTCCCGGATGAGTATTTTTTGACGCGCGTTTTGACTTTCGCGTAATCCGAAAGAATCTCCTCCGCTTTGATGGGAATTTCCTGGTCCTTTTTCAGACTTTCGATAAACGCAATGGCCGCTTCCTTGCCGACAAGGCCCATGGCGCATTGCAGCCACAGCCGGTCCTCAAGGCCGTTCAACATCCGGGAAAGCATCTCCCAGGATCTTGGGGACGGGAGCACCTCGAGAGGAAGCTCGTTTGCGGGGCTTCCCAAAAGATGCGTGTACCGCGCGATCAAATCGAGGATCTCCCCCCGGATTTTGCCGGTGTCTTTCCCCCAGCCGATCCATTCGTTCGGTTCCGGCCGGAACTGGATGTGGAGAAACCGGTCCAACAGCGCCGGATCGAGCTCGTTTACGAAATAATCGCTCCCAGAAGGATTCGAGGCGCACACGATCTTCCAGCCGTCCGGAAGACGGTGGGTGTGGAGCCTCCGCTCCAGCACAAGCTGAAAGATTGCTTGCAGCACATCAAGCCGTGCACGGTTCAGCTCATCGAGGAACAGGATCCCAACCGTCCCTTCTCTCGGAAACCAGGAGGGTTTAAGCCAAACCGTTCTTCCGTCTTCCTTCGATGGAAGACCGATCAGGTCCCCTACTTCCATCTGGCCAAGCCGAAGATCCACGCATTCGTATTCAAGTTCAGATGCGAGGGCCTGGACGATCTGGCTTTTGCCGATCCCGTGCTGGCCCCAGATAAGCGGCGTGACATTCGCATGGAAAGATTGTTTGAGGATTTTCACTAAATCGATTGTGTTCATGGACAGTTTTCTCCCTTGGTTTTATGTTTTTGATTTGAAGTTAAAAGAAGGTGAAAAGGTTAACGCGTGAAGAAGAAATGGATCTCGTTGAAAGAAGTAAAGACCTCGGCGCGGAAGAAACGATTGTGGCCGTACACTTGATGCGTCGCTTCAATCCCTTCCGGCCTAAGCGAGATCCAGAGCCGGTGGAAGTGATAGCGATCCAGGTAATACCAGGCGAGCGCCGCGATTCTTTCCCTGTTTGATTTCGGAATTGAAACAGGCGTTACGGAACCCTCAACAAGTTTCCTCGAAACTTTCAGATCGTTACAACCTTGAAAAGATTTTGCGATCTCATATTGCTTTTTGTCGAAAGGCTGCGCAACCCTCCATTCCGATTCCTGAATATACCCCTCGGGTTTATACATCAATCTCCCGCCCGAGTAAGCGAGCATCCCGAGATAGTCATGAACGCTCCCGAACCGCCTCATGATCTCGCCCAGACATTTCTTGATGGTCTCTTCCTCGGTGACCATGCAATGCTCGGCCACTTTATGGCTATGCAGGTAACAAGTTCCCTGAAAGATACAGCGGGAACAATACTTCTCGAGCTTTCGTTCCTGATATTCCGGGAGGTGCCTCGCGATGATCCGGATCTTTTGATTTTGTTTGATGAGTTTCGGATCAAAAGCAACGCCGCTCAGATACGGTTTCAAGAAAGGCGTGCGTTCATTGACATCAACCGGCCGGAGTTTCCGCCACCCGGAAAGATTGATCGCGAAAGGTTTCAAATCCTCCACCGGCTGAAACGAGCAGCCCGAAGGTTTAATGCTTTTATTCAAACAATTGCCGGTGATCCCGCTTAAACGGTCCTTGCAGAGATCGCAGAATTTCGCTTTCTTCTTCGCACCGTTTATGAGGATATAAGGATCGTTCTTATCGTCGTGATAGCCCCACACCGAAGAATAGCCGTGCCGGTCTCCGTTCTCGACTTCTTTGCCGGAAAGATCCTGTAACGGAATCACGCAGGGTTTCTCCCCGACGATCCTTACCGCGCAGGAATCCGGTTTTAAAGAGCGAAGATCGCGGGAGCGCGGAAAAACGTAGGCCCCGTCAACTTGAGTATAGACTTTTTTCATTGTGATCTCCTTGGTAGTGAAATTAACGCTCGAAACTGACAACCTCATTGAACGAATAGAATTGTTTCTCCAGAATCTCGGGAGTGCCCCACCCGTAAGGGTAATAACTGATCTTGATACCCTCGGGGATAGGCGTAAGGGAGAGAATCCGGATCGTGCGGCCCCGGTATCCGCGGTAAGCGTCCTGATCTTTCGCGTAATATCTCTCAAAAAAATACCAGGCAAGGCTCGCAATTTTCTCCCGCCCTTCCCACGGCAACGCTCCCGGGATCACATTCCCTTCGATCCTCGCCCTTGAAACAACGGCCCGCTTAAAAGGACGGGAACGTTTACGGATGAGGAACTTATTCCGACCTACGGGTTTTGTAATCACCCATTTCGTTTTCCGTTTCTCCCCATGCGGCCGGCAGGCGATCTCTTTTCCACAAAAAGCGAGACGGTTCAGAAATTCTTCAACGCTTCCGAACCTTCCTTGGATTTTTTTGATGCAGCGTTTTTGTGTTTTCTCGTCCGTCACCATGCAGCGTTCCGCGATCCGCATGCTGTTCATGCGACAGCGCCCAAAGATGCAGCGGGAGCAGTATTTTTTCTTCTTTTTCTCAAGCTGGTTCCAGAAATCATTGCGGGCGGCAATGGCGCGCTTATTCCGGCTGATCACCTTCGAATCGAGACGGATATATTCCGCGCTCCATGGTTTCTTAAAGGGCGAGTAATGATTGACCCGGGAGGGTTTTAAGTACCGCCACCCATCCAGGGAAATGTTGAATTTCCCTAGAGCATTCGCCGGACGAAACGAGCAGCCGCCCGGTTTCACGCCGTAACTGAAACAGTTGCCCGTGATCCCGTGCAGACGATCCTTGCAAAGATCACAGAATTTGACGGTCTTGCGTTCCCCGTTAATCACGAGGAATCTTTCGGGTTTTGCGGCATAAAATCCGAAGACCGGATCGGAGTAGCCGGAACTGCGTTTATCCTCTACACACTTTGATTGCAGGCTTTCAAGCGCAGCAACATAAACCTGGCGGCCTTTCCTTGCGACAACGCACGAATCAAGTTTCAGGTCCGTGAGGTCACCCGGATCGGTAAGCACATAAATATCTTTGAACTTCGTATAAAGTCTTTTCATGGAAGTGTTCTCCTTTTTGAATAAGTGGTGGAATCATCTTTGTTTCGCGTAGCGAAGTCCCTCGACGAAATACTGATTGAGGCGGTCCCTCATCTGATAAAAGAGATCCGCCATTTCCTTCTGAAGTTCCGCGCTTGAAGTCCACACAAAATTCCAGGCTTTCGCGTTATATTCAGAGATCACGGCATTCTGAAATGAGACAACGACATAGGTGACGTCCTCATACGAGGCTTCGATCGCGATGGAGATGGGAGGGTAGCTGATTTTCTTTTTCTCTAAATAATCCACCTGGACCTTGTCCCGGATCACGCTAAAAATCGCGTAAAACTTCGATTTCACGGCATAGAGAAGTTCCTCCCCGATAAATTCATCGGGGACACAGCCTTCCTGGGGATCAAGGTAAAGTTTCTGAATAAGAAGGTCCCCCTCATCTTCGTTTTTCTTGATTTCAAAAAGACCTGAGTGATATTCGAGAAGTGTCTTTTTCAGATCCTGATAAAGCTCCATCTGAAGCGTTTCGCGTTTCGGGTATTCCATAACTCCCCCTCCTTAAAATGAAATGGGCAGGGACGCTCTCACGGCCCTGCCCTGGTGAATTCGTTAAACAAGCTACTTGCGAACGTCGGTTAGTCCTTTGATGGCTCGCTTCAGATTCCTCTTTTCTTTCTCGAGATCGCCCGCTTCCGGATCGGTGTCGTAAACGCTAACCGCTGCTTTGGGGATGTTTGCATAAACACCCTGAACGATTCCTTCCTCGATATGGATCACGAGCTTCAAGGTTTCTCTCTTGAAGCGGTTAAATCTTTCAACAAGCGTACTGCAATTCAAGCGCTCGCAGAGATCATCGATCTGTTTTGATGCAAGCGGACGGACATTTTTGAAATGCTCCATGCCGACAGCCGGCCGTTCTTGAAATGTCCGAAGCGCGGCAAGCACGGTGGCGAGTTCTTTTTTTGTCAGGTTCATAATTATTCCTTTTGTTGGATTGGATTTTTTGAGTTTCAAGAGAATAACTATGGGCGAGATTTCCTGCTGTAACCGTAGATAACGGCGTCGCAAATACAGCCCGGTAAATCGCAATGCGCGGTTTCCGCTTTGTATTTTTTACCCGTCCGGGCATCCGTCACGATGAACCGGACAAGCTTCCCTCTCGGCGTCCAGGCTTCCTTGATCCATAGCTTGATTCGTCTTCCGGTTTCGTGGCACAGCGGTGTAAAAATATACGCAGTTGAACCTTCAACCTTTTTCGTGAGTCGTTTGATTCGCATAAAGCGCTCCTTTCCTCAGTTGATTTGTTTTCTCATGGCCTTAGCCGAGACCGCTTTGGCAGGGCGACACGAGGTCACAATTTCCCGTTTTCCACGATTCTTTTTTCCTAGAGCGAATGCGCTTATACCCGCATATTGGGGATGGCTTGCAATTTCGCGTAAGTCTTCCGAGATAATTGATACAGCGGGTGCAGCGAGCCTCGGCTTGAGCCATCCGCTCCACGGCTTTCTCCTTCTCCCGACGTTTGTGGTGATCCAAGAGTTCGAATTCGCTGAATACGTCCTGCTGGTTTTTGCAGGCCGTGACATCCAAAAACATGGTATACCCGCCGTTGAAATTGATGCGGCCGACATTCCGTCCCTGGCAGAAATGCAGCTTGAGTTCCTGGCGGTCGGGATTGTCTCTGCTGATGTAACCTCCGATAAACCATTGGTCCCTGTAACCGGAGATATACCCGACCTGACGGCCGGCGTTCCGGCTGTTTAATTCGTTTACCGTTTCGAGTAATTCTTCGCGTGTAAGCATTTTGGAAGACTCTCCGTGTCAAAGTTGGTTGTGTTCTGAAAAACTAAAGTACTGGTTCTCGCCGATGATGATGTGATCGAGGATACGAATCGAAACCGTCTGACAGGCGGCTTTTATCTTCTGCGTGATCTCGAAATCCTCGCGGCTCGGTTCAGTCTTTCCGGAAGGATGGTTATGGACGAGCACGAGGTTCGATGCGTTCTGCAGCAGAGATTCCCGAACAATCTCTCGGGGATGAACCGCCGCTTCATCCACGGTCCCGAAGAAAAGATCCTTATCGCCGAGAATCTTTAAGGCCTTATCGAGAAACAAAACCTTAAAAACCTCCCGTTTGAGGTCCCGAAGACTCACCGTAAGGTAGTCGGTGACTGCTTGGGGACTTCTAACGAAATTCTGCCCGATCATCCCCTGCTTTAAGACGCGTTTTCCTATTTCCCGGACTGCCAAAAGCTGAAACCTCTCGGTTTCGTTTAGATCCTCCAGATCAAAAATCTTGCGAAGACCTCCTGCTTTTTTCAAAAGTTCCAAAGCAACATCAACTTCCGTTCGCTCATAAGTAGATTTTTTTAGAATCAGGGATAAAAGTTCAGCATCCGACAAAGCTTCGATCCCTTTTTCACGTACCCGAACCACAGGTTGTTCACTTTCAGGCCAGTCTTTTACTGATAATTTTCTTCCCATGATCTCAGTCTCCTTAGACACAAGATAGGCGGGAAGAGAACTTCTCCTTCCCGCCTATCTTTCGATGTTCATTTCACGATCACTTCCCAGCCAAACCGTTTGAAACGCTCGATCAGGCGGGCGTGTTTCGATTCGTCTTGTTTTCGAATGATGAGCCGCACAAAAATCACCTCCTCCTTTAAAAAGAAAAAGGGAGAAGCGGCTTTTTAAACCACCTCTCCCCTTAAACTTTCCTTCGAAACGCGCGTTAAGCGGTTGCTTGCGCCACCGCTTTCGCGGGCTCTGCTTCAGGGCTCCGGAGAGCTTCCGCCACGGCTTCCACCGAAGACTCCAAAATGGACAATGCTTTCTTGCCATTCGGGATGAAGGTTCCCTCGTCCCCTTTGAAGGCATAGCAGACCCGAACGAAGCTGTTCTTCGGACCGCGAACCTTCGAAACCTGGTACTGCTCGGTTTCGGAAATGGAAACGGCGCTCACGAGAACCGTTTCGCAGTTCTTCCCTTCAGCGGGCAGGGAAAGTTCCGGCGCTTTCTTCGCCGCGAGAATGGCCTCGGCGAGTTCCTTGCGGAATTCCGCGCGGACGTTCATACCTTCCTTGGTCTTCTTGAACTGCCCGTCCTTCTTGTAATACACGTGAAGATCGAGGAAGGACGCTCCGTCTTTACCGGTCCATGAACTGACACGGTAAATGTCGTTTTCAAAACGGGTCACGTCCTTGATGATCTTGTCCTGGTTTTTGTTACTTTCTTTTTTCGTATTCATTGTGTTTCTCCTTTTTGGTTTTTATTTTTTGAATAGGTTGAACAACACTGCTCATCTGTTTTTTCTCTGGCAGTCACCTCCTTTTCGAAGCTTTTGAAAATTAAAAAGGGGAAAGCGCCGCGGACCGAGGCCCGGGAACTTTCCCCTTACGAGTTTGTTAAATGGTAATTTTTATGAAGCTTTAGAACGTTGCGGTTATTTTTCTTCTTCCAGTTTCTTAATGATCTCAAGCGGGTTATCGATCTCATCAAGAGCTGTGTCTTTTTCTTCCGGAGCGCTTCTCTTCGTTTTTACGGGTTTTTTCACGCTCGTTTTCGGATCGAATTCGTCGGGATAACTCGAATACCCGAAGAAATCGAGTTTGATGTGATCGGTAAGAAGCGACGGGTTTTTCCAGATCAAAGCGGCTTCCCCGCGTTTAAGACCCCGGATCAGGTCCGGCTCGATGCGGAAGGTCTGGCCTTCGCGGACGGAACCCGCGCCCGTCAGACCTTTCCCAAGGATCTGTTCCTGGGTTTGGTAAGTGGAGATCATCGTGCGGCGCGTCCCGGCGATTTTCACGAATTTCTCCACGGAAAAAGGATCATCCTGGCGAAGAATCACCTTGATGTTGGTGTTCTCCACA
>Ga0116153_10000612_pt1 | contig 42313 bp, 32 predicted proteins | sample AD_UKC028_MetaG_FD_89896 | JGI IMG/M metagenome (GOLD analysis project Ga0116153, IMG submission 89896) | Active sludge microbial communities of municipal wastewater-treating anaerobic digesters from USA - AD_UKC028_MetaG | ecosystem: Engineered > Bioreactor > Anaerobic > Digestate | place: USA...
CATCCTACATTCAAGCCCAGGTAAGGTTCCTCGCGTATCATCGAATTAAACCACATGCTCCTCCGCTTGTGCGGGCCCCCGTCAATTCCTTTGAGTTTCAACGTTGCCGCCGTACTCCCCAGGTGGATCACTTAATGCTTTCGCTTAGCCGCTGACTGTGTATCGCCAACAGCGAGTGATCATCGTTTACAGCGTGGACTACCAGGGTATCTAATCCTGTTTGATCCCCACGCTTTCGTGCATGAGCGTCAGTTTCAATTTGGTAAGCTGCCTTCGCTATCGGTGTTCTGTGTCATATCTAAGCATTTCACCGCTACATGACACATTCCGCCTACCTCAACTGTACTCAAGAACGATAGTATCAATGGCAATTTCCCGGTTAAGCCGAAAGCTTTCACCACTGACTTATCATTCCGCCTGCGCACCCTTTAAACCCAATAAATCCGGATAACGCTTGCATCCTCCGTATTACCGCGGCTGCTGGCACGGAGTTAGCCGATGCTTATTCATACGGTACCATCAGCTTCCGACACGTCGGATATTTTTTTCCCGTATAAAAGCAGTTTACAACCCATAGGGCAGTCATCCTGCACGCGGCATGGCTGGGTCAGACTTGCGTCCATTGCCCAATATTCCTTACTGCTGCCTCCCGTAGGAGTCTGGTCCGTGTCTCAGTACCAGTGTGGGGGTATATCCTCTCAGAACCCCTAGGCATCATAGCCTTGGTAAGCCATTACCTTACCAACTAGCTAATGCCACGCATGCCCATCTTTAACCGCCGGAACTTTGATTCAAAAAACAGGTGTCTTTTGAATGTTATGGGGTATTATTCCCGATTTCTCGGGGCTATCTCCCAGTTAAAGGTAGGTTGCATACGCGTTACGCACCCGTGCGCCACTCGTGTGTCTCCGAAGAAACCTTACCGTTCGACTTGCATGTATTAAGCCTGCCGCTAGCGTTCATCCTGAGCCAGGATCAAACTCTTCATTGTAAAAATTGTTTGATCTTTATTTTTCAGGGCATACTGTTTCTATCTCAAAAAGAAATAGGAAACCCGCTACTAGGCTCATCTTCAATTCTTTCAAAGAACATTTTTTTCCTTTTTTTCTCTCTCTTTTCCCGTTCACTCGAAAAAGGGCTGCAAAGGTATAACCCTTTTTTGAATCTGCAAAATATTTTCGAAAAAATATTAGAAAAAATTTCAAAAATCACAGGAGGAAAAGGATGGCAAAGATAATACATAATTCAATCCCGCCAAAAAAATATTTAAAAAAGTTACCAATTCCCAGGCAAAAAATTCACTTACCTTTGCTACTCCCTTGAAACTGTTTTACATGAAAAAAATCAAAAAGTTTCACCGGCATATCATTATCTTATCCTGCTGCCTCATCCTGTCCGCTCCCTCCCTGACGGTGGCCCAACCCCACCCTAATGATTCCATCCCCCGCCCCAGAACCACCTTTGCAGATCGCCTTTTCATTGGCGGAACCTTCGGTGTGCAATTCGGTGATGTCACACTGGTGGATGTCTCCCCTCTGGTTGGCTTCCACATCACACCGCGGCTGTCAGCCGCCGTGGGTGTCATCTACCAGTATTATGACGATAATTATTACCACTACTCAACCCATATCTACGGCGGAAGAACCTGGGCTCGCTGCTATGTGTATAAAAATGCTCTGTTCGCTCATGCCGAATATGAACTGGTAAATTATCAACCCTATAGCTTTTTGGGAAATGAACGGATCAGTGTGGGAAGTTTCCTATTGGGTGGAGGTTATACCCAGTGGATAGGCCCCAGGGCATTCATGAGCCTGACGGTTCTCTGGAACTTCACAGAGTCACCCTACTCCCTGTATGATAATCCTATATTTCAGATCGGATTTGGGACGGGATTATAGATCATCGCATACTAATCCTTTACAGGGATCCGCTTCATAACCTCCACCAGAAAATCCCAGAATCGAACCACCGAGGCGATCTCCAGCCGCTCGTCGGGCGAATGGACTCCTTTTAGCGTGGGGCCGATCGAAATCATGTCCAATACCGGGTACTTTTCCAGGAATAGACCGCACTCCAGCCCTGCATGAATCGACCTGACCACCGGTGGTGATGCGAACAGGTCTTCATAAGCTTTTACACTGATCTTCAGGATCTCGGAGTCCGGATTCGGGCTCCAGCCGGGATATCCATCCGAATGGGTCACTTTTGCCCCTGCCAGCCGGAACACACTTTCGACCATCCGTGCAATATCCAGCTTGGAGGAGGCTGTGTCGCTGCGCTGGCTGGTGCAGATCTCCAGATATCCTTCCTCAGACACCCTGACCGAAGCCAGATTGGTGGAGGTCTCAACCATCCCGGGCATCCGCTGGCTCATGGTCAGCACCCCGTGAGGGCACCCGTAGAGAGAATTCAGCAGCTTCCTCTGCAATTTCCTGCTCATCGCTTTTTCGGGCAGTTCGGTGGCTTCAACAGAGAGGAATAAACTGGGTTCGGTGATCCCGAACTCGTATTTTACATCTTTAATATATGCATCCGCGTCCTGAAGAAATTTCTCCGTGTGCTTCTGCGGAATGATCACCTTGGCTGAGGCTTCCCTGGGAATGGCATTCCGCAGGTTACCCCCTTCGAGCTTGGCTATCCTGAGCTGGTGCTTATGGACTGCCTGCCACAACAGACGGGTCAGGATCTTTATGGAATTGCCACGGCCTTTGTGGATGTCATCGCCGGAGTGACCGCCCTGCAGCCCCCCGACCCTGATCAGGAAAGCAGCACAGGTTCCTGTGATTTTCTTTTCCCTGTGGCTGAACCTTGCCACCGTGTCCATCCCCCCAGCGCATCCGATGAAGATTTCTCCCTCATCCTCAGAGTCCAGGTTGATCAGGATGGAACCTGTCATAAATCCGGGCTTCATTCCAAAGGCACCGGTCAGACCGGTTTCTTCATCCACAGTGAAAAGACATTCCAGCGGACCGTGTTCCAGCGTATCCGAAGCCAGGATGGCCAGCTGCGTCGCCATGCCGATGCCGTCATCGGCTCCCAGCGTGGTCCCTTTGGCCCTGACCCATTCACCGTCAATATAGGGCCGGATGGGATCCAGCAGGAAATCGTGGGGACTGTCGCTGTTCTTTTCGCAGACCATATCCATGTGGCTCTGCAGAATAACGGTCTTCAGATTCTCTTTTCCCGGGGAGGCTGGCTTGCGGATGATGACATTTCCGGCTTCGTCCTGCTGGGTCTCCAGCTTGTGCTTCTTCCCGAAGCCGATCAGGTATTCCCTTATTTTTTCCTCCTTTTTGGAGGGACGAGGCACCTGGCAGATCTCTTCAAAGTAGCTCCAGAGGGGCGCTGGTTTAAGTTGGGATAATTTTGTTGACATGTTCTGATTTTAATATAAGTTTTTCAATCGTAGAATTGTCTCCGTTGGATTTTCAGACGCAAACACGGTGTTACCTGCCACCAGCACATCCACCCCTGCTGCAACAAGTTTTGCAGCGTTGGTCAGATCCACGCCGCCATCCACTTCGATCAGCACACCGGCATTTTTTGCCCGTATCATTTCCTTCAGCCGGCGGATCTTTGCATAACTGTGCTCAATGAAGCTCTGGGCACCGAATCCCGGATTGACCGACATGATAAGCACCATGTCAACCTCTTCCAGCGTGTCTTCCAGTACATGGACGGGTGTATGGGGATTCAGGACCACTCCGGCTTTCATACCCATTGATTTGATCTTCTGAATGGTACGATGCAGGTGGGTGCAGGCCTCATAATGGACCGTCAGGATTGCTGCCCCGAGGGAATGAAAAGTTTCCAGGTAACGGTCGGGATCAACGATCATCAGATGCACGTCCAGCGGCTTTTTAGCATGCCTGGAAATGGCTTTAACGACGGGCATCCCGAAGGATATGTTGGGAACGAAGACCCCGTCCATGATGTCGAGGTGGAACCAGTCGGCCTGGCTTCGGTTCACCATCTCGATATCCCGCTGCAGGTTTGCAAAATCAGCAGCCAGCAGGGAAGGGGCGATCAGGTGGTTCATGAGGAGGTACTTTTGGGTCCGGTTATTTTACGGCTGAAAGGTACAAAAATAAACTAAGATGGGGAAAATACATTTAATTTGAGTCTTTATACATACGTAACCCGCTTATAGACTACCTAATAAATTGTGATGCCGCTGACAGGCTAATTTACTTTGATGAATTTTTTATTATGAGCATATCCTTTATCGCTGATGAAACAGATCACATAGACGCCAGGAAGTAAAATGGATACATCAAGGATTGTTTTTTTGTCATTTTGTGAGGTTATTAAACAGGTTTCCCCTCTCAGATCATAGATCCTGGTTTCCTTATAAGTTTCTTCCGTATTGATGTACAATGTATTTGTTACCGGATTGGGGGAAAGATTAATGCTTATTTCATGTAAGCTGTTGATATCCTGTATGCCAATCGTAGGATCCTGCATTAAAAGTACGTTCATTGGAAAATGAACTTGAGGATTCCAAAACCAAGGATCGGTTATATTTGTATCCGGTGCCCTCACTTGATGATCCAGCGTCATATCAAAGTAATTGCCCAGAGGATCATTATTTATCCAAAAGAAATAGTCGTTCATTATTCTTGCGCGATTTACCCATCCTACCGGTTCTGTTGGCAACCAACTTGCATGTAATAATGAAGAATCCCAGTTTATAGTAATAGGGAGGGTAAAATGGCATGCTCTAATTTTTTGCCCAAAACTATACGTATATGGAAGAACTACCGTTTTAATAGTATCATATGTTGTACTGGAATGATTACTTGTCCAGACATTGAAAGTGGAAGTATCGATGGAAACGATTTTTTCTCCTAATGCAGTATCCAGACCATAAAAGGTAGCGCTCGTATCCCAGATGAACCATATGGTATCTCTGGCGCCTGTTGCATCTTCATAGGCCAAATGGAATTTCCATTGGGGTTGTGCAATCAGGTTAAGATTAATTACCAGGAAAAGGGAAAGTGTTGCAAAAGGAAATTTTTTCATGCAGGAAGGGAACATTTCATTTTTCTGTGACTAAGATATTAGAATTAATCCGGATTTTAAATGTTCTGTGATTCAATGCGAAATTAATATAAATGGATGTGATTGTCAATCCATTTGCCATTTATCATTATGATATTTTACAATGTGATATTCCCTACCAAGATGACATCCCTTCGGAATTTTAGCGGAATGGATGATTGTTCATATCTACCAATATGTCACCCTTTCGGGGTTGGTTTGCTGAACGAATGAATTCATTATGCAAATCCCGAAGGGATGATATATTGGTAGCAAATTGTGATACGGAATTCTGTTAAATCCCGAAGGGATGATATATTGGTAGCAAATTGTGATACGGAATTCTGTTAAATCCCGAAGGGATGACATCTTGTTTGACGAATCTTCGAAAGCAGAGATCCGTTTCCCTTCATAGGTTATCCCAGATACGTCTTCAGGATCTTGCTCCGGGAAGTATGTTTGAGCCTCCGGATTGCCTTTTCCTTGATTTGCCGGACACGTTCGCGCGTCAGGTCGAATTTCTCACCGATTTCCTCCAGGGTCATCGGATGGGTCTGGTTCAGACCGAAATACAGCCGTACTACATCGGCCTCACGCGGAGTGAGCGTGGAGATGGCCCGGTCGATCTCCTTCTTGAGGGATTCATACATGAGCTGGGTTTCGGGAGTGGGCCCATCATCGTTCCGCAGTACATCGTACATGGTGTTGTCTTCATCCTGCACCAGCGGTGCATCCATGGATATGTGCCGGCCCGAATTCTTGAGCGATTCCTTTACTTCCGTTTCTGTGATCTCCAGCAGATCGGCGATCTCCTCCGAGTTGGGTTCCCGCTCAAATTCCTGCTCCAGTTTTGCATAGGCCTTATTGATCTTATTGATGGATCCGATCTTGTTCAGGGGTAACCTGACAATACGGGACTGCTCTGCAAGCGCCTGAAGGATCGATTGGCGTATCCACCAGACAGCGTAGGAGATGAACTTGAATCCGCGGGTTTCATCAAACCGCTGGGCGGCCTTGATCAGTCCCAGGTTGCCTTCATTGATCAGGTCAGGAAGGCTCAGACCCTGATTCTGGTACTGTTTGGAGACCGATACCACGAACCGCAGGTTTGATTTGGTCAGCTTTTCCAGTGCTTCACGGTCACCCTGCTTGATACGTTGTGCAAGGGAAACTTCTTCATCGGCAGTAATCAGCTCCACTTTTCCAATTTCCTGCAGGTATTTATCGAGGGACGCCGTTTCACGGTTGGTGACCTGCTTGGTAATCTTAAGTTGCCTCATAAACCTGTATTAATGAACAATAGATTGAAAATGTAAATTTTACGGATTTATACCGGATTGGTTACATATTATTCTGTTTTTGCAGGAGGCCTTGGAAGAAGCACCTTTCTGGAGAGCTTCAGTTTTCCGGTCTTGGAGTCGATCTCGATCAGCTTGACCTTGATCTTGTCGCCCACCTTGAGCACCTTGTCGATCTCTGCGATACGGCGCCAGTCGATCTCTGAGATATGAAGCAGTCCGTCCTTTCCCGGCAGGATTTCCACAAAAGCGCCAAACGAGGTGATGTTCTTTACCGTTCCCAGGTACACCTCGTTCAGTTCGGGTACAGCAACAATGGCTTTGATCCGTTCCTTTGCCGCCTCTATGGAGGTCTTGTCGACCGCAAAAATATCGATGATACCCACATCTCCCACTTCCTCGATGACGATGGTCGAGTTGGTTGAGCTCTGAATCTCCTGGATGATCTTTCCTCCGGGTCCGATCACAGCGCCGATGAACTCCTTGGCAATGGTCAGCTGCTCGATGCGCGGGACGAAGGGTTTATAATCTTCCCTGGGCTCTGCGATCGTATTTTCCATGATATCCAGGATATGAAGCCTTCCTCTGCGTGCTTGTTCCAATGCTTCTGTCAGCACTTCATAGGAAAGGCCCTCCACTTTGATATCCATCTGGCAGGCTGTAATGCCATCCCGTGTGCCGGTCACCTTGAAGTCCATATCTCCCAGGTGATCCTCATCCCCCAGGATATCTGAAAGGATGGCATATTTGCCGGTCTGTTGATCAGTGATCAGTCCCATGGCAATGCCCGATACCGGTTTGTGGATCTTCACACCGGCATCCATCAGGGCCAGGGTGCCTGCGCACACAGTGGCCATCGATGACGAGCCGTTGGATTCCAGGATATCGGAGACCACGCGGATGGTATATGGATTGACAGGACCGGAAGGGATCACAGGTTTGAGAGCCCTCATGGCCAGGTTTCCGTGCCCCACCTCCCTGCGGCTGGTTCCTCGGATGGGTTTGACCTCTCCGGTGGAAAAAGGCGGGAAATTGTAATGCAGCATGAAGTTGCTTTTACCCTCATAAACAGCCCCATCCACTACCTGTTCATCGAGTTTTGTGCCCAGGGTGACGGTTGTCAGCGACTGGGTTTCTCCCCGGGTAAAGATCGAGGAACCGTGTGCGGCAGGCAGATAATCCACATCGCACCAGATCGGCCGGATGTCATCCAGCTTTCGCCCATCCAGACGTATCCTTGTATTCAACACCATATCCCTGACCGCCTGCTTGTGGATTTCGTGGTAGTATCTTTCAACCAGCGGTACCTTAACGGCTTTCTCTTCTTCCGGGATGGTTTCAATGAATGCATTTTTTATGGCATTGAACGCCTCTGTCCGCTCGTGCTTGCCAGGGATGATGGAAACCGCCGTATCGTAGGATTTTTGATAGGTGGCTTGCCTCAGTGTTTCGAAAAGGTCAGGATCATTCGTTTCATGGCTGTATTCCCGTTTTGTACCGGATTTGCCGAGCATCCCGGCCAGCTCGATCTGAGCCCTGCACTGTGTCCGGATAGCTTCGTGCGCCACTTTCAATGCTTCGATCATGGTAGTTTCCTGCACTTCTTTCATTTCACCCTCTACCATAACGATATTATCGATCGTAGCAGCGACCATCAGATCCAGATCGGCCTCCTCCAGGTCGGAGATTGTCGGATTAACAATGAAATTACCGTTGATCCTTGCGATCCGGACTTCGGAGATCGGTCCCTTGAAAGGGATATCGGAGATGGTAAGCGCGGAAGATGCTGCCAGTGCAGCCAATGAATCGGGAGGGAGATTTTTATCGCCGGAGAACAGGGTAATGATCACCTGGGTCTCGGCGTGAAAGTCATCCGGGAACAGGGGGCGCAGCGCGCGATCCACCAGTCGGGCGATCAGAATCTCGTGGTCGGAGGGTCTGGCTTCCCTTTTAATGAAACCACCCGGGAAACGGCCGGTGGCTGAATATTTCTCGCGGTACTCCACCGAAAGAGGCATGAAATCACTGCCTGCCACCGGTTCTTTGTTGGCAACCACGGTTGCCAGCAACATGGTGTCGCCCATTTTAACGACTGCAGATCCGTCGGCCTGCCGGGCCAAACGGCCTGTTTCAATGGAAATCGTTCTTCCATCACCTAAATCAAATGACTTGATAATACCTTCTGATGACATACAATAAATATTACATGAAAAGAATAAGAACCGAATTAATACAAAAAAAAGGCAATTGGAAATTGCCTTGAAAGAGGAACGTTTTATTGCTTACTTTCTGATATTCAATCTTTTAATAATATCACGGTAGCGTTCAATATTCTTGTTTTTCAGGAACTCCAGTAGTTTTCTTCTTTTACCAACCAGTCGTACAAGAGACCTTTCAGTGGGTTGGTCTTTTGGATTGGTTTTAAGATGTTCGGTAAGATGCTTAATACGGTAGGTGAACAAAGCAACCTGAGCTTCAGCGGATCCCGTGTCAAATTCTGATTTCCCGAATTCCTTGAACGTACTCTTTTTTACTTCCGGTGTAACCAACATCGTTTAACTTTTATGATACTGTTTCTGATTTACTTTTTAAGGGCTGCAAAATTAAAACTTTATTCGATTGGAAACAATCAGTTACAAAAAAAAATATATCAGAAGCTCCATTTAAGTCTTAGATACCAGAACTTTCCGTAATCCCCATACTCGGTGCCATCTTCACCGTAGAATAACTGAGCGATCAGCAGCAGGCTGATATTGTCGGTAAGCGAAATATCCACAGACGGACCAATAAAAATGGACATATCACAGGGATTAAAAATGCCTGACAGATCAGCTCTTACAAGAGGGGTTACGGGGTAGGCGATCTCCCCAAAGAGGCTGTACCGTGCCCTGGTAAAGTCTTTCACTGAAATATTCCTCAGGTCCAGCAGGGTATTTCCACCTGCTTTACCGGTGGTGCCTGAACTGTTATAAAGGGCAGAGGCATGAAGGTACAGGCCGTTTTTGAGCGTATAATCGCCATCAATGGCCGCTACCAGCTGACCCGTTGTATCGGCGAAATGCTCCGAAGAATGGAAATATGTAAATTCACCCCTGAACCCACCACCGCTGATGTCGCCGCTCCATCCTCCGCCGATGACCAGATCGTTGACCATTTGGCCGGCCATTACCTGAAAATCATAATTCCACCGGTTAAAGCGGTACATGGCAGCAGCTGTCAACCTCCGGTCATGGTTTATGCTGGCAGCCGCCTGTACCGAGGATGCCATTCCGGTATAGTATTCGATCTGCAATGCATCGCATCCGGGACGTTCTTCATAATCGAAATCGAAATAAGAAAAGGAGTTGAAGATGTCATTCGGAGTCCAGATGAAATTGATACCCCAGTTGATCCGTTGCCGGCCCAGGTTGAGTTCCCATTTTCCAACCGAATATTTCACATTCAGCCGGTCGAGGCTGGTCAGAAGGACATAAGAATCCGCTTCATCGATCACCATCGTCAGATCCAGAAATCCCTGATCCCGATCCATCATTTTTACATAATCCGGATCCATGTACTGCATGAGCTCAATATAGTTCCCAAACAGAAAGCGGTTCCTCAACCCGGCTTCGACGGCCAGTCCGCTGGTTGGAAACCATTTCAGGTCCATACGGTTGTTGATCTCATTATTGAGGTACCATTCCTTTTGAACGTCTTCATAATTCACTAGCTGAAGGTCTTTCAGATACCCGTTGAACAACCATTTGCCGGACGAGGATCCCTGTCCGTGAGTTCCCGGGGATATTCCTGTTAAAAGGGCTAACACCAGACCTGTACAGAGGCGAATTCTCATGCCGTTCAGTTATGCGGATGCTGTTCGATGTCGCTTTTCACTTTTCCATCTTCGATGGTGACTACCCGGTGAGCCTTTTGTACTACACGGGCGTCATGGGTCGAAAAAATAAATGTCATACTCTCCTCATGGTTAAGATGTTCCATGATATCCAGCAGGTTCTCGGTAGATTTGGTGTCGAGGTTTGCGGTGGGTTCGTCGGCGAGGATGAACCTGGGTTTGGATGCAAGCGCCCGTGCCACCGCCACCCTTTGTTGCTCACCTCCCGACAGTTCACCGGGACGTTTATGGATCTTGTCGGCCAGACCGACCTGGGTCAGCAGTTCGATCGCACGTTGCTGCCGCTGCTGTTTTGGTTTGTCCTGCAAAAGCATTATGAATTCGACATTCTCGAGGGCCGTCAGCACAGGGATCAGGTTGTATGACTGGAAAACAAAACCAATGTTATTCAAACGAAAATCAATGAGTTGTGATGAGGAAAGTCTCGACAGGTTCGTGCCTCCAATGATGATTTCTCCTGTTGTGGGCATGTCAAGTCCTCCGATCAGGTTCAACAGAGTCGTTTTCCCGGAACCCGATGGTCCTACAACTGCTGTGAATTCAGCCTCCGCAAAATCAAGCGTCACATCATTTACGGCATGAACCTTTACCATGGAGGAATTATATATTTTATTCACATCCTTTAATTCAAGTACCTTCATGACTTGCTTATTTTATGATTGTTTTATACGGTCCTTAATGCTTCCACCGGATTTAGCTTCAGGGCTTTGCGCGCTGGCCAGATCGATGAAATGATGGCCGTGATGATGACCATCACAGTGGTAAAAAGTAAGAATTCAATAGTCATGACCGGGTATACCCTTGCGGCAAATCCGATGGCCTCAAATCCTTCACCCCAGCCTGCAAAACGAATTCCTGTCTTTCCAAGGGCTTCTGTAATGGCCCATCCTGCAAGCATGCCGGCTGCCGCTCCGATAAAAGTCAGGAATATCGTTTCCATCATAATCATTTTGAAGATCCTCCTGCGGTTCATGCCTATTGCCATGAGCATACCCAGCTCTTTGGTCCGTTCAAGAATTGCCATCAGCATCGTATTGATAATACCAAAGGCAAGTGCCAGCAAAATGATGCCTACGAAAATGAAATAATACACGATCATAAAATCATTCATCATGGCTGCATCCGGAGCCAGCTCCTTCCAGGTGCTGACTGAATTATCGCCGGAAATGCGACTCAGTTTTTCTTTTACATCGTCAACGTCATCTATGCTGTTGAGTAAGATGGCCATTTCATGTATGAGGATCGTATTGCCTCCATATAATTTTGCGAGTTCCGGAGCATTTACAAAAACTGTGGCCTGGTCAAAACCTGTGTTTGTTGTCTTAAAGATTCCGCAGACCCGGAAAATGCCCTGGATCGGGGTTCCCTCCTGATCGGAAATGGTGATCTGTACTTTGTTCCGGATCCTGTAATCAAGAGCTTTGTTTGTAATCAGCAAACCAAACCGGTCAAGTTCCTTTTTACTGAATTCTTTTCTTAGGGCTTCCCTGAAGTCCCCGGGCGACCTGAATCGGATATTCTTAAGCGTCTCAAGCTTTGTCAGAACCGTTTCCGGAACTTTTTCCACCCGCAATTCTCCGAGGATACTGTCAGTGACAAAATATTGCTTCAGCTTCAGTATTTCGGCAGTTTTATCACTGATCAGTATGTCGCCTGGATGTTCTGCATCAATGTATCTTCCACCGGCCTGTACAATTTTCTTATGGATCCCGGTCACCTGTTTTTCTTTTTCAGGATCCACACCGTAGATCATCACCCCGGCATTTGCCCACGGAGTATTCGCCATGGCAACGATCTTCGACCTTTGTACCCAGCCGGATAAACCCTGCAGGGAATCAATACTCCGTATAATCTTATCGGGATTGCTAACTGTAAGATCGATTTCTTCGTTTTTGATGTACTCCTGGTCATGGATCTGAATATGCGAAACTTCATTATATATCGCATCGTTCACGCGTTGCCTGGTCCAGCCTTCCATGATGCCGATTAGAAGTACCCCTGAAATGATGCCGAGGGTCACTGCCACGATGACAACCAGGCTTCTTTTTTTGTTCCGCCAGACATTCTTCCATGCGAGGGATAAAATCATAGCATTTTGTTTTTTCAGCCTTTTAAAGCCTCCATTTCTTTGAGTTGACCTATCTTTCGGATAGGATAGATCATTGTCAGCAATATCATAAATGCAACAATGACAGCCTGCCAGTAAAAATAGGGGCCGAACCATGCAGTGGGCATTACAGCTTCCCATCCCCAGTCCTCCATCATGGTTGCCAGATCTCCCTTCAGCACAATGGGATAAAAATAGAAGTACAGAATCAGCGGTACACTCGCCAATAACCCGCATACCAGTCCAATTGCTCCCAGCAACATCATTTCCAGTGTGATAATCCTTTTCAGTTTCCTTTTCTGCATGCCTATCGCCACAAGGACACCGAATTCACGTTTTCTTTCGGAAACCATCATCAGTACCGTCCCAAATATCCCAAAGAATATGATCAGGTAAAGAAGCCCGAGCATGGCGATCCCTGTCTGGCTGTCACCCTGGATTTGCTGGTACAGGATGGGATTAAGCTCATACCAGGTCCTGACTGTGGTGTTGCTGTCGGGCAGGAGGGAACTAATGTTGGATTTAGCTGTTTTTATGGTCCGGTTTGATTTATCCGTAAGGTTTACAACAAGCGATGTTATTTTTCCTTCCGCATCAAAGAATTCTTGGGCTGAAGGCAGTGTCATGATAATCAATTTGTTGTCTATTTCGGGAGACGGCATTTTTATGATACCCCGAACCGGGAATATCCCGTTCGCTGAAACACCGTGGTACCCCTGCCCCATCAGAATGACCGAATCTCCGGCGGCGACCTTAAGATAACCGGCAAGCCTGTCGGACACGAGGATCCCCTGGTCATCGTTTGCCAGATATCCATTCGATACTCCGGAGCATGAAAGGATCTCCGGCATATACCGGATATTATCTTCACTGGCAAGCCCCAGTTCAAGCTCAAGCCTTCCGGAGGATGTATACGATCGCCCCAGATTCCGTACAACCTTATCCATCACAACATCCGGAAACCTACCTGTATCTTTCATCCGTTTGACGGCTTCATCGGTGATCCTGTATTTTACCAGCTTGCTTTCAGGATCCGAAAAGTTCTTTTCTTTTACCGGATCGATGGCCACTATTGCCACTCCTTTTGTCTGCGTTCCGCTGGAGGCAAGCGTAAAGGATTCAAGGTGAGGAGTAACCGACACGACCTTATCCGCGTTCAGAATGGTTAAAGCGAATGGATCATTATAGTCGAATGAATTATCAATGAATGGATTATCCTGGTATTTAGCGTGTTGTATCTGCAGGTAACCCGTAAACGATTCGATAAAATTATTGATCATGTGATCATAGGAGCCGAGCTGATACGATCGCATGATCACAGCAAAGAAAACAGCGAAGAAAACAGATGCAGATGTAATAAGTGTGCGGCGCTTATTCCTCCAGAGATTTCTCCATGCTATTTTAAATTCCTCTTTCATGCCATTTGTTATTTGAAGTTAGCGAACCGTTTTCATATTCTGCTGTGAGAAGAATTCTTCCGTGATCTGAATATTGAACCGGGTATCTATCATTTCAAGGCGGGTTTCATGACCTTCTTTTTCCGTATCCCGCGGTATCATGACCATTTTTGAGGGTAACATGCGATCGCCCATCAGCTTTATATCACTGGCGGTCATAGAATTAGTCAGGACCTGGTCCTCATCATAATATTCAGATTTAAGCTCATAGTACTCTTTTTTGGAGATCCATACCAGGATTTTCCCCCACACCACGGCTGCTTCCTGTTTCGGGATCAGCTCAATGATATAGCAATCGTATCCATCGATCACTTCGTTGCCAGTGATGTGATGTTCGTAATCATCGACCATGGAATTCATTTTTACAAGGTCGTCATTGGTAAAGTCGGATCCCATCCACGATTGCCCCATCATGGATGGAGGGATTTTTATCATTCTATTGATGGAAGGCATCCAGTTCCACATATCGTTGTGCCTTTTTAAAAATACCTGGCCGGCGTCTTTGGCAGGAGAGGTGATGTAGATCATTGAAAAATCGTTACCCAGCGACCATGCTTTCATGGTCACTTCACGTGACCAGCCGGGTCTGACGATGCTCATTTTCATCGTCCCCTGACTGGATGATCCATTGACCTTATCCTGGGCCCGTTTCACGATCTCGGTTGGCGTCAGGGTTTGTGCGCTGGCTATGTCGACGAACGACAGTAGTATACAAGAGAGACAAAATTGGGCGAGGAATTTAGTTTTCATCATCTTTACTATTGATTTGGCTGAACTTTTCGATGATAAGATGCTTAATTTTATCCACGGGAAAATGATCCGGATCGATGACGTAGTTAAATGCGATCCCATCGAGGACGGCTGCGAAAAAGATGGCCTCCGATACCGGATCCCGGAGGCCTTTTTTCTCAAAATAGCGGATCTGTGCTGTTACAAGCCGGGGAACCATATTTGCAAATCCCTCATGCACAAGTTGATGGACCGACGCTTGCATAATGAGCGAAAAGTAGAGTTTCCAGTACCTGATGTTTCCCTGGAGAATCTCGAAAATAGTGTTGATCATGTACTGAAATTCCATTTCGGTAAGGATGCCATCCCTGTCCTGGTCAAAGGTAGTGGCCAGATCCTGTATGCCCTTATCAATGATTTCCCTGATCAGTTCTTCTTTGCTTTGGAAGTAGTTGTACAGTAATCCTTTCGAGATCCCTGCCTTTTTCGCGATCTTGCTGATGGATGTCGGGTAATATCCTTCATTGGCAAACAGCTCCAGTGCTGATTCCATGATCTGCGCCTTGCGGATCTCCCTGATCTCCTCCCATTGTTTTTCTGTTCTTGGCATAGGAATGAATTTAGACTGACTGTTTAATAGTAATGACCCCGCCCCCTTCACCCCCTCCCCTGCAGGGGAGGGGGACAGGGGGAGAGGTCATCAAGGGTAAATTCCCCGGTGCTTGCGCCGGAATTAGGGTCCAGGGCTTTCCCTGGGATGCATACCATTGATCCAATATAAAAAAAATTATGACTGAACGGACGGTCAAAATTAGTGCATAAAAATTCAAAAATCAACTTAAAGCGGAAATAAATTTTCTGGGATTACGCTTTGCTGTTATTCGTGGTCATTTGCCCGGTGCTGTTCGCCTCGCTTGACACCTGTTACAATGTCAAACTACTGACCGCCGACCGCCGACCGCTGACTGCTGACTGCTGACTGTTATCCGGTTTAAAGCCCCAGTATCTGGTAACTGAACTTCCTGGGATTGATGCACATCACCGGTATCTGGGAGTTGTTGAAGATCATTTCCTCATCATAGGTACCCAGGAGGAACTTGGAAAAGCTGGCATCAGGATTTGTCATGATCAGGATCATATCCGCATCCAGGGATGTAGCGTAATTAATGACCGCCCCTGAGAAGCCGGTACTTTTTTCAGAGATCATGTAGGTGTGTTTCACTTTGTTTTTCCTGAAATACTCGTCCATGAGCTTGGCTGCTTCAACAACACTTTCATCGCTGGTGCTGGTCTGGAACAGATGGATGGTGGCACCGAACTGGCGTGCAATGAAGACGGCCCATTTGGTCTTTTCCCAGGGACCGGCATCGCTGGTAATGGGGAGAACGATATTTTTGAACCCCTTTCGAGGGGGGCGTTTCTGTACGACGATCACAGGTACCGACGAACTGGTGATCACCTTGATGGCGAAGCTGCCGGTGAGTTTCTGCATGCCTACTTTACCATGGGTTCCCAGGTAGATCAATGCGGCCCCAATGTCCTGAGCCACTTCGCTGATGGTCGTGAAAATACTTCCCTCCAATGCTTTGGTTTCCACTTCAAGCTTGTATTTTGTCCGCACCTCGGCTGCCTTTGCTTCCAATTTGTCATTGATGGCACCTATTCCCAGGTTGACCTTGTTCAGGTAAGCCCAGGTGTCCTTATTGATCACATGCAGCAGGTAAAGGCGGTATTTAAGGATCTTCGCATTTTCAGCGGCCTGGTTGATCGCATTATCACAGATTTCAGAAAAATCCGTTGGAACCAGAATAACATCGTTCATCTCGTTTTTCATGGGGATGTAGTTTGCTTTGAATCGACTCCAAAAATAAAAAAAAATTCAGGATCGAGGGGGAGAATAATTTAATTTATTTCGGGAAGATTATTTAATAATTGACCTCTCCCCCGGCCCCTCCACTTAAGGGGAGGGGTCATACGGGGTAAATTCCCCGGTGCTTGCGCCGGAATTAGGGTCCAGGGCTTGCCCTGGGGTTCATACCAGTGATTTACGATTTGAGTGCTCTCAAATCGTTCCCCGTCGGATTCTGGAAAACATGCAGATCGAACAACGGTACGGCAGCCAGCACATGATCGAAGATGTCGGATTGGATATTTTCATAGGGTGCCCATTCCTGTACCTTGCTGAAACAATAGATCTCGATGGGAAGACCTGAATCGGTCGGCTGGAGTTGTCTGACCATCAGCGACATTTCAGGATCGATCTGGTCATTGTTTCTCAGGTAACCGATAAGGTAAGCACGGAAAACCCCGATGTTGGTCTGTCGCCGGCCGTTCAGAAGAACAGAATTATCAATTTCGTATTGCTCATTGAATTCACGGATCTCTTTTTCCTTGTCATCCACATACGCAGCGACGTGCTGGAATTTACGGAACCGATCGAGCATCTCGGGAGTGCAGAATTTAATGCTCTGTATATCAATATGCACCGACCGCTTGATCCTCCTTACACCCGATTCTTCCATGCCGCGCCAGTTCTGAAACGAGTCAGCGATAAAGGAATATGTGGGGACGGTGGTGATGGTTTTGTCGAAGTTCTGAACCTTGACTGTGGTCAATGTGATATCCTGTACAGTACCGTCAGCACCGAACTTGCTCATGGTGATCCAGTCGCCTTTGCGCAGCATATCGTTGGCTGCCAGTTGAATGCCTCCAACCAAACCCAGGATGGAATCCTTGAAGATCAGCATGAGTACCGCCGACAGTGCACCCATCCCGGCCAGCAGGGCCAGGGGTGATTTACCGATGAATACGCTGATGATCAGGATGCCGAAGATCACATAGATGATCATCTTCCCGATCTGGACATACCCCTTGATAGGCCTGGTCTTTGACATTTCATATTCCTGGTAGATTTCTTCGGAGGCATTCAGTACCGAATTGAAGATCAGGATCGTGATAAAGAGCATGTAGACCTCCACGGCACGAAAGAGCACCAGCGAGATCTTGGCATATTCGGTCAGGGCAAGGGGGATCAGTTCCAGTACGATATACGCAGGGACCAGGTAGGAAAGACGGCTGAAAAATTTCTTTTGAAACAGAATATCATCCCATTTAGTAGTGGTCTTTCTTGATATATGATGGAAAATGGCGATCAGAATCCGTCTGGCCACAAAATATGCAATCGTCGCAACCGCAAAGATGACGAGGATCTCCAGGACCTCTTTCATCAGGTTGGCATTGACATCTGTAAGCCCTTTTCCAAGAAGCCATTCCTTCAACAATCTATCAAACTGGTCTGCAAGGGAAATACTTTCCTTCATAGAATATGCATTTTCAGGGTACGATTACGTTTAGTGACTTTGGATTGATAACTATTTCGAGATCTTCGCCGAGGTGTTCTGACTCACCGTCCAGGTTGACGATACCCATGCTGTTCCCCTGCAGGATCACGTGTTTTCCTTTGACGATCCGCACATATTTCGATTTATCGATCTGTTTCATGAACAGCAGGTTGGCAAGGATAGCCACTTTTGTCATGGGTATCTTGTGAATCATGCATATGTCGATCAGTCCGTCGTCAACTTCTGCAGTGGGAGCGATAAAGGCATTGTAACCGAACTGGTTCGAGTTGGCGAAGCTTATGAAAAGAACTTTTTCCTTGTACCGTATACCGTCGATCCACAACGTATATTTCCTGGGCTTATATTCCTGGTATTCACTCAGGATGATCCTGAAATAGGCTTGAAATCCGCGATGTGAATTTTCTGTGAGCTTCTGGGCAACTACCGCATCAAATCCCACTCCGGCAATACTGACACACGTTTTGCCATTGACTTCCATCGTGTCAATAGCCTTGATCCTGAAAGCGTTGATCACTTCAAATGCCCTGCTTATCCGGAATGGGATATGGAGATGATGCGCCAGGCCATTTCCTGACCCGGACGGAATGATACCCAGTGCGATCTTTTTTCCTGCAATGATCTGTGCAATTTCATTGATGGAACCGTCGCCGCCGGCAGTGACAATGGCATCAGCCCCTGACTCGGCTGATTGACGGGCCAGTTCGATGGCATGACGGGGAGAATCCGTCATTTTCACCAGGCATGCATAACGGGAAGGATCCATGTATCTCCTGACGGCATCGGCCAGGTCATCGTGTTTACCTGCTCCGGAGACAGGATTGATGATGAAATGGATTTTTTTTTCTGAAGGTGGACTCATTAACGGATCGTTCTCTACAAAGGTACAAAAAAAAGAAAAGACGCCGCAACGGCGTCTCTTCTCTCAAAATGATAAATGAATGTGTCAATCTGCAAATTACTGCTGAACCTTGACGGCAATATCAATTGTCCCGTCGGCACCGACAGCTATGTTGTTCACTTTGATCATACCGTATTTCCCGGTAACTGTTTTAAAAAGAAGGATATCACCAACAGCAAGTGTTGCCATCCGTGTTTGGTCGGGCGCTGTTGCCGCTTCCTGCATGATGATCGAATCATCCGTAATGGCATCCCAGCTAATGGCCGTGGTCACTTTTCTGAAACGTGTTGCATTCTTTGTGGTCCAGGTTTGAAGCCCGTTGGTGGCATTGTTGAAAACCAATGCTGCATGTGAATCATCCGGTGCAGCAAGGGTCGACAGGTCGGTGGCACCGTAGAAGTACATCCAGTCGACCTTGGCCTGGTTGGCTTTGGCTTCAGCCAGTGAATAGATCGTACCATCCACCGATGCAAATGAACTTCCTGTCGAGCTCTGATAGGATCCCAGAATCTTCTGATCAAAGGCAGTGATGGGACCTGCAGTGCTTTCCGTGGTGATGTTCAGGGAAATTTCATTCGTCTGGCCATCCTTATCAGTAATCTTAAAAGAAACTTTTTCGGTGCCTTCCACGTTGAGGGCGGTCATCGTAATATCAATGCTGTAATAGGAAACATCAATGGCGGTGTCCCATGTAAACCAGGTCGCGTTGTTATAAACCCTTGTGAGTTCCAACAGGGATAGTTTGGCGCCGGAAGATGAGTTGGAGGCAGCCGTAATTCCAATGGTAAATTCAGCATCTGTATCCAGGGTCACATCCTGGCTTACATAACCGGCACCGCCTTTGAAATTGATGGTAGGCTTAACATCTCCTTCTTCCTCATCCGTACAGGAGGTCATAAAGAATAATCCACTGACCATAAGCAGGGCAAATAAATAAACTAACTTCTTCATAATTAATGATTTTTAAGGATTAATGATTTCTCTGAAATTTCGGCAAAGATATATAATAATATTGAATTGGTGAATACTTTTCCGTATAATTTTGAGACGCCATGTTAGCAAATATTGGACCAAATCCGTAATTTTGGCGCGTGGAAAGATTCATGAGAGAGGAGAAAGGAGAGAGGAGAGAGGAGAGAGGAGAGAGGAGAAAGGAGAGAGGAGAGAGGAGAAAGGAGAAAGAGGCATAAAGGGATCAGGTATGAACCAGAAAAGGACTTTAAGCTTGCAGCTTGTAGCTTGAAGCTTTCCTGATATACGTAGCATCTAAATTTTTTGTAACATGAGCAGCAACATCGCACAGGTGGGGAACAAGGGAGAACGGGTACGTTCGGATTGTTTCGTTACGCTTGAATTGACGGAATCGGGTGGATTGGTCATTCAGCCCGAAAGCAAAGTGAAGGCATTGTTTGGAAAGGATATCCTCCGACTGGCCAGGGAGGTGCTTGAATTTTTCGACATCAGGCATGCCCGGCTCACCATCGAGGATAGCGGAGCATTATCGTTTGTTCTTGCCGCACGCATCGAAGCCGCTGTAAAAAGGCTAATCTCTGCGGAAAAAGAATTCCTCCCGGCAATGATCCCTGAGAATGAATATCAGACAGCACGCGACAGGCAGCGGATCTCACGGCTTTACCTGCCAGGCAACACACCCAGCCTGATGATCAATGCAGGCATTCATCACCCCGACGGGATCATCCTTGACCTGGAGGATGCCGTGGCTCCTGACCGCAAGTACGAAGCCCGTTTTCTGGTCAGGAATGCCCTGCGCCACCTGAACTTTTATGGAGCGGAACGAATGGTAAGGATCAATCAGGTACCCAAAGGACTGGATGATCTGGAGTTTCTTGTACCGCATAATGTGAACCTCATCCTTGTACCCAAATGTGAGAGTGCTGAACAGATCCACCAGGTGAATGAACGGATCCTGCAAATCAGCAAACGATTGGGAGTAAAGGCTTCCATATGGCTGATGCCGATCATTGAGAGTGCGCTTGGCGTGGTAAAAGCCTACGAAATTGCCACTGCTGCCGAAAATGTGGTATCGCTGGCCATAGGGCTGGAAGATTACACAGCCGACCTTGGCACCCGGCGAACCGTAGAAGGCACCGAATCCTTTTTTGCCCGCTGCCAGCTTGTGGTGGCATGCCGCGCAGCCGGCATCCAGGCGATCGACTCCGTGTTTTCCGATGTGGATGACATGGAAGGACTCCGGCAAACCATCCTCCGTTCTAAAGCCCTTGGATATGATGGCATGGGATGCATCCATCCGCGGCAGATCAGGGTGATCCACGAGAACTATGCACCCGACAGGGATGAGATCGAAAAAGCAAAAAAAATAGTCAGGGCATTTGAGGAAGCTGAGGCAAAAGGACTGGGTGTAGTATCACTGGGATCGAAGATGATCGATCCACCTGTGGTCAAGCGTGCGATGAAAACCATTGCCACGGCTGTTAAAATCGGTAAACTGTCACAAAACTGGAGGGAAGAAGCATGAAAAAATATGATCAACTGGTGACCAATGCAGCGGGCAGGATCGTACCGGCGATCGTCAACGGGAAATCCCAGACGCCCTATATGGGGATTGGCAAATTCAGGCCCACCGGGAATAAAGCAGCTCCGCCGATCGCAACCTGTGCGGATTATCCTGCTGATGGCAATAAGCTGGTGCCCACGCTCCGCGATGCGCTCATCCGGTGCGGGCTCAGGAACGGAATGACCATCTCGACGCATCACCATTTCCGCGATGGCGACCTGATCGCCAACCAGATCTTCGACATCGCACATGATCTTGGGGTAAAGGACCTGATGTGGTTCCCCTCTGCCTCCTTTCCGTGCCACGCCCCCCTGATCAAATACCTGGAGGATGGCACCATCAACCGGATCGAGGGAAGCATGAACGGCCCCCTGGGAAAATTCTGCTCTGAAGGCAGGATGAAAGGCCTTGGTGTTCTTCGTTCTCATGGTGGAAGGTACCAGGCCGTCCAGGACGGTGATGTTCACATCGACATTGCCGTCATCGCTGCTCCTTCTGCCGATCCCTTTGGGAACGCAAACGGTGTGGATGGCCAGGCTGCCTGCGGATTGCTCGGATTCGCCCTGGCTGATTCACAATATGCTGATAAAGTGATCGTTGTGACGGATAACCTTGTGCCTTTCCCCTGCATTCCCTGGCAGATCCACGGAAATTACGTGGATTATACGGTGAAAGTGGATAGGGTGGGCATCCCGGAGAAGATTGTATCAGGGACTACACAGATCACCCGCAGTCCCGACCGGCTGCTGATCGCCGAAATGACAGCCAGGTTCTGTGAACAGGCAGGGATCGTCAGGGATGGATTTTCATTCCAGGCCGGTGCGGGTGGAACAGCCCTTTCGATAGGTATCTATTTTGCCGATCTTCTGCGTGAAAGGAACATGAAGGCGCGTTTCATGAGAGGCGGCAGCAACAAATACCTGGTGAAGATGCTGGAAGAGAACCTCGGTGAATACATACTTGACGGGCAGACCTTTGACCTGGATGGCGTCAGATCGATGCGCGAAAATCCGCATCATGTCAACACCAGCCCCTTTACCAGCTATAACTATCATGGCAAGGGTAACTTTGCCAGCATGGTGGATGTGGTCATCCTTGGCGCCACAGAGGTTGATGTGAATTTCAATGCCAACGTAGTAACCCATTCGGATGGCTATCTCCTGCATGGTATCGGTGGCTGGCAGAACTGCCTGTTCTCAAAATGTACCATTCTGCCGATTCCTTTGTTCAGGGACCGCATCCCTGTCATCAGGGATGAGGTGACCACCCTGTGCGGGCCGGGTGAACTGATCGACGTAATCGTCACCGAACGGGGGATAGCGATCAATCCGAAGCGGGAGGACCTCATCGAAAAGATGAAAGATTCTGATCTGCCCATTAAAACGATCGGCCAGTTGAAAGACGAAGCCGAAAAGATCTGCGGAGTTCCTGCCAGGCCAGACCTTGATGACGAGATCGTAGCAGTGGTCAAATGGGTGGATGGAACCGTTATCGATTCAGTCAGGAAAGTCAGAACCTGAATGAAAAGGGATCACATTCTATTTTAACACCTTAATAACCAGTGTGTTGGCTATCATATCATGCAGGGCCTGCTTCTTTTCAGTAAAGCCTGCCATGATGTATCCGATCATCAGGATCATGCCTGAAATGATCTTGCCAAAATACCTCCCTGTGGCGCGGGCAAAAGAGATTCGGTTACCTTCCAGGTCGGTGACGCGGGCCCCTACCGCCATTTTCCCAAGCGTGGCCTGATACTTCGAAGATTCCATCAGCGAATAGTACAGCCACTGGATCACCACCGACAGGAAGCCCGTAAGAATGGCCAGTCCTACTACCGATCCGATGAACTGCCAGGCACCCGGATCCATCCCATGGTCAAAATTCCAGTCCGGGTCGCTCCAGTTGGCCATCCTGAATAGACTGAAGCCCATAACAGCCCAGACAGGTGTAAAAATGATAAAAGTGGCAAACGACAGGATGATGTCGTCAATCAAATACGCAAGGAAACGCCACCAGAAACCCGCATAGGTCGTAGTGGTGGTTGATCCTGAGGTTGGTTCAGCATTTTCCATAATGTTAACAGGTTAAAGGTGAATATTTCCCTGAGTCAAAGATAAATCATTTTTTTTGATACCAGCGGGATTTTCCGTTAATTTGTAAATGCCCTTCGCGTAAGGTATTCAACTATGCAAATCAGATCAGCCATGAATAAATATGTCAACCGCATTTCTATCCTTCTTGCAGGGATGCTCATCGTTGCCTGTGCACCCAAACAGACCATCCGGATCATTGAAAGGGATTTTGAAGAAGTCGCACAGCAGTACCAGAACCTGACGTTCGTCTTTAACCGGTCAGTTGTCGACGATTCGTTGCTCAACCGCTGGGACTCGATTGAATACCTGTCGTTCCATCCGGCAGTAAAGGGAAAGTATATATGGTTGGCAACGGATCGCCTGGTGTTTTCGCCCGTAGAGCCTTTTGCACCCAGCTCTGATTATACGGTTGGAATTTCGCGTGATCTTGTCCCTGCCGCTGGTCAGAAATGGATCATCGATGATTACAGGATACCGTTTCACACTCCCTACCTGGATCTTGAATCCGTATCATCCTACTGGACCAGGAGTGAAACAGCCTGGGGAAAGGTGGAAGTAAGGATCACCTTCAATTTCTCTTATGAGGTCGACCCGGTATCTTTCCGCCAGTTGCTCGTCCTTCGCCATAAGAACGGAGATGCACCTTTTTCGCTCATTACTCAGAGCCCTTCCAGAACCATCGAGGTATCCCTCGACATGCCAAACCTTGAATCCCTTGCCAACCAGACCATAGAAGCCGTCGTCGAAGAAGGATTATCGTGCGTCGGTAGCAACTGGAAAAGCCAGAAAAAGGTAAAATCCCAGGTGCGGATCCCTGCCAAGGAAGATCTGAGGGTCGCAGGACTGACTCCTGTGTGGGACAAAGGTAGGGGAAGCATCCTTGTAGGGACCACGCAACCGGTGGACGGCAGCAACCTGAAGGACATGGTGCTCATTGAACCCCCTGTGGTCTTTTCTGCTGAAGCGGTCAGAGACGGGATTCAGATAGGGGGTGAATTCCTGGAAGGTCAAACCTATAAGATCACCCTCTCGGAAAAGATCAGGGGCGTCTTCGGCAAGGAACTGGGAAAGTCCTACAGCCAGTACATCACCTTCAGCCAGATCGAACCTTTCCTGGGTTTTACCGAAAAGAATGCCCGGTATCTCTCCTCCAGGGGAGAGCGTAACCTGGGTTTGCAGATCATTCATGTACCCCGGATAAAAATCAGCGTCTTCAGGGTGTTCGAGAACAATTTGCTGCACTACATGCGCACGGGCAAACAATGGGAATGGATGTATGAAAATGATGAATACTATGACTTCTACCAGTACTCTTTTGACACCTATTCAGGTCAGCTTGTCTTTACCAGGGAGATGGAAACCAGCCATTTGCCAGGGAATGGCAACATCAGGCTCCTGAATCTGGATCTGAAGGACCTGGGATTCTCGGATATGTTCAAGGGAGTGTACCTGGTCAAAGTGGAGTCAACGGAAAAGAAATGGCTTCGTGATATTGCCATGGTATCCCTGTCGGATATCGGATTGATCGCCAGGGAAGGGACAGACGACATCCACATATTTGCCAGCTCCCTGCTGGATGCGATCCCTCTCACGGGTGTTCGCATTGATTTCATCAGCAGGAATAATCAGGTGCTGTACACAGCTACTACCGACAAACAGGGGCATGCTGTCTTCAGAAATAAAAGCTCTGTGATGCCTGATTCTCCCGTGGGCATGATCACGGCTCGAAAGGGAGATGACTTCAATTTTCTGAATTTCAGCGACAACCATGTGGAGACATCAAGGTTCGACGTGGGTGGCAAGAGGACACAATTCAGTGATTATGACGTTTTTATATACGGTGACAGGGAACTCTACCGGCCGGGTGACTCAGTTTTTATCAATGCGGTCGTAAGGACCAACGAATGGATGAACACGCCCGGAATTCCAGTAAAGATCAGGATCATTACGCCGGATGGCAGGGATTATATGACGTTGCGCAAAATGCTCAATGATCAGGGGGCTGCCGAAAGCCGTATACATATACCTGCGGATGCGATGACTGGATCCTACGGGATTGACGTGTATTCAGGAAATGATGTCCTGATGGGTTCTTCACGTTTTCGGGTGGAAGAATTCATGCCCGACAGGATTAAAGTCACTGCGGCAATCGACCGAAATCAATATGTTGCAGGTGATGAAATCCGGCTGGATATTCAGGCCTCCAACCTGTTTGGTCCCCCGGCTGCCGGCAGAACTTACGAAGTGGAATTACAGCTGAGCAGTAAGGATCTACAGCCAGCATCGTTTCCGGATTATGCCTTCCGTGTGAATTTACCGAAAAATACCACCTTTGGCTCCATTCTGAGGGAGGGCAGGACCGATGCGCAGGGGAATGCATCGGAAACTTTCCTTATCGAAAAGTACCAGGACATTGGGATCCTCGACGGGAAGATCTTTACCACGGTCTTCGATGAGACCGGTCGCCCGGTGAACAGGCTGAACCGGTTCGACCTGTATACACAGGATTTGTTCTTTGGCATACGGCAGATGGATTACTGGGTGGATACCCGCAGGCCACTCCATCTTAGCTTTGTCGCCATTAACGCCGAAGAGAGCAGGGCGTCACGTGCAAGTGCATACCTGGAAATAGTGCATGTCAACTGGGAGACTGTCATCGAGCGTCATGGCAACCGTTACAGCTATCGTTCCGAGAAGCAGGAATCGGTCATGTACAGCACATACCTTTCCTTCAGTGATGGAACTGCGGCATTGGATTACCTGCCATCCCTCTCGGGCATGTATGAGGTTCGGATTGCCGGGACTCCCGGCGGTAATTATGTCTCACGCGAGTTTTATGCATACGGCTTTGGCGATACGGATTACACTTCCTTCGAGGTGAGCAGGGAGGGAGAGGTGCTGATCCAGGCGGACAAAGAGAACTACCGGCCTGGTGAGACTGCAGACCTGCTTTTCAGCGCACCCTTTGATGGCACGCTGCTTATTACGGTAGAAAGAGACAATGTGATGGACTACAGGTACGTCGCTACGAGCGATAAGGCTGCCAGCATATCGTTCCCCATTTCTGACGACTATGTTCCCAATGTGTACATTTCTGCCACAGCCATCAGGAAGATCGGGCAGAATGATCTGCCCATCACGGTGGCTCATGGTTATATTTCACTGAAGGTGGAGAAAAAGGAAAATAAGCTGAATTTGCAGGTACAGACGCCGGAAACATCCCGTAGCAAGACCCGTCAGACGGTCACTGTAAAGACCGAGCCAGGTGCTGAAGTGACGGTTGCCGTGGTGGATGAAGGCATCCTCCAGATAACCGATTATATTACACCGGATCCGTACGCCTATTTTTACCAGAAAAGAGCGCTGGAAGTCAGCCCTTATGATCTCTATGCATGGCTGTATCCGGAGATGAAGGCCCAGCAGTCAAGCTTCGGTGGGGGAGAAGGGTTCGATCTGGGCAGAAGGATCAATCCCCTGACCAGCAAAAGGATCAGACTGGTATCCCTCTGGAGCGGCATACGTAAGGCGAACAGTTCCGGTGAATGTACGTTCAGTGCCGAAATACCATCCTTTTCAGGATCTCTGCGTGTGATGGCCGTAGCCTACAAGGATCACCGGTTTGCCGCCTCTGAAAAAACGATCCGTGTAGCCGATCCGGTCGTCATCAGCACAGCCCTTCCCCGTTTCCTGAGCCCCGGTGACAATATCGTCATGCCGGTGATGCTGGCCAACACAACGGGACAGCCAGCCAGCGCAGAAGTGAGCCTGTCTCTTAAAGGGCCTCTGGATCTCACCGGCAATGATCATCTCACGGTGGACATTCCTGCCAACAGCGAACAGCAGGTGACCTTTGGGATCAGGGCAGGGAAATCCATGGGTCAGGGGGACGTTACGGTGGTGGTTTCCGCCTTCCGTGAACAGTTTACCGAAAACGTACAGATACCTGTCAGACCGGCTGCAGGGCTGCAAAAGATCACAGGGTCGGGTGCGGTCAGCGGCGGCGAGACCAGGGTAATCAGCATCCCGTCGGATTTCCTCACAGGAACATCATCCTCCTACCTTTTGCTCAGCAAATCACCGGTCACAGAATTTTCCAGGGACCTGACCCGTTTGATTGATTACCCTTACGGATGCATTGAACAAACGGTAACGCGTGCCTTCCCTCTTCTGTATTACACGGATCTGGCAGAGTTGCTGAACCAGAGCAGGAAAAATATCGCTTATCATCCGGATTACCTTATCCAGGAAGCGATCCGGAAGATCTATTCCATGCAGCGTTACGATGGTGGCCTTCTTTACTGGCTTGGCGGCGAAGAGGTTACCTGGTGGGGAACCATCTACGCTGCTCATTTCCTGATAGAAGCCAAAAAAAATGGGTTCGCAGTGGATCCGGCTGCCCTGGGCAGCATGCTGCAGTATATTAGCTCCAGGGCCCGGGAAAAGGAGACAGAGGAGTATTTTTCCTCGGATGAGGAGGGGAATTCCATTCGAGCACTTGCAGCTAAAAGGGAGATCTTTTATTCGCTTTATGTTCTAGCTTTGAATGACTCTCCCAATGTTTCACTGATGAATCATTACAAACCTCTGACTGCACAGATGACGGAAGACAGCCGGTATCTTCTGGCTGCATCTTTCCTGGTGACAGGAGATGTTTCCAGTTACCAGAAACTGCTGCCTGCCGCGTTGTCCGGTAATCCTTCACAGTCATCGTTCGGCGGGAGTTTTTATTCACATACCCGTGACATGGCCATCATTCTCTCCACATTGCTGGATGTGGATCCTGAAAATCTTCAGATACCGGTACTTACAAAAGCCCTGTCTCTTCAGCTCAAACAGCAAACATGGCTTTCTACGCAGGAAAGTGCATTTTCCCTGATGGCCCTTGGAAAATTATCCAGCCGCGCCCAGAAAGCGACCGTTCAGGCTTCGGTGACCTTTGACGGAAAAGATGCCGGCAGGTTTGAAGGGAAAGATTTCATCATCCGCGATGACCTTGGCAACAGGCAGATCAGCATACAGGCGACCGGACAGGGTACGCTGTATTTTTCGTGGGAGGTGGACGGCATCAGCGCCACAGGGACGATCAGGGAAGAAGACCGTTACATGGAAGCCAGAAAGTCTTTCTTTACCCGTGATGGAAAGGCCATCAGCTCAAAAGTATTTGAGCAGAATGACCTGATCGTGGTCCGGGTCAGCGTCAGGTCGCTGTTGATGGACCGGATCGAAAATGTAGCAGTCACGGATCTTTTACCCGCCTGCCTGGAGATCGAGAATCCGAGGCTGGACCCCGAACGCGAGCTCGTCTGGATCAAAGATTCCCGCTATCCGGATTACCTCGACATCAGGGACGACCGCATCTCCTTCTTTACAACAGCTACCCGTGAATGGAAGCATTTCTATTACACTGTGCGCGCCGTTTCAAAAGGGGAGTACAGGATGGGACCCGTCAGCGCTGATGCGATGTACAACGGGGAGTTTCATTCGTATAACGGGGGAGGGAATGTTTTAATAAAATAAGATCAAATTTCAAATAGCAAAAATCAAAAATACTTTTGATCTTTGAAATTTGCTATTTGAAATTTGATCTTCAAAACGGCCAGAAGTTATTATCCTGCCAGATCTGTTCTTTCAGATCCTCATTGATCCGGTGCAACCACTTGTGGTGTCCTTTTTCCCAGTCGGCCAGCATTCCGTACATGGCTTTCTCATTGGGATCAGTGGCCATTTCTGCCCTTTCGGAATAGATATTTACGGCACGTGTCTCAAAATCCATGGCGGCCGAGATGGCGGCTGCCTCAAAGCCGGCTGCATTGATCTGGCCTTTGATCTCATCCGACAGGACAGCCATGGCGATCTCTTCCTGTTCGTCATCAACATGGGTTTCGAGGTGCAGGAATTCATGGTTCTTCTGATAATGAGCGAACTGCCTTGATAGAAACTCAATATGCTCGTCTTCCTCCTCGGCCATCATGGTGAATATTTTTCTGGCCGCTTCACTCTGCGTCTGCCGCGCGGCAGTGGTGTAAAACGCCTTTCCCCTGCGCTCCAGGAGAATGGCTTCCTTTAAAATGTCTTCTGCTGATTTTGCCATTGGTAAAATTTTGTCAAAAGTAATAAATGTTTTACGAACGCTTCATCACAGGCCAGGCAATTCCATAAGCAGGCATTGAAAATTAAATTAATGCCTACCTTTGCGACATAATACCATGACCGTTGGATATTCATGTCCTAGAACAGCTCTTCAGGAAATGGTCGGGGCGCATACCTTCTGCAGTCGAGCCCATTTATGGATCCGGCTCTGCCAGGAAATATTTCCGGTTGCAGAATGGTGACCTTTCAGCCATCGGCGTTTGCCATGATGTGGATGCGGAAAACAGAGCTTTCCTGACTTTCACACGCCATTTTCGCTCTCACGGCCTGCCTGTCCCTGAAATCTATGGTGAGGACCTGAAGCAGCATGCCTATCTGATTTCCGACCTGGGCGATGTATCACTCTTTTCACTTGTTGAAAAAAACAGGGGCAATGAGATCTTTTCCTCAGGAAAAATCGAGGCTATCTACAGGCAAGTGCTGGATTGCCTGATCCGTTTCCAGGTGGTGGCCGGCCGCGACCTCGATTATTCCTGCTGCTATCCCGGGGAAGTCTTTGATGCCCCGTCTATGAAGTGGGACCTGGAATACTTCAAATTCTATTTTCTGAAACCTTCCGGCTTGTTATACGATGAACAGAAACTGGAGGAGGATTTTGATGCCCTGACGCACTATCTGGCGCAGGCCGGATCGAATTACTTCATGTACAGGGACTTTCAGTCAAGGAATATCCTGATGGTGAAGAATAATCCCTATTTTATTGACTATCAGGGAGGAAGGAAGGGACCCCTGCCATATGACCTGGCTTCGCTCCTGTTTCAGGCCAAAGCAGGATTACCGGAAGATTTCAGGGACAGGCTGACCGATTATTACCTGGATAAGCTTGCGGCTCATGTAAAAATAGACCGTAGGGAATTTTTACGTCATTTTTACGGATTTGTACTTCTCCGTACGATCCAGGTACTGGGAGCCTATGGATACAGAGGTCTTTTTGAAGGGAAATCCCATTTTATTCAGAGCATTCCTCATGCATTGGCCAACATGAGGTGGTTCCTGGATAACATAGCGATGCCGTGTAAAGTGCCGGAGCTGGAAAAAAGCCTTCGATATATTGTTTCTGCCAGGATGTATTCGGTACCTGCTACACTTCCCGGCCAGCTGACCCTGACCATCTGCAGTTTTTCCTATAAGAACCGGTACCCGATGGACCTCAGCGGCAACGGCGGCGGGTATGTTTTTGACTGCCGCTCCCTTCCCAATCCCGGGAGAGAAGAGAGGTACCGGTACCTGAACGGCAGGGACCTTGACGTAAGAGCCTTTATGGAGGAACATGGTGAAACTGAAAAATTTCTGGAGATTGTTTTTCAACTTATTGATAATCATATTATTAAATATATTGATCGAAAATTTTCGCACCTGATGGTCAGCTTTGGATGCACCGGTGGCCAGCACAGGTCCGTTTACTATGCCGAGAAACTGGCAGCACATGTCAAAGGAAAATTCGATGTGTCAGTCGAGCTGATCCATACCGAACAGGATCATTGGATATCTCATTCTCGTTATTAATGTGATTCCTTTTTCAGAGGTAACCTATCAATCATGGGAAAGACAAAATGCAAGGAAGATAAAGACACTGGGAAGGAAGTCAAGGATCCCAGGTTCCAGTGTAAAAAATGCGGTGAATATGCCCGAAAAGAAAAAAAGCTCTGTAAACCTGAGAAGATCTGATGGAATTCAACATTGAACCCTACAAGGGACAAACCAAGATCATCCGTGAGACTGCCGAACAGGTCATCCGTGATTTCGGGCGTTTTGGTATCGATATCACCTTCTCGGGGAATACCCAGATGGCCTACACGGAGCTTTTTCATCAGCTGGATATGCATATCGCAAATCTCATCGAGAATGATTTTGGAAGGTTGTATGCCCTGCTTTACCAGATTGACCTGAGTGAATCGTCCATACTGACAAAAAAGAGGGAATTTCCCACGCATACCGATTCTGAAATCCTTACCGAGCTCATCCTTCACCGTGAGCTGAAAAAAGTGCTGACACGCAATTACTTCAGGAAACAGAAAGATCAACACAGTTCGGGCCCGATATGAAAGCGATGATCCTGGCTGCCGGCCGCGGTACAAGGTTATATCCGCTAACCAGGGATATTCCCAAAGCCCTTGTCCCCCTGAATGGTACCCCTTTGCTGGAGATGCAGCTCAGACGGTTACGGCAGTGTGGTTTTCATGAAGTCATTATCAATATTCACCATCTTGGACAACAGATCATCGACTTTCTGAAAAGCCGCGATGATGTGGGGATGAAGATCATGATCTCGGATGAAAGAGACCGGTTGCTGGATACCGGAGGTGCCATAAAAAAAGCCATGTCTCTCCTTGGAGACAGCGAACCTGTTCTCATTCACAATGTGGATGTCGTGACATCCCTTGACCCTGGCGCGCTCCTGAAGCGTCACCTGCAATCCGGTGCCCTGGTGACCCTGTGTGTCCAGCAGCGGCCATCGTCGCGTCATTTCCTTTTCACGGATGATGATCGGCTGTGTGGCTGGCGAAATCAGGAGACGGGAGAAGAAAAGAAAGTGACATCCGGTTGCATTCCCCTCAAACAAAGGGCATTCAGCGGCATTCACGCCATCGGGCCAGGCTTCTACGAAAAGGTATCCATGCACAGATGCTTTCCCGAAAAACAGGATGTGTTTTCCATCATTGATGCGTACCTTTGTCTGGCAGCCTCAGAAAAGGTGCTGGGATTTGACCATTCGGGCAGTGTATGGTTCGATATAGGCAGAGATCAGCAACTCAAAGCGGCTGAAAAGTGGTTGAACATGGAAAGACCAACGGAATCATGACAGCCTTTCTCGACCGTTTTGCCGGGGAACTCGCCAGGCAGACCGAAGCACCGCTGGATCAATGCTGTGTCGTGCTTCCCAACCGCCGTGCCGGCCTGTTCCTCAAGCGGTATCTTGCTGGACATATCGAAAAACCTGTCCTGCTCCCTGCGATCTTTTCGGTTGAGGACTTCATCCTGCATTTATCCGGGTTGCAACTGACGGATCACGTTGAATTGCTTTTTCTGCTGTACCAGGTTCACTGTGAAGTAGAAGGTAATGAAGCACAGTCGTTTGATGATTTCATCAACTGGGGAAAGGATTTGATCAGTGATTTCAACGAAATTGACATGTACCTGACCTCGCCCCGTGCGCTGTTCACTTACCTGAGTGAGGCCAAAGCCCTTTCGGTCTGGAACCTGGATCATCAGGAGCTGACACCCTTTCAGCAGAAGTACATTCGTTTCTATCAATCCCTGGAATCGTATTATTCACTTCTCACCAGCCGTCTTCTTGAAAGCCGCAAGGCCTATCAGGGATTGGCCTATCGCAGGGTGGCTGAGTCCATCGGGGAAGTGTCGGCGAAGCTTCCCTGGAAAAAGGTTTTCTTTGCTGGATTCAATGCCCTGACCATCGCAGAGCAAAAGATCATCAGCCATCTCTTTACGGGGGGAAAGGCGGTACTTTACTGGGATGCCGATAACTACTACCTGGATGATCCTTCCCAGGAAGCAGGGAAGTTCCTTCGTGCATACAGGGATTCCTCTTTTTTGGGATCCTTCCGGTGGATCAGCGAAAATTTCAGGACCGGAAAAAAAGAGATCCATATCACGGGAATCCCGAAAAATGTCGGCCAGGTGAAAATGGCAGGAACCATCCTGTCGCAGTGGCATGAACAGAATGTCCTGTCAGACGACACCGCCGTGGTACTCATTGATGAAAACCTGCTTCTTCCACTACTGAACTCGCTCCCTGACACTCTGGATGATATTAATATCACCATGGGGTATCCACTGAAAAATACACCGGTCTTCGGCCTGGTCGAAGCGGTTCTGGTCCTGCATGAGAATGCGGGCAGGTTTTCAGGCCTGACCCGCCAGACGGCCAGCAGGTACTACCACAGGGATGTTTTCAGGATTTTGAATCACCCGTACATCATGAGCCTTACGACCCACCCGGAGGATATCAGAAAAGGCTCCGACGAACTCGCCGGCAGAAATTTCGTCTTTTTCAGTGCCGAAACACTTTACAAGGCATTTCACCCAATCGACCCGGTCTTTGCCAGGCACATCGGAACGCTGTTCGCACCATGGGACAATGGCATTTCCGACGCACTCGGCCGCCTGCAGCTTCTCATGGAGTCACTCAGGGAGGCCTTGCTGCCAGCATCTGAGAAAAAATCCCCCATTGAACTGGAGTACATTTATCATTTTTTACAGCTTATCACACGCATCCGTTCGGTATATGAGAATTATCCTGCTGCCATGCAGATCAGGACCCTCCGCAACCTGCTGAGAAGGCTGGCCGGCCTGATGAGACTGCCGTTCCTGGGTGAACCGCTGAAAGGTTTGCAGATCATGGGCATGCTGGAAACCCGTAACCTAGACTTCAGGAACGTGGTCCTCCTTTCGGCCAATGAAGATCTGTTACCCGCCGGCAAATCCTCCCATTCGTTCATCCCGCTGGATGTCCGCATGGAATATCATCTACCCACCTACAGGGATCACGATGCCGTCTTCGCCTATCATTTTTACAGGCTGCTGCAACGGGCCGAAAGGATTCATATTCTTTACAACACGGAACCTTCGGAGCTGGGAGGGGGCGAACACAGCCGGTTTATCTCCCAGATCATCCATGAATTGCCTGCTTTCAATCCCGATATCCTTATCCGGTCGTCTCTGGCTGAACTGCCACCCCTTTCCCAACCTGCCAGTGACGAGGTCCTGATCCATAAGAGCGGCCATGCACTGAGCCAGCTCATCGGATTGGCTGAGACCGGACTCACCCCCAGCTCTATCAATACATACCGCAATTGTTCCCTCCAGTTTTATTTTCAGTATGTGGCCGGCATACCTGTTCAGGACGAACCCCAGGAAACCATTGACGCCAGAACCATGGGTACGGTCATCCATGAGGTGATGAAGAACCTCTATATACCTTACCTGAACCAGATAGTGACACCCGGGACCGTTGAAAGAATGTTCACGCAGATAGATGATCTGACAGCGGATAGTTACCGCAGGACCTATCCGGAAAATGATACCCGGTTTGGCAAGAACCTGCTGATCGTCAATATCTCGAAGGTTCTGATCAGGAATTTTTTGCACTGGGAGAAAGAGTTCCTGATGGATCAGGAAAAGCATAATAACTTATTGACAATAAATAAATTAGAGGAATCTATCTCCACTCATCTGACGATCAGGTTCAGAGGAGATACCCTGCAGGTTACGATCAAAGGGACGCCCGATCGCATCGATCAGTTGGGGAGGACGTACCGGATCATCGATTACAAGACCGGCAGCGTACGAAAAAGCGACCTCAGCCTCAGGTCATGGGATAAGCTGTCCACCGATCCTGATGCGGCCAAAAGCTTCCAGGTGCTATTTTACGGATACCTGTTTCACTCGCTGAATCCTGTGGGCAACAAGGATCTGGAGCCCGGGATCGTTTCATTCAGGACACCCAGCGCCGGCCTGATGACGGTCAGTTTACCCGATAAAGGAACATTGAAGGAATCCATGCCCCAGGTTAGGGAGATCATCTCCGGTTTGTTAGAAGATATTTACGACCTGGAAAAGCCTTTCCAAAAAACTGAAGAGACAAAGAACTGCCAGTACTGTCCCTTCACAGGGATTTGCATGCGCTAAGCCTCAGTTTTTACTTCAGCCCGAACTCTTTTTCACTGAAGATAATTGCCTCGTAGGTGTAGATCTCGGCATCTTTCCAGCCTTCCCAGCCAATGCCTGCCTTGTCGCGCGCGCAGTGACCCAGAAACTCTTCCAGGTTCCATCCGGTTTCGGTGGCGACCTGCGGAAGGAATGTCCCGCTGGCAAATCCTTTTTTAATGTAGATGCCATGCTTTCCCAGGATGATCTCATCAATGCTTTCGATCTTCTTTAATGGTGTAAGAACGGAGATCTCGATGTCGATCTGACCGAGTTCGTCTGGCTTGACCGGGGGAAACCGCGAGTCCTGAGTGGAGGAGGATACGGCCATATCCTGGACCACCTTATACAATGGCTCATCAGCATTGAACCGTCCTATGCAGCCCCGCAGGTTACCCTCTTTATGAAGGGTCACAAAGGCGCCACTGGGGATCCTCAGGTCAGGGTTCAATTCACCTTCGTTCACAACCGGAACAACCCGTTTCTTCACATAGCTTTCCACGGTTTGCCTGGCAATCTGCAGAAGCTCTTTCCTGTCTTCCGGATTTGCCAGGAATGTTCCTGAGGTTTGGGAGCCGCTGTCTTTCATGGAAAATGCCAATGCATAGTACCCTACTACCCGGTTCTTGTCACCATAGGGAGTGTCTCCCGAATTCTTATAAAGGATCGGGGATATACCGATCCGGTCGTTCCCTTCTGTCATGTAGAGCAATGTAAGGACGGATGTCCAGCCGCAGATGCTGGTGGCTAGGTTGGGGATGTTGTCATCCGTATTTTTTCTCAGTGTCTGAAGGAATTCTCCGGGATCATTCAGCAGAATGGAGTTGGCAGTGGCGATATCCACCGTCATGGCATCCTTGTAAGATGGGTAGTGCGAAAAATCGGTGCTGATGACAAATAGATTCTCCTCATTCAGATAAGGCTTCAGGATGGAGGCTATCTCTTTGCAGATCTGAGCCGACTGACTGCCGATGATGATGGGTATCAGTGACATATCCTCGCCAAGTACGTATTGCAGAAAGGGAAGCTGAACCTCCAGGCTGTGCTCATAGGCATCTGCTTCCTTATCAAGGGTGAAGACATCGTACTCATCGACCAGCTTTTTTGCCAGCTCCCTGTCAATTTTCACTTTTCCCAGAGGTGTCTTATAATCTCCCTGGTAGTAAACCGAAGCTCCGCCCATGTATTTAACATGGCTCGAGCCGAGCACGAAAATATGTTTGTATTTCTTGTTCCTGTTGATCTGGTTGAACGCTGAGGCGGCCACTTGACCTGAGTAAACGTATCCGGCATGAGGACTGATGATGGCCACCACATGTTCACACTTTTTTTGAACCGCCCCGTCAAAAAGAGCTTTCAAATCTGTTTTCAGTTCATCGGGACGGCCTGAATAGAACTTACCGGCGGCATAGGGCTCACGGTCGATGCAGGTTTCCTTGCTCTCTTTATTCTGAGGATTGCAATGGCTATGGAAGATCATAAGGATGGAAATTAACAGGATATTGACTTTACGGACTCGCATATTTTGATTATTTTCGTATGTTGCTCTCCATGCAGAGATTACTACAAATGTACAAAATGATAGCCGGGAATAAAAGAGGACTGATATTTTCAGTTTTAACTGCCGGATTCACCTCCATCACAATACAGATCATCCTTCTCCGTGAGTTCCTGGTGATCTTTAACGGGAACGAGCTGGTTTACGGCATCATCCTCGCCAACTGGATGCTGCTCACCGGGGTGGGATCCTATCTAGGACGACGGAAGCACACACTGACCCATCCCCACCGGCTCATCCTCCTTATTCAGCTTCTGATGGCTATTTTACCTGTGATCATCACCTTCCTGCTGTATTACATGCGGGGTCAGCTGTTCATGCCCGGTAAAATGCTGAGTGTGATCGAAGTCTTTTATATCTCCTTTCTCCTGTTGCTTCCTTTTTGTCTTATTTCAGGTATCCTGTTTACATTGCTGTGTACTGCACTGTCGGAAGAAGACGGTAAGAACCGGATTGGGAGTGTGTACGGGCTGGAATCCATTGGCAGCATGGCAGGAGGGGCACTTTTCAACTTTGTTCTCGTCTATTATCTTGATTCGTTTCAATCTCTGGCCATCGTGATGGCCATCAATCTTGTGGCCGCGCTCGGCACTTCGTTTACCCTTAAGGGAAACTGGAAGTATGCAACATTGGCGTTAGCCGGCTTACTCGTATTTACAATGGGCCATTTCGATCCCGGAAGCAGGGTGCTTCATTATCTTTTTCCTGATCAGCAGGTATTGCAACAGAGGGAGACTCCCTATGGCAAGCTGGTCGTTACCCGCACCGGTGACCAGTTGAATGTTTACGGGAATGGGGTGGTGCTTTTTACCACGAATGATGTGGCCAGGGTGGAGGAGTCGGTCCATTATGCCATGGTCCAGCGCCATGATCCGAAAAATGTGCTTTTGATCGGGGGAGGGATGACCGGGATGCTGGATGAGATCCGGAAGTACGCTGTCGAGCGTGTGGATTATGTGGAGATCAACCCGTGGTTGGTGAACACGGAGGAAGAGTTCTTCGGGCCGGTCGGCGACAGTTCGGTCCGTGTTCATATTCAGGATGCCAGGTCGTTTGTGCATCAGACCAAGGGAAATTATGACGCCATTCTGATCAATCTGCCGGAACCTTCCACGGCCCTGTTCAACAGATACTATTCGACTGAGTTCTTCAAAGCCTTGAAGGATAAGCTGGCTGACAGCGGAATCATTTGCACGGGACTGGCCTCTACAGCCAATTACATGAGCGGGGAGGCCCTGAAGACGAACTCGGTTCTTTACAATTCGTTGCGTTCTGTTTTCCCCCATGTGATCATGATTCCCGGCGGAAGGAATTTCTACCTCGCCTCCGACTCGGCCCTTACCTGCCGCATTGCTGAAAAAATAGATCAACTGGGGATCGGTACTGTTTTCGTGAATCGGTTTTACCTGAACGATGAACTGGTCTGCGCCAGGGGGGAACAGGCGATTGGTACCCTCGATATAGGTGCTGGCGTGAACCGGGACTTCAAACCCGTTGCCTATTATCATCAGCTCAGGCTCTGGCTGAGCTATTTTCATACCGGTATCACGGTGCCTCTCATCATCGTTCTGGTCATCCTGATCCTGAGCGTGGCAGGTCTGAATCCAGTCAGCCAGGGACTGTTCAGCGGAGGATTCACTTCTGCCTCTGTTGAATTCATCCTGATCATCGCATTCCAGATCATTTACGGTTATGTCTATCAGGTGACAGGAGTGATCATCATGACGTTCATGGCCGGATTGGCACTTGGTTCGCTGAGAGTCTACCGCTGGCTGCCCCGGAAGGATATCCGTTCCTTCACACTTATCCTGCTTACCTTTGCGGTACTCTGCATCCTGCTCCCATTTATAGTAAAAGGGATTGCCATTATACAAGAAAAGATATTCCTGGTGCATTCTTTTTTTATTCTGCTGATCCTGGCCTTTTCTGTGCTGGCGGGTGTTCAGTTCAAGATATCCTCGTTGCTTTCCACCCAGCAGCCAGGAAAACTGGCAGGCAGACTGTATGCTGCGGACCTGGCCGGTTCGGCATTCGGTGCATTGCTGATGGCGGCTTTTCTGTTACCCCTGCTGGGTATCGACTGGTCATGCCTGATCCTGGGCGCGATGAATCTGCTGGCGGCGATGAATATTTATTTGCGTCGAGGCTACAATACTTCAACCCCTACGGGGTAGGGGTACAACCGCATATTATTGTGCTACAATACTGAAACGCATACGGAGTAATAAATTTGCCCTTGGCTGAAAGTTTTTACTAAATTTCTCCTTTCTCCTTTCTCCTTTCTCCTTTCTCCTTTCTCCTTTCTCCTTTCTCCTCTCCCGTTGTGCCTTACTGCATTTATGATTATTTTTGTGTTGTAGAATACATCGGATGATAATGGCTTCAAACCGGAAAATGACCAAGAGAGAGTTTCTGCGCTACAGTATCTGTGGAGCATGCGGTGCGGCACTGGGTTTCTCCTTTATGGATTCCATGGCCGGTGAAGTGATCCGGCCGGTAAGAGGCCTTTCGCCGTCGGCGCCGGAGAAGCTCTGGAAATGGAGCAAGGAAGCCAGCTTTTACATTCAGACGCCCAGGGGAATAAAATGTTTGATATGTCCCAATGAATGTGTGATCACAGATGATAAGCGGGCAATATGCCAGAACCGGGAGGTTTTTGAGGACAAGCTCTACAGTATTGCCTACGGCAATCCCTGTGCAGTGCATGTTGATCCGATCGAAAAAAAGCCCCTGAATCATTTTCTGCCTTCGTCATTTTCTTATAGTATTGCCACGGCGGGTTGCAATCTGAAGTGCCTGAACTGCCAGAATTGGAGCATTTCGCAGGTGAGTCCCCGTCAGACACGCAATTACGATCTGATGCCACAGCAGGTGGTGGATGAGTGCATTCAAAATAAATGTGTTTCGATCTCCTATACATATTCAGAGCCTGTTACTTTCTTTGAATACACCTTTGATACAGCAAAACTGGCCAGGGGAAAAGGGATCAAAAATGTGATGGTCACTGCCGGATACATAAACGAGAAGCCTCTGAGGCAGTTATGCAGCGTGATCGACGCGGCCAATGTGGATCTGAAATCCTTCAGCGAAGAGATTTACATGATGCTGAATGCGGGCAAACTGCAGCCAGTGTTGAATACATTGAAGATCATGAAGGAGGAAGGGGTGTGGTTGGAGATCACTAATCTGGTCGTGCCTACCTGGACGGATGATCTGAAGATGATCCGGGAAATGTGCCAGTGGCTCATGCAAAATGGATTTCAGGATACTCCATTGCATTTCAGCAGGTTTCAGCCTCAGTACCAGTTACCCAACCTTCCGCCTACGCCGCAATCAATCCTGGCCAGTGCTCGTGAGATAGCCCTGAGTGAAGGGTTACATTATGTTTACATTGGCAATGTGCCGGGCGATGCATCCAGCAACACGTATTGTCCGAAGTGCAAGAAGATACTGATCGAGCGGAAGGGATTTACGATGACAAAAAACGATGTGGTTGATTCACGTTGCAAGTATTGCAACGAGGTGATTCCCGGGATTTGGAAATAGATTGAAAAATTTTTTTATTTTTTCAATCTATTGTTGTAACTTTGTGCTCCCAAAATCATGATTTTGATCTTTTGATCGTGGTGCGGTAGTTCAGCTTGGTTAGAATACATGCCTGTCACGCATGGGGTCGCGGGTTCGAGCCCCGTCCGCACCGCACAATCTCAGTTAAACCCTTGGTAATCAAGGGTTTTTTTATGGGGGTGCGCAAAAAGGTGCGCAACAAATGGGTATTTGCTCGTTGGCGGGCGGTATTTTTTTCATCTCACCAGAATCAATTTTCCGTTCACTGTCTGTTGTTTGTTCATTGTCAGATGATAGAAATATACTCCTTCAGATAATCCTTTAACATTCCACTGCACCTGGTGTTTACCTGCAGGTTGTGTTTCATGGATTAGCACTCCAACTTCCTGCCCAAGGTGATTGACGATAGTCAAATGGATCACTCCTGACTCTGGCAATTCGTATTTAAAAGTTGTATAATCACTGAATGGATTTGGCGACACAACGATCTTTTGATCCAACGTGTTTTTATCAATTCCGGTAGTATTAAAAAAGCAATCGTAAATCAAAAAGAATTGTTCATATTTAAGTATATCATTCTCAAAAAAACAATTCAGCCAATACCATAAATCAGAAACATCAATCCCTTCGGTGACCTTGGTCAGCCCCCTTGTACTTCCAATACCCTCAATCCATTCTTCAGAATCTCCAAAACAATCCAAGATTATTCTTTTTTTTAGCTCACCATTCAACAGTATCACTGTATCAATTGACTCCACAATCATAGGCCAAGGGTACTTAATAAAATTGAATGTATCACCCATTTCTAGATTAAAATCGTACAGTATATATTCATCATCATCCCAATAGGGATCCTTAAAATAAACGATCTTGTCTTCTTCCCTCATCCAGCCCCTTAATCCCCAATCAGTCAAAGATATATCATCAGTTTTATAAAGTTCTTTATACTCATAAGCACCTATTATCGTGTCATCCTGAAATCTGTAAGCAGTTGTAAATCCCGGACCGAAATTAATATATTCAGCATCAACCCATAACTTATTGGTATCAACAATAATTTGGGAATAAGTAACTGGTAAGAGAAGTAAAGAACTAAATAGCAGTATGAGCCTTTTCATAGAGATTGATTTATCCATTTTTGTAAGGGCCTGGCGCTGTGCGGTTATTAGCTGCTGAAAAATTATTCAATAAGTAATTTGTGTCTTGAAAATTTACTGTCAATTTCTATCTGAATGAAGTATAACCCTGGAGTAAGATACTGACAGTCATAAGTCGAATACGGTTGTGACCATTCTCCCGAATCCACTAACTTTCCAAGAGCGGTGAATATAATGATAGTGTCGCATCCAAACCAAAAGGGACAATCTTGAAATCTGTTATCATAAAAAGATATTAGAGAATCGAGATCTGTATAGAAGACAGTATCGGAAAGGGAATAAAAATGATAAACTAAATGCGGTTCAGGCTCCCATTCAACCTCTGTCCAATAAGAATCATGAAATCTTTCATAAAAAACCGTATCACCAAATTCAGAGAAATATTTGTCAATTATGGTCATCCTGTCAACAGTTGTTGGCACAGCAGAGGGAGCGAGTCTATAATGATATTTATCACCTATGTTGTGTGTAAAAACTTCTCCAATAGTCATTAAATCTTGAGAATAGGATAATATGGAAATGATAGTAAAAAAAATAAACGTCAGAGTTTTCACGGTTTATAATTTTTTACGGTACAACGTTATGTAAATTCATTGAATATTCTTCCAATATATCCATCATCCAATTGAATATACATAACCTGTTTTTGAGATCTTCAGTCGAAGATGGATTAACACACGTTAAACCTACATAAAAATTTCATTTATACAGAGACTTCATAAAAATCGAGCCGCTGCTGTAACCTGTTTTTTACGTGCTCGTAGCACAATTTGAAAAACTTTTAAAAAGAAACAGTATGAAA